>ERZ1027051.551-NODE-551-length-17765-cov-5.818182_pt1 | contig 17765 bp, 16 predicted proteins | sample MGYA00519429_ERZ1027051 | MGnify/ENA primary metagenome ERZ1027051 (study PRJEB26926, sample SAMN06164598) | human gut metagenome | biome: ENVO:00009003; feature: ENVO:2100002; material: ENVO:00002003 | host: Homo sapiens | place: USA | collected 2012 ... | reverse complement strand
TCGTCGGCAGCGTCAGATGTGTATAAGAGACAGATTATACAGTGCCTGCACCAGCATCGACACCATAATCGGCACGGACACCGTCGGCACGAGCTTGCGCATCTCCATCGTGCCCAGCATCCGGCTGCGTTCCGTGTTCTGCTGTTCCTGTTTTTCTGACATGTTGCTTTCCTTTCCGTATTCCAGTCCCTTGCGAAGCCGAGAGGAAAATGCCCCTCAGTCAAAGGTCTATTGTAGCAAAATTTGCCCTGTCCGTCAAGGGAAAATCCGCATTTTCCGCCGCTTTTGCAAAAAAGAAAATTCCCTTTGCCCCCATCGTGATTTCGTGTTATAATCGCCGATGAAAGCAGTTGTTTTTCCGCTTGAAGGGAGGAATCCGCATGAGCGTCAAAATGCCCAAACCCGTCAGCAAAACAGAACTCTCGCGCCTATACACACGGCTTGCCATCGACACCCATCATCGACTTGACAACAGCACCGCAGAAGGGCAAGCGCGTCTTGACCTCCTCCACCGTTTCTTTGATGCCTGTGCCAATCTTTATGGGACGATGACACTCTGGCATGCATGGGAGCTTTTTCAGCATGTTGAGCCGGAATTGACTGCCAAGAAAAAGATTCTCCGCAAGGATTTCTTTTCCTTCGCGGAAATTGTGCGCGTTGAAAAGCATGCCTATGCCATCATGCTGCTGCCTGACCTGTACGAAGAGGAGACGTCCATCAGCATTCAGGATGCCGAGCTGGTTCATAGAATGCTGATTTACCCGAACATTTTGGGCTTGAATGAGTATTACAAGCTGCTGAGCTATCAGGACGATAAGCCCTGTGTCGTTCCCGCACACGATGTGTTCTATGCGTATGCCGACCCGAATTATTTCTGGGAAACGCCGGAAGCGCGTTCTCTCCGCTTCTTTCTGGCAAACCTCCATGTCGCTCCGGACGCCAAAACCACTGCGCCCGACGGCACGCCTCTGCGCGGCAAGGCGTTGTCAGAGGTTGTATTCTGGACAAAAGATGACCACTGGGATTATGACGATTATAAGGCGGCGTGGCGCAAAAAAGCAGTTTCCGAAGAAGCAAACAAGCCATATTTGCAGCGCATCATGGAAAAAATCCAGCGTGGGATCCTGCTATCGTTTGTCTGCGATCAATTTTCTTACTATGTGGAGTTGCTTGAAGAAGCCGGCATTCAGTTTACCAAGCCGCAGTTTGAAACATTCGCGAACCGCCTCTGTGAATTGAACAATCACAGCCATCTTTGGTCAACCTGCGGCGGTCAGCCTGTTGAAATGTACGATGGGCTTGACAATGCGGAACTGGATGCGGCGGCGCTTATGAAAACCATGCAGCTTGACCCCGATGGTTATTATCGCAATCCAGTCTTATCGCGCATCACGCCGAAGAAAAATGAGGATGGACAGGACTGAACGATCCGGAAACAGTATGCGGTATCGGCGAATTTTCTCCATGACAAACGCAGGAAAGTATGCTACAATAGACGCGGTAAACACACCAATTCACTCGACAAAGGAGGTACGCCCCATGCCGCGTACCCTATCCCCTGCTGCACGCATCGAGCGCAGCATCCTCTCCGATTTCCGCAAACCGCTCTGGCGGCCGTTCGTCCGCGGCATCAAGCAGTACAAGATGATTGCTCCCGGCGACCACATCGCTGTGTGCATCTCCGGCGGCAAGGACTCCATGCTGCTGGCGAAAATGATGCAGCTGCTGCAGCGCCACACCGACATTCCCTTCGAGACGGAGTTTCTCGTCATGGATCCCGGCTACAATGCCGAAAACCGCCAGCGCATCATCGACAATGCCGCCCTGATGGAAATCCCCATCCGCATTTTTGACAGCAACATTTTCGAGACAACGAAAATCGCCGAGCGAAATCCCTGCTACCTCTGCGCCCGGATGCGCCGCGGTTTCCTTTACGACCGTGCGCAGGAAATGGGCTGCAACAAAATCGCACTTGGGCATCACTTCAACGATGTTGTGGAGACGACCGTCATGGGGATGTTCTACGGCGCTCAGCTGCAAGCCATGCTGCCGAAACTGCACAGCCGCAATTTTCCCGGCATGGAGCTGATTCGCCCAATGTACTGCATCCACGAGGAGGACATCTGCGCTTGGCGCGATTTCAACGCCCTGCACTTTATCGCCTGCGCCTGCCGCCTGACCGAAGAGCGCGACAAAAGCGGCGATGGCATCGGCAACTCGAAGCGCGCGGAAATCAAGCAGCTGCTGAAAACGCTTCGGGAGACGAACCCCGATGTAGAGAAGAACGTGTTCAGCGCGATTCACGCCGTCAGTCTGGACACCATGCCGGGCTGGAAAATCGGCGAAAAGGAGTACAGTTTCCTGGATGACTATGACAATTGGGAAGCAACGCACCGTCCGGCGGATAAGTAACCGAATACGGGTCAAGGGAAGCATTTTCCCCTGACCCTTTTTTATATAATACGACAAATGTACAAATTTCCGTTTTTAGACAAAAATTCAGCTCCCCAATGAAGCAGATTTTTGCTGCCATCAGGGAGCTGTTTGCTTATTCCGTTTCTTCCGACGGATTCGTTACTTCCGGCACATCCGTCGGCTTCGGCACATCCGTCGGCTTCGGCACATCCGTCGGCTTCGGCACGTCCGTTGCTTCCGGCACGTCCGTTGCTTCCGGCACGTCCGTCGGCTTCGGCACGTCCGTTGCTTCCGGCACATCCGTTGCTTCCGGCACGTCCGTCGCTTCTGGCACGTCCGTCGGCTTCGGCACGTCCGTCGGCTTCGGCGCTTCCGTCGGCTTCGGCACGTCCGTTGGCTTCGGGGCTTCCGTCGGCTTCGGCGGATTCGTCGGCTTCGGGGCTTTCGTCACTGCCGGCGCTTTCGTCGTTTCCGGGAGCTTTGTCGCTTCGGGCGCATCGGTCGCTTCCGCATCGTCGGGCTTGTCCAGCACCAGCGGTTCAAGCCCCAGCAAATCAGAAACCGTCACGAACTCGAATCCCGCGTCGCGCAGCATGGGAATCAGCGTTTTCAGGCACTCATAGTCCGCCATTCGCGCGTGATAGAGCAAAATCGAGCCGTTCTGGGTGTCGCGGAACGCCTGATAAGGTTCGGTCTGCGCCACATCCCACAGGACGACCTTCTCCACGCCGTGCGCATAGAAAATCGGCAGGAAGTTCTTCTCGGAGTTCATGTAGTGCCCGAACGGCGGGCGCAGCAGCCGCAGCGGATAGTGGTAGCCCAGCACCTCGTCCACGCGCTCCTGCGACAGGCGCACCTGCGCATCCGCGCTGGACTCGGAGTATTCCAGCAATTGCGCGTGCTTCCATGTATGGCTGCCGAACTCATCGCCGTGTGCCAGCGCGTCTTCCCACAGTTCACGGTCTTCCGCGCAGAACAGCTTGCCGACGATAAACCACGTCACCGGGAAATCAAGTTCAATGCTCAATTCGTGGATTTTATACACAGCATCCATGTTCCAGCCGTCATCCACCGTAATCGCGATTTTTTTGGATTCGCGGTCGCCGTGGCGGACGACATAATCCTCCGGAATCGCGGCAAACGCCGTCTGCTGCACCAGCATCAGGCACAGCACCAGCGACAGCAGACGCATCATGCGTTTCATCAGCAGCCCCTCCTTATTGCGGGTCGACGTAATTCGGTTCTTGCCAGATATACCAGTCCGTGCCGTCGGTCAGCATCGTAATCGTGCCGTCGCCGGAGAAGTAGAGCGCCGCGCCCGGCATATGGTTCTTCACCCAGCCCGCCGTCACCTTTGTGCTGAGGGCGGAGCGGTTGGGGACGAACAGTACCTGCGGCTGTGTCTGCTCCACGAAGCTGTCCGGAATCGTCGCCAGCCCGTGATGAGGCGCTTTGAGGATATCGCAGCGGAGTTTTTCGCCATACGTCGCGGCGTACCACTGCATCGTCTCGTTGTCAATATCGCCGGTCAGGAACGCCCGCGAATCCCCGAACTGCACCATGCAGGCGGCACTGCGGTTGTTCTGCCCCGTCGGCAGGGGGCAGCGGAAAATCGTCAGCTTCGCGTTGCCCAGCGTCAATTCGTCGCCGTCGCCAATCTGCACATAGGGGATGTTCTTCGTCCCCGTCGCCTTGACCGCCTGCTGATGGTAGCCCTCTTCGTCCACATACGTCGTGGTGTTGGGCGACAGGAACGCATCCACCTGATACAAATCGGAGTACATGAGATAGATGAAGCCGTGCAGGTGGTCATCGTCGCAGTGCGTGTTGAGCAGATACTTCAGTTCCGTGATGCCATATTCATCCAGCGTCGCATACACGCGGTTGCGATAGCGCCCTTCGCCGCTGTCCACCATCATGGCTTCCCCGCCGGATTGCAGCACCATCGCGTCTGAGCGGTTCGTGTCAATGCAGGTCAGGCGCAGCGTATCCTTCTCCGCCCAATCCGCCGGCACATCCGCTTCGTTCTCCACCCGGTACACCTCCGCCTGCGCCGCGCCCAATCCCAGCGCCGCGCACAGCAGCATCAGCAGCAGTTTCCGTTTCATACGTTTTCCTTTCCACAAGGGAGTTTCTCCCTTGACCCTTCCGCGCGATTCGGTTGGTGACACACTCATGCTGTGTCCGCGTGTTTATACAGGGTTTCGCTCCTGCGGGAGCGACCAGAGGGCTTTGCGATCGCCCTCTGGACTCCTTCGCATCCCCACTGATGTTTGTTGGTTTTTATCGCAGCTGTTATATAGTTAGTGTGCCTTTCGTTCTCCTAAGCAGCACTGCCATATACTAACATCCGGAGGGCGACGGGCGAAGGGGTCAAGGGGGCGACCGCAGACATTCGTCTGTTTTCATTGCCCCCTTGTCGCCTCCGCAGAGGCGAAATCCCTTTCCTTACTGCGCTTGCACCCACCCGCGGGCGACCGCAATCTCATACACCCCGTCCGCCATGCCTTCTGCCAGCCATTGCTGATACACCGGCGTCACCAGCAGATATTCCTCCGCCGGATTCGATAAGTACCCCATCTCCACAAGGAAGCACATCATCTTCGCCCAGTTGTTGCCGACATAGTTGTCGTTCAGCCGCACCATGCCCGTGGAGTTCGCCAGCGTCATACCGACACGCGTTTTCATCGCATCCAGCAGCTTCTGCCCCATTTCGCGGTAGGTGTCCGCATCCGCAACCGCTTTAGCATAGTCGCTGTTCAGCGGGCCGTAAACCTGTATGCCGCGCTTGCTGCGGTTGCTGGAGTTGTTGCAGTGCAGGCGGAGCATAATCTGCGCGCCGCCCGCTTCCGCGATTTCGCAGCGCTCGATGTTCGTGTGGAACGTCGTTTGATCTTCGCGGGTCATGATGACGTTCGCGCCCTGCCGAAGCAGCTCGTCGCGCAGGAGCATCCCAATTTCCAGGCAGACAATGCTCTCGCGGCGATTCGTCTTGGTTCCCTGCGCCATGCCGCCCTTGCCGCTGGTTGAACCGGACAGCCCCGGCCCAATCGGCTCATTGACGAAGCGCCCGTTTTCCTGATGTCCCGCGTCAATGCAGACGGTCACGCCGCTCAAGCGCCCCTCCTGCCGCTGCGGCGCTTCCGGCGCCTGATAGCCCTTGCGCACGGTTGCTTCTTTCTTCATGCTGCCCGATCCGCTTTTCACCTGCACGGTGAACTGCGTCCGCGCGAAGGTCAAATCGCTGATAACGTCGCCCTCGTAATGCCCGTTTTCGTCCGGGTAAACCGGCTGGGTGACGGTCTGTTCCTTGCTTCGCCAGTAGAGGAGCATGTAGTCCGTCCCGGCGGCGTTGAACGCGTAGTGGAAGCCTTCCGGCGTTTCCGTCAGCACGAAATCCGTCACTTTCGCGTTGCTTTTCCCGGTCGGCTTCTGATAATCCGCAGCCTTCGGAAGCGTCGTCGATGCTTTGCCGATGCTGCCCGTCGTGCGCGCCGAGGTCAGCGCAACGCTCGTTTTGCCGCCCGCGCCAGAGTATGCAAGGGCGATATCCCCTTCAAAGCGCCCGTCCTCGCTGTACAGCATCATCCAGCCTTTTTCGGCGGGCGTTGCGTATTCGAGGATGACGAACGGGTCTTGCGCGCCCGCATCAAAGGCATAATGCAGCGCGTATTCCGATGCCGTAAGTGTGATGGACACGCCAGCCGCCTGTGCGGTCGTCGCGCAGAACAGCGCCAGTACCGCGCAGAGCAGCAGCGACAGCAGCCTTTTCATCTTTTTTCCCCTCCGTGTTCCTTTTTCCAGCGGCGAATCAGCTTCTGAATGCGCCCCCACGGTGTCCGCGACTTTTTCAGCGCCACCGCCGCGTCCAGCGCCCCCTGCCGGTATAGGTTGTTGTTCGGCTCGCGGCGAATCGCCTCGCGGTAGGACTGGTGTGCTGATTCGTACTGTTCCAGCGCCATGAGGACTTTTCCCTGCATGGCGTACCATGCACTGTCGCGGGTAGATGCGCGCAGGAGCTGCCGCAGTGCCGCTTCAGGATTGTCCTGCCGGAGCATCTTTGCCGCCAGTGTCAGCGCATCCTGCTGGTCAAGTTCGCGGTTGAAAGCAGCGGATGCCGTCGTCCGGTTGACCGCGAGCTTCATCGCTTCCTCATACGCCAGATTCAGCGTAATCATTTTTTCCTGCGCGGCTTTTCGTTCCGTTTCGTCCTGAAATTTATCGGGATGGCAAGTTTTTACCAATTTGCGATACGCTGCGCGCACCTGATCCGCGTCGGCAGACGCTTCCAACCCCAATACGCCAAATGGATTCCGCATCGCCAACACCTCCTGTTTGCTCTGCGGCTGTTTTGCTATCCTAAGAGTGTGTTTCTAAAATGAGACCGGTGCAGTTTCGAGCAGATTTTCTTGCAATTCAAGGATGAAAACCGAAGGTTTACTGGCGGTAAATCGAGGTTTGAAGACGCAGAAGTGCAAGAAAAGATGCCGAAAATGCTGCCGGGTGAATTTAGAAACACACTCTAATTCACTCGAAGGCACGCAGGTTGTCCCACGGAATCAGCAGCCAAGCGCCTGATTCATGGAGCCGTCGCAGTCAGCGCATCCAACAGCAAGGGATGTGATGCTGCCTGGCATATATCAATATCCGAAGCCATGAATTTTGAACAGTTCATGGTCATCCTTCGGAACCCCGTCACTCGAACTTCTCGCGCCGGATTTCCGCGCCCAGCGAGCATAGCTTGTCCTCCAGATGCTCGTAGCCGCGGTCGATGTACTCCGGCTCGTAGATTTCCGTCACGCCGCGCGCCATCAGGCCCGCAATCACCAGCGCCGCACCCGCGCGCAGGTCGGTGGCCGTTACCGGTGCGCCGTACAGCTCCGGCACGCCCTCGATAATCGCCGTCGCGTTGTCCACGAATTGAACGTGTGCGCCCATATGCCCAATTTCGGTCAGATGCTTCAGCCGCGATTCAAAGATGGTTTCGCGGACGATGGACTGTCCCATCGCTGTCGTCAGCAGCGTACTCATCGGCTGCTGCAGGTCAGTCGGGAAGCCCGGATACACCTGCGTCTTGATGTTCACGCCGCGGTAGCCGCACAGCGTTCCGCGCACACGCAAGGTATCGTCGGACTCCGTCACGCGCGCGCCCATTTCCAGCAGCTTTGCCGACAGCGCTTCCATATGCGTCGGAATGCAGCCTGTCAGTTCCACGTCGCCGTGCGTCGCCGCCGCCGCAATCATCAGCGTCCCCGTCTCAATCTGGTCAGGGATGACGGTGTAGTTTGCGCCGTGGAGATAGTCGCGCCCGAAGATGCGGATAACATCCGTGCCCGCGCCCTTGACGCGCGCGCCCATCGAGTTCAGGAAGTTCGCCAAATCCACGACATGCGGCTCCTTGGCGGCATTGTAGATAATGGTCGTGCCGTGTGCCTTGGCAGCGGCGAGCATCACGTTAATCGTCGCGCCGACAGATACGCAGTCAAAAACAACGTCCGTGCCCGTCAGCACGTCCGCTTTCGCCTTAATGCGCCCGCCCATCTGTTCTACATTTGCGCCCAGCATCCGGAAGCCCTTGAGGTGCTGGTCAATCGGGCGCGACCCGATTTCGCATCCGCCGGGCTGGTATACCTCCGCCTGACCACGCCGCCCCAGCAGCGCACCCAGCAGGTAGTAGCTTGCGCGCAGGCGCTGCGAATCACGGTAGGAGACCTGCCAGCCTTCCGCCGGGCGCGGGTCAACGGTCATGAAGCGGTTCGGCTCGTAATCCACCTTTGCGCCAAGGCTGCAAAGAATATCCACCAGCGCATGAACATCCGAAATATCCGGCAGATTCTCAATGGTGCAGGGCTCGTCGCACAGCAGCGTCGCGGGAATGACCGCCACCGCCGTGTTTTTACCGCCGCTGATGTGTACCGTTCCCTGAAGCGCGTGACCGCCCGTGATGAGCATTCGTTCTTTCATGAACATGGTATCCGGCATAGTGCCGGCTCACCTCCTGCTGCAATGTTTCAAAACGGAGCAGCCTGCGCGCCCCGGTATATTCGCAAAGTGTCTGAACGCGGAATGTCCGCTAATGAACATTCCGTGGACATTTTAGGTAACACCGCACAAATGAGGTGGTCGGCTGGGGAATGGATTTTTCGTCAGATGCAAATGCAAATTTCGAAGGTTTACTGGAGGTAAATCGAGGAATTTGCATGCCGCAGATGGCGGAAAAGACATCGCCAGCCGCGCCGCCGAATTGTGCGGTGGTGCCTTAGCTCCCAACGAACATTATTGGAGGGAAAACATGTATATCAGCAATATCGACCATCAAAAGGTGCAGGCACTGACGGCGCTTGTGAACGTTATGCCGGGGCAGATTGTCTCCCGTACGCTTGCGCAGAACAAGGCGGTCAGCATCACCCTGTTCGCGTTCGACAAGGGCACCGAAATCAGCACCCACGAATCCACCGGTGACGCCATGGTGCAGGTGCTGGAAGGCACAGGCTGCTTCACCGTGGATGGCAAGGAATACCTTGTGCATCCGGGTGAAGCGCTGGTGATGCCCGCGAACGTGCCGCACGCCGTGTCCGCGCCCGAAGCGTTCAAATGGGTGCTGACAGTCGTTTTCCCGGAAGGATTCAAGAAGTAATGGCGGATTTGCAGACACTTCGCCGGACGCTGCTGGGCAGTGTCATCGGCTTGGCGCGCACCTGCACGACTCGTCCGCCGACGGAGACGACGCCCGGTCTGATTCTCGCTGGATTGCACCTCTCGGACGATGCTGTTTCCGCGACGCCGGAGCAGCTGATTGCCCTCAACGAGCGCATCCAGCAAAACAAGTTTGAGGTCAGCCCGAACTGCGCGACGTGCGCAAGCCCCTGCGGGAAGAACGCAGATTACGACTTGTGCCGCTTGGACGACGCGCCGGAGGATGTGCGGCAGGCGAAAACGCGTTTGATTGCATTGCTGCAGGTCTGCGGGCATCGCGGCAAGATGGCGGACTGCGTGATGGACGCGGTGTTCGCCCTTGCGGAGGACTGGGACGCGGCAGACTTCAAGGTGTATGAGGAACAATTAACGCAATTACTGGCAGAATGAGGGCACACCCCCCCTGAAACGCAGCAGACAGTCATTTCCGCCTGTCTGCCGCGTTTTTTTCGTGTCCTTTCTCCAAAAACTATGACAATTTGATTGCAATTTGACTTGATTTTTTTCACAATTCAGGGTACAATAAACAAGCAGCCGTTCGCGGCAAATTATACTGAGGTGAACCATCATGGGAAAACGCATTCTGCTGGTGGACGATGAGCCGCTTATTTTGAAAGGCTTGAAATATACGCTTGAACAGGACGGCTACGAAACCGATACCGCCGTGGATGGTCAGGAAGCGCTGGACAAATTCTTTTCCGGGGTGTATGATCTTGTGCTGCTGGACGTGATGCTGCCGAAGGTGGACGGACTCAGCGTCTGCCAGCGCATCCGCGAAACATCCAGTGTGCCGATTATCATGCTGACCGCCAAGGGCGAGGATATGGACAAAATCCTCGGTCTGGAATACGGCGCGGACGACTACATGACCAAGCCGTTCAACATTCTGGAGGTGCGCGCGCGGATTCGCACCGTGCTGCGCCGCGCCGGGGGACACGTCGTGCAGGAGCAGAAAATCATCCGCGTGCATGATATGGAGGTCAACCTCGTCAAGCGCACCGTCACCCTCGGCGGAGAGGAAGTGCGCCTGACCGCGAAGGAATTTGATCTCCTGCAAATGTTCATCACCAACCGCGGCCGCCCGTTCTCCCGCAAGGAGATGCTGGAAGCCGTGTGGAAATACGACGATTATACCGGCGACGCGCGCACGGTGGACGTGCACATCCGCCGCCTGCGCGAGAAGATTGAGCGCAACCCCGATGAACCGGAGTTTATCTTCACGAAATGGAAGGTGGGCTACTATTTCACCGACAAGGACTAAGCCGCTTGCGGCGCTCGTGCGCGGCGCAATGTCGCTGCGCTGGAAGCTGATGCTCACGTTTCTGGTGGTCATCGGCGCTTCCTTCGCCATCATGGCATCTATCCTGACCGGTATGGTCAGCAGCACCTTATATCAGCAGCGCACCCGTCAGGCCACCCGCTCTCTGGAGCAGCTGGCTTCGTCGGCTGCGCCTTTTTTGGCGTCGGCGCAGATGGATAGCATGTCCGAACTCCTGACCGCGCAGGCAGGTGAACTCGGCGGGCGGCTGCTGGCGGTGGATATGGACGGCAAGGTGCAGGCGGATACCTTCGGCGCAAGGAGCGGGCAGCGGCTCAGTATCCCGGAGACGGTCGCCGTCCTCCTGCACGGGGAGAAATCCGCGTTCGGCATTCACCGCGTCGATTCGGAATCGGGTGCGGCGTATGTGGCGGTCGCGTCCGCCGCGATGGAGCAAAGCGGCGAGACGCTGGGCGTACTCGTGCTGTCCCTGCCGGTGGATGAATTGCAAACCGCGCTGGAAACGGTCAAAAGGCAGCTGATGACGGTGTTCCTGATTGTCGCGGGCGCGGCCATGGCGGCGGCGCTGATGCTGTCGGGGATGCTCACTCGCCCGGTCAAGGCGCTGACGCAGACAATTCGCCGCATGGGCAAGGGCGATCTGTCCGCACGCGTGAACGTCCGCACATCCGGCGAATTGCGGGAATTGGCGGAAAGCTACAACGCGATGGCGGAGCAGATTGAGCACCTCGACAAGAGCCGCAGTCAGTTCGTCGCTAACGCCTCGCATGAACTGAAAACCCCCTTGGCGACAATGAAGCTGCTGCTGGAAAACATGCTCTATCAGCCGGATATGCCGCAGGAGCTGCGCACGGAGTTCATGCAGGACATCAACCACGAAATCGACCGCTTGAGCGGCATCATCACGGACCTGCTGACGCTGACGCAGATGGACAGCCACTCGTCCCCCCTGCGCGTGACAAAAGTAGATTTGTCCGCACTGACGGAGGAAACCGTGCATACACTGCAAATCGCCGCCGAGAAGAAGGGACAGACGCTTACCGCAGACATTGCGCCCGGCATCACCCTCGAAGGCGATTCAGGCAAGCTGATGCAGATCTTCTACAACTTGACAGACAATGCCATCAAGTACACGCCGGAAAACGGGCATATCGCCGTGCGGCTTGCGCAAAGCGGCGCAAACGTGCTGTTCGCCGTGACAGACGACGGCATCGGCATCCCGGAGGAAGACCAGAAGCACATTTTCGAGCGCTTCTACCGCGTCGATAAGGCACGTTCCCGCGCGACGGGCGGAACGGGGCTGGGGCTTTCCATCGTCCGGCAGTTAGCGGCGATGCACGGCGGCACGGTCAGCGTGTCATCCCAGCCGGGGCAGGGCGCGACGTTCACCGTCACCCTGCCGATGGATGCAAAGCGAGGTGAAAAGGCATGAAGCGGCTTCGGTTGACTTTGCTTCTGCTCATGCTGATGATGACGCTGACGGCCTGTGCACCGTCCGGCAATTCGATGGAAGCGCTCTCCGTGACCGCCGCGCCGCAGGAGGACGAAATCCCCCGCGCGGATGGCGACGATGCGGCAGCGACAGACACATCCGCCCTCATCTGGTACCGCTATGGCGACGAACCAATGCTGGCGGCGGAGCGGCGGACGGTTTCGCGATTGCCGAATGAGCCGTATGAGACGGCGCTGCTGCGGCTGCTGCTGGAAGGACCGAGCCTGAATGCGCCCGCGCTGCGCGGATTGTTCCCGGCGGGTACGCGCGTGATTTCGACCTCCCGGCAGGGCGAAATGCTCTTCGTTACCCTGTCGTATCAGCTGATGAACGGCTATTCGGACGAGCCGAGCAACTGGCGGTCGGACACGGCGTGGGCGCAGGAAGTACCGCTCCGCCGGAGGCTGGCGATGCAGGCGATTGCCGCGACGGTGACGGAAAACACGACTGCCCAGCAGGTCGTCATTCTCTTGGAGCAGCGCGGCGAAACGACGGATTCCATGCGGCTGCGGCAAAAATACTATACGCTGAATGCGGCGGACGATGCGCTCGCTGATCCGCTTCGGCGGGATGAATCGCTGCTGCTGACCGCTTCCGGCACGATGCGGACGATCCTGACCTGCATCCAGCAGCGCGATATCCGCCGCCTCTACCGCTATCTTGCGCTAAGCGACCCGGACACCGGCGAAGCGCGCATGGAATATGAAGCGTTCGCATCCAAATGGACGGAATATCCCGCGCTGACCGCGTTCGACTTCTCCGGCGGCAGCGCCTCCGGCACGCGGGCGGTTTTCACCGTCAGCGGAACGAGATTAACGGACGGCGTATCGCAGAAGTTTACGGGGCGAAGCGTCCACCTGATGAAAACGGGCGGACTGTGGTGCATCAGCATGAGCCAGCTGACCGCAATTGTGGAGGGAACGCCATGAAAAAAAGCAAGTTTCGCTTGATGGTGCTGATGATGGCGCTGCTGCTGACACTTACTTCTTGCAGCCGCGAAAGCAGCTTGGCGCCCGCCGAGACGCTGCCGCCGCCATCTGCCCCCTACGCCGCGCCGACGGATGATACCGGCTTGGATTATGAGCAGGACGTCGCCCTCTACCTCCCTGCGAAAAACGGGCAGACGATGCTCTGCTTCTGGCGCACGGCGGCGCTGCGCTACGACCAGATGCCCGCTGAAGCGGTGCTGCAGCTGCTCTTGCAGGAGGAGGGCGACGGGAGCGCCGTGCCGCTGAAGGAATATGGCAATGTGTCGCTTGCGCAAGGGAGCGCCGTCACAACTGCCGGACACGTCTGCACGGTCAATTTGTCCTCCGCCGCGCTGCAAATGGGCATCCACGAGCTGTACACGGTGTGTTTGTCCATTGCCACCACGCTCTGCGCGCTGCCGGATGTGCGGTTCGTCAATATCCTCGTCGCGGGCAATCCGGTCGCGATGGATGTGCAGAATCTGCTGCCCATGGGGGCGCTTTCCTCCGCGGAAGGGGAGAACCTCGTCACCCGCTGGGAGCAGCTCGTCGCGCAGCGCACGGGCGCGGGCGGTATTGCGGCGCAGACCCCGCTGAGCAGCGCAGCCGTGCTGTATTTTCCCCTGAAAAGCGGCAGCGGCATCACCTGTGAAGTCAGGCAGCTTTCCTTCGATGGTCAGAACGCCCAGCAGCTGGTTTATGGTTTGCTGGATGCGCTCTCCGCCGGGGCGAATGATGCCGCGAACATCCCGGATATGCCCGACCTGCGCACGATGCTCCTGATGGCGCCGGAAGTCACGACGCTCTCCAGCGGCCGCCAGTCCGCCGCCATTAACCTTGTCCCCGATGCGCTTCAAAGAATTTCCAGCGCGGGTATCGACCCGGTGTGCTTCTTCGCTGCCCTGACGATGACGCTCACGTCCTACATTCCCTCGTTGGAGCAGGTTGTCTACCGCGTCGGTGATTCCGCGCTGACCAGCCTGTATTCCACCATCCACGGTACGATTGTCCTGCCCGGCGGCATGATGACGCGCGCGAATTTCGGCGGCTTGCTGACTGACGAAGCAGTTTGTTATCTCTCGAACGGCACAAAGCTGCGCCAAGGAAGGCTGAATCTCCCGGCATCAGAGGCCTGCTCGCCGCGCGCACTGCTGACGGCTGTGCTGGCGACGGAGGGCTTCCCGGCGGGGCTGACGGAAGATGATGTGTTAGGCGTCGCGATTGCGGACGATACGGTACTGGTGAATTTCTCGGCGCATATGGCGGATGCGATTCGTGCAAGCAAGCTGAATCAGCGCATGATGGCGTATCAGCTGACGGGCGCGCTGGTGCAGCGGTATCCGGTACGGCGGGTGCGGTTCTTCTTTGATGGAGAAGCGAAGAATGCGCTGGATGGCGATGTGATGTGGGCGGGGGAGTTTTTGATGGATTATGTATTGTGTGAGTAACCTGTGGATAAACGCGCGGAAGGAGCAGGGGAGACTTCATCCCGTTTCATCGGCCTCCTGCAATCACGCAAAGTTCACGAAATTCCACTGAATGTTCAAAAATCGTTCATGACAAAGACAAAAAAGGCGGATATAATAAAAGCATAGCCAGTTGGAAAGACTGACTGGACGCCGGAAATGCGAACGGCGGCATGAAATTCGATTTTTGAACCTGAAGGAGGTACAGCAGTTATGAAATTCCGGAAAATGATGGGCTGTATTGCACTGGGCTTGACCTGCGCGATGATTGGCGCGGGCGCGACGATGGCGGCGCAGAACACGTCGGCGGCGGCAGAAGCCGTCACGGCGGCGAACTCGGCAACGACGGTTGTTACCAGTCCGTTCACCGCGGCGGTGCAGCAGGTGCGTAACAGCGTGGTCGGCGTGAGCAACTATCAGACCGTGCGCTATGGCAGCTATGGCAACAACTTCTATTTTGGCTATGGCTTTGGCTATGGCAACGGCCGCAACAATGATCAGCAGATTGAGGAGCGCGAGGAGCTGGCGGCTACCGGCTCTGGCGTGGTTATCGGTCAGGGCTTCGTGCTGACGAATTACCACGTTGTGGAGGACGCGAGCAGCCTGCGTGTGACCGTGACGGACGACAGCGGCAACACCGACGAGTACGCCGCGACGCTTGTTGCGTATGACGAATCGCTGGATATCGCCATTGTGTACGCGACGGGCCTTGACCTGCCGGCGGTCACGCTGGGCGACAGCGACACCCTGCAGGTCGGCGACTGGGCAATCAACATCGGCAACCCGCTGGGCTTCACCAAGACCACGACGGTCGGCGTCGTCAGCGCTCTGAACCGCGCGATTGAGTCCGAATCCTACGACAAGTATGGCCGCAAGTCTACCATCACCAACGCCATGATTCAGGTGGACGCCGCGATTAACTCCGGCAACTCCGGCGGCGGCATGTTCAATGTGAATGGCGAACTGATGGGCATCCCGACGCTGAAGTACACCGGCTCGTACTACTCCGGCAGCACCGTCGAGGGCATCGGCATGTGCATCCCGATTAACTCCGCCAAGCCCCTGATTAACAAGGTGCTCTCCGGCGAAATCACCTTCACCGCGCCCGAAGCGCTGGATAACAGCGATGACAACAAGGCGGATAGCAACACCGACAGCACGCTTGTCGGCAAGCCGCGCATGGGCATCACCATGAGCAACCTCGCCAATAGCCGCGCACTGCAGAACGGTCAGATTCCGAAGGGCGTTTACGTTGTGAACGTGGAAGAGAACAGCCCGGCGGAAAAAGCGGGGATGCAGGTCGGCGACATCATTGTGGATGTGAACGACAACGTGATTACCTCGACCACCGAGCTGGCAGCGCAGGTTGCGGACTGCAAGGCGGGCGACGTGCTGAAGATTAAGGTCTACCGCGTGCCGGGCATCACTGATCTGACCGGCAGCGACGACATACCCGACGGCGAGTACATCGATCTCGAAGTGACGCTGGAAGTTATTGATAATGTAAAGCAGTAACAACTGGACAATCGAAAACCGGGACGGAACACGATGAATGTTCCGCCCCGGTTTTAACGTGGGGGAAAAAGACAGGCAGTCTGGTCGCGCCCCTTTGACGCGGCAATGTGCAAGCGAGTGGCAAATTTTTCCACTGCACTCATTCCCCCAGATGCTTCCTCATATTCATCAGCGCGTGCTTCTCCAACCGCGACACCTGCGCCTGACTAATCCCAATCTCCCCAGCAACTTCCATCTGCGTCCGCCCCTCAAAGAAGCGCATCCGCAGGATCTTCTTCTCCCGCTCGTTCAGATGTCCCATTGCGTCCGAAATCGCAATGTCCTGCACCCAGTCCTCGTCCCGCACGCGCTCGTCCTTCACCTGATCAACGATGCACAGCGCGTCGCTGCCGTCGCTGCAAACCGGCTCGAACAGGCTTACCGGGTCTTGAATCGCTTCCAGCGCCAGCACGACGTCCATGCGGTCGATGTGCATGTCGGCGGCAATTTCCTCGACGGTGGGTTCGCGGGAAAGCTCCGTTTGCAGGCGGTCGCGCGCACGAAGGGCTTTGTACGCCGTGTCGCGCATGGAGCGGCTGACGCGGATGGCGTTGTTGTCGCGCAGGTAGCGGCGGATTTCGCCAATGACCATCGGCACGGCGTAGGTCGAAAAGCGGACGTTCTGCGACACGTCGAAGTTGTCCAGCGCCTTCATCAGGCCGATGCACCCGACTTGAAAGAGGTCATCAACGTTTTCGCCGCGCCCGGAAAAGCGCTGGATGACGGACAGCACCAGCCGCAGATTCCCCTGTATGAACTCGTCGCGCGCCGCCTTGTCGCCGCTATGTACCAGCGGGTAGAGTTCCTGCATCCGCTGCGGCGTGAGAACGGGCAGCTTGCTGGTGTCCAGCCCGCATAAATCGACCTTGCCCCATGCCATGTTCTGCGTCCTCCTTGCATGTGAAGTATCCACAGTATGGCAATTTGCGGCGGTGGCTAATCACTTAGGCGAAAGTAGTGTTTTTTCGGCGATGCGCGCTAAAATCAGGCATATCCTTCTTCTCTCACCAGCTCCCCATGCAGCCGATGCAGAATCCGCTTTTCGAGGCGGCTGATGTAGCTCTGCGAAATGCCGAGAATGTCCGCCACTTCCTTCTGCGTCATTTCGGGATGACCGTGCAGACCGAAGCGCAAGTCCATAATTTGCTGTTCGCGCGGGGAAAGGTGCGAAAGGGCAGCGAAAAGCATCTGCCGCTCGGCGCTTTCCTCGATGCCGCGCGAAACCATGTCCGGGTCAGTGCCGAGAACGTCAGAAAGCAGCAGCTCGTTGCCGTCCCAGTCGGTTTTCAACGGCTCATCCAGCGAAACTTCCATGCGCGTGCGGCTGTGGCGGCGCAGGAACATCAGCACTTCGTTCTCGATGCAGCGGCTGGCGTAGGTGGCAAGCTTGATTTTCTTCGACGGGTCGAAAGTGTTGACGGCTTTAATCAGGCCGATCGTGCCGATGGAAATGAGATCCTCGATGTTGATGCCCGTATTCTCGAATCGGCGGGCGATGTACACCACCAAACGCAGGTTATGCTCGATCAGCTCCTGTCGGGCTGCCTCCTCTCCCAATCGGTTCAGCAGCTCCGTCTCTCGCTCCCGGCTCAGCGGCGGTGGAAGCGGATCGCTGCCGCCGATATAATGCAGCTCCGGCTCCCGGCACAATCCCAGACGGCACAGCAGCCGCCGCAGCCATTCTCTCATGATTCCTTCTCCCTTCCCCGCCCCATAAAGCGGTATATCCGCCCCCCAGCTCCGTATCCGTCAGGGCGATCCGCAAATTTGGATAACGAACGCCGCCGATCTCCGTCCAATCGCTGCTCACGCTGACCAGCAGCCCGCCTCCCGCCGCCGTCCGCATCGGCAAAAGCTGGGGACGCAGCTTTGGAAAGCGCTGGCGCAGCAAAGGC
>ERZ1027051.548-NODE-548-length-17803-cov-4.472335_pt1 | contig 17803 bp, 10 predicted proteins | sample MGYA00519429_ERZ1027051 | MGnify/ENA primary metagenome ERZ1027051 (study PRJEB26926, sample SAMN06164598) | human gut metagenome | biome: ENVO:00009003; feature: ENVO:2100002; material: ENVO:00002003 | host: Homo sapiens | place: USA | collected 2012 ... | reverse complement strand
GTTGCTAAGAGCTTATACTTTACCAAAGTCGGAGAAGATGGCAAAGTGGTACGCGGCGATTTCTTCTCCTTGATGGACGACGAGCACATCAAAATTGATGACAATGGCCGAATCCTGGCGGATGAAACATCAAGTCTTGCAGTGGCTGCCATCGTCAATCTCTACAACACGATGCTGCCTATGTACATCGCAATTCGCAGTCTCGGCGAAGCATACAACGATGAGCTGAAGGGGTCTATCTCCAACGAACTTTTTGGCGGCACAAAGAACTCCAATGAGGATGCACTGGTCAAGCAAATTGAACAGTTGCAGAAACAGTTGGATGCTGCTAAAGAGAGTGAGGCGCGAGCGATGGAAGTTGCAAACACCGCTGAACAGAAGCTCAACCAGAGCAAGAAGCGCGAAAATGCTCTTGCCAGCAAACTCGAAGCCGCCTACAGCGAAATTGATGAGCTGATGGCACAGATTCCAGAGTCTGCCGAGGAGGATGAAACGCCTACAGAACCGGATGAGCCTGCCGAGGAGAAGGTCGAAGATATCGCGATGGATTATAGTGGTGCTTTGGATGACATCCTTAAAAAGAACACTGTCGTGATTGTTGGTGGCAACCAGAACCTGATGAAGAAATTTCAGGTGACTCATCCTGACGCTTCTATCGTGGCAAAGGATATGATTGCTGTATGCGACCAGCAGATTCGCAACGCTGATGTGGTTATGTTCAAAGCAGATTCCTTATCTCATGCTCTGTACGGCAAGTGCAAGGCCATCTGCCATAAGTATGACGTACCGTTCTGCTATCTGCCGAATGTTGCATCTATCCCTCGCATGGAACAGAGTATGTGTGAACAGCTGGGTGACATTCTCGGTTGACGAACCGTGCGAACAGAATAAAATGGTAAATGTACGATAGATAACATATCATCTGCCGAAAAAGCAGTTGTGAAACAAATCGTGCTAATTAACAGTCTGTCAGACAAGCAGCTATCCTTAGTTGGGTGGCTGCTTTTTTATTTGAAATGGAGCGTGAAGCTAATGAAAAATTTTGTCCGAAACACAATGCAGCCTTCTAAAGAGGAATTGCGAGTAAGAAACGAGAAGGTCGCCCAGATGGCGATTGAACGCAAGCTCGTGAAGCCTCTCACAGGCGCACTTAAAGATGAGGCCACATTGGAGGGGGCTTTGCAGCAAATCATCTATCGCTTGAGCAGTGATACAAGAAGCTACGACCGGGAAATCAGCGCGTGTATGGATACACTCCGCAGACGCGGTCCGGGGCGTTATTTTGTGCTGGCGAAAGAGAATGCTGTATGGGTCTCTTTTCCGGCTGATGTTATCACGCCTGATACGGATGCTTTCAGTGTCTGGATGTACTACAAGTTCAGCAACGATGTAAACGCTTATCTTGTACAGGTCGATTCCATCAGCAACGAAGAAATCAAAGGCAATGTTCAGCGTCTCGATTACCCCCGCTGTTTGGAGGTGTTGAGAAACTGACTACAAACAGGGGAGTAAGTAATGAACGCAACAGTTACTATCAAAAAGTGCAGCATGAACAAGATAGTTTATGCTCCACCAGTTGCAAACGGTTCTTATACCGTCTGCTTTTTTACGGCAAACCTAAAAGGGCAGGCGGCTGCATTTCCTGATAACATACAGAAGTGCGGGACCACGGCGTTTTTTAAGGTGTTGTCTTACCATCTGCCGAAAAGTCTCTTGAACAAAATGTCCTTCAATTTGGAAGGACATTGGGAAAAGGATACCAACGCAAAGAGCCAGGATGGGCATCTTTTTATTGCCGAAAAAGCATCCGAGTCTTTGCCCGAAACGACCTCCGAAATCATCAAGTTCTTTGAAAAGAATTGCAAGGGTGTTGGCAAGGTCATGACAACCGAAATCGCAAATGCGTTCGGTGCCAAAACTCTGGATATTTGTGCCCATCAGCCTAAAAAGCTCGAAGCAATCCCTAAGATGACTCCCGTCCTTCTTGGAAATATCAATTCTGCCTGCCTATCTGCTCTGGTTCGAGCGGATGTGCAAGCGCTATTGAAGGATTCCAATGTAGAGGTTTCTGTCATTGATAAGATTGTTGAGGCGTACAGCGATGAAGCCACTACGATTCTGAGATGTGAGCCATACAAAACGGTCTCTCTGCTCGGGTTTTCTATGGCAGATAAAATCGCCATGTCTCTCGGTGAGGATGCTGATTCTGTGCGCCGTATGCACGCTGCGACGGTCGAGGCCCAAAAGAGGGCGTGCGCCAGAACAGGAAATATGTGCGCAGAGCAGGATGCAATCAAGGCTCAGCTGCAAATTCTTACCCCGGAAGTGTCTTCCGAGGTGATGGATAAAGCAATTGTTGAAGTGGCCCAAACCTATGACATTGTCAAGCAAGGAAAATACTACTACGACAAAAGCGACTTTCTTACTGAGCGCAAAATGGCTGCCAAGATTGCCGAACTGGCCTGTGTAAAACCGTCCAAAGAAGCCGAAATCGAAAAGGCGTTTATTGAGTGGCAGCAGGAGAACTCCATGATTCTTTCTCCACGCCAGGCGGAAGCAGTTCGCAACCTAAAGTACCGAATTTCTATCGTAACCGGTGGTCCCGGTACTGGTAAAACGACTTGTCTTCGAGCTATCATGGACGTGTATCACAAGGTTTGGCCGAGTGAGCACATTCTGCTGATGGCACCGACAGGCCTTGCTGCGAAGCGCATGGCAGAAAGTACCAAGACCAATTCAGCTACGATTTACAAAGCCTGCTGCCTTGTCCCGGCGGATAACAACAGTGGGTTTGTGGCTCAGAGCGAATGCAGAATTTGTGGTTTTGTTGGTATCGACGAAATGAGTATGGTTGGTGAGCATCTTTTCGCCTTTGCTATTGATGCTGTTCTGAACAGCCCATCCACTCGTATCGTGCTGCTTGGCGACACAGACCAGCTGGCACCCGTTTCGCGCGGCGATGTGCTGAGAGACCTGATTCAGTGTGGTGTCATCAAGACCGTTCGCCTGGATGTCAACTACCGCCAGGGCAGCACCTCTACCATCACTGATGCCTCCATTAAGATTCGTGAGAACAGGGCGTATTCTGGCATGACCAGAAATTTGAAGTTTGATGATGAATTCAACTTTATCTCTGTTACGAATCCTGACCAGAAAACAGAAGCAGACCAAATCCTGTCTCGCGTGGTAGAGGAGTACCAGAAGGGCGTGGCTAAGTATGGCGTGAAGGGGACAATCATTTTGACCCCCACTCATTTTGATAAAGGTACGGCCACTGGTTACCTTTGCAAGAACCGTGTCAATGCAGTGATTCAGTCCGTGGTCAATCCGAAAACGGACACAAAGCCTTTTCTGGAAGTGAATCATCAGACCTTTATGGTTGGTGACCGAATCATTCAGAGAAGGAACACAGACCAAGTAATCAATGGCGACCTTGGAACGATTATTTCTATCAACAAGGTAGATAATGAGACTCGTGTCGAAATCATTTTCGATTCGAAGGATGATGTTCTGGTGTATGACAGCAACGATGTCAAGGACATTGAGCTGGCGTATGCCGTAACCATCCATAGTTCTCAGGGCTCTGAATTTCCGTGTTGCATTATTCCTGTCAGCTCTTCTTACGGCCCGATGCTGACGAAGCCTGTATACTATACCGGCATTACTCGTGCAAAGAAGAAGCTGATTCTGATTGGGGATGAGGAAGCCTTGAAAAAGGCAGTTCGCACTACCAGAACTCAAGGACGTAAGTCGCTCCTTGGCCCCCGTATTCTCAAAAAAGTTCAAGCAAAGTGATTTGAGCGGAGTTCCTCTACATGAGGACTCCGCTCTTTTTGTTTGTACGAATTGACGTTGAAATAAACGAAAGTAATCTCGTTGCTATAAGATACGAAGTGAGTACAATGGGTATTGTAGAGTTAATGGGTTGGGATGCAAAAGACCCGATTCCAAAGACGATACGAAAAATATAGCTATATTTTTAAGGAAAGGAGGAATAGTGACATGAACGAGATTACTCTGAAGAAACGCAATCCTGTTCAGACGCTCAAGATGGCGATGAGCACTGCCTGCGCAATGGGTACTGCTGCCATGATGAGCACCGTCTTTGCTTATGCTGACGTCACGTCTGCCATCAACAAGGTGTTCAATGTTGGTAACTCTGTCGCTAGCGCTATCTCTAAAGGCCTGACCGGTATCGTCGTTCCTATCGGTATCGCAGTCTTCCTGTACTTCCTGGTTCGTATGCTGCTGAGCAGCGACCCCAAAGACGTCCAGATGTATAAGAAGCGCCTCATTACGACCGCTATCATCGTCATCGTCGCGGCTGCTGTGCCCGGCCTGATGAAGGTTGCCAATGAACTTGGCACGCAGGTCAATACCGAACTCGGCTAACGAGTAAAAGTCTTTGGCTCGAAGGACCCACCCGACGGATTTCGGGCGGGTCCTTTCTTTTTGAAGGAAGGTGAGTCCAATAAACTCTCTTACGGAACAAATCCGATATAAAGCCACAGTAAAACGAGCATTGCTGGCAGTAGCACTTGCGTGTGGACTTACAACATGTGTGGCGTTTGCTACAACTACGGATATTGTGGCGCTTTTCCTCGGCATCATCGTGACAGCTATTGCAAAAATGCTTCTCAATGCTGCTGATATTATTGTTACGCCTTTGCTTGCTATTACTTCGATGACAACACAAGAAATCGAAGCATATATTCCGGGGCTTAACAATTCTGACCCTAACGGCGTTGGCAACTTCTTCAGCTCTGCAATCAGTATTATCGCATATACGATTGCCGGTGTTTTGCTTTGCTGTCACATCATTTCTTACCTTATCGCTCTTGCAAACGATGAGCGCTTAGAAAGCATTCCAAAGCTGATTTGGAATGGTATGTTTGGCATTGTTCTTACGATTGCCGGTAAGAACCTTCTGAGCTTGCTGTTCAACGAAATCATCGCGCCGCTTTCGGAAGCGCTTGTTGATGGTATGCAGAGTGCAGGCGGTATGTCTTTCACCTTTGAAGGAAAAGCAAACGACATCATCTCACTTGGAGACGGCATTTCAGCATTTGACCTCTCCGCACTTGGTACGCTGCTTGTCGTTTTAGCAATGCTGTTCTTGATTTGGTGGAATCTTGTCAAGCTGATTCTTGAATGTGCTCAGCGTTACATCATTTGTGTTGTAACTATCAACCTGTCGCCCCTTGCATTCGCAACGGCAACGACTGAACAGACAAAAGAAACGGCTATGAACTGGCTCAAAATGTTCTGGTCCCAGTGTGTACTGCTCGTTCTGAACATTTGGGTTGTAGGCATTGCCAGAACTGCTTTGAACAACGGCATGATTGGTGGTTCCAGTACGGAACTTGTTACATGGGCGCTTATTACGTATGCGTTTTTGAAAATCGCGCAAAAACTTGATGACATGATGCGAGCGGCCGGTCTGAAAGTCACTCACATGAATGGCATTGACCCTCTTAGCGAAGCCAGTGGCGTAATGAACCAGCTCACAGGCATTGGCGCACATCTTCGTGATGCACTTGGTTATAGTAAAGGTGTATTGGATACAGTGCGAGGCAATAAAGGCTCCGAAGGTGGGAAGCCGATGCTTACCGAAGAAGACATTGCCCATGCCGAATCTGATTTTGATAAAACTGACATAGAGCGCAAGAGTGATTTGAACAAAGGCGCTATCAATCCGACTTCCTATGACGATGATGCGCATAAGAAAGCAATGGAGAACGTACTCAAAACCGAAGGCGTTCTTAACGGCGACGAACAAGTCGAGGGAGTCAAAATTGGCGAGGATGGTTCGCTTCACGCAACTGCCGTCAAGCGTGATGACCGTGGTCGTGTTGCATCCTCTCGTGAAATTAAGGCTACCAATACAGGGGATGGTCTGGGGCTGACACCTGATGAAACGCCTACATCTACGATGAGGGTTGGCAACGGCGGTAAGTCCGCAATCATTTCCAACGAAAAAGGCACGTTCAAACTGGAAGCTCAGGGTAAGAATGACTTGGGCGAAAATGTCTGGAAAGCCACACAGCTTACAGACGCTGATGGCAACAAAATCAGCGACATCGCTCCTGGCGCAGATGCTTCGCAGGTCTTTACAGTTGATGCCGATTGGGATGATGACGCACAGCACAAGAAAGACGGGTATGCAGCATCGGCTGCCGCTTACTTTACCGAGAATCAAGATACCAACGAATCCATGATGGACGATTTGGCTCGGTGGACCGACTATGCGGCCGAAGACAAGCGGTCGCAGGACAAGGCTGAGCAAAGAGATTTCACCAATAAGATTGGTATGACGGACGAAGACCGTATTGCCAACATGATGGATTCCGAAGCTGCTGTTGACTATAATTCCGACAACGCCAAAAAGGCGATGGAAGATTATATCATGGATAACAAAGACCAGAATCCTGGCCTCGCTCCGTTCGCAGAAGCGCTTGAAAACGGCGGCCATATCAGCTCTATGAGTATGGCTGACGGTAGCAATCCTGCTGTGCCGCAGGGCGCTCTTCAGTTCGAAATCACTCGTCCGAAGGCTCCTGGCGACAAGAACCCGGATATTACTGCTGGCGCAATCTCGAATCCTGCAACTGCAATGCCTACACCCGCCAAGACTTCCGAGGTTTCTCCTGTTCAAAACGAGCAGCCTGAGAGCTTGCCTACCGCAAAGCAGGATGCGCAAGGTGAAGAAAGTGCTAACGCTGGACAAACGACTGCTCAAAGTGCAGATGCTTCGGCAGTTGATAAAAAGGTTGACGAAGAACCCGCACCTGTCGATGCCGAAGTTCCTTTGGAAAGCCCCAGCGTACCCGAAACTCCTAATGGCGCTCCTACAGGCGAGGTGCTTGATAACTCCGCAGTTGTCGGAGATGAATCTCCGATTGAAGCGGCAACGAAACCTAACGCCGAACAAGAAGTACATGATACAGTTGGTGTAGAACAATCTATCGAAACGACTGCTCCGATTGATGCTACGCAACCTCTGGATGGTGGTATTACGCCTAAGGCGGAAGATATTCCCGAAGTCGATTCGCCCGATGCCGTCGGTGGCACTCCTGTAGTAGATACAGCAGACACCGCTTCGAACGAGCCGCAAGGCGTGAACATTCCCGCCACAGAACAGGCTGCGGGAGAGACTCAGTTCAAACCGGATGCTCTGGGTGAAGTTCCTCAAACTCCTACGACTGGCGCACAAGCTGAAACTGGTGCGGTACAGAGCAGAATTGCGCCCGAAGCAATTCAAGGGCAGGAAACCGCTCCGATTGCAAGCGAAGCAAGCCAACCCGCCGCGAGCGTATCTGCAAAGCAGCCTGACAGTACAACAGCCGGTTCTCCTGATGCGATTCAGACACAGAATCCTGCTACAACTACTACAACGCCTGCAACTATGGATTCGGCACCGACATCCGGCGCACCTGTCAATAGCGTTACCGCTTCTAACGCTCAGAAACCTGCCGGTACGATTTCGTCTCCTGCCGGTGATGGGACGGTTCAGCAAGCACAAGGTGCAGCACCCGTAGCGGCAACTACGGTACAGGCAACTTCTACTGGCACGACACAAGCTGTGCCGGTAAGCGCTCAGCCGCAAGCCGAGATGGGAGTCACTTCCGGCCCTGCGTCTACCGCTACGGCGAGTACCTCGCCTCAAGGTTCTGCTCAGAACAAACCCGATAGCGCTACAAATGTTGTTCAAACGCCTGCACCTGCCGCATCTGCCGCCGGGGCAGGAAGCTCCTCCGTCAGTGCTCCTGCTCAGGGTGCAAACACGGCTGCTACTCAAACTGTTGGAGAACAGAATGCTCAGGCTTCTGTGGCTGATACTCCTACAACAGCAGCACCTACTATGCAAGGCTCTGCAAATAGCGGAACTGAGGTCTCGACGCCTACTGCGAGTGAGATTCCGACTAATAACGGTAGCACATCCGATGCTGGCACTGTGAATGCTGAGCCTGTTGCTCAAGCCTCTTCTGAGGCGCATGAGCCTGATACAACCAGTGCGGCAAATGCTACGCCCGCAAGCGATGGCACGCCGTATATGAGTGGTGAAGGCGCTACGCAGACAACCGTTGATGCAACACCTGAAAATGCTGGACAAGCTGCTCAGGTCGTCATTGATGCTACAGCTCCCACGGACAACGATTCTGCTGTTACAGTTGAGACCGCTCCTACAGATTCCGATGCGGGTAGTATCGCTGAAAGCTATGCCGCAGCAAGTGATGCGTCGGTGGTAGATGATGAACCTGAAACGGCTTACTCCGCTGATGAGGTCCCTGCACAGAGTTCGACAAGCCCGACTACTCATAACGCCTCTGAGGAATCTGACGCTTCCAACACCACAGAAACACACGAACCTGGCAACTCCTCTCCGATGAGCGAGACCTCCGGTAATGATTCTGGTTACGAGCCGACGGATAGAGAAACCACTGATAGCTTTGAGTCTGAGGATGTCTCCGGTGAAGGCCTGGCTGCAACGAGCCCGTCCAACGATTCCAATGTGGCCGCATCTTCCAGTGACAGCGGTAACGATGCTGGTGATGAACCTGATTCCGCATATACGCCCCATAGTTCTTCAGACGACGGCGTTGATGACGAGACGGTTCACGATGCCAGCAGTGTTACGGATAAGCACTCTGATAACGCATCTTATAACGAAGATGCTGATGACGTAGACACCGCCACCTTTGAAGCAGATGATGCTCCGATTGCGGATGGTGCTGGATTCTACGGAGAAGGTACAGGCAATTCGTTTAAGGAAAGCAAAACCAAATCCACAACGGATAGCAACGAGTCTCCCGCTGTAGAATCTGGAGCGCAGAGTAACCCCACTGACGAACCTGACGCCACTGCTGGTACAGTTACTGAAACGACGGCTGTACCTGATGCAAAACAAGACGTCGGCGAAGCAGCAAGTCAAGTTCAGGCTGAAGCCGTAACGCAGCAGAGTAGTGAACAGGCTGAGACGGTATCCATTCCGTCCGTTCCTCAAGGCATTGTACTTTCCAATACCAGCGTCAACAAACTCAGCGACACCAATGGCACGATTCGTTCTGCATCCGCAGGCGTATTCCAGCTGACGCGTGAGGGTCTTGACGAAGATACAGGTAAAACTGTATGGCGTGCAACGCTGAAACAGGATGCAGAAGGCAATCCCGTGACAGATTACAGTGCTAATACGTTTACCTTTGAACGCACTGCCAAGTGGAACGCACAGACGAGAAGCTATCAGCCTGAAGGCTTCGATTCTGTCGCAAAAGAAGTCCGAGAAGCAGTAGATTTCCGCGACATCAGCCAAAGCGCGAATCAGGGCCGTGGCTCTCGCCGTTCGGATAAGCCTCAGAATCAACCGGAACGCGAACGCTTCAAGCGTGAAAGGAATCCGAAAGCGTACACGGATGACGCACGACTGACTGAAGGACGTCGTACAACCTCGACAAGCCGTGGCGGAAAACACCGCGCACAGCGCAAAAGCGATACGGCAAAGAAACGTGATAATCCGCTGAAAAATATGGATGGTTTCAAAACCAAAAGATAAGGGATAACTCCCTTCTGGCAATCAGTAATGGTTGCCAGTGTCTTGCAATGGTCACCACCTCCACGTTGGTGCAAGACGGTAATGTACTGAAAAGCAGTATAGCTGAGAGTGACTCTGAAATATGTTCACAAGGGAGTGATGTGATGGCAGGATTTGGAAGCGGTAATAGCACTGACAACTTGGGCAATGAAGCTGTAAATGATGCAAAAAAGGCAATGAGTGCGGCTTCCACAGGATACAAGGCGTATCAACAAGGCAAGAAAGATGCCAAAGCAGTTGCAAAAGCTGCTGGACAGCTTGCCTCTGGTAATGTTGCCGGAGCTGCGAAGACTGCTATTGAAAACCCGATGACAGCCTTGAAGGTCTTGCTTGTTGGCATCGTCATTTTGTCGATTCCGCTTATGGCTATCGTTGGATGTGCAGTTTTTGTTCTTTCATTGCCTGGTAATATTGCAGAGGCCACGCAATCGGCTATCGGACAGTCTGTTGACAGTGTCGTTCTGGGCTGGGAAGACTATAAGGCTCGTTTGAGCAATTCAATTGATGACTTCTTGACGCTTATCACCACTGGTAAAAGCGGCACGAAAATGGAAGCCTACAAGGATGACTTGGCGATTGCAAACGACGATGTCTTTACCGGTTACATTGGCACATCAAATGTGATTGTTGCTGTTCTAAATAACTATTTCAGAGACGAGTATGAGGCTTTTGACGCTAAGGCTCGTGTGGCTGCAAATAACCGCTTGGAGCAACTGCAACAGCGTGCAGCAAATGAAGGTATTGCTTCAAGCGATGTAACGTACAGTGTTGACCCTGAAATCTACGAAGGCAAAAACTACCTGAACTGGACATTCTACATCATTGCCGGTGACAGCTATACCGCAAGAAACGAAGATGGCATTCACTTCCGTGTAAAGGAAATGATTGATGCCGCTAAAGCATTGGAAAAGTCCAATCTTTGGAAAGTTACGTTGAAATCCACTTATACGACAGAAAAGAAAACCAGAATGGTCACTCGCAGTGGTACTCGCGATAAGGAAGTTCCTGTTACCGATGAAAACGGGAATCAGTTATATGACGCCAAGGGGAATCCTCGTACTACAATCATCAAAGAACCATATACGGAAACAGTGCCTGAAGAATATACAGCCGCAAACATCACGGTGTCGTACAAGTATTCCCCTAAGGAAGGAGCTAAGCAGTATATTCTTGACCGCTTTGGGATTACAAATGACAAAGTCAACGATAAGGATATTTCTGATGAAGAGTTGTTTGATGAACAAGTTGCACAGCTTCGTGAACTCTATCACGCGCGTGAAGCAGAATTCGATTACAATTCCGACTTGGTAATTGATGAGAACTATCCAGAAAATGGTGCAACGGGAACGGTTGTGACAAGTCCTGCAATCCGCACTTTGATTCAGCAGTTCTACGCCACACATTCTGCTGATTCATTGTTTGTCGCACCTTCTCCGGTTGGTGGTCCTTGGTCCGGGTGGAAATCCCGTGTCAATTCTCCTCTTGGTCAGATTCGAAATGGCGTTGCCCATAACGGCACCGACATTCTGGTTCCGTCAGTACAATACTCTTTGATTGCACCATCCCAAGGCATTATCGTTGGCATTCAAGACGGTTACGCAAACGGCGACTTGCAAAAAAGCGGCCAAGCCTCACGTGGCAATTTCGTATTTGTCTACTATGGCGAGCAGGGGAGTGTCGGAGGCCAAAAAGGTGTGTTTGTTCTGTATCAGCATCTAACGCCTGGCATCACATGGCGTGTTGGTGACACAATTCCAGCTGGTGCTGTTATTGGCCGTACTGGTTGGAGTGGTTACTGCATTAGCTTCACTGGTGGTACTGGCGAGCATCTGCACCTTGAACAGTATATCGGCTTTGAACAAGTAGACCCGGAATCTTATCTCGGCAATTAAACAGCAATGAAAGGAGCCCCACTCGCATCGAGTGGGGATTTTTAGTGTATGAAATGTTTCTTGAAAAGGGCACTCGCGGTAGGGCTTACAGCAGCAACGCTGTGTACAAGCCTTGCGGGATGTAGAAAGAAAGATGATGGTAGCGTGTCGGATACTACGCCTATCCCGACACCGGCCATTGAGAGTACCCCTGAACCGTCGGCAAATCCGAACATTTATGGCGACGTTGACACATCAGGTGGCAACAAAATCCAAAATGGAAAGCTGGTTCTTACGAAAATTGAACCTGCCGAGCCGAACAACTGCGCATCGAACGGCTATATGGAAGAAAAGAACCTGGATGGTACTTACCGCTATCAGGTTAAGGCGGAAACCGTTGCCGCCAAGAACCTTGTTCCGTATACGGATGCAAACGGAGCGGGTCTGAAAATCTTCTCTGGTCATACAGTCTATGTGCGTAAGACAGGCTTAGGCGTTGGTGAGATGCCTGAAACTACGGCAGATGACTCCTCCAGTACAGAAGAAATTATCACCGATACTACGACATCAACCGATACAAGTTCCGGCTACATCGACGAAAACGGCAACTATGTTGAAGATGCCACTGATAGTAATGGAGCAACCACTTCGTCTACGCTTTCTGATACGGACCAGAAGTGCATTGTTTCCGGTGAGGAAATATTTGACCTCGATAACTACAGCGACGAAATCCAGTATCCTTCTGATTTCTCGCAGCTTCGCAAAGAGGGAACATGCGAGCGCCTTTACGTTTACCATTCTAAAGAAGAGTACGAACAAGCCCTCAAGAACCGCAAGAACGGTCAGGCTATTTTGACGGGTGAGATGGATGCTCCTATTAAAAGCGTCATCCTGAATGGTTCTCTCATTCCGAAGCTCAATTACACCATCAACAGCGACGGTCGCCTGTGTGTTTCTCTCCGTGCGCTGGCAGAGGCCTATGATTCAAATACGCAGTATGACGATGTAGAGCATCTGCTTATCGTGCCTATCACATACGGCGAGCGCATCTATATCCCAGTCAAAGGCATTCTCCATAACGCCAGTGAGTATTACCAGATTGACAATACAAACAACACCTTTGTGTTTACCAGCAAAAAACCGCCTGAGATTTGGACTGATACGTTCTCGCTCGCTACCACCAGTGATGTTGTGATGCCTGTCGAAGACATTGCCCGTATCCTTGGCTGGGATTTCTGGTATGGCGACAATGTCCTGAGCGTAGTTACTGATTCTCTCGACGACACGAAAGAAGAAAACATTCTGCTTCAGGAGCAGGATGTCGAAGAAATCGAAATTGATTTGAACGATTTACCTGATGTCGATAGTACGGAATCTGATTCAGAAAGTGAGGTGAGCGCATCGTGACCAAATGGAACGAACTGAAGGTGAAGTTCTCTCTTCTTTCTAAAGAGGAGAAACTGGTCATCTTGTTCTGCTGCTCGTTTGTTGTTTCTCTTATCCCGGCGGGATTCATTGCGGCGGTATTTGCCGGAGAATGGGATGCGGGATTTTTCCGTAAGCTGGTTCTTAGCATTACAACCGGATATGGCATTATCTCGACTTTGATTTTCGCTGCTGCCATTACATTTGTCATCGTGCTTCTTTCTCGGAAAAATACGGACCTCAACTCGGCAAAAGAAGTTGATGACCGTGGCATGATTACCTCCAATGCTGGTACTTACGGAACAGCAGAGTGGATGTCAGAGGACGAAGCCAAAAAGGTTTATGAGGTTGGCCCTGTTGAAGATGTGACGGGTACAATTCTTGGTCAGTTTACGACCGATGGCGAAGAAGTCATTGCTTTGCCGTATGAACCGACTGGCAACCGCAACCTTATCCTTATCGGACCTCCGGGCTCTGGCAAGTCGTTTGGCTATGTTCGTACTGCTGTGTTCCAGTCTATCGTACGCGGTGAGTCTGTAGTCGTTACTGACCCGAAGGGTGAAATTCACAATGATATGCGGAAATTACTCGAAGCAAACGGCTATAAGGTAAAGGTATTCAACCTCATCAACCTTGACCTTTCCAATGCCTGGGACTGCGTACAGGAAATCTATGACCCCATTACGGGCAACATTGACGACCAGCGTGTTATTGCGTTCTGTAAGACCGTTATTGCCAATACAGGTGGTGGCGCGAACAGCAAGGGCGACCCGTTCTGGGAGAGTTCTGAAGAAAACTTGTTCCGTGTCGCTGTTTCTTACTGCGCCTATATGCGCGAGACGACTCTTATCAAAATCTATGAGCGCCGCACCAAAGAACTTCTCACGCAGCTGCCGTTCATTTCAGAAGCAGATGGTAAGGCACTGGTTGAAGCTGTTACAAATCCTGAATCTGCGATGGTGGACCGTCGTCTTGTTGTCGAGTACCTTGCCAAGAATCTCTATGGCGAGGAAGAAGGAGAGAAGAAGCTGCTGGCTTGGGAGGAAGATGCACCGACCAGCAACATTTCCGACATCTACAACGCTCTGATGCACAACGACCTGAACTCCTGGGAAGAGAACTTCAAGAGCGTGCCTATGAACCACCCCGCCGCATCCGCCTGGGCCGTATTCAAAGGCATGGGCGAGCGTGTACAGCCTAACATCGTTGGCGGTTTGAACACTCGCTTGCAGTTGTTTATGACATTTAAGGTTCGCCGCGTTATCAGTAATGATGACATCCGCCTGGCAGACATCGGCGCTGAAAAGACCGCTCTGTTCCTGATTATCTCGGACGATAACGCATCTATGCAGCTGCTTTCTTCTCTGCTTCTGAGCTTCCTGTTTAAGGACCTGAAAGAGGCATTTGATGCCGTTGGCGGCGATGGTCGTATCCCTGTAAACGTCATTGCGGACGAGCTGGCAAATACAGGCGTCTGGCCCAACTTCGAGAAGACGATTGCTACTGCTCGTTCTCGTAAGATTGCAGTGTCCCTTATCTTGCAGAGCTTGCCGCAGCTGATGCAGTTGTATGGCGAGGAAAACGCCGAAACCATCATTGGCTGCTGCAACACCATGCTTGTGCTGGGGTGCAACGATAAGTATACGGCCGAGTATATCTCCGACAAGAGCGGCATCGTTACGATTCGTGCCAAGAGCGTGAGCGATTCCAGAGCAAACTCCGTTGGTTATCGTGGCGCTATGCAAGGTTATTCTCTCAGCGAAGGTGATGGTAAACGCAACTTGATGAACCCTGATGAAGTCCAGCACCTTGGTAAAGAAGAAATTCTGATTATGACCAACGGCCAGAATCTGCTGAAAGCCAAGCGCTTTGGCTTTATCCATCATCCGCTGTTCTCCGACCCACACTTTGTTCCGACCCGCTGGTCCGAACTGCCTAAGACAGTTGACCTTTATCCTGACGCTCGTAAGCATGATGCTCTGGAGTCACTGGTAGGCGACATCCAGCGCCAAAAGGAAGTCAATACGGAAATTGCGCAGAGACGTTCGGAAGAGCGTATGAATCCTCGTATGAGAAAGAGCGACCTTATCGGGAACGATAAAGTTCCTTACAAGAAGAACGCTTTCGCAGATAAGTCCAAAAAGAAATAAGTATTAACTCTAATCCCGGTCTTGTGATAGGCCGGGATTTTTCTTTTCCCCGATTCAGCAATGAGTCGGGAACTACGCACATCGACAGCCTCCGCGCGGCGCGTAGTGGTTAGTGCCCGTATCCTGCTATCGGGCAGCGAATGTCGATAACATACTACATCCCTACAAAGGAGACCAATACCATGAACGAGAACGAAATGCTGAACCCCACCACCGTCGAGACCGACGAGGTGACCACCCCTGTTGCCCCTGCGGAGGAGGCTATGGAAAACGCTCAGAGCGTTGCTCCTGCTGCCGAGCCTGCTGAGGAAAAAGACTCCGTCGTGGCCGTTCCTGCCCCGGCTGATGACGTAGAGGACGAGGACGATGTCCCTGAAGCTCCCCGCGCTTCCCGCCGTTTCAATGACGACGATTTGCAGATTGGTGCCTTCATTGACGATGGCAACGATATGCTGAAAGTCGATATGCCTGAAGACCGCCGCGCCCGTGACCTCGCTGAGATGCGCCGCTGCGTGGCTGACAACAAGCGCAGCCCCCGCCGCTTCCTGCAGGGTAAGGTCTTCGGTGTCCGTCCTGTTGGCAACGGCAGCGCGGTCGTCGAAGTCACCCGTGGTACGCTGCGCGTGATGATTCAGGCTGAGGACTTCTTTCACTTCTCTCAGATGAAGGGCATCGAGAACGATGATGAAGCTACTCGTCAGCGCCGCTTCCTGCGCAAAGCTAAGCTGATGAATGGTGCTATCATCAACTTCTGCCCCTATCTGGAAGCCGAGTCTGAGGACGGCGAAGTTGTCTTCGCAGGCTCCCGCCAGGACGCCATGCAGCTCCAGCGCAATCGTCATTTCTTCGGCCGCAACGCCGATGTCAAGGAAGGCACCCGCGCCGCTGCATCCATCCTGTCTACTGGCCCGGATTACGTCATTGCTGAGGCTCTGGGTGTTGAGACCAGCATCGGCGCTGCCGCTCTGTCTGCTTACGAGTACATCGACAACGTGGCTGACAAGTTCCATGTTGGCGAAGGCATTCCCGTGGTCATCGAAGACCTGAACGTGGATGCTGAAAACGGCACTGTCAGCCTGCGTATGAACCGCGCTATCCTGGAACGCCGTGCCAATCCTGCTATGAACATTCATAGCCTGGCTCGTGGTGGCGCTTATGGGGCAACTGTTACATCTGTCAATGAGCGCTTCTACCGCCTCATTGTGGATGTCGGCAACATCCAGGCCCGCGTTGCACTGACTTCCTCTGATGAGCTGCTGACTCGTGGCGACCGCGTGACGCTGCTGGTCTACGGCTATGATGATAAGCGCAACTACGTCTGGGGCGCTTGCCACAAAGTCTAATTCTTACCGGCTGTCTACTGCTTACCCGGTTGACAGCCGGTTGCCATGCAAGATACCAGCCTTCACGTGGCGCATGGTGAGCAACTGCTTAACCGCAGGCTGATGGTATCAGAATACAGATATTATGTGATAGGGGTGAATGTTTGTGTGTCAAAATCACGGCGTTCGTTCGGGGCTGTTCTTCTCACAGCTTGAAAACAGAGACGTGTTTGTTTCCTGTACTGTACGGAACAATGCGGTAGAGTTGACGGTTTCTGCTTTTCTCGAATTGAATGATGTGGATATGTCTGCCATTGAAGCGTCATGCAGAGAGAACCAAGCGTTTGTGTCATTGAACGTGAGTGAAAATGGCGTTGTTGCAAGTGTAAAAGAATCCGCACTTCTCTTGTCTGAGCTGGATAAGAATAAAGAGCTTGCAGTAAGTCTCTTCCACCAGTGCTGCACTGTGATGCTTGCAATCGTCCCGGAAGTGGAGGACAACCAGTAATGAACAAAGAAGAAAAGCAGCCAAATGTTTACATGATTCCGAAGAACTCGTTCGATACCGGCTACGTCTTTGGTGGTGCGTTCAAAACCAAGAACTTCATCGAAGGTGTTGTGGTAGCGATTCCATTTCTTGGAATCTTTATTTACGGGTGGACACAACTTGGCTGGGATGTGGAGTCTACCGTAGCCTACGCCGCAATCGTGTGTGCCGGAGTATTCGTAGCGGTGTCGCACGGCGTAGGGGATGACAGCTTCTTTGAGTTCTTGGCTCACGTAATTCATTTCCGCAAAAGTCGTAGAATTTCCAAGTATAATCCGCGTATTAAAACAGAGCTCGAACCCGACTACCTAATGAAGGAAAATGGCATGCTCCCGAAGGAGAAGCTGAAAGAAGCATGGGAAAACTTTAAGAAGAAGGTACTTGGCGGCGGAGACGGACCGATTAGTGCAGATATTACCGCTGATGATTTACAGATTTACTACGATGACGATGAGGACTTCGTAGAAAAGCCTGATGAGCTCAAAACAAAAGCAGAACTCAAAGCAGAAGCAAAGCAACGTGCAAAGGAAGAAAAGGAGTTTATCAATTCCTTGCCTCGCAACCAACGCCGTGCTGCGCGTGCTGCTTTGAAGCAGAAGCATAAGGAAGAAGCCGAAGCTAAGAAGCGTCAAGAAGAAGAGCACGAAAAGATGGTTCAGGAACGCATTAAGCGCCGTATCGAAAAGGCTGAACGCATTAAAGCTGCTCAGTATCGTGCCAAGTTAGTCGCTATGCAGCAGATGCAGCAACAGACTGACCCCAACTTTATTCCTGCTCAATCCGAAGAACAGACGATGAATGTTGTGCTGGACGAAGTCGAAACCATTACCGAGACTCCTGAAATGAGTCTTGATGATGTGACATTGCTGGATGGCATGGCATCCGTCGAGCCGGAAGAA
>ERZ1027051.495-NODE-495-length-19357-cov-5.340172_pt1 | contig 19357 bp, 10 predicted proteins | sample MGYA00519429_ERZ1027051 | MGnify/ENA primary metagenome ERZ1027051 (study PRJEB26926, sample SAMN06164598) | human gut metagenome | biome: ENVO:00009003; feature: ENVO:2100002; material: ENVO:00002003 | host: Homo sapiens | place: USA | collected 2012 ... | reverse complement strand
TTCGTCGGCAGCGTCAGATGTGTATAAGAGACAGGCCTTCACAAGGCACGCCAGACGGAATGCGCCTTCCAGCAGCAGCGGCTCACGGCGATTTTCCACTTGCGCATACAGACGCGTCAAGGCAGGCAGGTTCACGCGCACCTGACCGGCGCGCAGGGGCTGACTGGTCAGCATCGTCAGCGGCGCTTTATCAAAAACAGGCTTGAGTGGCACAGTTCGTTCCTCCAAATACTTTCCTCATTATTATTTACCATCAAACATTATACAGCATTTTCGCGCAAACTGCAATCACTGAATTGTAAAAAAACGCGCACCAGCCGTGTTTTCATCATGCTGATGCGCATTTTTTCTACAATCAGGTTTTCTCCGTATCCTTCGCGAAAATCCAGATGCTTTCTTCTTTATTTAGTCCATCGCACGCCATAATCCGCAGGTGAATCGGCATACCGTCGCTGCGCTTGTAATGTTCGTCAATTGTGCCTTCCCTCGCAAGGCGCTCCCGCACAACCTGCGCGCATGTCAGCGACTCAAACTCTTCCTGATCCTCCGGGGCTATATAGAGCCGGATATATTCCAGAATCGCGCGGCGGAACGAGCCGTTGCACTTGTCCAGCATGTCGCGGAAGAAGTCCGGAATCAGGATTTTACGGAAGGAATCCTGCGCAAAGTTGATAAGGTACACCGCAATGTATTCCGGCGCAATGACGCGGATGAACTGGTCTGCATCCTGCTTCTCCTGCATCAGGCGATCCAGCTTTTCGTTCAGCGAGCGCATCCGGCGCTCCTGACCGTTCTGCTGATAGTACGCTTCTTTGTCGCGGCGCATAGCATCCTCGGCACGGTTGACGATGTTCTGCACATTCTCTTGCCCCGTGCCTTGCTGCACACCGACGGATATCTCGTATTCCGCGCCTCGAAGCGTCATGCGCAGTTTTTCCACTGCCAGCAGCACTTCGTCATGCTTGCGGTTGCAGCAGAGAATAACGAACTCATCGCCGCCGATGCGGTAAAGCCGGTCGTTCGGGAAGAAACTCCGCGCTGTGCCTGCCACCATGCACAGCATACTGTCGCCTGTCTGATGACCCAAGTGGTTGTTGATTTCGTGCAGACCAACGACGTCGATGTAAACGCATTCGATGGTGTCCGGATGTTCCTCGTTCAGCAGCGAAACATCCTTCTCAAACTTCATGCGGTTGAACAGTCCCGTCAGTGCGTCGCAGTTGCAGTAATATTCCAATTCACGCTGATAGTGGCGGTCGGCTTCCATGTTCACCATGTCGTCCGTCCGACGGATGCACAGCAGCGTCCACGGCTCCTGCTGCGTGTAGCCGCGGCTGGTCAGGACAGACAGCTCCACCCAGTTGAAGCGCTTGCCATCAGACAAGCGGAAGCGGAAGTCCATGTGCCGCTGCCCGCTGAATATCTCCGTCTGCAGGTGTGCCAGCGCCATAAACCGCTGGTAGTCGTCCAAATCCTCCGGGTGAATCAGCCGCTGACGCACCAAATCGTTGCTGAAGCGCGAAAACGGCATCTGCGCATCCGGCAGCGGCGGCGTACGCTTGAGCGGCTGGCATTCGCCCGTGCTGAGATTCAGCCGAGCAAGCAGCAGATACGCGCTGTCCAGCGTCGCAATCACATCGCGCTCAATTTCCGGCGTTGTGTTCCACTGTTGACTGGGCACAGCAGGTATCGGCGATACGCCGGAGAAACGCTGAATATCTCGGTAATCCTCCGGCACAATGATGCTCAGCAGGCGCTCGGCATCTTTCACCGGGAGCGGGCGATAGAAATAGTAGCCCTGCCCGTAGATGCAGTTCATCGTTTTGAGCATATCGACCTGTTCCTTCGTCTCCACGCCCTCGGCGATAATCGTCATATTCAGCTTGTGCGCCATATTGACAACGGAATCCACAATTTGGATGCCCTTCTGCCGGTTCTCCACGTTCATCTCGATGAACTTCATGTCCAGCTTCAGCACATCTACGTTCGTATCTTTGAGCATATTGAGCGATGAATAGCCGCTGCCGAAGTCGTCCATCAGCACAGTAAATCCGTACTGGTGGAGGCGGTCGATGGCTTCGCGCACGAGATTGCTGTTCTCCGCGAACGCCGTCTCGGTGACTTCCACGCGAATCAGCTCCGATTTGAGGTCATAGCGTCTGACCATCTCGCGGAAGTGCGCCGGAACGTCCATTGCCTTCATATCCGTGATGGACACGTTGACCGAAATCGGCACGAAATGCTTTCCGCCGCGAATCCAGCCGCTCATTGTGCGGCAGACGCTCTCCCAAATGTAGCGGTCTAAATCCGTCACCAGCCCGGTTTCTTCCAGCAATGGGATGAAGCTGTTTGGCGACACAAGCCCCATTTCCGGGTGATTCCAGCGGACAAGCGCCTCCATGCTGACGATGTTGCCCGTCAGGCTGTTGCACTTCGGCTGCAGATAAAACGTAAATTCGCCGCGCTGGATGCCGATGCGCACGTCGCTGAGCAGGCGCTGATGCTTTTCCAGCTGCTGCATAATCTGCTCGGAAAAGCGGCAGATGCGGTGATTCAGCTTGCCCCTGACCGCCCCGGACGCAATCTGCGCATTGTTGCACAGCACGCTGATATCGTCGGAATGCTCATCCACCGGGCAGATGCCCAGCAGCGGCAGAAAGCTATCAAGCTGCTGATAATCCTCGATGCAGTGGAAAATCAGGTCATATACCGCCTGCGCCCGCTTGTCATCATCCGGCATACACAGAAAAAAGTCATCGCCGCCAAAATACCCGGCGATATAGTCGTTCTCCTTCGCAAGCTGCGCCAGCTGATGCCCGATTGTGTGCAGCAGCTCGTCCCCCTGCACCTGCCCATACCAGTTATTGAACAGTTTGAAATGTTCTATGTCGATGGACAGCACGCACCAGCCGTTCAGCTTCTTTTCCGTCAGCAGCTGCTGCACCTGACGCAGGAAGTCCAGCCTCTCTGGCAGTCCCGTCAAGGAATTCAGGTTCGACGTCCGACGCACGGAGGTCAACTGCCGTGCCGACGGCAGGAGCTTTTGTTCGCGATTCGTCATACCTGCAAGCCCTCTTCTCTGTATTGTCATAAAAGGCGGCGCCGCACCCTTGCCGGTGAATTTTCTTCACACATTGTTCAATTTATTCTATCATCTTTCGTAAATTTTCGCAATAGCCAGAAACGAGAACGGCGAATATTTTATACTATTTCCAAATGAAAATGCGCCAAGATGCGCGGCGAATTTTTCGTTCTGGCTAACGGGAACGAAATGCAGCGTAGCAGCGCTACGCTAAATGGAGTGAGCGGACGCCAGAACGAAAAAGGCGCAAGCAGATGGCGCAGTTGAATCTGGAAATAGTATTAGGTATTTTCCACACTACTTTTCGCCGAATCTTCCATTTTTGATGCTTCTTCCGTGCGTGCGACGTTCTCTGTCACGGAAACGTGGATGTGCCCTTCCGCGATTGCCTTCGCCATGTCGAAATGGATGTTGTCTTTCTTCTCTTCGGCGTTTTCGGGGCGATCCATATAAATCACGCGGACGTCTTCTTTCTCCGCGGCAGTCTTGCTCCACGAGCGAACGGTCCACGCCGCCAGCAGAATCAGGAACGGAATCATGTTGTAATGATAGCGCACCTGCGTTTCCAGCAGCATATGGCTCAGCGCCGTGCCAAGGAAGAAGAGCATACAAATGAGAATCATGGCGTTCGGGGCAAGCCGCCGCCGCCACGCCTCCATTGCGCCCAGCGCTGCAAACAAGAGCACCACCATGTACATCACGCGCCCAACGGGACGGATGCTCTCCAGCAGGCTGCGCAGTTCAGGCGTCAGCGTCCCCTGCTGCTCCGTCCAGAGCAGATTCCAGTCAATGCCGAAATCATCCGTTCGCCACAGGTCGCGGAACTTGTAGACCATCAGGTTCAGCACGTTTTCCGGCTCCGACTGGATGCGCTGCGCCGCCACTTCCATACACGCCTGATGCGCCCCCGTCGCGGACTTCGCTGTGTCATACGCCTGCGCGAAGAATTCGCTGTCCGTCTCGTTCCACAAGCCATTCGACTGCGTGTTCAAGCCGACCATGAGGTTGTAGCCGGACGCGTACAGCCCCGACGCGGGCTGCTCGCCGATGATGTCAGAAATTGCGCGGTTGATGACGCTGCCCGTGACGAGATAGCACACCAGCACCAGCACAATGCAGACGATTGGCTGGCTTGTGGCGTAGCGCGCGCCCTCCACACGGATTTCGTTCATCGGGTCGCCCGTGATGCACAGCTGCGCCACGCAGTACGCCGCGAGCAGGATGACCGCCATCGGGCGGATTGCGCCCGCAAGCGCCAGCACGATGCCCAGCAGCGCCATCACGCCCAGCATCCGAGAAGGCGCAACATCGTAGAGGCTGCCCTTGCGGCGGTCAAGAATACTCGTCATCATGTCCGCCGCGAGCAGAATCAGCATCGTGAAGGACGGTTCGGTGGCAACCATGTTGCTGAACAGGATGTGCGACGGCCACAGGCTCATCAGCGCCACCGCCACCAGCGCGCCCGTGCGCCCCGCGATTCGCCGTGCGATATGACCCGCCAGCAGGATGGAAATTACGCTGCACACAAGGTTTGCGTACAGCGCGTTGCGCACCGACGCGCCGAAAATAGCAAACGTCGGCCACAGAATGAGCATCGGGAAGCCGATGGTGTGCGGGTAGAGCGCGATATAGCGGCGGTCGACCGCTCCTTCGGCGGACATCAGCGTATCATTCAGCAGGTGATTCGCCATGCGGTAGTACGTCTCAAAGTCCGAATCCGGCTCAACAGGGATGTTCCAAATCACCCACAGGCGCAAATACACGCCAACACCCACCAGCACCGCGCCGAACACAATCATCACGATGTTTTTGGGAAGCGGCTGCATCTTCTGCCCGCACTTGCGCGAAATCCGCCCCAGCAGCAGCGCAAGGAGCGACAGCCCCGCCATACTCAGCACCCAGATTCCCTGTCCGAGATATTCCCGTTCCGTCGCGCGCGTCACATATTCGAGGCTGGCGCTGAGCGCCAAGCCCATGCACATGATAAACAGCGTCAGTGCGAGATAATCAAGCAGATTCTTCTTGCGGCTCATGGTCTGCTTCCTCCCTGATTGCATTTTCCGCCGTGCGCCGCGCCGGAATCAGCCGCCGCACAAGCACCACGCCTGCCGCCACAACAAGCAGGTCGTGGCAGAGCATAAAGGTATACATTTGTTTGTTGTTGTCCGCAAAGCCGTTGCCGATGACCGACAGCGGATATTGCATTACACCCACGAACATCACGCACAGGAACAGCATCGCCAGCAGCTTTGTCCGCTTCTGCGTCTTTTTGCGGCAAATCAGCGTCAGGCAGAACACGCCCGCCGTGCCGTAGAGCAGCACATACACCCAGAACGCGCGCGCCGCGAAGATGCTGCGCAGATTACACCAGAGGTTCATGCGGTGCAGCGGACGATTGTCGCTGTACAGCGCGTCCGTGTAGGTCATGAACGACGTGCTCAATGTGACGGATTCCTGTGCCGCGCGGTTCATCATTGTCAGCATGTCCTTCGGATGGCGCAGATAGTAGCGCACAAGCGTCATCGTCGTCACATGGTCGTAGAATTTCTCCTGCAGCTCGTCCGACTCAATGGGATAAACGTACTCGCTGTTCGGATAGTACGCGTGTTTACCGATGTCCGCCTTCATTTCCGCCGGAATGCCCAGTTCTTCCATGGCTGCGTCCGGGTCGTCAGCAATCATCAGCGCACCGTAAAACACGCTCTGCCAGATGGTCTGCTTTTCGGACACCCCCTGATTTTTGCGGTACACGCCAAGCGTGTCGTAGCTGACCAGCCCGCACAGCAGCGCGCCCATCAGCGAAAACGCAATCAGCGGCTTTTTTGCCTGCGGATGATGATAGACGGTAAAGACAATCAGCAGAACAATCGCCGCCGGGAGCGCCAGCGCCATCTGTGCCTTGGCAGTGCAGAGAAATCGCACGCTGATGGCAAGCAGAATCATCCACAGCCAGCTTTTCCGGCTTCCGCGCGGCATCAGCGCCAGATGCACCGTACAGGCAATCGTCAGCATCAAGCCGACGGGAATCATCGTTTCGCCGAAGAGCGAGTTGTACCATGCGAGGTAATTTTCGCCCAGCAGCATACACGCAACAATCAGCCCCGCCGGGAGCGTCAGCTTGCCCAGCAGCGGATACAGGTCGTGCACGAGCAGCAGCAGCGCCGCCATCACCAGCGCCAGCAGGATGAACGCCTGCACCTGCGTGGAGTAATGGCCGCCCGTCAGCAAGGTGATGAAGCGCACGAGCATCGACGGGAAAATCAGCGAATAGGTGGGGTCTATGGAGGTCAAGCGCGCCGGATGGAACGGCTCACGGTAGGAGTAATCCTCGACGACACCCCACTCAAACTGCGTCGATTCATCATCGAGCTGCGGCTGTGCCCAGTACAGGTCGATTTGTTCCATCATACGCCCGAAGTCACCGTTGTTCACGCCGCCGATGTGTTCCGTCGGAAGCAGCTGCCAGCAGCAGAGTGCCACGCAAACCAATGCAACAATGGCGACCGTCCCCTTTTGCGTCACGCGAATTTTACGGAGATACGGCAGCAGTCCGCCGGACGCGCCCGCCGAGCAGGGCGGCAGCGCTAATTTCGCTTCCTTCACGCTCAGCCACGCCATCAGGCGGCGAAGGAGCACCGCGCCGGAGGCGAAACTCATCAGCACCATCAAACCGCCCAGCAGGAACGCCAGCGGCTTCACGGTCAGCAGGTCAATGCCGCCCGTCAGCACGAGGGTCAGCGGCAGATAGCCAATCGTGCCAAGCAGTACCATCAGCAGAAACGCGCAGAGCATCACGGATGCGCTCTGCCGCCGTACAATGGGCAGCAGCAGCACGAGGAGCGCCGCGCAAATCAAGCACCAGCGGGAAATGGCGTGATGGTCACGCCCGAAAATGGTTTCCAGCACGGTATGCAGCGGTGAACGTGACGAAACGGCATTCCCGGCATCGTCCGCCAAATACCAGCTGTCCGCGTTCCGCAAAGCGCCTTCGTTTTTGTCCATCATGGTGCGAACGACTGCCGGATGCTGAATCGCAAATTTCACCCGTTTCCCCAGCGTAATATTTTCGTTCAGCAAGGCGGCATTTTCCGCGTCCCGCGGGTCGTTCACAAAATTTTCGGAAGGTTCATAGTAGCTTTTGCCGATGTCCGCGAGGTAGCTTTCGGGCAAGCCGAGGGCTTCCAGCGTCTCTTCCGGCTTCTCCGATGCGGGCAGATAGCCCTGAAACACCGCAAGATAGTTCGCGGCGGCGGAATGTACCGTATCGTCCGCCTGCCAGCCTGTAACCAAGCCGCTCACGCACATCAGGCTCGCAATCAGCACACACGCCGCATGAAGCGGACGTTCTGCCCGTCCGGGGCAGCTATGCACGGTGCACAGCACAACCGCCAGCACCGCCGCGGGCAGCAGCACCATCATCTGCGACATGGTACGCAGCATCAGCTGCGCCGCAAAAAGCACCAGCAGCGTCCATTGAACGCCGCATCCCTTTTCCCGGCACAGGCAATAAACCGTCGCGCCGAGGAAAAGAAGCAAATATGCCATGGAAGCGCCGACCGCATACAGGCTGTTCAAATAACCGATGACGGCGTGATTCGCCAGCGCAAGCGGCAGTCCGAGCGTCGCAAGAATCGCCGCCGTGCGCGACCGCCGCGCCATCCCGTTCGCCAGCAGATACGCGCCCCAGCCCATCAGCAGCGCATACACGACCACCAAATAACGCGTGCTGAAACCCAGACCGAACGGGTGTGTCGCCAGCCGGACGAGCGCAACCGCCGCGCCGACGGAGGTTCGGGAAGCGAATAACAGCGTGGAATACGCCGTGTCCTCATAGGCGAAGTCCTCCACGCGCTGCCCGGTCGGGATGCTCTCTTCCGCATAGCGCAGCGCAAGCCCTTCCGCCGCCGAAGCATAGCTGCCGTCCGCCACCACTCCGATGGACGGCGACGCAAACAGCGTCCACAGAATCGCCGCTACGGTCAGCAGCGCCGCCGTCCATCCGGTCAGCCTCGCCCGTCGTGTCTGTTCCATGCGCAAGATTCCTCTCTTTCGATATGCGTTAGAATCGGCTGTTGTCCTTCACAGGGGCGGAAAGCGCCGCTGCGTCCGTGTCAGGCAGCGCGCCGTCCGTAATGTTCAGCGTCCGGATGCCCGCGTTCGAGAAGCGGAACAGATTTCCGTCCGCATCGCGCTGTGCGCCAAGGAGGAGCGTCGCGTCGTAGTTATCGCAGGCGCTTTCGACACGCTGGACAAGCTGACCATCCTGCCAAATCGTGTACTGACTGCCGGATTTGACGACCACGAGGTGCATCAGCGACGTGCCCTGCGGCAAATCCACCGTGACGCCGACGCTATTGCCGACATAGACTGTGAGCGTATCGGCATTGTCTTGCCGGAGCATGAAGCCGCGGTAATGCCCGATTTCCTCGCTGAAGCAGGACATGTAGACGCCGTTGTTGACGCCCTTGCGCACGTCGATGACGGTGTCGAGCGTCCAGTCCTTCGTGGCGACATCGTAGAGCTTCACGCCTGTGTCGAGCGCGCGGTCGCTGCCGTTGCCGACGAACGCGCCGGGCATGGTGTACGCGGCGGATTCCGCAACCAGTTCCGGCGGCAGCGGCGCGGCGGCGAAGTCGTAGGCCGCAATGTCCGCTTCCGTCATCACGCCTGCATAAACAGACAGGTGGTTCACCCGCGTCTTGCTGATGCGGAAGATATTGCCGTCCGCGTCGCGCTGGGCGCCGATGAGCAGCGTGCCGTCATAGCTTTCGGCGGGCGATTCGGCTTCGGCGACGAGCAGACCGTCCGCATAGATGCGGTAATTCGTGCCGTCCTTGACGATGGCAAGGTGCATTTCACGGTCAAATTCGCCCGGCACAGTCACGCCGACATTCTGACCGAAAACGATGTTGATCTGCGCGTTGTCCAGCTGGCGGATCAGCAAGCCGCGATAGTTCTTGGCATTCTCGTCGAAGCAGGACAGGAACACGCCATTGCCGGGATTTTCACTCGGCGTGACGCTGGTCATCAGGGTGAAGCGCGTCGCAGTGGAGGCAAACAGCTGTGTCTGCGTATCGAGATACGACACCTGACGATACGTTTCGTCGCCGCCGACGAACTGCTCCGGAAGCGTGTAGACTTCCGCCGCGTCCTTCACGCCGATGCCGAGCGGCTTGGGCGCTTCGGGCAGGTCTTCCGGCTGCCACGCAAGGATTTCGCTTTCCGTCAGCACGCTGTCATAGACTTCGAGGTTCAGCACGCGCGTGGGCGAGAAGCGGAACTTCTCCCCGCCGGGGGTGAGTTCTTCGCAGCCGAGGAGGAGCGTGCCGGAATAGGCGTCGCAGGGAAGCTGTTCATTCTCATAGAGTTTTTCACCATTTAGATAAATAGAATATCGTTCATTGTCCTTGGTGATAGCAAGCGTAGCGGAATCACCATGCAAAAGTGGCAGCATGAATGTACGATTGTTCCCCAATATCACTTGGAGCGCATTGCCTTCACCGCGAATCAGCAACCCACGATAATTCTCGCCATTTTGCTCATCAAAGCAAGCCATAACGACCTGCCCTTCATTCGTGTCTGGCAAGGGCAGACCAATTTGGGTCAATATTGTCCATGAACTATAACGATTTTCATAGAGTTTAATCTTTGTATCATAGTATTCAGAAACACCATCACCAGAGAATTGATTGCTTAAGATAAACTCTGCTTTGTTTTTATCAGCAGTTGTCTGCGAAGCATTCCATATAAATCCTTCAATTTTTCTACAATCACGCAAAGAATAATTCTGTGATAAATACTGTCCCACAATGCGGGAAAACTTAACAATACCTTGATTATTGAAGTGACCGCCATCGTAAAAGTCAGTGTTTGCGTCCATCCCAAGGCTATCCCATTCCTTCACATAGTTGAGGAACGGTACGCCTTCTTCTTTGGCAATTTCTGCAACAGTGTTCAGCCGCATAGCAGCTTCTTCTGTCGCTTCAAACGGCGCAGCCATCAATATTAGCGTAATGTTCTTTTGCTTGCACAAATCAATAATTTTTCGCAAATACTGTTCGTTTTTTTCAGTAATCGGAAGTTTATCTGTAATGGAAGCATAATCCAGCATTTTTAGGATAGCCACGCCACCCTCCGGGCGTCTCGGCGCAGGAAGCGACAAATCATTTTCCTGCACAAAATCCGCAATAGTTAAATCATCATACCGTTCATGATAGTACGGCAATCCCCACAAAGCTTCTACGGCATCTGTCCACTTTTCGTAAGAAGCAAAAGCCGCTTGAATTTTGTTGATTCCAAAGTTCAGCAATTCAACATTTTTTATTGCCGTTTCTTTCGGCGAATAGTCCATTGTTGTCGTGCTTAAGTACACTTCAGCAATCACAATCTGCGGGCTTTGTGCTGACAGCGCTTCTTTCAAGCAATAGTAAGTATTCCAGATCGGTTGCATGCCAACCCACAAATTGTAACTTGAAATACCATATTCATCGAAAATCTGCTGATTATCAACATTTGTCCCGATATGCGATGACCCGACAAGCAGCACATCCACCGTGTCCGGCGGCAGCTGACGCAGCTTGACCATCGACACCATGTCATCCGTCTTGATTTTCAGCACCTGATCCATCAGTCCATAGCACAACGCCAGCACCAGAAGGAAGGCGAGAACCTTGACTGCTTTTTGAATCAGCTTTTTCATTCTTTCCGCGCTCCCTTCGTCAGAATTGGAAGTAGATGAACGACGATGCCGCGAAGCCGGGGCCGTAGATGCCTGTCAGCAGGACGACGAAAATCGCCGCGAGGTAAATTAGCCAGCGGAACCAAAGCTGCTGCCGCTTGACTGCTTCCAGCACGGACACGCCCTTTTCCTGCATCAGGCTGACCGCCAGCAGAATCAGCAGCGCGCCCAGCAGCACAAGCCACTCCGTCTGGTCAAGCCCCAGTTTCAGCAGGCTACCGTCGAAGAAGATATTGGTGTTCCAGCCGCGGAAGAGGCTCGACAGGAGGTGCATGGCGTCACCGAGGCTGTTCGCGCGGAAGAAAATCCATGACAGGTCAATCAGCACAAACGTCGTCAGAACCTGCCCGATGCGCCAGCTCAGCGTGTTCGTGCGCGCGCCGGTTTTCTGCTGGATACGGCGGCGGAAGGGCTTCGTGATGCCGCCCGCCACCTGATACAGCCCATTGATACCCCCCCAGATGACGTAATTCCACGCCGCGCCGTGCCACAAGCCCGACACGAGCATGACTATCATCTGGTTGATGTACTTGCGCACCGTCCCCTTGCGGTTGCCGCCCAGCGGAATGTATAAGTAATCGCGGAACCATGTGCTGAGCGAGATATGCCAGCGCCGCCAGAAGTCCGATACGGACACAGCGAGATACGGGCGCTCAAAGTTCTTCATCAGCTTAAAGCCCATGACCTGCGCCGCACCAATGGCGATATTGGAATAGCCCGCGAAGTCACCGTAAACCTGAAACGCGAAGAGAACCGCCGCAATCAGCACGGTCGGGCCTTCGTAGTAATTGCAGTAATTGAACACCTGATTGACCAGAATCGCGGCGCGGTCAGCAATGACGATTTTGAGGAAGAAGCCCCAGACCATCCGAAGCAGACCGTCGCGGACGTTATCGTATTCCAGCTTATGCGGCGTGTCGAACTGCGTCAGGAGGTTGGTCGAACGCTCAATCGGCCCGGCGACCAGCTGCGGGAAGAAGCTGACGAACGCCGCATACTTGATGAAATTCGTCTCCATGCGCACGTCACCGCGGTAAACATCAACGACATACGACAGCGCCTGAAAGATGTAGAACGAGATGCCGACGGGCAGCAGCACGTCAAAACCGGGTGTGACAGGCGCAAGACCCATCCACCCGCGAATAACGTTGAGGTTATCGACGGTAAAGTCGAAATACTTGTAGAAGAAGAGAATCGCGAGGTTGACAGCGAAGGACACGCCGACCCAGACCTTGGAAAGCTGGTGAATCGGGCGTCCTGCCTCTGCCGCTGCTTTCTCCTTGGTACGCCTTTTCCCGATCAGCAAGCCGAAAAGGAACGTGACCGCCGTGGAGAAAAGCAGCAGCAGCGCATACGCCGGATTCCAGTTCATGTAGAACAGGTAAGACGTCAGAAGAATCCAAAAGACGCGCAGTTTGCCCGGAATCGCGTAGTACAAGAGCACGACTGCCGGAAAAAACAGCAGAAATTCAATGGAGTTGAACAGCATGAGCCTTTGTCTCCTTCCTCCGCCTCGCCGAAAATCAGGTTACTTATCGTCGTACTTTCTGCGGTGGTGAATACGCACGAGCAGCAGCACCGCAGCAAGCAGCAGCACCAACATGCAGCCCATGCCGACCAGCAGCAGCGTCATCGGCTCACGATTCTGCACGATAACATCCGCGAACGACGGCTTTTCCGCGTTCTGCGTCAGCGCTGTGGACACGGTGAACTGATAGCTGGATGCGCCGCCGTAGCCATCCACCACCAGCGCTTCTTTGCCCAGCGACCAGCGGTTCTTTTCCGTGCTCAAGCGCGCCATCAGGTTCTGCAAGCCTGCTTCGGTCGCGGCGGAAGCAGTCAGCAGCGCCATCGTCTCGTTGTAGGGGGATTTCATCAGCTGGAGCACGCTGGCTTCGTGGGCATAATCCGTCGTCATCACCAGCTTCGTACTTTCGGCAAGGCTGGTCATATCGTCCGTGTACTGGAAATGCAGGTAAGGATTGATCTGCTTGAGGACGCTGTTTCGGTCGGACAGACCGACGACAATCAGGTTGCTGTTGCCGTAGGCGGCTGCTTGGAAATTCTCCGCGCGGATGACTTTCAGCAAGCCATAGGGCGTGCTGCCCGCGCCGAGCATCGCCATGATGCGCCCCGCGAGCGTCAATTCCGTCTGCGTCGCGTCATCGCTGAGGATCATCACAACGTTGTTCATGCGGCTTGCGCGCTGGAACGGCGCCGGCAGATTTGCCAGATTCAGCGTTGTGTTTTCGCCCGCCGGCAGGTACAGTGACGAGTTCGCCGCGATATATGCCCACGGCGTGTTCATCGACCGCACGGTGCAGTCCAAATCCTTGATTTCGAGGTCAAACACAACGGTAATGCTGCTGCCTGCCTCCCCGATGGCATCTGCCGGGACGGAGAAGGTCAGCGTTTCGCCCGTTGCGCCCTCCTTGGTCAGCTTGTGGGAATACAACGGGATGTTCGTGCCCCAGTAGAACGTGACGAGGCTGCGGTCGAAGTCCAGATTCTCACTGTACCGGATGTCGAAGGAGAAGCGGCTTTCGCTGGACAGCACATAGTCCTTCGCGACGGGCAGATAAATCGTCATCTTCTGCGTGAAGGGGCCGGAGAAGCTGATGCCGTTGCCGGAAATGTCCTTAATGGTGTACTGCCCCGCAAGCGTCAGCCCGGACGTTTCCGACGCGAGGGCATACTGCTGCGCTTCGCCGACGGAAACGTAGGTCTGCGATGTGTGGAGCTGCGCCACGCGGGATGTGTCGCTGAGCAGCGCGGCGGCTTCGCTGAGCGCGGCTTCTTCCTCCGCGACAATCAGCAGATACGATGTGTCGCCATCCGTCGCGCGCTGCACCAGTGCGCCCGTTGCAGGAACGCTTTGCGTCAGCAGAGACAGCAGATACTCCGGCGTGTTCTTCTTCAGTCCCACATACAGCACGTTTTCGCTTTTCGCGTCCGACAGGCGGCACAGCGTCATGGCGTTTTCGGCAGACAGACTGTTGCCCATGCCCGCCATCAGCATCATGGCGGCGGTCAGCTCGGCTTCGTCCGCCGCGTCGCTGACGGCAACCACACTCTCCGCGCCGTCGGGATTCATCAGCGAAATGAAGGGGTACGGGTACATGTACAGCTCATCCGCATCGTCGGAAATCTCGTAGTAGATACGCAGGCAGGTCGTGTCCGCGATTTTGACCCAGTTCGCGCCATTGTAGTCGTCGCGGCAGCCTTCGTCGTCCGTCAGACGGACATACGAGAGAATTTCGAGCAGATTATAGCCCGTCGTAAGCAGCTCCACCGGGACGCTCACATACAGCACGGTCTGCGCGCCGTCGGAACGCGCGACAATCTTCGACGAGCCGAACGGCGTGCCGTTCATATAGTACGTCAGGGAGGAAATGTCCGTCAGAATCAGGTCGGATGCGGTGTAGCTCAGGCGCAGCACGGCGCTGACGGGCTTGGCGTACTTCGGCAGATTTGCGTACAGGCTCAGCGTCGTCGTAATGCCGCTGAGTGTCTGCACGCCGCCGAAGGTGAAATCAGCATAATACTCCCCTGCCGCCGCGCCTGCCTCAAATGCCGTTGCGTCACTGGCAGATTGCTGCTTTTCAATTTCACTCTGGACAAAATTGTCCACCACACCGCTGGGAATTTCGGTTTCCTCCGCCGCAGCGCAGGAGAAAACCAGCAGCGCTGCGAGCATCAAGGCCAGCAGACGGCTTGTGAAATAGCGTGTGTTCATCGTTCTCAATCCATCCCTTCTGATTAGTCTGCGGAACGTTCGGTCTTATACCAAGTGTAATCCGTTTTGCTGACGATTTTCTTCACCGTCATCCACATGGCGCGGAGGACGACAACCACCCACAGTTTCGAGTAGGTAAACAGCATCAGCAGAACCAGCGCCGCCGATTGCAGATTAAACTCATTCTTCTCCTGCGCCAGCGTCAGCATGACGTTGCACTCGAACAGCGCGCACGCCATCACCCACACCATCGTAGACAAGCCGCCCAGCGACACATGGCTGTACCCCAGCACACCCAGAACGAACATGGTGTCCGAGCAGACGAGCGTGAATGCCATCAGGATATACACCAGCGCGTAGTACAGCACATCCATGCGCATTTTGCCGCCGGACGGATCAAAGATATACTTGAAATTGTTGATCAGCACATACAGGTTACCCATCGCCCAGCGGGTACGCTGCTTGAACCAAATCCCCAGACGAAACGGCTCCTGCTCCCACGTCACCGCCTGCGGCACAAGTTTGATTTTGTAGCCCATGCGGTAGATGCGGAAGCTGATTTCCGTGTCCTCCGACAGCGCGTCCGGATCCCAGCCGCCGATTTCCTCAATGATGTGGCGGTGCATGACGAAGTTCGTGCCCGGAATGGTGCACAGCCCGAAGTAGAACCAGCGCCCCGCCTGATTCATGCACTGGTGCGCCAGCGTCTCGATGTTGACAAAGCGCGTGAGCAGCGAAGCGCTTCGATTGCGTGTGCGGAATTTGCCGATGACCGCGCCCAGCGACGAATCGCTCATCAGGTTCTCCACCAGAATGCGCAGTGCCTGCGGTTCGGGCGTGTTGTCCGCATCGTAAATCGCAAACACGCTGCCCTTTGCTACCGAATAGCCGATGTTCAGCGCGTTAGACTTCCCTTTCCCGCCGACAACGTTATCCGTATTGACGACAATCAGGTTGCGGCCGGGATTCGCCGCCTGAATCTGCTTGAGCACATTTGCGGTGTCATCGGTAGAATTGTCGTTGATGACGATGATTTCGTAGCGGTCGTGCGGGTAGTCGAAGTTGAGCAGGGCGCGGACGGTGCGCCGGATGACGACGCTCTCGTTGTGCGCCGGCACCATTATCGACACGAATGGGTACTCGTCAATCGGCACATGCCCGTCCGTTTTGCTGCATTGATGGTAATACAGGAATCCGCCGACGGACAGAAAGACGTTAATCGCCATCAGCGCCCAGATGCAGACCATCGAAATCAGCATCAAATAATCAGCCGCCGTCATGCAGATTCACCCCCTCCTGCTCGTCTTTCGCGTGCGGATGGTTGCCCAGCAGCTGCCGTCGCGTCGTCCGCCGGGAAATAATCATCCCGGCAATGAAAATCGTACACGCTACAACCACAAACGCCAGAATCAGCTTGTTGCTCGCCTGAATCTGCTCTGTCATATACTGCACAAAGCCGCGGTCGTAAACGTAGTCCTCGTCGTAATTGAAGCGCTGATAGACAAGCGACGCTGCCTGTCCGTTGACATACAGCCCATCCGCCGGATAAAAATGCACATACAGGTCGCCCGCATAGACGATGCCTTCCACATCTGAAAGTTTCTTGAGCGCCGTGCGGGAGTTCTTCAGCCGATTGACCTGCGTCCGGAGCGTCTCGATATCCTCTGACGGGTCAAGGTAAATCGCCTGTGCATAGGCGTTGGTGAAGGCAGTCGCGTCAGCGTAGGCAGGCGCGACGATTTGGTGGCCGTCGCGCAGCGCCGTGTTCTCCGCCTGCTTCTCGCCGAAAAGCGCTTCATCCGAGCGGAAGAGGAACACCGTTCGCCAGCCGCGCAGGACATCCTGGCCTTTTTCGCTCATCAGCCACACATCCGGCGCTTCAATCGCCAGCGGGTAGACGCCATAGCGCGAATAGGCGGAATACGCATTGGCGATATTCTCCTGCAAGTCCTCCACCGTCACGTTCACCAGCGTTACCTGCGGAACGTGCATCACAATGCCCGCGCCGCGGCTCTGCGCATACCGCAGCACCTCACAGAAACGCTTCATTGCCGGATAATCGGCATTGGCGTAAATCGGCATGACACACAGGACGTACGGCACATTTTCCGTCTCAAGCATCTCCACCAGCGACAGCAGCCGCTCCGGGTCGGCAAACGGATAAACGCGGTCAAGCACGAGATACTGCCCGTACGCGGTCGGGGAATTCTTGTAGGGCCACAGCCACGTTTGCAGCAGCGTTGAGAGGAACGCGCACTGCGCTTCCTGCGACGGGTCAAAATACGCCAAATGGGTGATGTTTCCCGCCGTTTGGCAAAGCGGAAATGCCTGCGCACCGACGAAAATCTGTCCGCCGAGCGATTCGCCGCTTTTCTTCATCAGCAGAAGCGAATTGCCGGAAAGCAGCATATCGTTCGTGGCGTTTGCCTGCGTCTGCAAGCGCAATGTCAGCGAGCCTTCATATACCTGCGTTTTCGTCAGCTCCGCCAAGCCGCCCGCGCCGATGACAAACACAGGCAGTTTGCTCTCCTGAATCGCCAGCGCCACCGACGCATTCAGCGCCCGATTCGGGTCGGTGCAGATGATGACGGCGGTGTACCCGTCGGTGTCCGGCACATCCTCGCTGCTGGCAAACGTGCATGTCCAGCTGGAATAGAGCGCGAACCGCCGCAGGACGTCCGTCGCCGCTGCGCTCGTCTCACTTGTCTGCTCGTCGTTCAAAATCAGCAGACGGGTCACATCCGCGCGCGCCTGTGCGGGTATCAGCAGAAGCAGCAGCCCCGCCGTCAGCGCCAGTACCCACGCTTTCGCCTTACACATCATACGCCAGCTCGCTCTCAACAGCTTTCTTGAACGCCATCATGTCCTTGCCGAAATGCTCGTCGTACTCCTTGCAGGCAAAGCGCAGATCCATGTGCGTCCCGCGCTCCAGAATGCCGTCAAAAGCATCCTCCTTCGTCACCGCTGCAATAATACGGCTGCGGACATAGGCGCTGTTTGCTTCATTGGAGGTCAGCAAAATCGCCATCGTGCCATGCTCGTCAATGCAATAGACCTTATCCTCTACGCGCACGCTATCCATCACCAGTTCCGCCAGCCGCTTGCGCAGTTGGATATAGCGGCTGTGGGACAGCATCCCGTGCAGTTCACTTTCGTAGCGCATCTGGATAATCATCAGCGAAATCGGCAGATGGTTGCGGACGCAGTAACCCGTCATCATCTGCGCATCGCGATACATGGCGCGCAGGTTGTACAGCTCCGTCACATCGTCCACCAGCACCTGTTCATCCACCTGACGGCGCAGCAGCTTGTTCTCAGCATTGACGTGGCGCATACTGCGGGAGAAGAGCGCCGCCGCGCCCGATCCCAGCAGCGGCAGTACAGTCACAAAATAGTCTGTCAAGTGCACCGTTTCGCCCACGGCATAAAAAGAATACAGCTTATACGCCACCCAGCCGCAGGTAATCGTCGCTGCAAGCGCCGTGCCGGTGTTGACGCGATCCATAAAGCCGCACAGCACGGCAATATCCATCAGGAACAACAGCAGCAAATACGTCGTCTGCGTATCCGCAGGTGCCCAAATCATCAGCAGCGCCTGCATAAACGCCCAGATCAGCAGCAAAATGATAGCCGCGTCCCGCGCTACCAGTGCCGATTGCGTTTCGTTTTTCATGGCAGCCTCCTTCATTGCCCGTCCGTTTCAATAATTTTCAGTCGGTGGAGTCCCTCAGTGCACGCCATAATCGCCAGCAGGTCAATCAGACAGCCCATCAGGAAGCTCTGGCGCAGCAGCAGACTATCGCCGCTGAGGATGACGACCGTCATCAGCTCGACAGTAACCGCCGCGAAAAGCAGCACGCTGAGCATGGTGTAGACACTGGCGGCTTCCCTGCCTGATTCCAGCTTTTCGTCCGCTTTACGGCGGAAGAAGAGGAAGGCGACGACCAGCAGGAGCAGCGACGCCGCCGTTTGCGGGGCGGAACGCTCCTTGAACGTTGACCAGATAGAGAGGAACAGTGCCTTTGCCCGCGCAGGCATTCCGCTGGACTGCTCGTAGTTGCCGGAATAATCCGTACGCGTGAAGAACGCGTTGCGCACGCCGACCTCAAACAGCCCCAGTAATTGAATCGGATGGCGCAGGTAATACAGCGTCACGTCCGACGTCGTGTACTGATCAAGGAAGCCCTCATCCAGCGCGCCGCTTTCCGGCAGCACAACGGGGTAGCTCTGCGTGGAATACGTGTCCGTCAGCACGGAATACCGCGCCTCAATGCCGAACTGCGCCAGTGCTTTTTCCGGGTCAGTCGCCTCAAAGAGAACACCGCGCGTCATTTGGTCGTACTTCTCGTTAACCGTCTGATTGTTGACCATATCGCCCGTCTGCATGACGCTGACGACGCACAGCAGCACTGCAAGGAGCGAATACAGCCCCTTATGAAGCGCATCCGCTTTGTGACGCATGAGCATCCAGTACGCAACAGAAAAGACGACGCCCATCAGCGCACAGTACTGGTTGACCGCCATCATCAGGATGACCGTGACGGCAAGCCCAATCTGCGGCAGAAAGCGGTTCAGGCTATCCGGAATCTGCAGGACGCAGTTCGCCAAGGCAACCATCAAAATCAGCTCAATGGGCTGTGTGTAGAAGGATGCAAAGCGGGTTATCATGGCTGTATCGCCGAAAATCAGCACAGCAAAAACCGCGATAAACAGCCCCTCGGAGTAGACTTTGACGCGTCCCAGCAGCTTGGAGAGCATCGGAATGAGAAGCAGGATGTCTGTCTCTTATACACATCTGACG
>ERZ1027051.452-NODE-452-length-20498-cov-9.575454_pt1 | contig 20498 bp, 13 predicted proteins | sample MGYA00519429_ERZ1027051 | MGnify/ENA primary metagenome ERZ1027051 (study PRJEB26926, sample SAMN06164598) | human gut metagenome | biome: ENVO:00009003; feature: ENVO:2100002; material: ENVO:00002003 | host: Homo sapiens | place: USA | collected 2012 ... | reverse complement strand
GGATTCCAATCCACGTTATTCGTTGAAAGTTCATTGCGCCAGAATGGGAACAAGTTATTATGACATGTTACGCTGGATGAGATTTATGAAGGTTAGCGTCAGACAATTGCAAAAGGCAGCAAGCCTCAATGCGAAGATTCCCCGGCAGTCTTCCATGGTCATGGTTCAGTTCCGGCCCAATGGTGGGACCCGCTCTGATATGTTCAGAGGAGTGACTATTAGCTGTCCTGACGGGAAGAGCATTCATGTGGAGGAATGCTCTGTCATAGAATTGTGTACATTCCTGTATACTTATGATAAAGACCAAAGACGAAAATAAATACTCCCGACACCATGTTTGAACTATCAGAAAACAACCGGTACTTTTTCTTTCCGGAACCTGTCCGTATGAGTTATGGTATTGACGGCCTTTCCAAACTAGTTTATACCCATCCTGCACTTTCATTGGTTTCAGGAGATATATTTGTATTCTTTTCCCATGACCGGAAACGTATAAAACTTCTTCGTTGGGATGGAGACGGTTTTATCCTATATTATAAACGGCTCACAAGAGGCACTTTTGACCTTCCTCGTTATAGCACGGAAAAAGGCGTGTACGAACTTGACTGGTACACGTTTTATTTCATAATGCGAGGGATAACTGCTCAAGAACTCCGTTTTAAAAAACGCTTTAGAATTGCCTGTAGCAACTGATAATTATTTGATATACAAAGAAATAATATCAAAATCCGCTTGGTAAAATCAGATTTTTTCATTATTTTTATGGTATGAAAAGTTCTGATTTTACATTGGTTCTACAACAACAGTTGGATGTCGCCAACGAGACCAACCGGGTCTTGCTGGCGCGCATTGACGACCTGGGAAAGACCATAGAGGAACTCCGGACTGAACTCGCCATAGCCAATCTTAAACGCGAGGAACTGATGTCGACCATAACATCCATGCAGGAAGCATTATTGGAAAAGGATGCGGACGTAAACAAGCAGAAGAGGATAAACAAGGGGCTGTCAAAGCTTGTATCCAACAAGTCTGAAAAGCACAAACCATCCGTTATGACCTCCTCGGAAGTTGAAAATAAAACCATGCCCTCCTCTTCTCCGACCAAGAGTGCCTATGCTCCCAAAGAAAGAGGGAACAACGGCGTAAAACGTAAGGAATATTTCGATATTGAGACTGTCATGGAGGAATTGTATCCCACGGACAAGGATTTTAATCCGGTGTTGGCCCGTTTTATGAAATTCAGGGATTCCATATCCTATGAATATATACCGGGGAAATTCATCAAGCGCATACGTCGGCAATATTTCTACAGCCAGAACGGTACGGTATATTCCGGTAAGCTTCCGGCCAAGCCGTTATTCAATTCCAACTATGACGGTTCGTTCATTGCGGGAATGGCGCAGTTACGCTATATGTACACAATGCCGGTGGAGCGTATCGTTAAATATTTCAAGGACAACGGATTTGAATTGCCCAAGTCGACTGCGCATAACCTGCTCAAGAAAGCGGCAGTACTTCTTGACAATCTTTACAATACCATGCGCATGGCTGTCTTATCAGACAAATATATGGGATGTGACGAGACCTACGCCAAAGTCCTCATTAAAGAACCCGGCAAGAACGGTCTACATGTCAAAAAAGGTTATGTCTGGGTGGCGGTAGCTCATAATTTGGGACTGGTTTATTTTTTCTATGAAGACGGTTCCAGAAAAGAGGAAATTATCTTTGATTTTTTGAAGGACTATAAAGGAACTATTCAAAGTGACGGTCTGACCGCTTATCGTAAACTGGGGAAACAAGGATTTCCGAATATAATGAGGCTGCCATGCCTCCAGCATATAAAAAGAAAATTCAAGGATTGCGAAAAAGATCCCGATGCGGAGGAGATTGTAAGCCTCATTAACCGGCTTTATCACAACAATCACCTTCATACAATTGGAGTGGATGGGTGGACCGAGGCAAAAGAACTACGTTTCCGACAAAAATACGCTCCGCCGATACTTGATGAGATTCAAGAAAAGCTTTCCAAAATTACAAAACGCCCCGGTTACATTCCTGATTCCGATATTTATGAAGCCGTTACGTATATGCAGAACGAAATGTCGGATATATGGAATATATTTACCTCACCAAATTACCAACTTGATAATAATGCCATCGAGCGGGTTAATCGTTGCATATCACTTATGCGGCACAATTCGTTGTTCTTCGGAAGCCATGCCGGGGCAAACCGGGCTGTTATTTATTATTCACTGGCATGTTCATGCCGCCAAAGAGGGATAAATTTCTTCGAGTATATCTCTGATATAATGAATCGTTCGGCAACATTACCACCTACTGCATCTATTGAAGCGTATCGGGAACTTTTGCCTGACAAGTGGCATAAATCATAATTATACTTTTCAGCAGGATTACTCTTGTCTGACCTAATTACACTTGATAACATTATCGTTATCAAGTGCTTTTGTGTATCTTAATAGGACTATTTTACATTGTTTTGCGTCATCGCGGAGACGCTTACATAAAAAATAGATTTTCGATAGTTGTCAAGTGCCATATCATACATTTCCGAGTCATCATTCAGCCTACCTACATATTGGTGCACCAAAGCCATCATCTTATACTCTTCTGTTTTCTCCAATTTAGCCAAAGCGCTCAAATAAGCTTGTATAGCCAATGTATCATTATCTTGCAAAGCTGCCACTTTACCATAATAAAACAATGCCTTTCCTGCTTTTACACCATCATCCTTATAATAATCTACCGCAATTTTTATCAACGAATCCGACTGCAAACTATCCAGATAGTTTTTATCACGTGCTTGCGTCAGCAGCAATGCATAGTCCGCCCGCTGCTTCCCACGAAGCTCCTCCGGATGAGGAATTTGCTCCAACAGCAGCAATGCACTGTCAGGATATACATCCATATACCTCTCTACCTTATCAAAAACATTGGATACGTTCTTCTCTACGCAAGAACCTAACAGTACGCAAACGGACAAAAGCCCAAGATATAGCAGTTTTTTCATATGAACATGTTCTTTACCAGATTATCATTGCGTATACACAGAATCCTTTTGGAGATAAATATTCACACCAGCCAACGGCAATCCTTTTTCCCCATCAGTCACAATGCCATTTGTCTGCGCATTAGAAATAACTGTACAGCAGAATGTTATGAACAGCACTATACATCGCTTCATAATTCATGTATATATAATTAAACTTTGGATGAGAATAAGCTTTTTTACAGCCCCTCCCTTCAAAGATACAAAAAACCGCTTCAATAATGTACAAAAACAAGATAAATGTGGCAAACAAAACAAATAGCTCAGAGCTTGTTTCCCCTTACATAGGCTTCCTTTCCATTTTCTGTACGGAGTTATCAGCGCCTATCGGCCGTGATGCGCTCTGCCAACGGCCGTCAACCACTCGACTAACGACCGTCAACAAGGTGCTTCATAACCGTTGAACACCTATTATACTCATAGTTTCCCCATACTGTGCACCTATCTTATTCCTATTATGAGCCCAGCTGCAGTCTATCGGTAAACGGTCTTTTACGAAGTTAATACCGTGTTTACACGAAACGCATATCGTGTAAACAAGATATTTGCAAAATGCTGTACATTCTATTAATACACTAACAAACAAGATATTAACTTACTTTTCGGCGTATTTCCGCTGTGGAAGCAAAAGTTGCTTCCACCTTTTTGAGTTGCTTCCACAGCACTTGTAATGCCGATGAATAAAGGGATGCAGGAAGTGGGTGGAAGTGTGGAAGCAGAAATGATAAAACTAAGCAGAGATAATTTTCCCTTAAAAGCAATAAAACTCCAGAATCTGCTGGAGCAAAGCATCCTGCTTTCCCGGACCTTTTTCCAACTCCACACTTTTCAGGTTATAGAGTTGTGCCAGCAAAGCTGACGACTGCTTCTCGCAAAGACGGGAATCATGTACCTGCTCCATCCAGCAGACGGTCTCTCCCCAAACATCTACCGAAAGATGTGACAAGACTTCTGTCGGGGCTCCCCCCTTCTCCACCTTACGGAAGATTTCGACCAAAGCACACAACAAGCTGGACATTATCTGTTTACAACGGGAATGGGAACGGGATTCCCGGTTTCTGAAACGTAGCAGGAAATAGTACCCCAGCCATAAATAAACGGTGGTGACTTCTGCATGGATTTTCTCTATCCTCTTCCAATGCGCAACCAAGGCAGCATCAATTTCTTCCAGAATCGCATCCGTATCATCTTCTATGTAGTATTTCTGCGCAAGACACTCTATCACGCACCCCCATTTCGCCATATCCACACACTCTTGCGTACGCCCCATCCATACATGGGCTTCCTCCAATATCCGGAATGCCTTTTCTCCACATTCTGGAGCATCATAAAACCGATACTGACGAAACAACAGAAGAGACTGACATAATAACTCATCCAAAGAGTACTCCGCACTTTCCATATTTAAAATTCAAGTATCCATTCAGGTAACAAAATCGAGCAAAAGTAATCATTTCCTAAGAAAATCACGCTGTTTCAGCACAAAAACCGGCAGGAAAAAGAAGATACCGATGACGGACATCACCAGTCCGCCAATGGTACCCGCCGCCAATGGAAACCAGAAAGCCTCCTTGTCCTCACCTATCATGAAAGGGATAAATCCCAGAATGGTAGAAACTACCGTGAGGAAAATAGGAACGACCTTCGCATTCCACGCCTTGACGTAGGCACGAAGAGCGGAAAGACGGGGGAAACGACGTCGGATGCTGTTGTACTCGTTCAGGATATAGATGCTGGCATTCACCGTGATGCCGCACAGCAGGACGAACGAGGCAAAACCGCCCTGGTCGAAGTTCAGCCGGAACCAATAGAAAGTAAGAAATACCCCGATATAAGAAACCGGAATCACAAAGATGATGGCAAGCGGCTGCTTCAGGGAGTTGAACAGAACGCTGGTCGTAAAGAAGATGATGGCTATCACCACCAGCAGAAGCAGGTATTGGCGGTTGTCCTTCTCGCCCCATGACCAACTGTTGCTGTCCGACTCGGCTGTATAACCCATCGGCAACAGTTTGTTGAACTCCTCCAGGTCACGTTTCTGTATCTTGTTGCCCATCTCATTGGAGCCGATATATTCGTATTGCAGGCAGAGGCGGTACTGCTGGTTTTCTTTGGCAATCTCCTGCGGCATCTGTCCCTTTTCCACAGTAGTCAGTTCGGAAAGCTTGTAATGCTTGCCGTTTCCTACTCCATAGGGAAAGAACTGCATCGCCCAGATGTCATATTCGGCAGACTGGCGGGAAGAGAGCTTGATTTTCTCCGTTCCCTGCTCGGCCGCTACCGAGCCAATCTCCAGATTCTTGCCGAAGATGGGGCGCACCGCAGAGAAAAGCACTTGCGCGTCGATGCCCTCTTGCGCCATGCGCTCCTTGTTTAGGTTGAAGTAGAATTCCTGATAGTCATCCTTCCACCAGGAGAACTCCGAATTGATGAGCACTTCCTTGATACGCCGGTGCGTCAGCAGCTTGGCCTTCAGCTTCTCCGCCCACTCATAGAGTTCGTCGTAGTTGTAGCCGTACATCCTGATGCGGTAGGAGCCGGCACTCTCGCGGACGTCATTACTGAACCCCTGGTCCTGCAATCCGTAGATGCCCCAGCTGCCGCCTCCCAGTTCCAGTGCCTTGCTTATCATATTGGCTTTCAGTGTATAGGGAAAACCGCTGTTCCGGGCTTCCTTCTTGAAATAAATCTGCATACTGGCACGCCGGGGGCTGTAAATGGAAGTATGAAACTGCCTGATTTCCTTGAACCGGCTGAGGTAGGTCTCCATACGTTTCATCAAAGTGTTCATCTGCTCGAGGGTGCTGCCATTGGGAAGGTTGGCGTTGGCATAGAGCACCACCTCCTCATTACGGGTGAAGTAACTGCCTTCGTACACCTTCTGTATGAAAAGCCGCAAGCTGCCGCCCAGCGCCTTGTCCACAACGGGTTTCACCGACTCCTTATAGGTATCCGAACCGAATACCTTATTGTAAGCAGCTTCCCATTTTCCCCCTCCTTCCAGTTTGTCGGGCAACAGAAAAACAGGCAGACCGAAACCCAACAGCAACAGCAGGCATACAGCCCAGCGCCAACGGCACAGAAAACGGATGAGAGCAGAGTAGCAGCAGGAGAAATAAACGGGGAAACGTCTGAAAATCCGTCCCAACCTTGTTTTGAATGTTTGCGTCAGCCCCGGCAAGACAAGACGCCTCTTCTTCCCCGTAATCCGCCTCACCAGTCCTATCTTCTCAATCATCGACGGAACAAAGAACAACGCCACCATCAAGGAAACAGCCAGATTGATGATCACTACCGCTGCAAAGTCCTGCAGGTTGAGCCGTATCTTCTCGTCAAGGAAGAAAATGATAACAAGCGCACCCATCGTAGTGAGGGTTGCCGCCAACACCGACAGGAAGGCCTTGAGATTACGCCGATGCAGAATGTGGTCGGTCATGACAATGGTGCTGTCTATCACTAGATTCAGCGAGACAGTGATACCCGCCAGCGAATAAAGCTGCATCTCAAGTCCGAAGAGGTAGTAGAAGATAAGTGCCACCGCTATATTTACAGCCAGGCTGGTAACTATCAGAAAAAGATATTTCAACTTACGAGTAATGAGCCATACGAATACAAGCAGGATGAGTACCGTCAAACCGGTACGGAAGTAAATCTTGTCCAGTTCTTCCCGTATGTACTCGGTCGCATCATAGCTGGTATGCACTTCATATCCGACAGGAAGTACCTGCCGAACAGCTTCCATCTCGTCCATCACGGCACGGTTCAGTTGCAACTGGTTGGCAGTTTCTTCCGCAGTAATGGATAGATAGACGGAATTCAGCCCATTGATGCGGTAATAGCTTTGCGGCTCCTCCTCCATACGAACAGCCGACACCAGTTCGTCCAAGCGGAGCAGTTTCCCGTCGGTAGCCGTCACGGTGATGGCAGCAGGATTAAAACCAAGGGAGTTGCTCTCCGGCACCAGTGCCAGGCGTATCCATTCCCGGCTACCGTTACCTGTATCCACATTGTGCGTACCCAGAAATTCCTTCCGGTAATGCCGCTGTACTGCCTCGCTGATGTCCGATAGGGTCACACCCAGCAAGCGCAACTGTTCACTGTCATATTCCAGTCTCCACTCCATGGGCGTGGCACCGCTGAGTTCCACCTTATAGATACCCGGAATATTTGCCAGCCGCGGCTTGATATGCTCCTCGGCATACTGCTGAATCAATATCGGAGTGGAAGGGGCATTCAGTGTGAAGGACATGAAAGGGCGTGAGGCGTTCTCGTCGGGCACTTTCATGTGAATGGTGGGATAGCTGACACCTTCGGGCAATTGGGGCCACGTCTGCCGGATGATGGTGGAAGCTTCGAAGCGGACTACCTCGACATCGGCATGCTTGTCCAGCTCCACAGTAATGTTGCCGTAGCCGTTGCCCGAAGTGGAGTTCAGCCGCTTCACTCCGCGGATACGCGCCAGCATGGATTCCAGCTTGCTGGTCACTTCCATCTCCACCACCCGCGACGAAGTGCCAGGCATGCTGAAACCCACCGTGAAGCCGGGCAGGCTGCGTGACGGATTCAGCTTGACGGGGAGCAGCGGTATCAACGCCACCCCTACCAAAGCAAGGCAGACAAACGCCACTATGACGGTGAAGGAAGAAACTCGTTTCATCAGTTATTATAATCAAATTTTTCCGACAGCGAAAATCCGCTGGCAAAGTCGTGCAACGTCAGTTTCCGTATCTTGTAATAATTCAGCCAGTAGTCCTGCAAGGCGGAGATGTAATTGCGTTGCGCTTCCTGCTGGCGGTTCAGCGAGAGGGTCAGGCTGTTGATGTCTGCCTTGCCGATAATGAAGCGCTGGCGGGTTTCGTTATACGCCAGGATGGCAAGGTCGAGGGCCTCTTCGGCACTGGCGACGAGGGCTTGCTGGACGTTGAAGTCGCTGACGGTCATGATAACCTCCTCCTCAATGCTGATTTCACTCTGCCGGGCAGAAGTCTTCACCACGTTCAGATTGTTCCTCGCCATGTTGTATTTGCCTTTTCTCACGCCCCAGTCCACCAGTGGAATGGAGACACTGACCGACACCATCTCCTGCTGCATGGGATGCCTGTATGCTTCACCGAATTTCTCTGCCACCTGGTTGAAGCCGACGCTGGCGTTGATGCTGGCATTGAAGCGCGATTCCTTCTTCGTCTTGTCTACTGTCTGCTCGGCTTCCAGCACTTCCTGACGAAGCCCCAGAAATTCCGGATTGTTGGCTTGAGCGGCCAGCAAAGCCTCATCAACCGGTATGGTCAGCGCCCTCGGACGTCCCGGAAGCGACACCCTGATATCCGTGTTCTTCTCCATATTCAGGAAAGATGCCAACGAAAACATGGCGCGCTTCAAGGCACTGGCGGCATTCTGCAAAGTATTGCGGGCGTTCACCACGTCGAGTTTCAGCGTCAGCAGGTCGGCACGGCTGATGGCGGCTATTTTCAAGCGCTGCATGCCGATGCGGTAGAGGGTATCGGTGGAGACGGCATTGTCCTTGGCCAAGTCATATTCCGCCTGTGCCATGGCAAGCGCAAAGAAATAGGTAGTGGCCTGCTCGGATACTCGCTCTGCATTGTAAATATACTCCTTCTTCACCTTTTCGTACTTCAGCGGCTCAATCCTGCGTTCCCAACGGAAAGGATTGTAACCGACCAGACTCTGCGAGTAGCCCAAACGAACCGGAACACTGGTGAACTGGGTATACTTGTTTCCACCGAAGCTCCGCATATAGCCCAGCTCCGTATCCAGATAGAACGTACCGCCCGTCAAGTCGAAATTCTGTCTGACGGCAAGATTGCCGTATGCATAGAAGGATTGCTGGCTGCGATAGATGTCAAGGTCCTGTTCGGAGTCGTAACGCTTGGTGATATCGCGGTTGTACTGTGCCGGAGTCATGTTCAGCGTCAGGCTGGGAAGGCGGTTTGCCTTATAGGTGCGGTATTCCCAATAACCGGCCAGATACATGTTCTTGGTGCGGAAGGCTTCCAGCGAACTGTCATTCGCCAGGGCAATGGTCTGCTGCAAATCGAGCGTTATCCGCTGCTGGGCAAAAGCGGAAAGGGCTCCCAGACTGAACAAAAGTATAAGACTTAATTTCTTCATGCTCTTTCTTTTCTATAAATAAACCAATATATCAACGGGATGATGAACAGACTGACCAGTGTCCCCACGAACATCGCCCCAATCATCGCTATGGAAAGCGGCTTTTGCAACTCAGACCCCATATCGAACGAGAACAGCAGCGGAACCATGGCAAATATCGTGGTGAGCGATGTCATGATGATGGGCCGGAGCCTTCTCCGTCCCGCCTCGTGGATGGCCTCGAGCAACGGCATCCCCTCTTTCCGTAATTCATTAATGGCATCCAGCTTCAGGATGGAGTCGTTGATGATGATACCGCACGTCACAATCAGTCCGATGGCAGACATCAGGTTCAGGGTATGCCCGTATATCCACAACAGAAGCAGGGCAAACGCCACATCTATCGGAATTTCCAGCAGCACGATGAGCGGCTGCACGAAGCTTTCGAACTGGGCGGCAAGAATGAAATACATCAGCAGGATAGAGATGAAAAGAATCACCACCAACTCGTCCAGCATCTGGCGGTTGGAGAAGAAACTGCCGGAGAAGGCCGTATCCCAGTCACCCGTGGCATCTGCCTCCCGCTTCACCTTTTCCATCAACTCCGGAGCATCGTCCACTTCATAGAAACGGAACGGTATATATTCACCGTTGCGTCCTGCCGTAATCGTTTTCAAATCCTCGGCCGGACGCACCTTTACCAGCTCCCGAAGCGGAATATACTCCACTTCGCCCTTACTGTCCGGACGGGTCTGTATCAATGTCTGCAGCAGCACCTCGTTCACTGTCCGCTCCTCGCCCACAATGCTGATAGGCAGGTATTGCTGGTAGGAATGGAGCATAGCTACGCTGTTCTCCTTGAATGCCGTCCGCAGCGTACGGTAAAGCTCGTCATACGAAACGTCATAGAGCAACAGCTTTTCCTGCAGGATGCTTATGTCAAGCTGGTTCTCGAAAGCGATACCTACGGGCGCTGTCCCCGTAAGCTCCGCAAACTGTTGTTCCAGTCCGCGCAATTCTTCCGCCGCCGGCGCCTTCTCCTTATTGCGGGCATAAAGTTCCGCCACCACATCGGCCTCCCCGGTCACGAAAAGCTTCTCGAACACGGTTTCGGGTGGAGAAAAGGAGACTGTCGCCAACGGATATTCCCGTGTCAGCCACTCGCCCGCCTGCTTCTGCAAGGGAGCAATCCCGTCAGGCGAGGAAGTCTTGAAATACAATTCTGCCTCCGAAGAAGAGAGAGCCTGCTCACGGTTCAGCAGATAGTCCTGCTGGCCTATGGCAGCCGTCTGTTCCACAGTCTCGTCCAGCAACTGTCCGAACAGCACATTCACACGATGCCGGTTCTCGTCCACATGTATGTTTTCGTTCCATTCCACGTGGACTATCAGTTCATTCTGGTCTATCTGCGGCATACGCTCCTTGCCGACGGAATAGAACAGAAAGACACAAAGAGGTATAGAAACCACACAGAATACGCTACTTACCGTCTTGTGGGAAAATACCCAGTCGATGCCCGCATCATAAAAACGGTCCAGCGTATGTTCCTTCAACGGATTGTTGATGCGGATGCGGGAGAACCACGACCTGCCGCGCAACCCTGTCCGGTAGACCAGCATATAGAGGACCGGCAGCAGCATGATACCCGTGAAGTAGGAAACCAGCAACCCTACCGTAACAGAGAATGCCTGGTCATAGAACAACGCCCCTGCAATGCCGCTCATAAATATCAGCGGCACAAATACGGCAATAGTGGTCAGCGACGAACTCAGCATGGGCGTAATCACCTCACTCGTTCCCGTCACGCAAGCCCGCCGCAACGAATAGCCCCGTTCGCGATACTGCGAAATGTTCTCCGTCACAATGATGCTGCTGTCAATCATCATACCCAACGCCAGGATTAATCCCGACAAAGAAATGATATTGAGTGACATCTTGAACAAGTAGAAGAACAGGAAGCAGATGACAATAGATACCACCATACTCAACCCGATGATGAACGGTGATTTGATGTCACCCAAGAAGAGTACCGCCACAATGCAGATGAACAGGAAACCCAACGACAAATTTTGCTGAAGATTGGAGATGGTATAGTCCAGCAACTCCGTCTGGTTACGGCTGATGCTAAAATCAATGTCGGGATATACTTTCTTGAAGTAGTCCATCGTGCTGTTGATGGCAAGCTTCATGTCTTCCATATTCTCGTCCGCCTGCTTGATGACGGCAAGGGTAACGGCACGCTTGCCATTGCTCATGGAGACACCTTTCTCCTTGGCAGGAACAATCTCTACCCGGCAGAAGTCTCCCAAGCGGATGATACGTCCTTCCTTTCGCAGCAGGATGCCCTTCACGTCCTCCTCTGTCCGCAGCAGGGTGGAGAACTTAATGTTGTATTCGTAGTAGCCGTCGCGCACGGTCATGCTGCCCGGCTCCACGTTGTTTTGCGCCAGCACGTTTTCTATGTCTTCAATGGAGAGCCCCAACACAGCAAGCTTACCCGGGTCGGGCACAATCTGTAACTGGCGTTCGACCAAACCCGTGACATCCACCATTGCCACTTCTGCCAACTGCTCGATGCGACGCTTTATGACATTTTCGGCAAACTCGCACAAATCAAGAAACGCGCGTTCGTCCACCTTGCCGTATGCACTGTCGTTTTTTAGGGTCAGATTGAGATAGAAGACAGGAATGTCCGTCGCACTTGCCTTTATCACCTTCGGGCGTTCGGCATCCCTGGGCAGATAGTTCATGGCGGCGTCAATCTTCTCGTTCACTTCTATGAAGGCAAGGTCGGTATTCGTACCGAAGTCGAAGCCCAGGCGGATGATGCCTGCACCATCGCGCGTCTCGCTGTCCATGTCCTTCAGTTTCGCCACCTGGATGAGCTGCTGCCGCAGAGGTTTCACCACCGTATTCTCTAATTCACGCGCCGAGGTATTCTGCGCCGACACCTGCACTGTAATTTCCGGGATGGCAATATCGGGCAGCAAGGATACCGGCAAGGTGAAGTAAGTCACCAGCCCGACAATGAAGCATGCTGTAAATGCCATCAGTACGGCAATAGGCCGCTGTATCAAAAACTTTATCAATTGAACTATGAATTTTGAATTACCACTTATCACTCATTATCTATCAACCACCTTCACCGATGCTTCATGTGCCAGATTCACATTTCCCGTCACAATGACCGTATCGCCTTCTTTCAGGGCATCGTCGGCCATACTATAGCTTTCCGCATTCTCCAGACCGGTCTGCACATAGTTCCACTGCGCCTTTCCGTCTTTCAGGGTAAACACCACCTGCTTGCCCGAACGCAACACCACGGCACTCTTCGGGATTACAAGCTGTCCGCCCAGAGAGCGGTGCACGTTCACCCTCACGTTCATCCCACTGAACAGCCGTCCCTTGCCATTGACGGCAGCCTTCACCTTAACCATCCCCTTGTCATCCACCAGAGGATTGATTTGGGTGATGCGCCCCTCCTGCCTAAAGCCGGCATCCGAATAAGGGGTAACAATCACCTTGTCGCCACTCTTTATCAACGGCAGTTCGCTTTCCAGCACCGTGAAGTCCACCTCCATACCTTGAGTGCCGATAATGGAGCAGAAGGCTTCCGAGGTACTTGCCTCGTTGAACGGTTTGGAGAACAGGTTCGCCACTACCCCGTCAAAAGGCGCAACCAGCGTGGCGTGTTCCTCTTCATACGCGGCAAGCTCATACTGGGCGAGGCTCTGGTCGTAACCGCTCCTCACGCGGGCCAGCTTCATGATGTCAGCAGGTACTTTGGAGGCATCACCCACCGGATAGCCTTGCCCTATCAATACGTCCTGCAGCTCAAGTTCCGCTTTGTCCAGAGCATCCTTGGCTTGCGCGGTCTTGTTCTTCAGACGGAACTTATCCAGTTCGGCAAGTTTCTGCCCTTTGCGCACCGGGGCACCGTTCTTCACGTAGATGTGTGCCACTACACCGGTGGTCTCAAAACGCAAATCCGCCATGGCACCGGCGGTTACTTTTCCGTTGCTCACCAGTTCATGCTCAAAGGTCGCCCGCTTCAGGACTTTCACGGTCACTTCATTGCTTTCACTTGGCAGGACGGTTGCCACCCCTTCCTCGGACTCTTTTCCCTTTCCGGCATCGGAGCAGGCGGCAAGCAGGGCAACGGCCATGCATAGCAGGTATCGATAGTTCTGTGTCTTCATATTCATACTCAATTATAAATTGATAAAATTAATCGTTTCAAAAAAACGAACCGATATTTGCATGTGGACACTTTTTTCATAGCACTTTAGCAATTAGTTCGCTCATTATTAACACTTTCCGTTTTTATTCATCTTTTTTAATATGGACAAAAATAAGCTGAATCTTTTTTATTTCCTCCCTCATCTGTCGTATTGCCGTAGAATGCACTTTCGGCTCTTTCGTCAATACCATCCACTTCATTTTTTCAAACTTGTCCGGTTGCCTGAAGCTTGGTTCCGCATAAAGTTTCGCAAGCAGGTAATAAGGGTAAATACGTCCCGGCAACCGATGGGTGGAACGGATAAACCAGTCTTCCGCTGACAAGCAGTCACCCATCTGCTGATAGTTCTTGCCTATCACATTCAGTATCATGGGGTCACAACTACGCTGTAAAGCTTCTTTCAAAATACGGTTGGATTTACTGAACTGCTGCTGCTTGTGCAATCCATGCCCATATTCGAACAAGAAAGATGCCCGGTCCCTCAACAGAGGATAAAGACGTCCATACTCTTTCTCTGCCGATTGATACGCACCTGCATTATACAGCACCCGAGCATTCATCCACTCCCGGCAGGCCTGCTCCACTTGCAAGTCATTCTTCAGGCGAAAACCGCCAATGATGCCTACTAATACAGCCACCCCCAACCATTGCCAACGGTCGGCACCGGACAAGCATGCCACAAGCAATCCTCCAAATGTAACGATAAATACCGGAAGTTGTAGCGGATAGGAGGAAAAAGAGAATATCATCAAGGAAAGAATAGCCCCACAGATACCATAACGTCCTTTACGGACTCCCCTATACAAACACAGCACGACCACAACCAATAGACATACAGCCAAAGGAATGCCCAGTTCGACCGCAGCCTGCAGATATTCATTGAATGCATATTCCGGACTTCCCGCCACACGTTCCTCCCACAGTTCATAATCACCTGCTGCAAAATAAGTTTCCTGCGCATTTCCGTAGGCTGCTGCGAAATTATGAATCCCATATCCGGTCAACGGCTTTTCTGCAATGGCACGACAAGTTATCTTCCACATGAAAAGACGGCCACGTGCAGAATCGGGTTTCAAGACAAACAGTAAATAGCCTGCCAATAGCAAGACACAGAATCCACCGACCACTACCATCACCACACGCTGCCTTTGCTGCTGCCATAATAATCTGAACTTATCCGTCCAATCCATATGCCAAGCATATACACACAGACAGGAAACTCCTGCCGCCAACCATGCCGAACGGCTCATTCCTGCCGGAAGCACACAAAGGATAAGCAGCATCACACCACCAGCGACCATAGTTCCAGCCTTATCCATCACCTTTTCCCATCTTCTTCCATCATTCCGGTCAGAGCAGAGAATCTCCCCCCTCTTGGTCAGCCATTGATACAGACAGACCGGAAGTATCATGGCCAAATAGCCGGAATAAGGCCCCGGATTGAAGAAAGAACCTGTCAATACATACAAGGAATGGTTGGACACAGCATAACCATAAAGCTGCCTCAATCCCCAAACAGCCTCAATGCCCCCCAGCATTACCAATACCCACGAAACCGGTATAAAAAGAAAATACCTTTTTTCCATCATCAATCCAGCCATCAACAGACATCCTGCAACTACCAATGCACTTTTATCGAAATAGAGCCATTGCCCTATAACATCAGCTACAGGAAGTCCGGAAGAAACGTTACATGCCAAAGACAATAAAACTATACAAGCAATGTAGACCAAACTTCCAGCCAATAGATTACGTACATTATTCATTCTATCTATCAAATATTCAATAGTATTCTATAATTCACCAAAAGATTTGTTTCCCGTCTTTATATTCAAAAATCCGTTCATCTTTACCGGCTGTGTGATTCTTCAGATAAAATAAAGCACCTTGAAACCCTGAATAGACAATAGAATCTGACACAGCCATTTGCCGCCCGACAGAATTCCATTTTCCTCCACCCCAATAAAACAATTCATACAAATTACCTTTATAAATAAAATTCACCTCATTACGAGGAGTATACACCACCTTCTCCACACGATGGGGACTTCCAAAGTCCATCCCGGTCCATCCTCCATCCGGATGTATATAATCAAATGAAGTATCCGGATTACCGTCAAATGCGTTCAAATATTCATGTGTATTGTCTTCAAAACTTCCCGGAGTACCTATGATTTCCCCATATAGAGGTATGGTATCTTCCGTATTCTCATAAAAAGCCAGTTCCGAGATATTACAGAAACATCCGTCAGCACCCTTATAGCGCATATACCGATACGGTTTATCAGACTTCAACCGGGCCACAGTATATAGCCGATACGGAGCCTCCTTTATCAAAAGTAGAGTATCCTTCCACCCAAAGTCTGCCCGGTCGCTTCCTTCCACTACTCCCCCAATCATCCGGTCATTGAAAAGAACACTCAAAGTAAGATGGCACTTCCTATACAAGACCAATTCCTGCTTTTCAGCTTCCGGAACAATGAACCGTATCTTTCCGGTTTCACGCTCCAGAAGAAAAGGAGAAGATACTGCAGCGTATTCCTTTCCGTTCCAGGCAGCCAGCGTAAAGACCGCCCCGCCTCCCACATCCTCAAAACGAGCCTCCCCCTTCTTAAAGAAAGTATATCCTATAGGTTGCCATTGTAGTCTGTTGGCAAGGCACAAATACACCATATCCCCCTCACGAAACTGTCCGGAAAGCAAAGAATCCGGAAGAGCTACAGTCCAATTCCTGTTACCGGTATAAAGTGCAGTGACATCGCGGAAGAACGGACGTCGGAATGCCGGGTAAACATCGGAATATTTCCCCAGTTTCCGTACCGCCTCCTTATCAATACTATAGGTTGCCCGGTACATTTTTCCCCTCGAAATGCTATATTCTTCCGCTTTGCTCCATACTTCTTCATAAGGAAGATTTGCAATGTATGTCTTTCCTTCCTTATCCAAAACAAAATTCCAGAAATGAGAGGCATTGTTGTCTCCCAATACCATCACCCTATCTACTCCGCACGGAATGCCCAATGCCCGCAACACATATATCATGGCATCCGTAAACTCTCGGCAACTGCCCGTATGCCATTTCAGTACATCCGGTCCCAAATGAGGTCCCACCGGAAAAAGAGCCGTATTCCGGTAGTTCGCTTTCCGCAACGTATCCATCAACAACTGGGCGGCAACCTTAGGATTATCAGCCTCATCTGTCTTCCTGAATTCATCCAAAATCGGGCTATAGCACTCATAAATTTCTTTGCGCCAGAGAGAAAGCGGCTCATCCCCTATTCTATAAGGCAATATATATTCGCAGAAAGTATCAAAATCAACATGCTTTCCCCAAGGTTGCTCCCGCCAGACTTTGAATGCCCATTCTATATGATTGACCAAAAAAGCGGAATCCACCGTCATAATGTCCCTCTTATAAGTCAATTGATTTATAGAAAATTCTCCATCTGCTCTTTTCAAGGAATCAATCAACTCTTGCACATGCCTGGAATAAGGAAATGAAACGTATTCACTGAAATACTTCCTGTAATTCTCCAAGGCCTTTCCCTCGTAAGCACCATGAAAAGGCATATTCTCTATCAGAAAACAAGCAGCACGATATTTGTCACCGTCCTCTTCCTTGTAACGGTCCAGTACCTTTTGCAACTCCGCACGGTTATCACCGGCAAGATTCAAAGCTGTGTCCAACCACTGATTTTCCGAAGAACAAGCCATAAACAGACCTGCTGTAAACCATACCCATACACACCAATGTTTCATATCACTATTCCATTTTTTTCTATTCCAATCTGAAAGACAATCCAATCAATCCTTACAATCCGATACAAATACCTGCTTACCATCTTCCATATGAAATATCAGTTCTTCTTCTCCACGGGTACTGTCATGCAAATAGAGCAAAGCTCCCGATGGTATCCCGTCATATGGCAGAAAAGGTTTTTCTGCCATTTTCTTCCCCAATGAGTTCCAACAGCCCTCTCCCCAATAGAAGAGTTCATAACAATCCCCTATCCTGACAAAGTTATCATCGTTACGGGGCATATACATAAAATTGTCTATAGTAACAACCTTTCCAAAATCCACCGTTACACTTGCACCGGGTTTTGATGAAATGAAATACGACAACGGCTCATTATCATAGACCTGATGGGCAAAAGTACCCACTGTAGCCGGAGCATCTCCCCAACTGTCTATAGGGACAATTTCTTCCTCTCCTTTATAAAAATGCATTTCGGCAACTTCCGCATATCCCTCTGCCGAAGAACAAAAACGGGCATAGCGACCCCTTACCGGTTTCTCAAGAATAACGTGATTATAATTGATACCGGGCGTATCTTTCACAGTACACAACAACTCCGCATTTTTAAAATCCTTATCACAAGCCGCCTCAAAATGCCCGTCTTTTATCCCTCCCATATAATTCCTGATACGTTCCGAAAGAGGGTATTTCCGATACAATTCAGCAGAATAGCACTTGGAGGTATCTGCAACATAAGGATGTATATCCTTGCCATCAAAATAAAAAGGATTTCCAATAGGGCGATACTGCCCGTTTGCGAATGCCAACAATATATAAACCTGCCTCGAAGCCAAATTCCTGAAAAGCGCTTTTCCACTTTCTACCTTAGTAAAATCTATTCCCCGCCACCCATAAGCACTGAACAACCCCACATAAACATAATTCCCGTCCATCCCTTCTACCGGCAGTTCCAGATTCGAATCAAAATAATTATCCGACACTTTTCTTGCAAACACATCCTTAAAAGCAGCCGGTACGGACCGGTTCCGCATAAAATCGCCATCCATGTCCCATTGTCTGCCAAAACACCGGCGGTAAACCACGCTCGGGCGCCGACTGTCAATATAGAAACTTCCCCGTTCCGGCTTCCGGGAAGGGAAAGTAAAAGGAAGGCAGACACCCGTTACATCCCTCACCACATTCCACACATGCCCTTTCCGTGTTTCCGCATTGAAAGTATAGAAATCATAGGCTACCGGGACGCCGATGGCCCGCATCACATAAATCATAAAATCACAAGCATCCTGACACTTGCCGATACGATTATGCAGCAGGTACTCTCCTCCCAAATGCGGATAGTTAAAGACCCATGTAAACCGGTAAGGGTCTTCCTTCTGCAAATACTCCCAAACTACGCTAATCGCCTCCACTACATCGATACCCGTATAAACCTCGTCCAGCAAAAAGGAATAACGGTCATGGTATATCTGCCGCCAGTTGTCCGGAGTCTCATTTCCGATACGATAGGGAAGCAGCCATTCACAGAAATCTGCAAAAGAAAGGGAAGCATTCCACGGACGCTTTTTCCAACCATCAAAAGCCAAATCAATGTTATTTATCAAGAATTCAGCCCTTATATTCAGTACATCCGGTTTTCTCTGCAATCCGGAAGGGGTATAATAATCCCAATCCGGTACGGCAGTATCCTTCAGCATCACCCCATAAGCATCTGCCGAAGCCAGCACTGTTTTCAAAGAATCCAGTTCTTCACCTTCAAGGGCATAGTGATAAGGCATATTTTCTATCAAGAAACAAGCGGCTTTATATTTTTCAGGCTCATCTTTATAATATTCCAGTACCTTTTCCAGTTCGCCTTTGTTGGTTGCAGCACACTCCAGTGCGTACTCCAATCTGCCGGAAGCATTGCAAGCCTCCAATATCCCGGCAATCAATAATATCCAGAGCAATTTAAACAGAACTTTCATCTTAGTCTATTCTTTTAAAGATACGTTTCCATCTCATTTTTCCAGTATTCGGGCTGACGGACTTCCATACCAGCCATGCCCTTCCCACTATAAATGGTTCCGGCAGTAATCCCCAGTAGCGGGAATCTTTTGAATTCACCATCTTGTCACCCGAAACGAAATAATAGTTCTCACAGAAGCGGTAATTGTGTATCACACTGTCCCCCAGCAGAACCGAATCTCCATGCAATGTCAGTTTCTTTTTCTGTTCCCACTCTATCACGTTCCGATACAGCAACCGTGTTTCCGGATTCATTCCTACCACGCTGCCTTTGGCCGGTATATAAAGAGGCCCAAACTCGCTGATAGTCCACCCATTACAGCCACCATCGGGAAAGCTCTTAAGAACAAGGCCCCGCTCCTCCGTCATTCCCGAAGATATCAATTCATCCAATTCCTCCTGCGCCTGCACATTTCCTGCGATACCATCAAATCCGGACACACGATAATGCGTATTCCTTATCTCCAACGTATCCCCCGGCATGGCGATACAGCGCTTCACGTAATACAACATCACGTCCAGCGCAATGCTGTCCCACCTGCCCGGATAAGGAAAATTGAACACCAACACATCATTCCGCTGATAATTTCTCCATCCGGACATACGTTGTATCTTCACCTCCTTTTTCTCCACGGCATCAAGCACATTGAATAGGCGTGCTCCACCCGAACATTTATCCACCAGAATACAATCACCCGCCAGCAACGACGGTTCCATCGAGTCCGACGGTATCTTGAAGGAGGTCACCACAAACACCTGCAATACTATCAGTATCACAACAAGCAGGCACAGACAGAATAATACGTTTGTTATTCCATTCAACCATTTTTTCAATTGCAGCCGCTCCTTCATCCCATCAATCAGTTATTTTGCATCCCCACTAATCTTCAAAACCAACGGAGAATTTTCTGTATTGCAATATACCGTTATCGTCTTGTCGAAGTGCTCCGGATGTTCGGCTTTATAAACCACTTCCAAAGCTATTTCCTTACCCGGTAATGCCGGTTCCTTTGAATAAGCTACGGTAGTACAACCACAAGAAGTGGCAACATCTTGTATAACCAATGGTTTGTCACCCACATTCTTCAATATAAAAGTTGCTTTTTGTTCCTCCTGCCAATCAAAACGACCCAGCGAAACAGATATATTGCTGGCATCCACTTCTGTTTTTATCACTTTACTTTCATCTCTTCGTTCTATCTTCTCACCTTTAATAATCTTCAGATAGAGTTCTTTCACTTTAGGATTATAAATTGGATTACCAATAGCAATAACCCTATTATTTCCTGTCTCTTATACACATCTCCGAGCCCACGAGA
>ERZ1027051.426-NODE-426-length-21167-cov-5.971343_pt1 | contig 21167 bp, 15 predicted proteins | sample MGYA00519429_ERZ1027051 | MGnify/ENA primary metagenome ERZ1027051 (study PRJEB26926, sample SAMN06164598) | human gut metagenome | biome: ENVO:00009003; feature: ENVO:2100002; material: ENVO:00002003 | host: Homo sapiens | place: USA | collected 2012 ... | reverse complement strand
GGCAGGACTTGCGGGCAGGCACGGACACGTCTACTTTTGCCGGGCCGACCGAGGGTTGAATACTTTTCTGAATAAAACAAGAAAACCGAAGACGCTTTGCATCTTCGGTGGAAATAGGAATGAACCACAGTAATTACATAAAATTTTATTTTATGTAATTACTTCTTGTTCGAATCGAGATAAAATTTAATTATTTCGGTTTTGAAGATATATTCATATTTGGCTTGCAGGAGTTGAACCTGGGCTTCGACCAGCGCATCGAGCGCCGTGTTGTAATCGACGACGGTAGCCGCTCCGAGATTGTACCTTTGCTCCATTTGCCGGGCGGCTTCCTCGGCCGAGGCGACGTATTTCTGTGAAGAGAGATACTTGTCCCACGCCGTCCGGGAATCGATCAGTGCTTGCGTAGCCTCCTTGTTCACCTGCTTCTCCGTAGTGCGTAACGCATACTCTGCCTGGCGAACGGCGATCTTCTGCCGCTGGACGTTGTGCCGCGTCGTCAGGCGACCGAAAATCGGAACGTTCAGCGATACGGAAATATAGCTGCTCGCATTGTCCTTGTACTGTTCGGCGAGCGGATAGGCTTCGTAACGGTACGTGCCGTCGGGATTCATAAACATTTTCTGTCTGGCGTCGGAATAACTCGACCCGTAGCCGGCCGAAAGCGAAAGCGTCGGATAGTAGGACGAACGGGCGATTCGCAGATCGCGGCGGGCGATGTCGATACCCAGCCTTGCGGACTCCACCTCCGGGAGTTGCTGCGCCGAGGCCAGAAGCGCATCGGTACTGACCGGCATCGGCGTATCTCCCAAAATATTATCCGAAGGAGCGACGGTATGGAATGTCGTGTAATCTTCTATTTCCAGGAGCTGACAAATATTCAGGCGGGCGATGTCGTAGGAATTTCGAGCCGACAAAAGAGTGTTTTCCGCATTGGCCAGTTGCGAACGTATCTGCAAGAGGTCGGCAGAGGTGACTTTCCCCGCCTCGACCGATTTACGGGTCTTTTCCTCCTGTATTTTCAAAGTTTCGACCGTCTGTTCGGCATTGCGGATGTTCTCTTCGGCGCAAAGAATCTCCAGATAATAGGCCGTGATATTGAGCCGGATGTCGTTGCGGGCCTTCTCCACACCCAACAGCGCCGCACGCAGATCGAGGCGGGAGCGTTCGAGGTTATGGAGATTCCGCATACCGTTGAATAAAGTGACCGAGGCACCGACAGAGGTCGAAGTACCGTTCACGCTCTGATGCTCCACGAACTCATACGTGGTGGGATCCAGTACGCGGCCGCTGGAGAAGCTGTAACTGCTCGATGCGGAGATGTCGGGAGCATAGGCCCAACCCGCATCCGAGCGGGTTAGCCGTTTGGTTTGAACGTCGAGTTCGGCCTGCTTGACTTCGATATTATGTTCGAAAGCATAGGCGATACATTCTTCCAGCGTCCAGCGTTGCACTTCCTGTGCGCTGAGCGGTGTTGCACCGAACAACATCGGCACCGAAGCGACGGCGGCGAACAATGGTATTATGCGGCATCTCATGGTCAGCGGTTTTTGAACAGCGATACGATAGGTTGTATGAATTGCTCGATAAGGCGCATATCCTCCGTGATGATTTCGCCCGTACCGTCCATCTGCTGAATCATCGGCAGCTCTTTCTCATAGGTCGTCCTCATTCCTTCGGGAAATACGACTTCGACCGTATAGGCGATCGTCGTACCGGTCGCGGTTTGCACCGAAGCCGGAACCGAGGAAATAGAACGTATCGTACCTTTCAGGACACCATACTCCATATAGGGGAAGCCGTTCAGCTTGACGTTGACCGTCTGCCCGGTTTCCACCTTGCCGAATCCGGCCGAAGGGACCTCCATACGGCCGATCACTTCAGTCTCCTTTTCCGGGACGATGCTGGCAAGAGCGGAGCCGACAGTCACATGTTGCCCCTTGCTCCAATATCCCTGTAATGACACGATACCGTCCATCGGAGCGATGACCGCATACTGTTCTTTCCACTGGGCTATGGCGGCGAGCAGTTGTTGGCGTAACTGACCTATGGTACGTTCGTACTCGGCCACCTCGTTCTCACGCTGCACGGAGAGTTCCACCAACTGTTGTTCGGTTTGCAGGATGGTGAGTTCCGTAGAAGTCAGTGTCGCATCGAAGCCGGCCTTGCTGTTCTGTTTGGCGAGATAGTTCTGTACGGAAGTTTCATAATCGGCCGCAGAAATAACCGATTGAGTGAACAACAGCGAGTCCCGCTCCAATGTCCGCTGCCCCATAGCAAGGTCCTTGTCGAGCAGTTTGCCCTGTGCCTCCAATTGGGCATAATAGCGCTTGTTTTTCGCAATCTGGGCTTCGAGAAGGCGCTTCTTCGTTCCGATGAGATCGGTGGCCAGATAATGCCTAAAATCGAGGCAGCGGGCGGCAAACTCCGCCCATGTGGATTGCAGGTCGCCCAGAACATATCGGTCGGACACCCATTCGGCCTCGGCGAGCGCTTGCGGCGAATCGGTGGCGGAGAGGTGCTCTTCCAACGACCGGATGTCGTCGTAGTCGGCCGGTGTCGCGAGCAAAGCGATAAGCTGACCGGTACGGACGTTCTCCCCGTTGCCGACACATACGCTGTCGAGCAGTCCGTCGTAACGGGCCGTAAGGTCGGAGGGGGCATTGACTGTCGTAATGGATATGGGAGCCGTGACGGTCTGCGGATACTTGATGATGTAGCAGCCCAAAACGATTAGGGCAAGTATGACGAAAATGACCGTAATTCCCCACCGCACGACCCACGAAGGCGCACGTCCCATGATCTCCTGCGCCTCTTCGCTGTGAAAGTTATCTCTGAACTGCGGCATAACCTGTCCTTTTATTGCTGTTTTTCAGTAGCAGCGACTTCCAGTGCTTTTTTTCTGGCGATATGTATTTTCAAAAAATCGGGAGTAAAGCCTTTGTATGGAGTACAACAATCGTTATGAGCTTTTTCAAATTTATTTTGAATACGTTGAATAGGACAGCCTCCGTTGCAAATTGGAAGGTACTTACATTTGGAACAAACGGGATCTTCAAACGTATCAGCACCATATAGCTGGCGATTTAAGATTTTTTCATTAATATTTGCTAAAATACCGTCTTTATCCAATTTACCAATAGCGTATTCTTTATTTCCTATTACCTCCCAACATTTATAGGTATATCCTTCCGGATCGAATGCGATAGCCATATCATTTCTAACTGCACATTCGTTAAAAAACGGTTCTGGATAACGAATAAATGGAGAATCAAATCCTTTATGTGCCAAATCTAAAATAAATTCAGATCGATTCTCATGAGTAAACAATATGCCATTTTCGATGCATACATCACAATTACTTATACTACGATCCAGAACAAATGCTGGTGTCAAACCTATGTTGCGTCTTTCTCCAAATCGATTTTGACAAAATTTATATAGTTCTGCGTATTCATGCTTATTCTTTAAGGTTAGATTAACACGAATCGTAACATTAATTTCAGGAGCAAGATCATTCAATAATTCAATATTAGAAATTACTCTTTCAAATACATCTTCTCCTGAAGCCAAATGCTTTACTTCGTTATGTGTCTTTTTCATTCCATCCAGAGTAATCTGTACGAATGTTATCCCAACCTTTTTCATAACTCTAACAGCCTCCTTATCAATATGGTATCCAGTTGTTATAATATTTGAGTTGACAGGTTCTTTCCATACAGCACTGAACTTGTCGTAAAATTCTTCAATCTGAGGAACAGCCATAAGTGGTTCGCCTCCAAACCAAGTAATTTTGATGTTTTTTAGATCAGAACATGATGTAACGTATTTGGTAATTCGATCCATTACTTCCGGTGTCATGTACTTCTTCTCTTTGTATTTCTCAAAACAGTAATGGCAACGGAAACAACAATCCATAGTTGGGGCAAGCGTTAAATGCATTCCTGTTCGCTGGCTCCTCATTCTCATAATAGAAGCCTTATATTTGAGAAAATCATCTTCATTATTATCGGTTAAGATATTATTTGTTACCAATGCGTTCCATAAATCATTATCAAATAACATTTCGGATAAGTCTTCGTCCTGAATCCTATTATGTAAAATATTATAAGACTCTTGATCTATTTCGATTAGTGCATTGGAAAGCGTATTATAAGCGTAAAAATCCGTATTCTCTATATCAAAGAAAAAAGTATATTTAGAAATTTTCATTTTCTTATTGTATTAAATTGTAAATTAATGCATTTTTCATCAAGAGGAAAATAACGAGCAGAACAAAATCCAGATGGATATAAACGTACACCATACCTACAATCCGATTCCATTTTTGTTTTGTCAAGTAAAATATGTGCTTGCATATTATCGTTAGACCATTGAATTGCCTTAATGATTTCTCTTAAATTTTTAATATTTTCATCTTCTTCTGCACTTTGAAATCCCCAAGTGCCAAGCATCGGTTCCGAAAACGTAATCACAATTTCATCAAAGTTGGTAATATCCGTTCCGTATGCCGGATAGATATTTGTAATAAATGGACAGCTATTTTTATATTCCCTATAGACAATATCAAATTGGCTGGCAGTGTAGTTGAAGAATGCAATTAATTGAGGCATAAAATCTTTTATATTAGGATATCTGTCTCGATAGGTATAAAAATTATCCATAAAACATACACTTCTATCAATCCAAATGAACCCTTTTTGCATAATAAGCGCCGTTGTCATAGGTACCATCTCCGGGGTTGTTTCCCTATAGTACATAATCGTAAAAAGATTATTCAACCACTCTATCGTCATAGTTTCTGCCCCTGCATATCCGGCTTGATTCATTGCCGATTCGACATAGGGATAGATCAATTCTGCCGCATCTCTCATTTGTGTCCAATACTCAAAGACAATTTGATTAGTAAAGTGATGTCCCCATTCATGAATAAGCACAGGTAGTGTATTATAATTAGTCGGATTGGGTAAGCCTTCTGCATCATCAAACACTCCAATCAGCACGCTATTATTTCCCATTGCATAATTGCTCGCACCATTGACAAGGCTGATATAGACTTCAGGAGAGAAACCATCCAACGATCTCCCGAAAAAATTTTCAAACCAATCGGTATTTGCTCTTGCAAGCAAGGTATCCATTCGTTCTTCTGCGACCTTATATAATTTTTGATGATTCTTGTAAAACTTTTGAAAATTACTTTTATCGTAGAATCGATTGAGCATGGTGATAAATTCTGTCAATAGTGATTCGTTCCAGCGCGAATCACGTTCGAAAACATCGCTCATATCATATTGTGGTTGCAAAGAAATAATGCCATTTTTAATTTGAAGTAAATCAGCTACGTTCGTTATGGCATTATAACCGATTCCATGAGCCTGATTAAGCTCTCGCATGTATTTTATAGAATTATCAGACTTGTATTTCTCAAATTGATTTTGAATATCTTGTTTATAGGATCGGACTCCACATTGATTATATTCAGGAGCTCCTGCCAGCATAAATGCAATACTCGTAAGTTCAAAACGCTCGTCAACTTTCGTTTGAATCTGACCGCATGTAATGCCAGTTATAAAGCTAAAAACAAATACAAAAAAAATTAATCTTTTCATAAGATATAGTTGGTAAGTTTTCTGAATTTTAGGGAGAGGAGCATTCCTCTCCCTAAAAAATATTTAACCCAATGGCGGCGCTATTGGACCAATATATTGTTTCTTAGCGCTACAAGGTTCTGTCACAAAATTATTGAAACATGCACCTGCACCTTGATAATCCCATCCAATATCACAAGTACCCCACCGAAGTTGTCCGGGGCACATAGGGTTGGTCGAGAATCCCCCAGCTAATTGTGCTCCGGGTTCGCATATTGTAAAATTTGTATCTCCAATGCATTTACCTCCTACAATCTGCTTTAAATTTTGTTTATTCAGAAATCTACTTTCCTCGATGACCTTAAACTTTTTCATAGCTTTCATTTTTTGAAAGAATACATTCAGTTCGTTCAATCGGTTTTGCGTGCGACAGCACCGGAATAAACTGCCGTTTCGTCACAATAATGCAAATTGGTCGGAAAATTGTATTTTTGCAACTGCCTTTCTTGCGTTTAAGTTGAACTTATGAGCCGTCACACTCTGTTTTGCTTTCTCGTAAAAATGGCTTCGGCAAGGTGAGGGCAGCGATTTTCACTGCCTTTGCCGAACCGGAAAAACGAAAGTCTAAATTTTCCATTTTATTGAAGAAGGCAAGTCTCCAATAGTTTATTAAAGTTAGTAATTTTTCTTTAACTTCCCAATTCCAACTGATTTTTCACCAGTCCGTAATAATATCCTTTTTTTGCCGTCAGCTCTTCGTGCGTGCCTTGCTCGACGATGCGTCCGTGCGCCAAAACGATGATGTTATCGGCATTGCGGACTGTCGAAAGACGGTGTGCCACGATAACGACGGTTTTGCCTTTGAATAATTTCTCCAGACGCTCCATAATCGTGCGCTCGTTGTTAGCGTCGAGTGAATTGGTCGCTTCGTCGAAGAAGAGGTATTTGGAATCTTTATAAGCGGCACGGGCAATCAATAGGCGTTGTTTCTGACCCGTACTCAACCCGTGTCCGTCGGCTCCGATACGGGTGTTATACCCCAATGGCAGCGATTCGATGAACTCTCCGATATTGGCGATTTCCACCGCCCGGCGGATCCGTTTCATATCGGGTATTTCATCCGATACGGCGATATTATTGGCGATCGTATCGGAAAATACGAAACTCTCCTGCATGACCGTTCCGCACTCCTGACGCCAGCAATTCGGGCTGAAAGCGGAGAGCCTGCGACCGCCCAGCAACACGTCACCCTCGACCGGAGCGTAAAAGCCGAGCATCATTTTAAGCAGTGTCGTCTTGCCGCTGCCGCTTTCGCCTACGATGGCCGTAACCTTGTCATGCGGAATCGTCAGGTCGATTCCGTCCAGCACTTTGTCCGAGTGCGGCCCTTCGTATTGAAAAACTACGTTTCGGAACTCGATGGCCGCGTTTTCGGGGATGTCGCGGATCAGACCCGCGTCTTCGGGTTCCTCATCCGGTTTTTCCTGAATTTCGTTCAGGCGTTCGAGCGAGATTTTCGCATCCTGCGTGGCCTGCACGAAACTGATGAACTGCGATATGGGGGCGTTGAGCTGGCCGATGATGTACTGCATGGCCATCATCATACCGAGCGTCATTTCCCCATTGATGACGGCACTGGCGGCAAGGAACGAGATGATAACATTCTTGGTCTGGTCGATGAACGTACCGCCTACTTCCTGTGTCTGTCCGAGTGTCAGGCTCTTGATCGAAACCTTGAACAGTTTGGCCTGGATACGTTCCCATTCCCAGCGTTTCTGCTTCTCGCAGTTGTTCAGCTTGATGTCCTGCATACCGTTGATAAGCTGGACGATATTGCTCTGGTTGTTGGCCGACTCCTGAAAACGCATGTAGTCCAGCTTGCGGCGGCGTTTGAGGAATATCAATACCCACAGGATATAAAGACCGCTGCCGAGCAGGAATACGCCGAGGATGCCGAGATCGTACCCGGCCATCACGACACTGTATATGACGAGCGACACGGCAGCCATCACGATACTCAGCAACGAACCGGTCAGGAATGTCTGGATCCGGTTGTAATCCCCGATGCGCTGCATGATGTCGCCGACCATCTTCGAATCGAAAAACGCAATGGGCAGGCGCATGAGTTTGGCCAGAAAGTCCGAAATGAGCGAGATACTGATGCGTGTGGTCATGTGGAGCATCAACCACGAACGGATGAGGTTGTTGGCCATCTGTCCGAGTGTCAGCACCACCTGGGCGATGAGAATCATCACCACGAACGAAAGGTTGCTATTCCCGATACCCGTATCGACGACCGATTGGGTCAGGAACGGAAGGATCAGGCCGAGTACGGCAGCAATCAGCATCGCAAGGCCGAGTTGGAGCAGGTAGGATTTGTAAGGCCGCAGATAACGCAGCATCGAGGCGAAATTCAGCCGTTTATCCTCATCGCCCTTCTCTGCATAGAACTCCGGTTTCGGCTCCAACAGGAGGGCAATGCCTTTGGCCGAGGAATCGCCGGAAAGGTCACCTTGCAAAACGGAATCTTCGGCTCCAGTCTGCAACCACGATTTGAGAAATTGTCGTTCGCTATATTTGAGTAATCCTACGGCCGGATCGGAAACATAGACCCACCACTGCCCGCGTTTCTTCTCGATTTTATAGACGACCACAAAATGTCGCTGGTTCCAATGTACGATGCAAGGAAAATTGGCTTCGTCGCGGAGCTGCTGCCACGTGAGTTTTACACCGACCGACCTCAAACCGATACTTTCAGCCGCATCGCTGATACCTAACAACGAGACGCCTTCCCGCGTGATATGGCAGCGATCACGCAGATTTTGCAGGGAGTAGTGCCGACCGTAAAATGCAGCGATAATTCGCAGGCATGTCGGGCCGCAGTCCATCGTATCCAACTGTGTATACCGAGGGAAACTCATTATTATAGGTTTTAATTATCTTGATAATCAAGGAGAAGAAAATTCTTCTCCTTGATCTCAATAAATAATGCCGTTTCTAAATCTAATACTATATGGCAATCAACTTACGCACCTACATGCCTGCAATCAATTGCTTGTGTTGTGTCGCCACATACTGTGGCGCTTGCACATGCAAATTCAGAGCAATGCATATCTGATTTACATTTTGCATCTTTTGTAGGACAGACATCTACCGACGGTTCACATGTTATAGTCGGGAAGCAATTATTGCATGTACCGTCCGTTGGTTTTTTTACCGTGATTTCTCCCTTACTACACCCTCCTTGGATGCGTCGTACTGAATTTTGAGAAAGGATTTCAATGGTTTCCTTTTTTAGCTCTAATTTTTTCTGACTTTTCATAACTAAGATTTTTTAATTGTACATATAATTACTGTCGGCCAACAGTTAATTTTATTCCAAATCACCAATACATCGCACAACACTTCCTCCACAAATCTCTGCACAAGTATAAGCTGACGGACAATTAGTTCCTGTTTGTGGATCACAAGTACCCAATGAACAGTCAAGAGTACACTTTTGGGTTTTATTTCCGCAGTCTTTTGATATGACTGTAATTTCTCCTTTGCTACAACCTCCTTGCACGTACCGCGCAGCAATAGGAGTCAGAGCCTCGACAATCTCTTTTTTGAGCCGTAACTTCTTTGAGTTTTTCATAATAAATTCATCTTAGAGATTAGCTCTCTGTGGCTAATTGGAGTGCATATTCCAATACTTCATCCCTATTGTTTCTAATTCCATCGACACTTGGCCTTACCTCGATGTCCACTCTCACACCTCGTCGTTGAGTATCAGTACCATCTGGGTATAAGACTTTTACACTTGAAAAATAAAAGTTCATATATCCTGGCATCGTTACAAGGACAATATCCCCATCTGCTCCTGCTGTTTGTGAGCCGACTGTTATCGCGTCCGGTATGGATTGAAGATGCATTGTAAAATATTCTGCGGCGCTTTGTGTTGTTTGATCTACCAGAATTATTATTTTCCCGGTATATGCATTGTGATTTTCTACATTATGCCAAGTACCTGGATTCGAAGGGTCAGTTTTCATTTGCTTTCCAAATACAGGGTTATCAATTCGGAAAAAATATCCCGGACAGCCCCAATCTGGTCGATATATTTTAGTCGGATACTGTGGTATATGGATAAGGTATTCTGCAAAGAAATTATAGAGAGTAAAATAATCCCGAGGATAGCATCTTAAATCTACAATTAAAGTTTTGGTATCTTTGATAGCATTATAAATCTGTTGAGCATCCTCACTTTGCAATGTGCCAGCATAGATATAGGATACACTGTCATTAAGCATACGAAAAGACACTTTAGAATCCTCACATTTTCGTTTTTCGGCATAATAATCCGAAAGTTTTATGGAAGGTATTTTTATCTGATATTGCTGTCCATTACGCTGAAATACTAAATTTAAGGAATCTTTAGGTGTCCAAAATGCATAATCGGCAGCATCACGCATCAGGACGGATTCGTTGGATTGGGCGGTGTATTTTCTTGCCATAGATATTATCTCAGAAATTGATCTTCCACCGATGACGGTAATTTCATCGCCCGGTAATAATAACTGATTATCAAAAGTATCTGTTACAAAAAGTCGTCCTTCGACCAATTGTCCTAAAACAGGCGCTCGTTTTGCCCCGAATATTGCTGAATATGGGCCTGATGCGTGTGTATCGTTCAATTCAGACAAGAGTTCTAATTGGGTTAAAATGTAACTGTCCTTATCAAGAATCATCCGGGGAATATATTTTTCAAGTACTTTATCCCAAGAAGTGTCTGTTATATTCCGGTTAGGACAATAACTGTCGATCGCATTCCAAAGGCGAAACAAAATTAATAAGCGGTATCCTGCATCGTATAAATGGTTATAATCATAATTGGGAAATGGATCATCATACAGTTTTATGGTGACCCCTTCATTCCATACATACTTGTTGCTTTTGGAAATAGCATACCGTAAATCTGATAAGGTTTGGCTCAATTTACTTCCCAGTCGAACGGTATCTTCGACCCATGAAAAATCATTTATTAGAATATGATCGATTGCGGATAGTTCTTGTTGAAAGGTTGTATCGACTTCAAATGCACCTAATTCATTAATCCATTCCGACAGGATTCGGTTGCGTTCCGCTTTTCCAGCGTGTACTACGCGCGGCAACAAACCGAAAAGCTCATAGTCAATATGGATAGTCGTATCAGCCATAGCCGGGTGATGATATTTCACAAATCCCCAAACCCGAGCCAGAGTTTCGAGATTATCCAATACTAATGGATCATACGCATCGAGCGAATCGAGTTCAAACCCGGAAGACGAATTGTAATCAGGATAAATGCGTTGTTGCGAATAGCTAACAAAGGTACCGCAGAATAATAAAACTATTAATAGACGATAAAAACGGGACATACTATAAATAGATTAATCAACTAAGTATAAAGAAATTCAGCCATTCAGTATTTTGAAGGGCAGGTATATATAAAGACAATAATAGTAATCCGATTCCTGCAACTCCTTCCAAAAGTCCATATTCATTTACCCAACCTCCGTATTCAGCCGTATGCCATGCTCTATATCCGGCCAATCCATCCTCCATGTTACCTAATTCCAAGGTACCGTCAAGCCAGTAATCACGGGTTTCTTCAAACAGTTTTTCACCGGTTTGCATATACACATAGTGAAACATCATACACACGCTTGCAGCTCCATGACATAAACCGGCATCGATAACACCGGCATTTTGGAAATCCCTACGCGAAGTCGAAAACCGCAGCACCTCCAATGCTTTTTCCTGCCATTCCCGGTTATGCAACGCTTTTCCTGCCTGCCACAACGATGTCGCTACGCCCAAATCGCCATAGCACCAACCCAAACGACTTTGATGATTTATTTGCTCCGGATCGTTCTCTAATGATTGACTGGGAAAATAATTGCCGTGTTGTTGCGGATCGATCTCCTGGGACAGAATATAATTACAAGTATTCCTGATGATCCGATCCCGTTTCTTCTGATCGATCCCTTCGCTTCCCAACAAGCTCAATACGGATACGATACTCGACATCCCGTGTGATAGGCAGATATTGTATCCGACGCCTCTGTCCAGTCCCAGCGAAGATTTCCATTTGTAGATTCTATCTCCTTTTTCAGCGGTTTGCTCCAATGCCTCCAATGCCCGGTTTACAAACTCTGCGTCGTCGCAATAATATTTGACGATACCCAGTCCGCCATGCAGGTAGTCGTAATTCCCGTTTAGAATACTGTTTATAGCGAATGTTTGCAGCAGCTCCCGGTAGTTTTTCTCCACATCGGAATAGTCGATCTCCAACAACCGCTCACGGTTCAGGTATTTCAAACCCTCCAAAGCGCCGGTAAATCCGCCGCAGTATGTCAATAATCCTATTTCAGAGGTTAATTTATCGAAATACGTTTCGAGGAAGCCTTCTAAAATTTCTTCTTTCTCCGAATTGGGAAATACTTGCAGATAGTGTTTGCAGAAGATAATAATGCCGGTCTGTCCGGCCAACAACCCGACGCCTTCGTTGTCGAGTTTACCGTCTTTCATATCCCGAAACAGCACATCGGCTATTGCATGGATTTTATGTTCGATTCGCGTTTTCATTTTACCGAATAGGAATGAATACTTTCATTGTTTTTCCACAAGCCGCTTTGTCCGTGCGATCGCCGACTCGAAATACTTGGTTAAAAAGTCATAAATAACCAATTCGAACTGCCGGTTATTGGTACGGAACCAACGGTTCATCGTCATGTGCGAAATGCTGCCCAGCAACTCGTCGATCGTAGGTACCGCCAGGCCGGAGGATTGGATTCGGGAAATTTCCGCAGCGACTTTCCCGATTTCCGACTTGCGAGGTTGTAATATGGCTTCGTAATCCGTAAACATCTCGCGGTCGGACAACGCTTTTTCGATGTCCGCTCGGTAACGGCGGTACTTATCATTGATCTGTTTCGTGAACGAATGCGAGGTGAATCCGAACTCCTTCTTGAAATTCTCGGCCATCCGGGAAAACAGTGCTTTTTTCTCGTCCGGTGTTTTTCCGAAGGCGGTCATCGTATCATCCAGTAATGTCAGTGCCAACTGCCAGCGGGTCGTTTCCCTCGTGTCCGTAGGTAATTCCTCAATCTTTTCGAGTAATTTCAGAATCGCACCGCTGTCTATTCCGAACAATCGTTCGACCGGCTCCATAGTATCTGCCCCGTACCGTTCGATTTCACGGACGTAAGTATCGCATAAAACCCTTATAACAGCCCCGTTTTCCACCAAAGGCTGAAACGACGCTTCGAAACGCCGGAAGATAGGGGCGTAGTTCTCGAATCGGTCGATGTGGAGCCGCAGACGGATATGGAAATCCGGGTCGTTATAACGAATAAAGAAGCTGCCGTCGATCCATCGCTCTGCGTACAGTTCCCGAAGAAATGGCCGTATGGTATGCGCCAAAACCTCATCGGCTGTTTTGACACCTGTGTATATTTTGAAGTATAGCCATTGGCTACCGGGTATGAACTTTCTCTGTATCATGTTGCTCGTTTTTATGAAAGGCGAAAATCACCTCGTTCGTAAATCGGTCTTTTCCCCGGCGGACAATACCGGAGTCGTTACGAAACAGAAATTCCTCCAATACGATCTGTTTGCGTTTGGCGATCTCTTCCAGAAGAAGTCGTTGGCATTGTGTATCTTCCAAATTCAAATAGAGTTCGTTGTCGCTGTCGGGAATAACGACTTCCGTCGGCATTTGTCGTTTCTGTAAAAAATCCCTGAAGCGGACGGAAAGTTCCGAATCGGATAATTTGTCCATCCCTTCGACCTCTTCCTGTTTGATTCTCCACAGTTCTCTCGAAAGAATAATGTTCTTGTATTGAATCCGAGGAAGATAATCATAAGCGGCTAAAAGTCCCGACCAACCGCAACTCAATCCGCCGGTTATCCGTTGGTGTTGAAGATCGCAGAGGAAACGGTAAATCGGAATGGGACTCATCGAATAGTTATGGGCACACGTTAAGCGGGGAACGACCTCTTTGTCGTATTTTTTGGAACGGAGAAACAGACGTCCCTGCCGAATGGAAAGCATCAAGTCCGATATGGGAATATCCGTTCCGTCGTGTTCGCAATTCGACAGATAATGCAGCGTATGTTCCCTAAATACCGGGCGCGAGGCGATATTTCCGATGCGTGATTCGGGAAGATGCGATATTTCGGCGAAGATAACGTCCGGAGTTTGCCGCTGCTCGAAATCGGCGATCTCTTTGACCAGAGCCATAATACTCTCGTCAATATGGCAGAAGCGCCCCAAAAGGTTGGCCGCACATACTCCGCCGATCGATTTTATGTCGATTAGATCGTTATCGAGCAGGCTGCACATAACGGCAATCGTATCGGGAAACTGATGTTTGTAGTCCAGTTTCTCGAAATCCTTGTCCTCCAGCAATACGACGTGGCCTCCTTTGCGGGCATTTTCGATATATTTCCGGAATAAAACTCGATCAGCAGAACTTTGATGACTTGTCGTAATATTAGAATATTGAACAGGGAAAACGAGATCGTTAATCAGAGGATTGACGTCGCCGCTACCCGATGAAACCGGATAACCCAATCCCAACTCCCCGTCCAATGCCACAGCCAACGGAACTTCGGCCTCTTCGTACCGGCTTTGGAATGCCTGAATAAAATTTTGCAGCGTGGGATGTTCGTTCGGTGGTGTAATCTTCGCCAGAAAGTCGATCAAACGAACGATTCGAGATACGGTTTTTTCATCCACCTGTGCCCGATGCACCGGTTTGAACATATCCGTCTGAAACAGATATTTCGGCTCGTAGCCTACGCCGATATTTTTTACGGTCGATAAAATCTCATCATATAACGGCAGTGTCGTACCTACCGGTTGTGCGTCGATTCGGTTCAGAAGCTCCTGGATTTGTCGGAGCGGTTGCAGGATCGGAACATTTTGCAGGCGGGAGAGTTTATCGATAAGCGTATCGAGTACGTCTTCACCGACGACACATGGATCGAGTTCGCTTTTCAGCACTTGCGAGGCGATAGTCTCGATGACATATTCATGCGCTTGCTCCGTGGTTATCTCGTCATCGACGAGTGCTTGCACCAGTTGTTCGATTGTCGCTCCGTCTGCCGCCGTGTTCAGGAGCGTGGCCAGCGCTTCGTCGATTTCCAACGAAGCAACCGTATGCTGGCGCTGCGATTTCTTATAGCGATATTCGACATAGCGATATTTTCCGCCGATTTCATAAAGGCTATCATTCGGGTAATATACGAGTTGCTCCCGCACGTTGGGGTCACGCTCGATCTCCTGAATCAGAGCACACAGATATTGCATGTCCAACCGGGTGCGGCGTTTGTTGTCCTTCGTAGCCGGTAATTCGATCGATGTACTGTTCGCAATCTTTCCCGTGCTGCATCCTGCGAATAAACCGAACGGAGTACACCGTGTCATCGCCCGATGCCGGTATTTCAGAACGGAATGTTCGAATTTAGTCTGCTTTTTTCGGTCTTTCGATACACAACCTTCATACAGCTCCGGCGAGGCTAAATAGAGCGCTTCCCGAAATTCAGGACTCAAGGTCGTATCTTCTGCCGGAGCATCCAGCGGAAATAATGGCGTCCTGAAAACAAAGTCGGGAAAAGGGGCAAACGTCGGTTTCATTATTTGGGTGATTGTTCAGTTAGTAATTCTGTTTCCTTTTATCTTTTTACAAGATACAGCCAGAATGATATATTGGCAACTGTTTTTAAGAATAAATTCATTTGGCATTTATTATTTTCAAAAACATGTGACAAATAAGGAAAAATTCATTAAATTTATTGGTTCGTTACGATCTAAATAAAGCAGATACAAAATATCATATCTTTTATCGGTACATAACTTATATTAGAAAGCTCCCCCTCTCGTTAATACGAGAGGGGGAGCTTTCTAAAATTTACTTGCTTGCTTGGTTCCTATTCGCAATTGCAAGTCAATGCGTAAGTGTTCAGACAATCGCATTTAGTTTGGATACAACTTCCTCCTGAAACTATACAGTCATTTTTGCTTACTTCTACACAGGCTATAACATTATCCGACTTACATGTAGTAGCAGATACGCACAACCCCAGTTGATCTTTTGTTGCGCAATTTTTTTGAGTTCCTGCACAATAATTCGTTGCAGGAATGATAGTAGTCTGTCCTGCACCACCTTTAACCATTGCACTCTGCTCCCTGTCAAGACGGGATACCACGTCTTTTTTAAGTTTTAGTGTTTTCATAATAAAGCAGTTTTATTAGTTGGTATTCGAAAGTTATAAAAATTCATCAAACAATGCAAATATTTTATTGTTTTTTTTATAACTTTACCTTTGTGAGAAAGAATTTGTGTGATGAATCGGTGTAAATTGTCCTTTGTTATATTATACCTCTGTGTCGTCACATGGCCATTGGTATTGTTGCACGCGCAGAAGAACCCGTTTTTGGAGCAAATCCGTAATTTTCCGCAGGAGAAGATCCACGTGACGACCGACCGCGACGCCTATATCGCGGGCGACACGGTGTGGCTGCGTGCGCACTGCGTCGACGCCGCGACGCTCGAACCGCTCACGGCGAGCCGCTACGTCTACGTGGAGCTTCGCACGACGGACAACCTGCTCGTGCGCCGCATCAAGATTCTGCAACGCGGCGGCGTCTATGCCGGCTACCTGCCTCTGCCCGCGACGCTCGCGCAGGACGAATACGTGCTGTGCGCCTACACGCTCTACATGCGCAACCTCGGCGGCGACTATCTCTTCTCGAAACCCCTTTCGGTCAATCCCTACCGACAACCCGAAAAACGACGGCGCCGCACGGCGGCAGGCCCCTTCGACGTGGCCTTCTTCCCCGAAAGCGGCTACCTCATCGACGGACAGCCCTGCCGCGTGGGGTTCAAGGCCCTGGGCAAGGACGGACTTTCGCGGCAGGTGACGGGAACCGTGCGCGACGACCGTGGCCGCACCGTCGCGCGTTTCGCCTCGCGCCACGCCGGCATGGGGTCGTTCGAGTTCACGCCGCGGCCCGCGCTACACGGCCGAATGCGTCCAGACATCGGGCGGCAAGTCGCGGCGCTTCGATCTGCCCGAGGCCAACGACTTCACCTTCGTCCTGCGCGTCGAGCCCAACGACACCTCCTTCGTCGTATCCGTCCGTTCGGCTAAAAAGTGGCGGCCGCAGGGATTGAAGCTCCTCGTCCACCGCTGCGGCACGCAGTGCTACTACAAGGAGTGGAACCCGCAGCACGCATCGCTCACCTTCCTGCGCGACGAACTGCCGGGCGGCCTCTACCAGATCCTGCTGCTCAGCCCCACGGGCGAAGCCTACTCCGAGCGGCTGGTCTTCAACCGCCGCGACGAAGAGACCGAGGTGACGATGCGGCAGGAGGGCACGTTGCAGCAGCGTTCGAAGGTAACGCTGCATTTCGAGGTGCACGACACCAAACGCCGACCCGCACAGGGCGACTTCGCCGTCGCCGTCACCGACCGCAAGGCGGCGGCTCCCGTAGCGACGGCGGGCATCTACTCCACGCTGATGCTCTCTTCCGAGCTGCGCGGTGTGATCGAAGACCCCGACTGGTACTTCGCGCCCGACAACGCGCAGGGCGACGAGGGGCTCGACGAACTGCTGCTTACGCAGGGCTGGCGCAGGTACGACGTGCCGAAGCTCCTGCGCGACGAATACAAGGAGCCTTATTACCCGTTGGAGGCGGGACAGGAGATCGCGGGACGCATCGAGCGCACGGCCATGTTCTCCAAAAAGAAGAAGCTCGACCGCTACACGATGCGGCTGCTGGTACCCCAGAGCGGCTACGCCACCTCGGCTCCCATCGCCGAGGACGGGTCGTTCGCACTCAACGGGTTCGACTTCCCCGACAGCACGACCTTCGTGCTGCGCCCCACCGTCCGAGGGCGGACGATCACCGACGCGCGGATTCTCATCACTCCCGATTCGTTTCCCGAATACCGCACGCTGCCACGCCTGCGGCAGCCCGATCCGACCTACGTGGCGCAGGCGCGAAGGTATATCGAGCAGCGCGGCACGGCAGACATGCGGAATATCGTCATCGACACCGTGGTCGTGACGGCAAAACCCTGGGACGACGACATCGACGAAAACGCGCCGGAACACCGCCTGGCCGCACGGTCGTGGAACGCCGAGCAGATCAAGGAGGTCAGCGCAGGGACGATCCTCGACTTCATCGAGAAGATGCCCGGAATGCAGGTCATGGGACGAAGGGTATTATACCGTGGGCACAAACCGGCCTTTATGGTCGACGGAAGATTAGAGGAAACGGTTGGTATGTTATCTGAAAAGCAAGATGGAAGGGAAGTAAATAGTTTGGATTACGACTCTGGCAAAGCAATCTCCGCAGGTGCTTTGAGAGCTTTGGTTGCAATAGGAAATATTGCACGGAATGGCGGTTCTGCTTCAGATCTCAGACAAGCAGCTGCAGACTATAGAGAAAAAGTACAAAATGACGAATGGAAACGAGGTATGCAGTATTTCGATGATTTTGATAATGTCCCCGATTGTTTGTATTACCCGATCGAACAGGTAGCACGTATCGACCTGATCGACCGCAACCAGACGACCTATTGGGGGACGAACCTCAAAGGCGGCATCATAGCCATTACCATGAAAAAGGGAAAAGCGCTGGCCGAAGCGTATGCCGCTGCACCATCGCCGGACGTAAGCGTAGTGACGCCATTGGGTTATCAAACCCCTGCGGAGTTTTACTCTCCGACATACGACACCGAAGAGAAACGTAGAACCAATACACCCGACTATCGCACGACGCTTTACTGGAATCCTGTCGTCAAGCTCGATGATCTGGGGCAGGCTACCGTCGAGTTTTATACCACCGATGCTCCCGCCGATTATGACATCTCTATCGAGGGCGTATCCCAAAGCGGGAAAATTATCTCTTTATCGAAATCGTCTGTAAAAACAGAATAAGGATATGTACACGATTATGTATAGTGCGTTATATTCATTTCTCGTAATATCGACTTTCTGAAAATAAAAGTACCCGAAAAACCTCTACTCGGCTTTTCGGGTATTTTCGAATTTATCGGACGAAGCGAAACCGCTGATCTCTTACCGCCGTTTTACACCGTGTATTCGATTCGGCGGCACGGAGGGAACATGCAGGTCCGGAATGTCGTCGTACTTGTTCCGATGCGGTTGCATGCCCCGTCTTAGGGGATAGTTCTTTTTCAGTATCTCAGCGGCCAACTGTCGGGTTCGTTCCTGCAACTTCCGCTGCGCCGCCGAACTTTCCGCTGATGTTTCGTATTCGCGTGCCAGCGTTTCGAATGCTTCGGCACTCGGGAAAAAACCGTTCATAATCCCGTACACCATTCCTCCGCCCATTCCGTTCTGCTGCATCGTCTGTAAAACGGCGATGTCGAAACTGTAGTTGCCGTAATGCGGGGTGTGCGGAACGTCGTCGATCAATTTCTTATAATTCTGTACCGTCGGCGCCAGATCGAACGTGTCGGTCCGTATGCCGTACGCCAGCAATGCTTTCGGGGCGAATATTCCGGGCGGTATCTCGTCGAAGGCATACCGTCCCTTGTCTTTGTCGTCGCGTTCGAGCCGGAATAGATCGACATACTTCTGCCAGCCGGTATCGAACTGCGGGAGCCGATATATCTGTAACTGCGTATCCTGTAATTGAGGGTGGAAGAAGTGCAGCAGATAGTAGTCCCACATCTCTATGAAACGTTGTGCTCCGAGGGGCGTTTCGGTAAATAGCAGCAATCCCTGCCGAGTCTCTACGGCTGTCAGGGTGTCGAATCTTGACAGCGGTTTCATCCCTTTGTCGAAGCCGAACATCGCACGCTCGTAGCCGTCGTGGTACCGGAGCCGTTCCAACTCCGCCTCGGGCGAGAGGTAGGGAATATTCATCTGCCAGCAAAAGGCGGCATCGAGCAGGCGCACGATGCGCTGCGGCGCCACACCCTCTTCGAGCAGAATCGGCAGGCTGTTTTGCAGGAAGTCGGGGCCGATGAGCCGCTCCTGCTGGCGGATCCGGAGGAGCACGTCGTCCGGAATCGTGTACTGAAAGAGCCAGTAGTCAGGATAGTTTCCTCCCGAGCGCTGTCCCTCGACATTGCGTTGGATAAACTGCTCGAACCCTTCGCCCGTATCGTTTCGAATGGCGTAGTCCCGTACTTTGCAGTGGGTGTCGAGCGCAAAATAGAACTCAAATCCGTCTTTCTGTGGTCGTGTCATAGGTCTTCAATGTCGTTTCAGATGAAATTCCGCGCCTCGGACCGGCTCGTCGCGCCGCCTCTGATATGCTTCGAGCAGCTTGTCGGGACGGAAGAGCAGATTTATGGCGTCGAAATTCCGGAAGGTGCGGATTCCTTCGGCCTGCATGGGAGGTATCTCGGACGAAGGCCGACGCCGTATCGGGAACTTCCGGTCGAGGATGTAGGCGGCCAGATTGTACTGCTCCTCGCGCTTGGCCGCCCGCCCCTCGTCCGAGAGGTCGGAGGCGTACTTGCGTTCGATGTTGTCGAATCCGCTGCGGAAGACGAACTCCCGGTTCCAATACCTTTCGGCATTCTGCATAAGATACCCGTAGCCGCGCTGCATGATGATCTGCAACCCCGTAAGATCGCGTATGCCGTTGGAGACATACAGGTTCTCCCCGTGCTGCGGATCCACGAAGGCCCAGAAGTTGTCGGCCGTAGCCCGCATGTCGTACTCTTTGAGGCAATATCCGCGACGCAGAACCTCGGCATCGACGAAGGGATGCTCCGGGACCCACATCATACCGCCTGCCGTGGGAAGCACCTGCGGATTCACCTTGTCCCAGAAGCCGTCGGGATCGGCCTCCACCTCGTACACGCGCAGGGTTTCAACCCCCAGATCGGGGTCGAAGAAGCAATCGGCGTGATGCTGCATGTAGCGTTCGCAGGCCTCCCGACCGTCCGGCTCCTGCGTGAAGAGCACCGCACCCCGCTCGGTCTCCACGGCACGGCAGCGCCGCAGGTCCTCACGGGCGACCGGTGGCAGCCCCTCGTTGCGGAACTGTCGGTAGTCGGCCTTTGTCGAGAGCATGTTGCCGCAGTTACCCTCCGCAAGGGGGTCGAGGTCGTACTTGTAACAGTAGAGAAGGTCTTTCAGCGTTACAGCGTGCCGGATGTCCAGCTTCTCGGTGACTGTGGACGGATCCAGCAGGTAATTGTGCTCCGCCGCTTCGATGCGGGGCAGCAACGCGGCATCGGTCGTGCGTATGTCGAAAAACAGCACCGAGGGAATCGCCCCGCAATTGGCGGCGTAGTCCGTAAATTCGTCGAGCAGGGCGCGGAATCCTTCGTCGCCGCGACGGGATCGCTCCATAGCGATAATCTTGTTGCCGTCGTCCACGGCGACGTACAACGCACCCTGCATCTGTTCCTGATCTTGTTCCATCGTCATTAGTGTTTGAGAATGTGACAAGGCATCTCTCTTCTGTCCCTGTCGCGTTCGTAGCGCTCCAACAGCCTCTCGGGTCGGAACAGCAGGTCGATAGAGAGAAAATCCCTGTAAAAGCGAATGTCTCCGCT
>ERZ1027051.412-NODE-412-length-21467-cov-9.514104_pt1 | contig 21467 bp, 15 predicted proteins | sample MGYA00519429_ERZ1027051 | MGnify/ENA primary metagenome ERZ1027051 (study PRJEB26926, sample SAMN06164598) | human gut metagenome | biome: ENVO:00009003; feature: ENVO:2100002; material: ENVO:00002003 | host: Homo sapiens | place: USA | collected 2012 ... | reverse complement strand
TGCGTTTGAAACCATCATGATAAAATGATTGGTAAAGTGTCTTACCCTTACTATTTTCATATGCCACTTGGAAAACCTTGTTCTTTTTATATTTCAGAAGTATTTTCTTTACAGATGATTTGTATTTGTTCGCAAATACCTTATACATGCTGTATGACATAATGTGATAGAAAGAATTGATGACATAGCTGTTATTGGCTATTGAGTAGTAATTATAGAACCCTCGGATTTCGGCATTGAACTGACTGACTATTTCCAAGTCATCCAAGTTCAGCATGTACGTTCTGACGATGGATTTCCAAACCTCTTTGCCATTGACGACCGCGATTCTTGCGGCTTTATAATCAAAGAGTTTCTTCCGCATCGTTTCAAAATTCAGGTACAATACAGGCTTGTGTCCGAATGCACGAACCGTTTTACCGTACTTATCCTTACGTAAATCGTTACACCTACGTATAAATACGTCATATCCGAGAAATTTCGCTGGTTTCTGCGCATTGGTTATCAGTGTCTTTTCGTCTGACAGTTCCAGTTTAAGAGCTTCATTCAAATAATTCTTAATATCCTCTTTTACTGTTTTGCAGTCTTCAAGATTACCGGTAATTCCAATCAGAAAGTCATCTGCGTATCTCACGTATTTTAACCGTTTGATACTGCTGTCCATTTCATTACGTGCCGGATAGTTGTTCCGTTCTTCTCGTAGCCGCTTAATTTCGGCGGTCATCTGTTTCCTTACCTTTACATCTTTCTCATTCTTTAGTTTCTTTGCCAGTCGGTATCTTCGCTGTTCGTAGAGCTTGTATCGAGCGTCGCCTTTTCTTGTTACCCCTTTATTGAACCGATTGATGTATTCCTTGATGTACTTGTCGAACTTGTCAAGGTAGATGTTAGCCAGTATTGGGCTGATAATCCCGCCTTGCGGAGTTCCACTGTACGTTCTATGAAATACCCAGTCTTCCACATATCCGGCATTCAGGAATTTTCTGATAAGCCGCAAAAATCTCTCGTCGGCGATACGTTCCCGAAGAATATTAATCAGTACGTCATGATTGATATTGTCGAAGAATCCTTTAATATCGCCTTCAATAAACCATTTCACGGCAGTGAATGTCTTTTGTATATCTATAAGAGCAGTATGACAACTTCGTTTGGGACGAAACCCATGTGAAGTATGTTCAAAACTACCTTCATAGATTGCTTCAAGTATCATTCTGACTACTTCCTGTACCAGCTTATCATCAAAAGAGGGTATGCCAAGCGGACGTTTTTTCCCGTTTTTCTTAGGTATGTACGTCCTTTTGGACGGATTAGGCTGATAAGTCTCATTTTTAAGACTGCCAATCAGTTGTTCAACTCGGTCAATGCTCATTCCGTCAATGGTTTTACCATCGGCTCCTGCCGTCATGTTGCCTGTCTTGCTGTAAATATTCTGATAGGCTACATAAAACATTTCCTCGTTAAACAGCACTCTATACAGCCGCTCAAACTTATAGTTCAAGTTACCGCTGTGTTTACTCAGACTGTTCAACACATTTTCTGGATTTCTCATGTCTCTCACATCTTCCTTTAAATTGTTAAACTTAATTAGCTGCTCCCCTTCGCCATGTACAGGGCGTTACCCTGCTCAGACTACTATGGAAGCTCCGTTGCCATGCCGGATATTCAGGGGCAGACCCCATAGCCCTACAACTGGCTTTCCGGTTTAGGCAATCCCCGTTTAGAAATTTGACGACTATTTGGCTCGATAGATTGTCGGATACGACTTTCGTCCTTTACTACTTATGGTAGTTGCCTTGCGGTAAGTTTATGCTACTCCTGCTACGTGTCATCAGTGTAGTACCGCAACATAACGGTATAATTCCGAAGAATTATTCAACTGTCTTCCGTCATTGCCCAAGGATACGACTGCTCGGACTATCGTTCAACCAATGCAGGCTTTATCCTCATATCTATCATTTTAACTTGCCATTCGGTCGCAGCCTGACAGTTGGCTGACTTATGGCTTTACCAACGTGCTATGTTCCCTTGTGGGGTTTTCCCCTCCGGTTAGCGGTTGTTAATGGGCATTTTAAACACTTGCCCAGTCGCTTGCCAAAGCGACATTCGTCAAATTCCCTTTACGGGCGCACGGCATATTCCTCATCGCTGACTTCCGTGGCATAAACGGCCGAGTGGGTACCGCCAAGACCGATCCAGACCTCACGGTAGAAACGTCCGGGATGGTTGGCCTGGTTAATGGACAGGATCTGTCCGCGTTCCTTGTCGGTCAGTCCGAGAAGCCGCTGGATATGGTCGAACTTGTTCATGTATTTCCGCTGGTCAAGAAGAATCTTGCAGTCACTGTTGTTGATGATAGCTTCCTTCACGACAGGGGAACTGATGATGTCATCCACTTCCTGGGTGACCACGACAGCCTCCCCGAAATATTTTCTGACGGTCTTAAATAAATACTTTATGTACTCACTCATATTGGCGGACATCAGGGCTTTCCAGCATTCCTCAATAAGTATCATCTTGCGGATACCTTTCAAACGGCGCATCTTGGCGATGAAGGTTTCCATGATTATCAGCGTGACCACGGGCAGAAGCACCTTGTTTCCGCTGATATTGTCCAGTTCAAATACGATAAAGCGCTTGTTGGTAAGATCCAGTTCCTTGTCCGAATTAAGCAGGAAATCATAATCACCGCCACGGTAGAACGGTTCCAGCACGTTCAGGAAACCGTCGATGTCAAAATCCTTCTCACGGACTTTCTTCTCCTCAATCATCCGGCGGTAGTCATCACGCACAAACTCATAGAATCCGTTGAAATCGGGTCTGACATCCCTGTTTTCCGTTATCCTGCGGATGTATGCGTTCACCGCTCCCGAAAGGGCCACTTCTTCCGAACGCCTTGGGGCTTCATCCTCACGTTTCCAGAGTGTGAGTATCAGTGTCTTGATGCTTTCACGCTTTTCCACGTCAAATTCCCCGGAATCCGTATAGAACGGATTGAAGGCGATGGGATTGTCCTCCTCATAGGTGATATAGATACCGTCCTCGCCATGTGTCCGGTCATGAATCAGGCTGCAAAGTCCCTGATAGCTGTTTCCGGTATCCACCAGCAGGATATGGGTACCCTGTTCATAATACTGGCGGACAAGATGGTTCGTAAAAAAAGATTTCCCGCTGCCGGAGGGACCGAGTATGAACTTGTTGCGGTTGGTGATGATTCCCTTGCGCATGGGCAGGTCACTGATGTCCAGATGAAGCGGTACGCCGCTCTGCCTGTCCGTCATACGGATACCGAACGGGCTGGGCGAACTGCGGTAATTCGTTTCCGAAGCAAACAGACAGACAGCCTGTTCCAGAAAAGTATAGAAACTTTCCTCAGCCGGAAAATCGCCCGCATTGCCGGGAATACCAGACCAGTACAGCACCGGGGTATCTATCGTGTTGTAATGGGGTACGCATCCCATCAGGGCAAGCTGGCTGCCGGTATCATTCTTGATACGCCTGAGTTCTTCCTCGTCTTCCGCCCAGGCCAGTACGTTACAGTGGCACCGTACCGGAACAAGCCCTTTCGTATGCGCCTCGTCAAGATACATTTCTGCCCATTCATAGTTCACGGCATTACTGCGGCTGTATTTCGACAGGGACAGCATATTGCGTGAAGTCTTTTCCATGCGTTGCAGGATTTCCTGCGCATCATCGATGAACACGTACTGCGAATAGACATGGTTGCATGAAAGCAGAAGTCCTACCGGAGCCGCAAACGAAAGACGGCAGTCGCTACGGTCAGTGGACAAGCGCTCATAGCGCATGTCCGTGCCCACACTGCCGGGAAGGTCTTCCGTATCGGAAAGCACATGCAGGCAAAGACGTTTGTCACCGATGCGCATACGTTCCGGATCAAGGCATATGTCCTGTAACACGGGGTGCGTGTCCTCCATACCGAGAGTCAGGTATCTTTCAATCAGACCGGGACATTCTTCCGTTCCGACCACCTCTTCCGTTCTGAGACGCTTCATCCTGACATGCCCCGAATCGTTCATGATACGCTCGAACTGCTCCACCGCTTCCAGAAATTTCACGACCGAATCCCAGTCCGTGATTTCCTTGGGAAGGATATAGCCACGGCACAGGGTACTGAAATCACTGCGACGGCGGGCACGTTCGCGTGTGGTCTTTGTCAGGTACAGGAAGCAGCGGTGCCTGAGATACGGGCGTTCGTTGAAATGACGCTCATAGCTGCGGGACAGGAAACTTTCCGTCCCGTCTCCTTCGCTCCGGTAGTTTTCCTTGACAAACCAGTCCTGCTTGTACACGACAGAATAATTGGGAAGCACCTTCATGGCCTTCACCCAGGTACCGTGAATGGCTTCATATTCCGCCGCCGTCACCGTGTACAGTTCAGGCAGCTCGACCTCGAAGGCTACCGTAATGTCCGCATCCTTGCTTACGATGCAGTTGTTTTCCACGGCCAGAATCGGGAATCTGTCTTCCAGATCACAGGCCTTCAATACACTTCTCATTTCTTTCTCTTCTTTTTGGTTAATGCTCTGAATATTCTGCGACGGGCTGACAGATAGCGCGGATGGCGTTTTTCGGCCAGCATCTTCATCAGCCCGTGCTCACCGTAGCGGGCATTCATGCGGAAGGTCAGCCATACGGCCAGGGTACCGGATACCGCCCCGAAAGACAGGCATACCAGCTGGCTGACACCGGCCATATACAGGACAACCACCGCAAGAAAGACCGACACAAGGCCTCCGGCAAAAAAGAACAGGTACTGTGATTTCAAGCCCTTGAACTCAATCGGACGGCCTGCTCCTTTGTTGATACGGTAATCCATGGCTTACAGGAAGAAGGAACGGAGAATGGTGGCGGCCACAATCAGGAAGATGCAGGCGAAGAACCAGCTTGCCGCAGTCTTGGACGTATCCGGGTCACCGCTGCTGAACTTGCCATACGTCTTGATACCGCCGACCAGACCGAGTACGGCTCCGATGGCATAACACAATTTGGTGGCCGGATCGAAATACGAAGTCATAAGGCTGGTAGCCTCATTGATGCCGGCAAGGCCCTGTCCCTGTGCGAAGGCACCTGCCGCTGCCAGCACACACAATACTGAAAATAGGATTCTTCTCTTCATTGTCGAATCATTTTGGGGTTTGACATAAATTTTGAATTCGACTGCAAATATATAAGGCTTAAACCGCTGTGATACAACACCGTCATCAGGTGTCACCAGATGTCATCAGATGTCATTCAGGAAGCCTTACAGACATTAAAAAAGCATCCCGAAAAGATTTCCGGGATGCCTGAATATATCGGTGTCAGATATATTTCCGCCAGTCGTCAGACGGTTCATTCCCATCCTTTACTTTAAGCGGTCTGGGATTGCCGTCCTCGTCAAGATACCTGTCTATCAGTTCCTCTACAATCGCGGAATTCTCCATATTGGAAAGGAACACGTCAATCAGGCTGGTCTGCCTGATGGAGAACAGGACACGCGCTGCCTGCATGGCCTTCTCATGGTCGGCTTTATCCTGATGTGTCAGATATTCGCCGAGTACTTCCATGTCCCTGCTGGACAGAACAGGTGATACGGATTCCACTTCGGGAGACTCCGCATCAAGGTCTTCCTGGACTTCCTGCAGGAGTTTCATCTTTTCCAGCTGAAGGTTGCATTCCACATCTTCCTGCTGCACATCCTCCTCCTCACCGATAAAATTCCTTTCAAGTGGCTGGCTCATGAAGGGAGCGGCAGTCTTTCCGGCATTCTCGTCCAGATAGACATAACAGGTACTTCCCATCACTTCTGCACCTGAAACCGCAGATTCCGTTACGACAGTTTCTTTCTTTTCCTTCTTCACGCAAGGTTTCCCATAAAGCAGGGTACAAACAGTTTCGATACGCCTTCTCCAGCCATACACGCTGTACAGCAAATAGCCTATACAGACAATCCGTACACAGAAGTATATCAGTTCTTCCATAAAGAATCCTTATAGAGAAAGCATTCAAGTTCATTCTTCAGCAATTCTCCGTGGCGTTTCAAGTGTTCCTCCACGATATTGCTCACATAGACTGAAACACTCATGCCGGGAGCCATAAACGGAATAAGGCGGCTTGCCTTGTTGTACAAACCGCAACGGATACGAATCTGGCGTCCTTTCCCGACTGGAGCATCGTTCAGATAGACACGGCTATATTCGGGAAAACAGTTCGCTATTCCTATTTTCTCATTCAACTCTCTGACCTGTCTTTTCAGTGAACAAATCTTATTGGACAGTACATAAACGCAACATAACAGCAGGCCGCAAACCAATACGGCAACAGTCAATACAATCCACATCATTTTCAGAATGTTTTTGGGGTTTTTCGGCGAAACAGCTCGCCAAGCTCTTCACTGTAAGTCTCAAGATGGTGTGCCAGCACATTATCCAAAAAAGCGGGCACACTCATGTCATCACTCAGAAGGGGAAGGATACGGGCCAGCCTGCAATACATGTCATAGCTGATATAGGTCTGCTTTCTGTGTACGGACTTCTTTCTGTCCAGAAACAGTTCCTTGTACATTTCCACCTTCTCTTCCAGTCCGGGATCGGCGCGTATCGTTTTGCGGGACTTTTCCTGTCCCTGTGTCTTTACTTCCGGCACATTTTTTTCCTTTTCTGTGACAGGAAGAACATTCTCACCGACATCAGTTCCAGATTTACCGCAGGAAATGGATTCACTGGCCATCATGTCCTTCAAGGCATCCTCATCCACCTTGAATATCTCTCTTTTCTTTGCCATAGTTCTTATCCCGGAAATATGATACGTTCCATCTCCTGGGCAAACGCCTCAAGACGGCTGTCTTTCAGTAGTGATTCGGAAGGAGGGAGAAGGGTGCAACGGAAATGCTGCCTGGAAGAAGGTGTCATTTCCTTGTTGAAGCGTTCAAGATCCGGAAGTACGGTTTCAAAGACCTTCAAACCCATACGGAGCACTATTGCATTATACATTACATACAGTTCCTTGGAAGTACGGCTGTCCATACGGTTCCAGAATAAACGTATGTCCTTCAAGGGAGCTTCCGGATGCTGTCCGATAAAATCCTGAACGGTCGATACAAAGGATAGGCTGCTCTGCATGACCATACGGTCCTTTACAATGGGAGTAAAGATAAAATCCATGTTCATGACGGACTCGAATACACCACGGGAGTTCACCGTTCCGGGAAGATCGAAGAATATCAGGTCATAGTCGCCTTCCAGTTTGCCGGGAATCTCTGCGGCTGCCTCCGGCGTGGAAGTGACGATCGGATAGGCCTTACGGGAACCGTCTTCAAACTGACGGCAGAAAAGTCGCTGGTGATACTCGCTTTTCTCAAGGTTCTTCAAATCCCTTCCCCTTAGTTTTTCCAGACTGAACTGTGGATAATCACAGTCAACGACAGCAACTTTCAGACCTCTTACATAATTAAAATAACTGGCAAGAACCGCTGTTACCGTGGACTTGCCCACACCGCCTTTCTGATTACTGAAGGCGACAAGAATCGGACGTTTGTTCATACCTTTTGTTTTTGGGGTTAATATTCACTTTTTCTTTCACTAATCTTATAATGGCATTACGCTATTGTGATACTATTGTTGCCATGTTATTATGTCCTTATGTTATTGCAATACTACGTTGTTATGTTATTATATCCTTATGTTATTGCAATACTATGTTGCCATGTTATTATGTCCTTATGTTATTGCAATACTATGTTGTTATGTTATTATGTCCTTATGTTATTACAATACTATGTTGCCATGTTATTATGTCCTTATGTTATTGCAATATTGCACGCTTAAATCGCGTCAAAAATAAGGTCTTTCAAGCATACAGGTAATATGTAGCCTGCACCATGACATCAGATGTCATCAGACGTCTTTACATGTCATATAATCCACTATTTCACAACTGTTTACACAGCCATAATTTTGCAAAGTCAGAACCGATAGACGGCTTGGAACATCTTCCGACGGACAGCAGCACGCCGCTCACGTCGCGCAGCAATCCGCCGGAGGTGGATTCTCTGTTCAAACGAACAGAGCAAGTTGTGTTTTTGTACGACAGAAAGTATTCTGCCATACAAAAACCAACTTGCCCTCCCTAACGGTCGGGGGATTTTCCTCCAAAGTCGGAAAATCTGACGGAGAAAGAAAAACAACCCAAAAGCAGAAAAGCATGGAGAAAAAACAGGCAAGAAGGACAGGCAGAAAACCGAAAACTGATCCGGCGGACTACAAGTACAATTTCCGTCTGAACGCACAGGAGAAAAGCAGATTTGAGAAACTGTTTCTGGAATCCGGAGCAAGGGACAGGACAATCTTTATCAAGAAATCAATCTTTTCAGAACAGCTGAAGGTAATTAAGGTGGATAAGGTTTCCATGGACTATTACATCCGGCTCGGGGAATTTTACAGACAATTCCAGGCAATAGGCAACAATTACAATCAGGTCGTAAGGGCCGTACAGAAAAACTTCGGAGAAAAAAGGGCGCTGTCCCTGCTTTACAAACTTGAAAAGGCTACCCTGGAACTGATACTGCTCAACAAGCAGATTATGGCATTAACCAAAGAATATGAACAGAAATGGTTGCAAAGATAAGTCACGGGGCAAGCCTTTACGGAGCACTGTCCTATAACCATGAAAAGGTATTTCAGGGGACGGCGGAGATCCTTTCCGGACACCGGATGATTTCCGACCGCCCGGGACTGCCGAGCGAGGACATGCGTCTGGCTCTCCTTTCATTTGAGAACCATATGACGGCAAACAGGAGGACGGACAAGCCGGTCCTGCATATCGCCCTCAGCCCGGCACCGGAAGACAGGCTGGACAATGACAGGCTGGCGGAACTGGCAGAGAAATACATGCAGAAAATGGGATATGGTGACCAGCCGTTCATCGTGTACAGACATGGCGATACCTGCAACACGCACGTACATATCGTAAGTGTATGCATTGACGATGAAGGAAGGAAAATCAATGACTCCTATGAACACCGCCGTTCCATGACAGCCTGCCGGGAACTGGAACAGGAATTCGGACTGCGTAACAGTGCGGATACGGAAAGACGGAATCCGAAAGCGGAACTGAAAAAGGTGGATGCCTCACAGGGGGATATACGCCACCAGATAGGAAACACACTGAAGGCCGTACTGGAGAGCTACCGTTTCCAGACTTTTGGAGAGTATTCCGCACTGCTTTCCACACTGAACATTGAAGCCCGACAGGTTCGGGGCGATTACATGGGAACACCCTATACGGGTATCATCTATTCGGCTACAGATGATAGTGGGAAAGTGGTCAGCCCTCCGATAAAAAGTGCAAGGTTCGGCAAGCGTTTCGGAAATACGGGACTGTCCGAACGTATGTTACGGCATACACAGGACTTCAAGGAAGGCAGATGGGCTCCTGCCATATCCGGCAAGGTAGTATGGGCCATGCGTAACGCAAAATCGGAACAGGAATTCAGGGAACTGCTGAAACAGGAGCACATTGATGTGGTATTCCGAAGGAACGATACCGGACGTATCTACGGTGTCACATTCATAGACCATGAACGGCGCGAGGCGTTCAACGGTTCACGTATGGGAAAGGAGTTTTCCGCCAACGTATTCAACGGCCTTGTCAACTGGTGGGAAGGAATACCCTGGCAGGACAGACAACAGTCCGGTCCGGAGGAACTTTGGAAACGGTACGGTCACCGTATGGAAGAAAACAGTGCGCTTGAACAGGCGGCAGGCATCTTCTCCTTTGAGGCAAATCCGGCAGTCGATTACGAGGAAGAAGCGTTCCGTCGCCACATGAAACGGAAAAAGAAACCGCAGAAGCGCAAATCACGCGGTATCTGATCAATCAAAATGAGTCAATAACAGGGGGAACAACGGATTCCCCCACAATCATCTACATCATTATGCAACAGGAAGACGATTTGAGAGCCCTTGCCAAGATTATGGAATTCGGCAGGGCAGTCAGTATTTTTATTCTGGTAGTCCACGTTTATGTGTACTGCTATCCCAGTATGAGCGCCTGGCATCTGAATCTGGATGTCATAGACCGGATACTGATGAATTTTGACAGGACAACCGGTATATTCGGCTGTATCCTTTGGACAAAACTGATGGCAGTGCTTCTGCTGGCCATATCCTGCATGGGTACCATCGGAGTCAAAGGCGAGAAGATTACATGGCAGCGTATATGGGCGGTACTTACTGCCGGGGCGGTTCTGTTTTTCATGAACTGGTGGCTGCTTGACCTGTCTTTTCCGCACGAAGCTATTACTGCCCTGTATGTGGTGACTCTCGCTACCGGTTATCTATGCCTGCTCATGGCGGGACTGTGGATCAGCAGGCTTTACAGGCATAACCTGATGGAGGACGTGTTCAATATGGAAAACGAATCCTTCATGCAGGAGACAAGGCTGATGGAAAATGAATACTCAGTCAATCTGCCCACCAGATTCCAGTATGGCGGCAAGCTCAACGACGGCTGGATCAACGTGGTCAATCCTTTCCGTGCGACCATCGTATTGGGAACACCGGGTTCCGGTAAATCCTATGCAGTGGTGAACAACTACATCAAAGTGCGACACGAAGTTGCGTAAATAATTGTTCAAAATTCTAATCCACGAGCTGGAATTGAATGATTGAACCCGTTGTTCCGTCAACGGTAGCCTACGGACAGATGCACCAATAGTGATAATTCTGTATCAAGCTGTCCGGACAATGTACTCCTTCCGAAAGGAAAAGACAGAACCGTAAGGGAAAGACAATAACTCTTAGTATCATAGAGTTGGGAGGCTAGGCTGAGTAGTATGGTTAACACATGTGAATCGTCGTTTGAATCGTCGTTAAATTGGAATAAGCCAAAGATACTGAAAGGCTTGAACTAAAAAGTATGCAGTCGGATAACTCTCTCTTTGATTAGGGTTACACGGACATAAGCACTGCCGGCGAAGAGACGGAACCTAACCTACTCGTATGTTATTTACACGAAACGTGGTAAGCCTGTATCTCTCCTGCAAATGCAGGTAAGCAAACCGTAAGGAAAGCCGAACGGGGTGCAGGTATAGGATTGCAGAAAAAGCGAATGCCATTCTTGTAATGAGGAGGATATGTGGTTGAGCCATCATCCATGAATTGGACAAGGCGACATTACCCTACACGAAAGTGTGCTGACTTCTGCGTTAGGTAATTCTTTACAAGAAACTTTTAGAACTTTTGAAAGGAGAAAAGCAAATGAGCGAATCAAAATCGTGTGCATCTACTAACCAAAAATGGGACACTTGGGAAAGCATAAACTGGACTAAGTGTGAAGTTGAAGTTAAAAAGCTACAAGCTCGTATTGTAAAGGCTCAAAAAGCTGGCAAACATAGCAAGGCGAAAGCCTTACAATGGATGCTGGTACACTCGTTCTATGCCAAAGCATTGGCGGTTAGACGAGTGACTTCCAATAAAGGGAAGAACACAGCTGGAGTTGACCATGTCTTATGGGCGACTTCACATGGGAAAATGAACGCAATAACTGAATTAAGGAGAAGAGGATACCGTCCACAACCGTTAAAACGGGTACATATTAAAAAGAAGAACGGGAAACTCCGACCTTTGGGAATACCAACCATGAAGGACAGGGCTATGCAAGCACTATACTTAATGGCATTAGACCCCATTGCCGAAACGACTGGTGACAACTGTTCATACGGTTTTCGCAAAGAACGTTGTGCCCACGATGCAATAGGACAATGCTTCTGTGTATTGGCTAAAGAGGCTTCTCCCAAATGGATTTTGGAAGGGGACATTAAAGGCTGTTTTGACCATATCAGTCACCAATGGCTTATAGACAATATCCCAATGGATAAAGTCATGCTAAAAAAGTGGCTTAAATCTGGATTTGTTTTCAACAACAGGCTGTTTCCGACAGAAGAGGGTACTCCGCAGGGAGGAATAATATCTCCAACTCTAGCTAATATGGCTTTGGACGGCTTACAAGCAAAACTATCGGAACGCTTTATCAAGATAAATCATCATAGAGACACCTATTATCCTAAAGTACATTTGATAAGGTATGCTGATGACTTTATCATCACTGGAAGAAGCAAAGAAATGTTGGAAGATGAAGTGCTTCCTTTAGTAAAGGAGTTCTTGGAGACAAGAGGACTTACTCTATCTGAGGAGAAAACTAAGATTACCCATATAGAGAATGGTTTCGACTTTCTTGGCTTCAACATCAGAAAGTATAACGATAAGATGCTTATAAAACCGTCCAAAGAAGGAGTCAAAAGATTTTTGGACAAGATTGGAGAGCTTGTTAAAGGCAATCCCTCTGTAACTCAAAGTTCTATCATAAGGCTTCTGAATCCGGTAATAATAGGTTGGGCTAACTATTACAAGTATGTAGTGTCCTCTGATACATTCAGTAAAGCAGACTATCAGATTTTCCACAAACTATGGAGATGGGCACTCAAACGCCATCCCAAAAAGAGTAAAACATGGATTAAAAAGAAATACTTCAGAAAAATCGGAACACGCAGTTGGACTTTCTCTGTGGAAAATAAAAAAGACGAGGTAAATAAAAGACATCATGCTCTAAAATACCTCACTGACACAGAAATTATCCGATATGTAAAGATACGAAATGAGGTAAATCCGTATGAACCAATGGATAAAGAGTATTTTGACAAACGGGAGACCTACAAAACGCTTTTAACTCTTAATGGGAAGAAAACTATCCTTAAAATGTGGGAAAGACAAAATCGAAAATGCCCCATTTGTGGCAATCCTATCAATAAAGAAATGTCTTGGTATATCAAAGAAGACATTGTAAAAGGTAAAAAGGTTAAAACCTTGATACATGATAGCTGCCACAGAAGTATTGTTCAACTCAATAAAAAAGGAAAATAATGAGCCGGTTTCTATATAGAAATTTAGAATTGCTTGAGCCGTATGAGGGGAAACTCTCACGTACGGTTCTTAGGGGGGAAAGCTCCCGAAAGGGAGCTGACCTACCCGACCAGATGATTTCCAAAGGCTTCAGTGTCTATATCTATGATTATAAATTTGATGACCTTTCTACCATTGCCTATAATACCTTGCTGCACAATATGGACAAATACAAGGTAAAACCGCATTTCTACGTCATCAATTTCGATGATCCGCACCGTTCACACCGCTGCAATCCCATCAATCCGGAGTTCATGACGGACATATCTGACGCATACGAAGCAAGCTATACCATCATGTTAAATTTGAACAAGACCTGGATTGAAAAACAGGGTGACTTCTTTGTAGAGTCTCCGATTATCCTGCTGGCAGCCATTATATGGTATCTCAAAATATTCAAAGGCGGTATCTACTGCACGTTCCCTCATGCCGTGGAACTGCTGAACAAGCCTTACTCTGATTTGTTTACCATATTGACTTCCTATCCTGAACTGGAGAACTACCTTTCTCCTTTCATGGATGCATGGAAAGGTGGGGCACAGGATCAGCTCCAGGTGCGCCCATAAGGGCATATAATAAATATAGCTTTGGCAAGCTATTAGGTTCGTGTTCTTTGAAATAATAACCTATCACCAGCCGACTTATCCATTCTACGAAAGACGATGGGGAGTGTAGCATGTCGGCAAAGCCACGAGTGGACTAACTGTCAAGTCTTGACCGAGTGGCGAGGTGAAACGATAGATATGAGGATAAAGCCTATACTGGTTGAACGATAGTCCGAGCGGCTCGATGATTAAGCCTTAACGGAAGACAGTTACAGACGTTATGCTGTGGCACCCAACTTCTCCTTGCAGGTCGATTGGGCAAAAGAACTTGTCACAGAGCAACTACATAAATAGTAAAGGACGAAAGTCGTATCCGACAATCTATCAAGCCAAATAGTTATTATATGTCTAAATGGGGATTGCCTAAGTGGGGCAACCCATATGGCAACAGAGCTTCCGTAGTAGTCCGAGCAAGGGAAAACCTTGTACATGGCGAAGGGAAGCAGCCATTATCGTTTAATGTTAATTTTGGAAAATGTGAGAGACATGAAAAGAAATCCAGAAAAGATATTAAACAGTCTAACACAACATAGTTCCGACTTGGAATACAAGTTCGAACGTTTGTATCGGATACTGTTTAATGAAGAGATGTACTACATAGCCTACCAACGCATATATGCCAAACAAGGCAATATGACAAAGGGAGTTGACGGAAAAACCGTTGACGGCTTCAGTATATCCCATATTGAGCAGTTGATTGATACGCTCAAAAACGAGACGTATCAGCCTAAACCCTCACAGCGGGTTTACATTCCGAAGAAAAACGGAAAGATGAGACCGCTGGGTATTCCGTCATTTATGGATAAACTTCTGCAAGAGGTTATCAGAATGATTTTGGAAGCTGTCTATGAGGGCAGTTTTGAAAACACTTCACATGGTTTCAGACCGCAACGAAGTCCTCAAACTGCACTTTCAAGCATTCAAAAGTCATTCAATGGCACAAAGTGGTTTATCGAGGGAGACATTAAAGGATTCTTCGATAACATAGACCATGAAGTATTGATAGCCATTCTTTCAGAAAGGATTTCCGATAACAGGTTTATCAGACTTATCAGAAAATTCCTGAATGCGGGATATGTTGAAGATTGGGTATTCCACAAATCATACAGTGGTACTCCGCAAGGTGGTATTATAAGCCCTATATTGGCGAACATATACCTTGACAAATTCGATAAGTATATCAAGGAGTACATCACAAAATTCAACAAGGGGAAAAGACGCAAGGATAATCCGATTGCAAAACAACTCGGACATCGTAAAGCCAAGTTAGTTGAAAAACTACGAAACACTGTTGATGAAACGAAACGTAAACAATTGTTTGCAAGAATTAGAGAAACAGTCAAAGAACGACTGAAATATCCAGCCGGTGATGAAATGGATGACAGTATCAAACGACTGAAATACATAAGATATGCAGATGATTTTCTAATTGGAGTAATCGGTAGCAAGCAAGATTGTATCCAAATCAAAGAGGACATAAAGCAATTTATGGCTGATAAATTGAAACTGGAACTATCTGACGAGAAAACTCTGATTACCAATGCAAGAAAACACGCTAAATTTCTTGGTTATGATGTCTTTGTACGAAAATCCAATGATACACGCAGAGATAAGAACGGTCATTTGACAAGGTCGTTAGACCACAAGATAGTACTATATGTGACTACCGAAATAATGCGAAAGAAACTTCTTGAATATGATGCTGTTAAAATTACCGAGCAGAACGGGAAAGAAGTTTGGAAGCCAAAAGGTCGTTCATATATGAGATGTCTTGATGATTTGGAGATTATAAGTCAATATAACTCTGAAATCATGGGGTTCTACAACTATTACTCGATAGCAAACAACAGCCCCGTTATTGACTCTTTCTACAACATTATGGAGTATAGTATGTACAAGACATACGCCGCAAAATACACTACTTCCAAAAAGAAGATTATTGCGAAGTACAAGAAAAACGGTGTATTCTCCATACCATACACAAACAAGAAAGGGTATGAGGTCAGACGTGAGTTTTATGACAAAAGTTTCAAACGCAAGGAACTACCGAACCGTACTTTGGATGACAGATTACCTAACACAGTCGCTATAACGGGTGGCAGAAATGGATTAATTACAAGACTAAATGCACATGTATGTGAAAACTGCGGTGCAACCGATAATCTTGAAATGTACCATGTTCGCAAACTCAAAGACTTGAAAGGTAAAAGTGATTGGGAAATAAAAATGATTTCTCGTAACCGTAAAACATTAGCAGTATGTTCAGTATGTCATCACAAAATACATTCGGGAAAGTTAGACTGAATGATAAGGTGGAGAGCCGTGTACGGGGAGACCTGTATGCACGGTTCGGAGGCGAGTGCTTGGAAACCTACCATTGTAACAAATGGCAAGGCGCTGGGTGCTTAGCCTATGGCCAGATAGCGAGTGCGAAAATCCCGCTATCGAGGATGATTTCGCCACAGCTTTACTGGGTCATGACAGGCAATGATTTTTCTCTAGACATCAATAATCCGAAAGAGCCTAAAATCCTTTGTGTGGGTAATAATCCGGACCGACAGAACATCTATTCCGCTGCGCTCGGACTGTATAATTCCAGAATCGTCAAACTGATAAACAAGAAAGGGCAGCTTAAAAGCACGGTCATTATAGATGAGCTTCCAACCATCTATTTCCGAGGGCTGGACAACCTGATAGCAACGGCACGTTCCAACAAAGTGGCGGTCTGTCTGGGATTTCAGGACTTCAGCCAGCTTAACCGTGACTACGGTGAAAAGGAAAGCAAGGTAATTCAAAATACAGTCGGCAACATATTCAGCGGTCAGGTGGTAGGTGAAACGGCCAAGACACTTTCCGAACGCTTTGGAAAAATCCTTCAGAAACGACAGTCCATATCCATCAACCGTCAGGATGTCTCCACATCAATCAACACCCAGCTGGATTCCCTGATTCCTGCATCCAAGATTTCCAATCTTTCACAGGGTACGTTTGTCGGTTCCGTGTCGGACAATTTCGGGGAGAAAATCGACCAGAAGATTTTCCATGCGGAAATTATTGTGGATCATGCCAAAGTAAGTGCAGAAGAGAAGGCTTACAAAAAAATCCCTATTATCAACACATTCAAGGACAGTGAAGGGAATGACATCATGCTCCAGCAGATACAGCGTAATTATGACCAGATAAAGGCGGATTCCCAGGCCATCATCAACGATGAAATGAAACGTATCAAGAACGACCCGGAACTATGTGAACGGCTGGGAATAGAAAGTGCAGAAGAGGAGAAAAGAAAAGCTGAATAGATACAGAATGACAAAAAAATCCTGAATTGGTTTGATTTTCAGGGAACATTCCTTATCTTTGAACTTGAAATAGAACATAACGGCGGATTACGGGATGTTTTCCGTCGATTATATACATAAGTCGCAAGATGCCCTAAGCAGAAATCTGGTAAATTTCACAATTACAAAGGCTATTGCGTGAGGCTTATGCTATACCTTATAGCGTGAGCCCATGCGAGTTTTTGTAATGGGTTTTACCAGAACCTCTGCTTAGGACTATGCATGGGTTTCATGCTTTTTTAATAAGTAGAGGTATGGCAAAAATACAGATTATTATGCCCGTCACATTGGACGGATTTCTACCGGACAAAAATGAAGAACTGATGGAATGGCTCAGGACAGACCGGAACGGCTTCCCTTATTGGGAAGAGCGGGCTACATTCAATATGTATCCGCATTACGGTATGCTTGATTTGATGGATGCAAAAGAGAGACGCGACAAAAACTGTACTTTCTTTATGAAAGTACAGGACGAAAAAAGTGCCGAATATGCTGGTGGAGTATTTCTCTTCGGACTCGCAGATGAACTGGTCATTTACTTGCTCCCAATATCATATAAAAGTGGGAAAAACATAACCGGAAAGATACAATTCGGACAATGTACTTTGCATGAATCCAAAACATTCCGAAACAATGTATGCAGACTGGTGTACCGACTTAAATAATAAAGATTACTTCAGACTAAGTTTCTTCATTTTCTTATACAAGGCTGTACGGCTACAACCGAGTTCCGTAGCAGTCTTGCTGACATTACCGTGATTTTTATCAAGCAAGTTTCGTATTCCTTCCTTTTCCAGAATGATACAAATATCCGGATTGTCACTACAATCTACATTTTCCAGCCCCAAATCACAGACATCCAATAATGCGTTATCCGCAACAATTACCGCACGTTTGATTTTTGCGTTCAATTCCCGTACATTACCAGGCCAGTCATATCCCAGCATACATGCTTTCGCTTCTTCGGTAAATCCATCTTTCTTGACACGAATTCTACCGGAATATTCTTGTCTGAAGAATTCGGCAAGCGGAAGAATATCGTCTTTGCATTCTTTAAGTGGTGGCTGTAGAATTTCCAATTCGGCAAGGCGATAATACAAATCCTCACGAAAACGCCCTTCCTGCACAGCCTTTCTCATATCTTCATTGGTGGCAGAAATAATACGTACATCAGTGCGTTTCACCTTATCACTTCCTACCGGATTAAATTCCCTCTCCTGAAGGACACGCAGGAGAAGAATCTGCATGGAATACGGCATATTACCAACTTCATCCAGAAATAAGGTTCCTCCATTGGCTGTTTCAAAATGTCCCTTTCTATCTGCAACAGCTCCGGTAAATGCGCCTTTGACAGTTCCGAAAAATTCAGAAGCCTGCAAGTCATTGGGAATACTCCCGCAATTGACGGCAACGAAAGGCTTTTCACGTCTGTCGCTATAGCGGTGTATCATCTGGGCTATCACTTCCTTACCGCTACCACTTGGACCAAGTATCATAACAGAAAGGTCTGAAGGAGCCACACGACGGGCAAGTAAAGCAGCTTTCCGTGCGGCCTCACTGGTACGTTCTACAAAAGAACGCTCTTTACGTACTATAACCGGACTTTTCAGCATACTATGCATTAATTCAAGCAGTTGTTCTTGGTGGACTGGCTTTTCCAGATAATCCTTGGCTCCGAGCTTGATGGCACGTACAGCATCCGAAATACAGGCATAATCCGTCATGACAATAAAAGGGATTTTCATCCCCGAACGCATTATCCATTCAAGAAGGCTGATACCGTTTCCTTCAGGCAAACGTACATCTCCCAACACCAAGCTGATTTCATGTTTCTTCAGAATATTACGTGCTCCGGGCTCGTCCATTGCAGTCAAAACTTCGTAATCGGCTTTTTGCAGCCACTTTTCTATCATGCCCTTGAGTATCATATTGTCTTCAACTATCAGTATTTTCATATTTCCCAAGTTCTTTTTCAATTTCTTCTATCAGTATTTCAATTTGCTCTATAATTTGTATGGCATGATGGCAGACTGTTTCATACTTATTTTCACTGTCATGCAGCACTTCCTGAAACTCACGCAACAGACTGCCCTTTCCAAGCATTTCCCATACAGGTATCATCTTGTGTATGGTCTTTCTCATGGAATCACGGTCATAGTCTTCCAAGGCCGACCTCAGATCCTCTATTTCATTTCTTGATTCATCAACAACGAGCGACAGTATGTATCCGTTATCCTCTGTATTTTCCAACAGACTAGAAAAGTCAAATTCACCTGAGACGGACACCCTTTTCTGAGCTATGACGGATGACAGGAATTTAAGCAAACTGTGAACATTGAACGGTTTGTGGATACATCCTGCAAAGCCTTCCTTTTCATACACACCGGAACCACCATCTCCTCGCGCAGTCATGACGGCTACAGGAACGATCCGTGAGTTTCCTATGTCGGAATTGCGGAGAAGTTTCAACAGACCGAAACCGTCAATATCTGGCATCTGCACATCTGTAAGGACTATATCATAGTCGGATTGCCCGATGGCTTCCACCACCTCCCTGACATTCGTGCAGGTCTTACATAATATACCTTTACGTCCAAGCATATCTTCAGCAATTTTGAGCTGTATCGGGTCATCGTCAAGGACAAGAACAGTTTGCGGCAATGTACTTTCCGGATAAAGAGAAACAACCGCTTCCTCTTCGGTCTCATCAGTTTCAGGCAAGGGAAGCATGAGCTTGAAAACGCTGCCTTTTCCTAAGTCACTATCAACTTCAAGAGTCCCGTCCAACATATTGACCAGTCCCTTAGCCAAAAAAAGCCCCAAACCGAAACCTTCGGAATTTATATTTTGAGCGTGTCGCTCAAACGGGACAAAAATCCTCTTACGGGTTTCCTCATCCATCCCTATACCCGTGTCCCTAACTTCAGTACGAAGCTCACCCCCAGAATACTCTGACTGAAAATGAATGGAACCGGAAGGGGTGAACTTTATTGCATTGGTCAGCAAGTTTGCTAGAACCCTTTCAATCTTATCCGCATCTCCTTTCACGGTTATATTCGAATCTGTATGTGTATGATAGAAAATCAGGGCCTTCTTATTCGCCTTACGTAAAAATTCTTCCGAAATCCGCTTGAGGAAACGCCCGAGATGGAACGGAACATCATTACGGAGATCTCCAGCCTCATTGATACGATAGGCATCCATGAGATCATTGACAAGATGAAGGACATGATTACAAGAGTGACGTATATCTTGAAGGTATACCTCCCTTTTTTTCTTATCACGTGTTTCTGAAGCCAAATCCGCACAGTTATGGATATTACCCAAAGGCCCACGTATGTCATGAGAAACAGTCAAAATCACCTTTTTGCGCATTTCAAGCAGAATCTCATTTTCTTTGATAACCTCCTTAAATTTAAGTTTTTTTTTCTCATCCGATTTTATATCACGGCAGATTAGAAAAAAGGAAACGGACAGTAACATAACGGACAGCATTAAAATAATAGAAAATAATTGAAGCGAATTTGATTGGGCCGCCAATATCTTCTCCTCCCTGCTATAAAAAGAATTCTCTGCCTGAACATCCAATAGGCTGATAACGGAACTGAGTTTTTCATTCAATTCCTTATTATGTATACGCATACTATCAGCATACAGCTCCACATGATTCTTATGATTATGAAACCGTTCTATCAGTCTGTCATTCTGTCTTTCCAGACGGACATCAGGGGTGAATACATCTATTTTCTCAGTCTGTCCGAACAATCCAGCTATACCTTTTTTTCGGCGCGTTACTGTACGGATATTTGACTTGTGCCTAGTAGATGCCGACAGTCGGTCAGCCAAAAGACTGTCAACATCTTCCTGGCGAGAAATGAAATTCATTATAACATGCAAGTGAAAATCTTTATAGACTAAAATTTCACGAAGTGAATCTATCTGTTCAACCTGTAGAAAATTCTTGCACCTCAGCCTTAATCCCTCCAAAAGACTGTCAGTCTGCATTTGAAGTGCGTGATATTCCTGATAATTCACGTCTGACCAAGATATAACGGTCTCTCCTAAAGTTGCGAGTTCCGTAATTTTGCGATGAACGGAATTGATACTTTTTCGAATATCACGGAGTTCTTTCGTCTCTTTTTCAATATCACAGATTTTTTGATGCTCGACCAACAGTATTACTACCATACTGCCAATCAGAAAAAACATACCTAAAAATCCATATAAAATCTTCAATCGTAAATGCATGTCAAATGGATTATTATATTATGTAATTGCCCCCCAAAAATGATAACACAATATCATTTGTGAGATTAAATATAGGTTTCATAAGACAATAAATATGCTCTCTTTTTAAGGCAAAAACGGATATTAAGTCTATTTAGTCTGATATTGATATATATGTTTTATTTTTAGAGAGATAGTGATAAAGAATAAATCTATGACAATTAGTCACAGCATCTAAACAATCACTCTAAATTTTCAGCCGACAAAGTTACACAGATTTATTTTACTACATATCTGTCTCTTATACACATCTCCGAGCCCACGAGACAAGAGGCAATCTC
>ERZ1027051.405-NODE-405-length-21734-cov-6.298353_pt1 | contig 21734 bp, 17 predicted proteins | sample MGYA00519429_ERZ1027051 | MGnify/ENA primary metagenome ERZ1027051 (study PRJEB26926, sample SAMN06164598) | human gut metagenome | biome: ENVO:00009003; feature: ENVO:2100002; material: ENVO:00002003 | host: Homo sapiens | place: USA | collected 2012 ... | reverse complement strand
GTTCGAACTGTTCTCTGGAATCTTTGTATTTGTGAACAGCTCTTAAGATTGTAACAACCTCTTTCTTAGTTGGAAGTGGAACCGGTCCGCTTACCATTGCTCCGTTCTTTTTAACAGTCTCGATGATTTTTGCTGCGGATGCATCTACTAACTGATGATCGTAAGCTTTTAATGTGATTCTCATTACCTGATTTGCCATAAAAAAAGTCTCCTCCTATTCGTACTCAATTATGCAGTACGACAAGCGGCGACTGTACACATCTCCGTGTGTGTCTTTCGACTTCTTTACACACGTCCATCCCGTTGATGGTTTCTGAACTTGTACAGTGACTTGTCGTCAGTTTCCTAACTTGACATTCGCTCCACGGAAAACCTGCCACATAGGCAGCAACCTCACGTTTCACAGCTATCATGCCACAGCAATTGATATTATACATGGTCTTTTTCAAAAAAGCAGGAACTTTTTTTATTTTTTCTTTTACGTTTTTTCGCCCCAAAATTTAATGATTGATTATTTTTTCTATTTTTCATATAATGTTACTGTTTTATACAGATGGAAATCAGGAGGATATGATATATGTGGTTAGCAGATCAATGGAATGACTATGAAGTGATCGATTGTTCAAAAGGTGAAAAGCTCGAACGCTGGGGAGATTATCTTCTCGTCCGCCCAGATCCCCAGGTAATCTGGGATACTCCGAAAAAGGAAAAAGGATGGCGCAAAATGAACGGCCACTACCACCGCAGTTCCAAAGGAGGTGGAGAATGGGAATCTTTCCAGCTTCCAAAAGAATGGACCATTGAATATTCCCTGCCTATTAATAAGAAGTTAACGTTTCATTTAAAACCTTTCAGTTTTAAACATACCGGATTATTTCCGGAACAGGCTGCCAACTGGAACTGGTTTTCCCAGCTCATTGCAGACGCCGTTTCCAAAGGACGCCAGGTTAAGGTTCTTAATCTTTTCGCCTATACCGGTGGGGCAACACTTGCGGCCGCTGCGGCAGGTGCAAGCGTAACCCATGTAGATGCATCCAAAGGCATGGTCACCTGGGCAAAAGAAAATGCAATTTCTTCCGGTCTGAAAGATGCCCCGATCCGGTGGCTGGTCGATGACTGTGTCAAATTTGTAGAGCGGGAAATCCGTCGTGGGAACCATTATGATGCCATTATCATGGACCCGCCGTCTTACGGTCGCGGACCAAAAGGGGAAATCTGGAAAATAGAAGAGAGCGTTTATCCGCTCATCCAGCTCTGCAGCCAGATTTTAACGGACAATCCGCTCTTCTTCCTGATTAACTCATATACCACCGGTCTGCAGCCGGCAGTTCTTTCCTATATGATAAGCACGGTGCTTGGCACCGCCAATGGTACAGTCACCGCCAGCGAGATCGGTCTTCCGGTTTCCTCCAACGGACTGGTTCTTCCATGTGGTGCCAGTGGGCGCTACGAAGCTACCGGGATTTAACCAATCCCTTTTGTTTCCACTTTCCGCTCTTCCAGCGAAGGTACATGCCAACGGCACGGACGCATTCATCACCAGTCATACCGATGTATGCGCCCACGGCCAGAAGGCCCAGACGGATTCCAAACAGATACGTTCCCCCAACTGAACACAAAATCATAAAGCAGGCACCCATCACTACCGGGAATACGGCATCCCCACTTGTCTTTAATGCCTGTCCGTACACCAGATTGGTTACACGGCCTATCTCAAGTACGATGTCAATTGCCAGAAGTTTACCGACAAGCGACACCATCTGCGGATCTTTGGAAAACAGCTGCATAATCCAGCCGGAACAAAGCGTAAACACCGTCTCCAGAATAACTGCAACAATCACTCCGATCACCGCTGCTTTTTTCGTTCCACGGTCACACGCATCATACTCTTTCGCACCGATATGCCATCCCGTCATAATTGCATTTGCCTGTGCAAGTGCCGCACCTACACAATAGGAAAAATTTGTGATCTGCATTGTGTAGGAACGCGCTGTCACATTAAGCCCCTGCGCATCCATCTGATTCAGGAAACGGATCACCAGCGTCATGGAAACGTTATAGATCGCGGTCTCACATGCAGATGGAAGCCCGATACGGATGATCTGTCCCATCACTGCCCGGTTGCTCTCTCTCTCCGGATGCTGTTTTGCTTTCACTAAAACAGCACCAAGCAGTACAACAATCACCAGATTGATGATGCGTGAGATCACCGTGGCGGTAGCAACACCCGCTACCCCTTTGTGCAGTACAAACAGGAAAAATGCATTCAGGCAAAAATTAATAACATTACCGATAATTGATGCATACAACGGTTCCTTCGAAAAACCAAATGCCCGAAGATAACTCGAGCAGATGGGAATCAAAGCATTCAAAATACAAAATCCACCCACAATCTGCAGATAGGTTCTCGCCGGCTGCATCAGTGCATCTGCCACGCCAACACCAGCAAGTATTGCCCCTGCCCCAAATGTCAGGATCAGGGATACAATTATTCCAAGTACTGCATTAAATGTCAGCCCGAGCTGTCTGGCCTGATATGCCACCCCCGGTCTGCCTGCCCCGATATTCTGCGTCATGACGGCCACCATTCCAGAGGAAATCACAGAAAACATAATAATAAAAATCCCTATATATGTATTCGCAGTTCCCACCGCCCCTACCGCCTGATCATTTACAGACGAAAGCATCAGGGTATCAACCATTCCCGAAAGCATATACAAAAGTGTTTCCAGACAAATGGGAATAAAAAGCTGCGTTAAATTTTTTCTCCTCTGTTCCATTTATGGTATCTCCTTTCTTTCGTATTCATTTTATGCCCTTTTTTCAAAAAATGCTTGCATTTTATCGCCTTATAATTGCATTATTTCTACTTTTCCATTATAATTTAGGAAACTGACAGAAGGAGGGACTTCATGTATCCGGAACTCAAGGAAAACCGTCCGCACGGCACAGACAATTACCCCTATACACAATATCACATGCACAATATTTTCCATGCTTTTCAGATTCCCGTACACTGGCACGATGAGCTTGAAGTTATTTACACGAAAAAAGGACCTTTAAACCTCCTGATTGACGGGAAAGAATATACTGCCGAGGACGGTTCGGTCTATTTTGTTGCTCCGGGGCAGCTTCATCTGATGGGATCGGCAGCCGGGGATGTCGACTACTACACCCTCCTGTTTCCTCTCGAATTTATTTCGTTTCAGTCGGATGATTCTTTGGAACGGGAACTTTTCTTTCCCCTGCGGAACCACACCCTCTCCTTTCCCTGTAAACTTCCAGAGGATGACGACACAGCAGCAAAGGCATCCGTTCTGCTTGATCAGATCATCAACGCCAACTCTGACGGTATTGCTGCGAACCAAAAAAACGGATACCAAAACCAGCTTGGCACCCGCATTCTTCTCCTGAAACTTGTGCTTCTTATGGCAGAACAGGATCTGTTTTATCCCAGCCATACCAAAAGCACCAGCAGTCTCCAGAAAGAGTTGTTATCTTATATTCAGCAAAATTACTGTTTTCGCATTTCTCTGCACGATCTCGCCGGACATTTCCATATGTCCGAAAAATATATCTCCCGGTATTTCCGGGAACATTTCCAGCTTACGCTCTCGCAGTATATCACGTACCTGCGGTTATCCCACGCAAAGCATCTGCTGGAAACCACAAGTCTCTCCATCACAGAGACAGCACTGCAGAGCGGCTTTCCAAACGTAAGCTATTTTATCCGGACATTTAAAAATACTTTTCATGTCCCACCGCTGCAATACCGCAATTCAATCCGCTAGAGAATACGCTTCTTTCGCAGAAGAAGCAGGATAATCACACAAATGATCACCATAATTCCGATGATAATAGCAAATCCGTGCGCAGTATTGGCAAACGGGACCCAGTGCTCGTTGACATTCATACCGTAAATTCCGGAAATAACCGTAGGAATCGCCATAACCAGCGTGATGACTGTCAGCGATTTCATGATGGAATTCATCCGATTATCGATGACCGATGACAACAATTCTCTGGTACCGTTTATGATGTCACGGTAAATACTTGTCATCTCAATTGCCTGCTGGTTCTCTACGATTACATCCCCGAGCAGTTCCTTATCCTCCGGATACTGCTCCAGCCGCTTGTATCTTGTCAGCCGGTCAAGCACTACTCCATTGGCACGAAGGGATGTCGCAAAGTAGACCAGTGTCGATTCCAGTTCATGCAGCGCAATCAGATCCACTTCCTCCGTATCATCCCCGACACGTTCCTCGATCTCCGTACGCATCTTGTCGATGATACGAAGATCACTCTGATAAAGCACCGCAATCCGGTACAGGATCTGATAGACAAAACGAAGCTTTTTTTTCGTGCTGAATTCCCGGACACGGTTATTCAAAAACGCCTGAAGAACCGGTGTATCCTCCGTACAGACTGTAACGATCTCACCCGATGTAATCAGAATACCAAGCGGTATGGTCGTATACGATTCTTTTTCATGACGGATCTCGATCGACGGGATATCGACCAGAATGAGTGTATAACCATCCTGTAGTTCGATACGGGAACTCTCCTCTTCATCGAGTGCGGCCAGCACATCTTCAACATCCATATCCAGAGCATCCGCGACCATCTGTCCCTCCGCGACACTGGGGTTTACCATCTGCACCCATACGCCATCCTGAATTGTCGGTTCTTCATGAATCTTTCGGTCATCTGTTCTGTAATATTTAACCACCGGATTCCCCTCCTTTCGTATCGTCTGTACGGAATTATTTACTGTAATGTATTATAGCACTCTGTATAACTTTCCTACCAGACTTTTATTGCGAATCATGGAAAGATTATTCAAAAACAGCACATCATTCACTTTCTTGTCCTGTGCAAGTTTACTGATACTTCCTGTCCAATAACGGTAATCCACGACATACACCGTCTGATAATGATCAACCAGAAATGGAATAAATGCATTTCCGAACGATTCTTTTACAACAATGCAGGAACTTCCATCCGACAGATCCTTGTTCTCAATTTCCGTGTATGGATTATCACTTGCAATAAACGTACTGTATTTCAGTCCCGCATTGTAATTCGAAACATCATAAATTACCGGCCAGTCATATTTTTTGCCATCCGATGCCGTCACATGGCATATGCTCTCAGCATTTGGGTAATATGCTGTCACAGTATCCGGATTCGCCTTCAGCTTTGCATCCGAAGTATCATTATAAAAAGATCCCAGAAATCCATCAAAATCCTGTTTTTTACTATATGCATCCAGCGATTCCGGCGTAATCCCTTTTGCTTTACAGAATTCCGTATATGCGTAATAAGCACCAAGTGTCGTCCAATGATGATCCGTCCGAAAATATTCATACTCCGTCCGATGCTGCATAAGCACGTCATATACGTCCACGTTTTTTACATGTTTGTCCATTTTTGCCTGAATCTTCTGCATGGCGTCATGCTGATCGGAAGACGAGATTTTGTCTTTCAAATTATCCGGAAATGTAATTCCCGAACTGAGGGGAATGACAAGATCATACACATCCGATTTTCCGGCCAGAGTATCCGCTACCTTATTTACACTCTTTGCATAATTGTCTGCTGTTTTGTCCAGATATGTGTATAACTCATATGCTGTATCATCCACTGTCACAACACTTTTGTAATCTTTCATTTTTCCATCCGAAGTGATGGACGGATATTTTGTTTCCTCTTCCGCTTCCTGCGTGACATCCTGTGTGGAATCCTGTGTGCTTTTCTGTGTTGTGGTCTCTGTTTCTGTCTTATCTATTCCTTCTTCCTGCCTGTTCCCGCAACCCGAAAACACCGTTACGGCAAGTATGGCAGCAAAGATTATTTTACTTACTCTCTTATAAACCATTTATCTTACCTCTTTTCCATTTTAAATTCTTCCGACCAGTTTATACAGATTCCGGTCTGAAATAAAATTTGTAATATTATAGAGAACGAGTACATCTGTAATCTGATGTTCTTTCATATATTCCTCTACATTTCCATTATAATACCGTAAGTCAATCATGGTAATCTGTCCATAGTTTTCTGTTGCAAACGGCACAAAGGTGTTTGCAAACGAATCCTTGATGACAAGCAGATTGCGATCCTGATGTCTGGCATGGTCTGATACAATCTGTACCGTTCCGTAATTATCTCCGAAAAAGTATTTATATTTATCCTTTTGACTCAGCTGCGCTGTATCGTAACAGCTGTCCGTCTGTTTCTTTTCATCAATTGTCAGACTGCAGTCACTTCCGTATGCCTTCTGCTTCGTATCTCCATACGTCCAGATACTGTCATATGCCGAATCCGCATCCAGTATTTTGGAATACAGGCTTCCACGGAATTTTTTGGTCGCAACCTGTTTTTTCAGATCAGCCAGCGGCGTGCTCTCCATCCCGGTACTGTCACACCATGTTTCATAGGCAAGGTAAGCGCCCTCACTCGTCCAGTGATGATCCGTTTTGTAATAGATATAATCCTCATTATGGGAAAGCAGTTTTTCCCTCACATCTGTCACACGACAGTCCTTCATCTGTTTTTCAATCTGGTCAATATACTTTGCCTGATCAAACAGCCGTGCATGTGCCGGAAGTTTATCGGCCATTACCAGCCCGGATGACGGGACAAGCAGAAAAGATATCCGGTCCTTTTCTACATTTTCAGAAGCTTTTGCGAAAAAATCCTGCACCGCTTTTACATTGCGGGCAATCTGTTTTTCATCCACATCTTCCGGTGTGATTTTTTCAAAATCATAGCCGTCTTTTCCCACATAAGCCCCTCCGATATCCGTGTCTTTGCAGGCTTTCTGGATTCCGGTTTTTACCGTGATCCATCCATCACGGAAACAGATCTGATCCCTGAGATAATTTTCAAGACCATCCTGAAATTTTCCACTCAATATATTGTCAACCGTCAGTCTGGGCGGTTCTGCCAGATATCTGTTTTCATTTGGTGAGAACTCACGATCTTTCATCAGCAGGCTTCCACCGGATACCAGCGCAAGAAACGCAACAAAAATGACGATCATTGTCACTCTGATTTTTTTCAATGATCTATGCCTCCTAAAAACGGAAATATAAAAACGGATTGTAACTGTCCCCTACCAGAAATGCAAAGGACACCAGCAAAAACACAACCATGAGAACCGGCTTTGCTATGATCCATCCCTTCGACATTGCAATCGTATCGTATACAGTAGCATCTTTTCCAAGCTTTAATCTGCGCATCCAGACACGATAATCAATAGATGCCGCGATCAATGCCACCAGAAGTACCGCATTACTTCCAAGGAAATATAAGAAATCAGAATCCGCAACTGCCACATGTCCCATTCCAAACATTGTCTTTAAATATTCTCCCAGCTGGTGAATATCCGTCTGTGCAAAAATTGTCCATCCAATAACCACGAGAAACATGCTGTAAATATGCCCGATCCAATTTGGAAGTTTATCCAGCCATTTAAGCAGGAACAACTTTTCAATCATGAGAAGCACACCATAATACACACCCCAGAGTACAAAATTCCAGTTTGCCCCGTGCCACAGACCGGTCAGCATCCATACAACCATAATATTAAACAGCTGCCGTACCAGACCCTTACGGTTTCCCCCAAGCGGAATGTATACATACTCGCGGAACCAGGAACTCAGGGAAATATGCCAGCGTCTCCAGAATTCCGTAATTGTCTTTGACATATACGGGAAATTAAAGTTTTCCAGGAAATAGAATCCAAACATTCTGCCCAGTCCGATCGCCATGTCCGAATACCCCGAAAAATCAAAATAAATCTGAAAACTGTATGCAATTGCACCAAGCCATGCCGTAGCCACCGACATGTGATTCAGCTGTGAAATGGAATTCCACAGACTTCCGATCTGATTTGCCAGAAGCACTTTCTTTGCCAGACCCACGGAAAAACGAAATGCTCCTTCGGAAAAATCTTCCAGCGTGACTTTTCTGTGCATGAGTTCTTTTTCCACCGTTTTATACTGCACAATCGGTCCTGCGATCAGCTGCGGAAACAGGGTTACATAGGTTGCAAATGTAAGAATGTTTTTCTGTGCTGCAACCTCCCCGCGATAAACATCAATCGTATAAGACATTGTCTGAAAGGTATAAAAAGAAATTCCAATCGGAAGTGCTATATGCAGCAGCGACAACCCTGCCCCTGTAATGGAATTGATACTCCCGATAACAAAATCCGTGTACTTAAAAAACCCGAGGATGGCAAGGTTTCCGCACAGATCAACGATCAGTGCGGCTTTTGCTTTCCCCGGACAGTTTTTGTTTTTAAAGTGCTCGATCAACCGCCCATTCGCATAATCAAATACAATCGAAAACAGCATGATTAATACATAGACCGGCTCTCCCCACGCATAAAAGACCAGACTGAAAACCAATAAAACAAGGTTTCTAAGCCTTGCCGGGCAGAGATAGTACAGCAATAATACGATCGGTAAAAATGCAAGTAAAAATACAAAACTACTAAAAACCATTTTATTTAAACGCCTTTTCTATAATTTCTTTTGCCTGGTCCGAATCCCCGGACACACACAGAACCACATACTGATTTTTCTGCTCCAGCACCGCATTTCCAATCCGTTTTGTCTCTTCCGGCACATAATCCTGGAAAGAATCCGCCTGATCATCAAGATATTTCTGGACATCTTCCATGGTTTCTTTTGCCTGATTTGAATCTTTTGCGGTAAAAACACCTACCTCTTCTGCCGTAGAACCGCTTCCGGCATACATAACAGAATCAACATCTTCCGGTAAATCTACAAGCATCGAAATTTCATCCGCTGTCAGTTCCTTTAATGTATCGTCGTATTTAATCTCTGTTGCAAGCGATTTTGCGAGAGCCTGCGCATCAATTGTCTTTGCTGCCCCACCGCATCCTGCAAGTAAAAGTACTCCTGCTGTCAGTACTGCCAGCAGTCCTGTCTTTTTCATCATCATATTTTCCGATCCTTTCTTTTTATACACCCTGATATTTCTCACTCTGTACACGAATCAGTTCTTCATCATCAAAATAATTGATTTTCATCGCCTGTTTTACTTCAGAAAGTGTCTGTGCTGCAACTTCACGCGCTGCATCACTTCCTTTTTTCAGAATTTCATATACTGCCGGAATGTCTTTCTCAAATTCTGCCCTTCGCGCACGAATCGGAGCCAGCTCTTCCTGAATGACGTTGTTTAAGAATTTTTTGATTTTTACATCTCCAAGACCGCCTCTGGTATAGTGTTCCTTTAATTCATCCAGATTATGATATTCCGGAAGATATTCTTCAAAATGTTCCGGTTTGCTGAAGGCATCCAGATAGGTAAACACACAGTTTCCTTCCAGATGTCCCGGATCAGATATCTGAATATGTGTCGGATCCGTGTACATACTCATAATCTTTTTTTTGACATCACTTTCCGTATCTGAAAGATAAATACAGTTCCCCAGGGATTTGCTCATCTTCTGTTTTCCATCAATTCCCGGCAGACGCATACATGCCTCATTCTCCGGAAGCAGCACATCCGGCTCCACCAGCACCTCATCATAAATGGAATTGAATTTACGGACAATCTCCCTTGTCTGCTCAATCATTGGAAGCTGATCTTCTCCCGCTGGTACAACCGTTGCCTTAAAAGCAGTAATATCTGCTGCCTGACTGATCGGATATGTAAAAAATCCGACCGGAATACTGGTCTCAAAATTGCGCATTTTAATTTCTGACTTAACAGTCGGATTCCGCTGCAGCCTGGAAACAGTTACCAGATTGGCATAGAAAAACGTAAGCTCTGTCAATTCGGAAATCTGTGACTGGACAAACAATGTGGATTTCGCTGGATCCAGCCCCGCAGACAAATAATCCAGTGCCACCTCAATGATATTCTGACGCACCTTCTCCGGATTATCAAAATTGTCGGTCAGTGCCTGTGCATCCGCAATCATAATAAAAATCTTATCAAACTCTCCCGAATTCTGTAATTCCACTCTTCTTCGCAGAGATCCTACATAGTGTCCCACATGCAGTCTTCCTGTCGGGCGATCCCCGGTTAATATAATTTTTGCCATCTCTATGCCTCCTGATTTTTCTCAGTTACTATATATTTTCGTGTTATTTTTCTAATTTAATTTATACACTGTCAACTGTAGCAAATCCACGTTGCAATGTCAACGGATGTTGTGTTAAAATAAGAATGAATTAAGATATTAAACTTCGTCAATTTAAGGAGGTTTGTTTTTATGAACGAGAAAATATATAAAGCAATGGGATCATCAGCCGTATCAAGCCTCGTGATCGGAATCTGTGTACTTGCCACAGGAATCGCCGCAGGGGTTCTTCTTATTATAAACGGATCCCGCTTACTAAAGCATAAATCAAAAATTTTATTATAATACTTCAAATCCGGAGAATTTTTTCATTCTCCGGGTTTTTTACTCTTTATTGTCAACCCGTTCGCTCATCATCGTTGACATTTCATTTTTTCCATGCTAAAGTGAATGCATATTGTTAATAATTACACACAAGGAAGGTATTTAGCAAATGCATACAACAAAAGAAAACGATCCGGTTCTCTCCCGCGAGGAGGCTCTCGCTATTTTAAACACTCCGGACGATCAGCTGGATGATCTGATCGCCCGTGCTGAAAAACTCCGGAGAAAATATAAAGGAAATCACGTCAGCATCCATATTCTGACCAATGCCCGCAGCGGCAACTGTTCCCAGGACTGCGCATACTGTGCACAATCCTGCCGTTCCACCGCAGATATTGAAAAATACAAATGGGTTTCCGATGAGAAACTGTACAAGGATAACGATTTTGTCAATGAACACCATTTAAGCCGCCACTGTATCGGCTTAAGCGGAATGAAATTTACAGATGAGGAAATTGAAGAACTTGCCGAACGCATCCGTGCCATGAAGAAAACCGGCACACATCTGTGCTGTTCCATTGGATTTTTAACGGAAAAACAGGCACGCATGCTCTACGATGCCGGTCTTGACCGTATCAACCACAACTTAAACAGCAGCCGCGCCTATTACAGCCATATCTGCTCCACCCACACCTTTGACCAGCGTGTTGAAAATATTCATATGCTGCAGAAGATTGGATTTGAAATCTGCAGTGGCGGAATCATCGGTATGGGCGAGAGCAAAGAAGATGTGGTAGATATGCTGATGGAACTGCGTGAGATCCAGCCGGAAGCACTGCCGATCAATTTTCTGCTTCCGATCAAGGGAACTCCGTTAGGCGATAAAGATATTTCCGGTCTGACCACAGAATACTGCATGAAAGTCCTCTGCCTTGCAAGACTGATGGTTCCACAGTCAGATATCCGCTGTGCCGCCGGCCGTGAGGTATATTTCAAAGGAGAAGAAAAAAAGCTTTTAAGTGTCGTCGATTCCATCTTCGCCTCCGGTTATCTGACCGCCGGTGGACAGGGCATCCAGGATACCATCAAAACCATCGAGGATGCCGGCTTTACTTATGAGATTGAATCTGCATAAAGCTTTTAATCATGCGGAATATCATGAAAACGCCCCGCAAGTTCTTCTGTCCGCACAACATTGATAAAAGCATGGGGATCAATCTGACGGATAAGCGGAAGCAGCTCCCTTTTTGCCTCGGAATTAATGACGGAATAAATCAGGGTCTTTTGCTTTTCCTCATAACACCCGATTCCCTGGAATAACGTTGCATCATGGTTGGTCCGTTCCCGGATGGCACGATAGATTTCATTGGATTTATCAGAAATAATAAACATCGTTTCCTTCTGGTAACGCTTGTACAATGCCTGAATGATCTGCGTGCTGCAGAACTGGTAAATAATCGAGTACAACGCAATCGACCAGCCGAACAGGGCACCTGCAACTACAAGCATGAGCACATTTCCTGCCAGAATATAATTCCATGCATCAATGCCCTTCTGCTGTGATAAAAAGATGCTGATAAAGTCGGTGCCACCCGTGGTGGTGCCGACATTTAAACACAGACTGATGGCAAATCCATTGATCAGTCCACCAAACACACTGATCAGCAGCACATCCTTTGTAAACACATACGCCGGAAGCATATCTGTAAAAATACTCGTCAGTACAATAACAATAATAGAATACAGAGTAAATTTTTTCCCGATAAATTTATATGCAATGTAAGTAGGAACCAGATTCAGTCCGATGTTAAACACCGAAAACGGTATACTGACATGGATAAAATCTAACCCGATCTGCTGTAGTAAAAGTGACAATCCGGAAAATCCTCCCGGAAACAGGCCTGCCGTTTTGGCAAAACAGCGCAGATTCCACGCATACAAAAGTGAAGCAAAAAACACAATAAACAGGCGGAATACCTGATAAAATTTCGGGTGTTTATATTCAAGTGACTGAAACATCCTTTTCTCCCTCTTTCTCATTTTTTTGCATTGTAACATATTCCGACAAAAAAAGACAGACCTTTACGGCCTGCCTACCATCTGCCCCATTGGGTAATATTTTTCACCTCCAGTTGCCCACTGAATTCCAAGTTCTGCCTTTCCATTCCCATCAAATCCATAGAATATATAACCAGTAATCATTTCTACATGATAGATCCCCTTATATCTTCCATTTTTCTGTCCGGTTTCAAACATCACATCCCCCGGATTCAATTTCATATTTTGTATATTTGCCTGACTCAGACCTCCGCTGACAAGTTTCTTATGCTGTGCACACCATTTTCCCATATCCGCTGCAACCGGTGCATAATATGCCATTCCAAAATTTACACCATTCTTATGATAAGATTTCCACACCAGGGAACTGCAGTCGTAAAATTTTTCCTGCATACGCTTTGGCTGGCTGGTTTTATCAATTGTTACATTAGACAAATCCAGAACCATATCCGTTGGACTATCATCACTGTCATACCAATCATCATTATCATAGGAATCAATATTATAACCATCTTCTGCTTTCACTTCTGCCACCGGTACACAGATACAGGCACCTGCCATAAGTACTGCTGCAAGCAGACAATAAAACCTTTTTTTCATAAAACCATGCTCCTCTTTTGTATGTAATCTTCAATAAAATTATCGTACCACTACAGAGGTAATAAAATCAACTATCCAATTTTATCCTTCCATCATTTCCAGATACTGCCCCTTATCAATATGCATCATGGAAATCCGGTTTTTAAACCGACGGAATCCATATACACAGTCCACATTCCGGATCAGAGACTGCAAACGCTCATCCGGCACACAGACAATCAGCTGCAGATCCATCTTTCTGGCATATTTCAGGCAGACTGCGCTCCTCTCCTGATCCATTTTGGAAAACGCCTCATCCAGCAGTACCAGCTTAATTTTGGAATCCCGCTTACTCTGCTGCATATACAGCATGGCAAATCCAGCAAGCAGTGCTACATACTTTGGATTTTGTCCCTCACCACCGGAATCCCTGCCCGCCATATCATCGACAAAGTTTTCCCGGATTACATTTCCATGCTCATCGGTTACCTGTTCAAACATGCTAAATGACAGATAATTTCTGTAGTCTGCGTACTGTTCCATTTCTTTGCGCTTCTGTGCCTGCAAATGCTCATCCTCGTCTTTCGGCGGCATAAACTTGTCGGTCAGAAGTTTGATCTTCTGCTCATATTTCTGATAAAATGCATCTTCTCCGAAACTGATCTGGCCGTCAATTCCGGCATTGTCCAGATTCTTGCTGTCAAGTTCCTCTGCCATAAGCATATCAAAAAACTGTCCGTTTTCATTTTTGGCCGGTTCAATTTTAATCTGATACGTGCTGTCTGAGAAATTGGTTTCCCGCAGCAGGCGGTTGATTTCATATGCATGGCGTTTTGCTGCTTTGATATCCCCATGAATTGTTGCAATGACATTCTCCCGGAGACTCTTATAGATGGATGCACATTTTTTTTCAAATTCTTCTTCGTAGGCCGGTTCAAAATCAGTCAGATATTTTTCAAGCAGTTTTTCGTAGGCCTCGTTGGAAGTTTCCGCTCCATTAAAAGGACCTGCCGGATACGCAAAAATATATCGATTTCGCGCTGCCCGCAGCGTTTCTGCCTGTGCCTGTTCTTTTTCTTCTAAATCTGCGACCTGCGCTTTCTTCCTGTTTATAACCGCCTGTCCGGATTGTTTCTTTAACAGTTCCCAGACTTCCTGCTCTAACGCTTCATTCGGGACGTATCCCTGTAATTTTTCTTCAAGCTGCTGCCTGCGGCTTTCGTTCTCTCCGGAAAGTTCTCCTATGCGGCTGCCTAAGCGTGCAAGCTCTCCCTGTGTCTGATCAAGCTCCTCCTGGACCATTTTCACCTGCTTTTGCAAAGACTGTTCCTTTTCTTCCAGTTCTTTGTACGCCCCCTCGCGCAGCGAACGGATGGTTTCTTCCAGTTCCATCTTCTTTTTGTTTACTCTTGCAAGTTCCTCCCCTGCCCGCGACAGCTTTACATAATGAGATGGCTCATCTTTCAGACATTCAAAATCTCTTGCCTCTTTTAGTCTGCGCAATAGATCATCCAGCTGCATCTCCTGCCGGCTTAACTCCTCAACATCTTTTTCATATTCTGCAAGACGCGCTTTGGAAACCCGTCGCCCAATACACGCCCGCGTCGTATAATCTTTTTTCTTCAGATGCCGGAAAATAAAATTGCTGTACGAATAACAGTCCGGCGTCACTCCATCTCTTACCTGTTCCAGTTCTTCCACCGACCGGCACTTGATGATATGTCCCAGATACCGCTTGAGACATACATCCACATAAGCCTCTTGCGTTTTTACCGCTTCATACAATGACCCTTCCATACAATCCGGCTTACTGTCTGCAATCGCTTTGGAATTAATCAAATCAACATTTTCATATTGCTTCATATTGCGAAACAGGACTGCTGCCTCATGTGCATACTGCGGCTCTGTAATCAGGGAATGTTTCAGCCTTCCCATGCGACCTTCAATCGCATTCTTCCATTCTTCCTCCTGCACATCGAAAAGATCTGCAAAAATCTGTACTTTCACCGTCTGCCCATAGCGGTCACTTAATTGCTGGGATAGTGCACTTCTTGCTGACCGCAAATTCTCATCATATGGTTTGCGGTCATGTTTCATATCATCTACCAGCCGCTTTTTTTCTTTTAGCTGTTTTCCGATCTCACGTCTCTGATCTCTGTAATCCTCCACTTCATCCTCGATATTTTGCTTGGCCGATTCAATTTTCAGATGCAGATTCTGGCACAGTTCTTCTGTCACCCTTCCCTGGTTTAATTCAGCAATCATGTTGAGTACCGGATTGCTGATATAATCCGTGATCACATCGTCTTCTTCCCAGTTTTTCATTCCCTGAAGGATCTTTTGCCACTGTCTGGTATTATCTGCCAGCATCCTGCTGCGCTCATCTAATTCCTCGTACTGCTGCTGTTTTCCCCCTAAATCGCTGGCTTTTAAATCGGCACTGACCTGTATCAATTTCTGCTGTGCTTCCTCCCGCGAGGCAGAAAGTTCCTGCACTTTTTTCTTGCATTGTTCCTGTTTTTCTGCAAGATTCCTTTTGTCGTCTTCTGCTGCCTGAATCCTTGCCCGCAAATCTTCAATACCGATGCAGCGTATCATGGCTTCTGCCCGGACGATATCCGTCTGCAGACGCACCAGTTCCTTTCCTGATGCCTGAATTTCAGATAACAGCTCAATCCGCTTCCGCAGATCTTCTATTTTTTCTTTGATCTGGCGGTAAGAATCCAGCTGTTCACTAATCGTGGCAATGGTATTGGAAGTGTTCTTTGGAAACATATAATCACGAATAAACTGTCCCGTTCCATTGGTCATTTTCAGGGCAATTGCACTTTTTTCCATCGTGATAAAACGGTTCTGATCAATATACCCTAGAATCACATCATACAGAGTTCCCAGATATGCCTCTTTGGAACCATAAATGCGGTTGACTTCTCCCTTTCCGCGGTTGTCATCGGATTTTGTTCTGGCACTGACCAGCTTTTTGATCTCCTGATTGGAATAGCAGACGCCCTGTTCCGTCAGATATTCAGACTCCGGCATTTTCCCGGAGTGACTGAAATACACAAATTTTTTAATCTCAGAATCTGATTTTCTTACTTCAAACGCAATTCCAATACAGGTTATAATATGGGTTCCGGTATCTTCAATTTCCAGAGCAATTACGGAACAGAAATCACAGTCTTTACGATTGGCAGATCCGTCTTTTTGTTCTCCGCGCAGATAACTTAACACACTTCTGCGATTTTTTGCATCATCCGCTGCTTTATTCAGAAAACTCGGTGAGAAACTTCCATACAAAATGACCTGGATGGCATCCATCACTGTCGATTTTCCAGATCCGCTTTTTCCACTGAACAAATTCACATATTCATGAAACTCCAGTACCTTATGATCAATGCCTCCCCAGTTGTTAAGGCACATCCTTGTAAAAACTTTTTTTGCCTGACTCAATTTATTCACTCCTCATTTCGTCTTGTGTTTCCCACTGATCCTGCGTCTTTTCCGAATACTCTGCTTCCTTTTGTTCTTCCGTTTCCCCGGTTTCTCCTTTGAACATTTCAACCAGCTCATTAATATCTGCCGCTGAACAGAAAATATTAATGGTACTGTAAATATAAATCGGGGAATCGTCTTCGAGATTTCCAATGGCACTTGGCAGTTCGATCATCTGGTGTGTTTTCATCAGGATCAATGCCTCCTGCCACTCCTGAGCGGTCAGTCTGCGCGTAATCAGGTTTGTTTCCTTTCCATATCTTCGGATCTCCGCAAGACTGGTTGTCGTGGCATGTAGTCCTTCTCCCATAATTTTATCCCGATAAATCAATTTCATAAGGATCACCAGTTTCGTTGTTAAAAGTGTCATACGCTCCGTCAGCACGCCATCTCCTGTAATCCGGAAAATATGTTCCTGCGGATCATGAACCAGTTCACAGTCAAGCACCTGCAGATAATCTGCAATAAATTCCCGATTTCTCGCACATACCTGATAGTGAGGATTATCCTTCTGGATCAGAGTAACCGGATCACACTTTGTCTGCAAAATACAGGTCTGGCGAAACAGATCCTGTATGGTTTTTCTAATATTTTCCGCCTCACTCTGCGAGATATTTTCCATGTATTCTAACATTTATTTTTTCTCTCCTTTTTTTGCGTCAATCACCAGTTTTGAAAAAACGAATCCATATTCTCCTTTTAATTCTCCATCAATATGCACCGTTTCCTCCTGTTTCGTATCATCCGTTTCCTCCTGCCACAAAAACAGCAGTTTTTCCAGATCTTCTACGGACTGAATCGTCTGTTCATCCGTGACAAATCTGCCATCCACGATATTTTTCTGTCTGAATTCCTGCAACTGTTTTTTCGTATAAAGCGGCTTTGGTACAAAATCGGTCATCTGAGTCTCCTCGTTGTGCTTTTCCATCGCAATCGGGTGAAATCCTGCATCCTCCGCATTTTTCCGGTTGTAAAAACTTCTATCGGTTATATTCTTAAACTGTGTTCCCACTCTGATCCGGTCACGCATTTGTTCTAACACCTGTGGGCTGTTTGCATGATGATCCAACAAATTAATTAACTTTACAATATGATCTTCATCCGAAGAGCCTTCCTGCAGAATATAATGGATTCGTGCCAGTGCACGCTTGGCAAAGACGGTTTTCTGTTCGATCAGCCTGTTATATTTTTTTTCGATCAGATCAAATTCCCGCTCCACCTGATACACAAGCTGACTGGCACTTTCACAATATTCCAGACGATACTGGTTTCTTTTGCTGGTAACAGTTCCCTCCACAAGTCCGGTACGCTCTTTTACAAGCTGTTCCCTTTTTTGGTCATTTTCTCTAAGGATCTGGCTGATCAGTTCCTTAACTGCTTCCTTATAACGGTAAAAGCTGTCTGTTGTCGTAAGAATTGCATATTTTTTACTGTCACTGTTGTTAATTTCCTCTACCAGAACTTTCTGAATTCCAATAAAATTTTTTTTCTGCGACAATTCCTCAAAATAGGAACGCATTCCATCCTGCATATTGGAAAGAAGCTGCCCCAGCCGTCTGGACGTCTGGAGTGCGTTTTTTAAAATATCATTATTTTTTTCTGTATCCGAATGATACGTAAACAAAGCACTGTAAATCGAAAGGATACTTTCCCTCTCCCGGCTGTCATCTTCTGTCTGAAGCTTCTGAAACAATTCCGTAAACAGCTGACTGTATTCCGGGAAAGAAATAATATACGTATTTAACTTTTCATCAAAATCGCTTTTTAACCATCCCCACCGAATCAAGATATTCAATATGCCAGACGGCGAATCTTCCGGAAATAAGGTATCCGGCTCGTCCTCTTCTTCTATTTCCTCATCCTCCCAGATAATCCTTGCCTTTGCAATTGTATCTGCAATAATCACACGGCATTCCTCTATCGTCAATCCAAGTGCTGTATACACTTCATTATTTTCCTCATAAATTGCCACAAGAAACTGCATATATGCATCACGGTTTTTCGTGCGAAATAGTTTATAAAATTCCTTTGGAATTTTCTTTTTTAAAATCATGAATGAATTTCCTCTTTATTTTCTACAACAGCCGTTCCTGTTCTATCGTCAGACCTGACTTAAGTATTGCTTCCTTTAATGGTTCCAGTAGTCCTGCATTTTTCCTTATCAGCTTATTTCTGGTATCGTCCTTTAATAAAATACCTGCATCCTCCCTGACTGCTAATTCAAAATCCTCCTGACTCATTTTGTATGGAAGAAGTTTTGGGAATACCTGCGCCTTAATAAACTGGAAAATACAGATTCCTCCATAATCCAGATCTCCCCAATGATAAAATTCACATTCCTCAGAAACCAGATCACAAATCGTCTTCAAAAACCGAACTTCCTTTGGAGAGAAAAAACCATGACAAAATATATAAAGAGTATCTTTTCTATAAGACATGTCCTCATAGTTTGCTTTATTTTCAATTGTCATGATTCTTTTGCAACCTGACAGGGCATACGCCCTTGCATGTTCCATTGTCTGTGTATTTATAATCGTTCCATAAATCTGTGATGAAGAATCAATTACTTTTTCATCATTTATAATATACTGCAGTGTGCCTTTCCACTCAAGCGTCTGCGCATAAGAATGAATATTATGCGCATCCAGCAGTTCATCATCACTCATTTCCTCTATATAAAATGGGGATTTTGCTTTTAAAACAGACAGTATTCTATCCTCATAATTTTTTTGGAAACATTTGGAATTGTGAAGGACACGCGCACTGAACACCCGTTTCCAGATGTGTTCCTTTTGATGTGCAACTGCATCTATACATACAAAAAAAGTTTCATCTTCCAGTTCTTTCTGCTCTTTGCCTCTGTTCAACAGATCCAATAAATCATCATAGTAGGAGCACAACCATGCACAATCCTGTCCTTTTCTCCGCCATTTTTCCACACGGGCAATGAGACGAAGCTGCCTTTCCCTTGGATCTTCGATTTGTTCCCTTTCACACAATTCCGGAATAATCGCAACATCATAATCAATTTTCTTAATACTTGTTTTTACATCTTTCCAATCGGGCTTAAACTTCCCCATCTTTCCCGCATTTGTCTCATTTTCAAGAATATTTGCCTGATCCAAAAGCTGTTTTCTTCCACCCACTATTTCCATAACATCCGCATCGATATACGGATGTTTCCATCCACTGAGCATCCCCGCCCTGTAATGATCGGTATTGGTTTTATCAATGATCCAACGGGCTAAAGTTTTATGTTCCTGCTCTTTTTTTCTGCCCACGTGGTCTCTCCTTTATTCCTATGATTTCATCCACAGGAAGTGCCGCGTAAAAAGCTGATGCATATCTGCCAAAAACATAGACATAACACTTCCTGAACCTTTTACCTCTTCTTCCGTTGCTTCCTGCTGTAATGCTGCGATTGCTGTTTCAATTTTTTCATTTCCTCATCTTCATATATTTAGTATAACGAAAAATTTTCCGAATTGCACCTATTATTTAAACATTTCGCATGAATCATCACCGACAAAAAGAGAACAGTGCCCCGATTTATCATCTGACACTGTTCTCTTTCTTTTGGTTTTATCCCTGTTCTCCGGATTCCGGTACATCTGTACTTACCGGTTTTGTACTATTCTGCGGCTCCACTTTTGCCATCGTAACCTTTGTTCCGTCATCCTTTACTACAAAGTTCACGGAATCAAGTCCCGATACATTCACATTGCGGTTGACCTTTGCATCGTAAGACTCGGCATTGATAATATCTGCCAGATCAATTCCGGTTGCTTCTTTCATGCTTTCAAAGACTTTTGCCATGACCACCGGCACATTTCCGGCAATCTGATCCACACCATTGCTGCCGCCTTCGCCACCTCCAATGATTGTGATCTTGTCAATCTGACCGAGCGGTTCTGCAACTTTTCCGGCAATATCCGGAAGTACCTTGATCATCATTTCCGCTACTGCAGCCTTATTATACTTCGCATATGCTTCTGCCTTCTTTTCCATGGCTTCTGCTTCCGCAATACCTTTTGCCTGAATCGCAGATGCCTCTGCCTCACCGACTGCCCGGATACCGGCTGCTTCCTGCTCTCTTGCAAAACGCATGGCTTCTGCCTGTGCCTTCTGCGCTTCCGCTTCCCGCTGTGCCTCAAACTGCTTTGCCTCTGCGTCCTTCTGACGCTGATAAAGTTCTGCTTCCGCGCGCTGCTGGGCTGCATATTTTTCTGCCTCGGCTTTCTTCTTTACTTCTGCCTCCAGCGACTGCTCCGTAACGGCAACCTGCTTCTGCTTTAACTCAATTTCACGCTCCTGCTTTGCAATATCTGCATTTGCCGTGGTAACTTCGATGGTCTTACGTTGTTCCTCTTTCTGGATTTCGTAAGCGGCATCTGCCATCGCCTTCTTTGTGTCGGCTTCCATCTGAAGTTCTGATTTTTTGATTGCCAGTTCATTCTGTTTCTTCGCAATCTCTGTCTGCGCTTCCACTGCCGCATCATTGGATTCTTTATCCGCTGCTGCCTGTGCAACTTTAATATCTCTCTCACTCTCAGCTTTTGCGATGGCTGCAGATTTCTTAATCTTTACAATATTGTCGATACCGAGATTTTCAATGACATCATTTCCATCAACGAAATTCTGCACATTGAAACTGATGATATCCAGTCCCATCGCTGCCAGATCCGGCTCCGCATTTTCTTTGACAAGGTTGGCAAATTTCTGACGGTCGGAAACCATTTCCTCCAGCCGCATCTTACCAACAATCTCACGCACATTACCTTCAAGCACTTCACGTGCCACACTTGCTATGTACTCTGTATTTTTATTCAGAAAGTTCTCTGCTGCCAGACGCAGTTTCTCCGGATCATTACTGATCTTGACATTGACCGTGGCATCCACATTGATATTGATGTAATCCGCTGTCGGTACAGCGTTACTCGTCTTGACATCAATCGGAATCAGACGCAGATTCAGTTTATCCAGACGCTCAAAAAACGGAATCCTTATACTTGCCTTTCCAATGACAACTTTTGATTTCTTTTTCACACCAGAAATAATGTATGCCATATCCGGTGGTGCTTTCACATATCCCAGCAATAACAGCAATACAACGATCACCACAATAACCGCCGGGACAAGATACGGTATCAGATTTTCCATAAAAATCCCCTTTCTGTTAACTACCTGTCTCTTATACACATCTCCGAGCCCACGAGACAAG
>ERZ1027051.378-NODE-378-length-22549-cov-11.302881_pt1 | contig 22549 bp, 14 predicted proteins | sample MGYA00519429_ERZ1027051 | MGnify/ENA primary metagenome ERZ1027051 (study PRJEB26926, sample SAMN06164598) | human gut metagenome | biome: ENVO:00009003; feature: ENVO:2100002; material: ENVO:00002003 | host: Homo sapiens | place: USA | collected 2012 ... | reverse complement strand
GTCATGCTTCGTACACAGGGCATACTTGCAGATGACGAGCTTAAGTACACAAGAAGGGTGCTCAAGTCAGCGGCACTTACTTATGTAGCCAGTGCGGCGGCTGCTATTTTACAGCTCCTTCGTATAATACTTATCACAAACGGACGCAGACGAGACGACTGATACTGTTTTAGCTGCAAGTAGGTTAAACTATATGACATCGAATAAGAATATAAATAATCATAATAATAAAAATAGCCAAATAAACAAAAATAATATACCGGGCAGATCGGCAAAATCAAACGTGGCAGCGCATAATGAGCACTCTGTAGATACGCGTGAGCTTGCCCTTGAGATGCTTATTGAGATTAATGAGCGTGGAGCATTTTCACATATCGTGCTTCGCAGTGTGCTTGACAAGTATCAGTATCTGTCAAAGCAGGATAGAGCCTTTATGACGAGGCTTGTTGACGGCACTATCGAGTATATGCTGCAGCTCGACTACATCATAGACTCTTTTTCAAAGACAAAGGTAAGGAAGATGAAGCCCTTCATCAGAAACCTTCTTCGCATGAGCGTCTACCAGATAAAGTACATGGACGCGGTGCCGGATTCAGCTGTATGCAATGAGGCGGTGAAGCTTGCAAAGAGGCATAAGTTTGCACAACTTTCGGGCTTTGTAAACGGTGTACTCAGAAATATTGCAAGAAATATAGATTCAGTACAGTTTGATACATTAAGCATCCAATACTCCATGCCACAGTGGATAGTGGACAGATTTGTTGCGGCATACGGAGAGAAGAAGGCAGAGGAGATTTTCAAGGCCTTTCACAGTAAGAGCACCATAAGCATCAGGACAAACCTGACCAGGTGTACTCCGGATGAGCTTCGTGTAATGCTTGAGGCAGAGGGTGTGACGGTCACAGCGGTTGATGAACTTAATTATGCGTTTGTTATATCTGGATTTGATTATTTGAATGGCTTGCAGAGCTTCAGAGACGGACTTTTCTATGTGCAGGATATCAGCTCCATGCTTGTTGCACAGACGGCTGCTCCAAAGAAGGGCGACTATGTGATAGATGTATGCGCAGCACCGGGTGGCAAGAGCACCCATATAGCTGAGCTTTTGCAGGGAAGCGGCCATGTGCTCGCACGTGACCTGACCGATAACAAGGTCGATATGATTGAGGAAAATATAGAAAGGCATGGCCTTAACAATATGTCGGCAGAGGTGTGGGATGCCACAGTATTTGATGCTGATTCGGCGGGAAAGGCAGATATACTCATTTGTGATCTGCCGTGCTCAGGGCTTGGAGTGCTCGGCAGAAAGAAGGATATCCGCTACAAGATGACGCCTGAGTCTGTAGATGAGCTTGCCGCTCTTCAAAGACAGATACTTGATACCGTGCATACATACGTGAAGCCAAACGGAGTGCTCGTGTACAGTACATGTACGATAGATGAGGCTGAGAATGAGGACAATGTGAGGTGGTTTATTGAAAAGCATCCGGAGTTTGAGCTGGATAAGAGCTTTGCTGAAGGCACCGGAATGAAACAGATACTGCCCGGTGAGCATGGAAGTGACGGATTCTTTATTGCAAGATTCATAAAAAGTAAATTATGATATTAAAATAAATCATGAATTAATAAATACAAATTGGTTTAAAAACAATAGTTAAATGCAGACTTAATAAAAATGATATGGAACAGATAAAAGAACAACTAACTGACATCAAATCAATGAATATGGACGAGCTCACAGAGTTTATCATATCGCTCGGAGAAAAGAAATTCCGTGCGAAGCAGATATATGAGTGGATTCATGTGAAGCATGTGGACAGCTTTGATGAGATGACCAATATTTCAAAAAAGTTCATACAGGTATTAAAGGACAATGCAATACTCATCTCGCTAAAAAAAGAGGAGGTGCAGGTGTCAAAGCTCGATGGCACGAGAAAATATCTCTTTGCACTCGACGATGGCAACGTCATAGAGAGTGTGCTTATGAAGTACAAGCATGGAAACTCTGTATGCATATCTTCGCAGGTTGGCTGCAGGATGGGGTGCAGATTCTGTGCATCCACTCTTGACGGTCTCGTCAGGGGGCTTAGGCCGTCTGAGATGATTGACCAGATTTATCAGATAGGCAAGGACATAGGAGAGCGCATCTCAAATGTAGTTGTCATGGGCACAGGTGAGCCGCTTGACAATTACGACAATCTGCTGCGCTTTATAGAGCTTCTCACTGATGAAAACGGAATCAATATCAGCCAGCGCAATCTGACAGTTTCCACATGTGGTCTCGTACCGCGCATGAGACAGCTTGCAGATGAAAAGCTTTCTATCACGCTGGCGCTTTCACTGCATGCCTCCAACCAGGAAAAGAGAAAAGCTCTCATGCCGGTTGCAAACAGCTATGATATACATGATGTGGTCGATGCATGCAAATATTATTTTGCACAGACCGGCCGCAGAGTCACCTTTGAGTATAGCCTGGTAGGCGGAGTGAACGATACAGCCGAGGATGCAACAGAGCTTTCGGCACTCGTGCATGGCATGAACTGCCATATAAATCTGATTCCGGTAAACCCGATAAAGGAGCGCGACTACGTGCAGTCCAACAAGGGTGTTATAGAGGCTTTTAAAAATAGGCTTGAAAAAAACGGAATTAATGTTACTATTAGAAGGGAAATGGGCAGAGATATAGACGGTGCCTGTGGACAGCTTCGCAAGAAGCATATAGATAAAGAGAGAGGAATAAACTAGATGAAGACGTTTTCCATTACGGATGCAGGTGCTATTCGTGAGATGAATCAGGATTTTTATTTCTCGTCTGACACTGCAGTAGGAAATCTTCCGAATCTTTTCATCGTAGCAGATGGAATGGGAGGACACAAAGCCGGTGACTATGCTTCCAGATACACTATAGAGCGTGTGGTTGCATCGGTATCGAGAAATGCCGGGGATGAACCGGTATCCATCATCAAAGAGGCTATCAACAAGGCAAATGAGCTTTTGGTGGCTGAGTCTCGTGAGGATGAAGCTAAGCGTGGAATGGGTACCACCTTAGTCGTAGGAACTATTATAGGAAACAAGCTTTTTGTGGCCAATATAGGTGACAGCAGGCTTTATATTGTAGGTGGCACAGAGCAGATCAGACAAATTACCAGGGATCATTCACTGGTTGATGAGATGGTCAGGATGGGTGAGATAAATGCCGATGAGGCGAGAGTTCATCCGGACAAGAATATCATCACGAGAGCTGTCGGGGCAGCAGATCATGTGGAGGCAGATTTCTTTGAGGTCGAGCTATGTGAGGACGACAGGATTCTTCTGTGTACAGACGGACTTACCAATATGGTGAGAGATGAAGAAATATGCGATACTATTAGGCAAAATGATAATATCGAGACAGCAGCGTCACAGCTTGTCGCCATGGCCAATGCAAACGGTGGCCGCGATAATATCACTGTAATGATTATTAAACCATTTTAAGACGAGGTAATAACAGATGTTAGAGATAGGAAGTTTTTTATCGGATCGATATGAGATCCTAAGCAAGGTTGGCGCAGGCGGCATGTCTGATGTATACAAGGCAAAAGACCATATACTGAGCCGTTTTGTAGCTATAAAGGTTTTAAAGCAGGAGTTTTCGGAGGATAGTTCATTTGTGACCAAGTTCCGTGCTGAGGCACAGTCAGCAGCAGGACTTGAGCATCCAAATATCGTAAATATCTATGATGTAGGCAGCGAGAATGGTCTGTACTACATTGTCATGGAGTATGTCGAGGGTATCACACTTAAGACTTATATCGAGAAAAAGGGCCAGCTGTCATTCAAGGAGTCTGCAAGTATTGCAATCCAGGTGGCAAGGGGCATAGAGGCCGCTCACAATAAAAATATCATTCACCGTGATATCAAGCCGCAGAATATCATTATTTCTACAGATGGCAAGGTAAAGGTGACAGACTTTGGAATTGCAAAGGCTACATCTTCAAATACAATAAGCTCAGATGTGATGGGCTCAGTACACTATGCATCTCCGGAGCAGGCAAGAAACGGCTTCGTCGATGGCAGAAGTGATATTTACTCACTGGGAATCGTAATGTTTGAGATGGTTACAGGCCGTGTGCCGTTTGACGGTGATACCACAGTGGCAGTTGCACTGCAGCACCTACAGGAGGAGATTGCAAGGCCAAGCATCTACGCACCGGATCTGCCAATCAGCTTTGAGAAAATCATCTTAAAGTGTACACAAAAGACACCGGACCGCAGATACCAGACTATTGAGGAGCTTCTCACAGACATAAGGCGCTCTCTTGCGCATCCTGATGAGGATTTCGTCACAATAGCACCACTCGTTGACGGTGGCAAGACCAAGGTTATAAGCCCGGAGGAGCTTGACAAGATAAAAGAGGGCAGAGGTGTCGCAGAGGACTTAAACGATGATGATACCGATGCAGATAATGGTGATGAGTATGCTGACGATGAAGAAGATGATGATGAATATGATGAGTCACTCTTAGACGACGATGATGACGAAGAAGACGAAGACGATGATGATGACGGCAAGCTTTTAAATCCAAAGATGGATAAAGCAATCACAATCATGGGTATAGTAACAGCCGTAATCATTGTAATAGTTATCATATATCTTGCACTTTCAGTGGCAGGAGTGTTTAAGTTTGGCGGCAAAAAGAACTCAGAGTCACAGCAGACAGAGTCACAGACACAGACCGAGTCTGAATCAGAGTCAGAGACACAGACTGAGACAGAGGACCAGATGATTGACATCAGAGGCATGTCAGTGGAGGATGCTCAGAAGGCAGTAGACCGCTTAAAGCTTGACCTCACAGTATTTGCATTTGAGACAAAGCAGTCAGATGCAAAGGATGGCACAATCCTTGAGCAGGATGTCAAGGCCGGAGATACAGTAAAGCGTGGTTCACAGATTAATGTAGTTATCGCAGGAAAAGGTGATAGTACATCAGAGATGGTCAAGATACCAAGCGTAATCGGAAAGACTAAGAGCTCAGCAAAGAGCACACTCGAGTCAGCAGGCTTTAGTGTCACCTTCGAGTATGGAGATTACAATGACAGTGTAGCAGCAGATGTAGTAACAGCACAGTCACCATCAGCAAAGAAACAGGCCGCAAAGGGCAGCACAGTAACAGTCACCCTCTCACCGGGACAGAAGCCAATCACCGTGCCAAACGTAGTAGGTGCCTCACAGTCACATGCAGAAAGCGCCCTCGCAGGAGCAGGGCTCAAGTACACCTATGCCGACTCCCAGTACAGCGACACAGTACCCGCCGGCAGTGTAATCAGCCAGACCAAATCCGGCGAAACCGTAGCCGCAGGCACCACAATCACACTTACACTCAGTAAGGGTAAGCAGGAGATATCAACTAATGTAAGTAAAGGAATTAGTTATAGTGGAGAAGGAACTGTAGTAAAAGCAGAGTATAAGCTTGTAGGTAAAAGTGGAACTGTATACGATAAGGGTTCATATGAAAATACGTCATCATTTACAGTTTCCGGAACAATGAAAGAAGCTACAGGAAGTATTGTGGTTACTTGGACAGTTCAGACAGGGGAAACAGATGAAGCAGGAAATCCTGCAACTGTCACACTTGATCCAGTAACGTATAGCGTGCCATAAGCATAAGAGACGCTAAATAATTATTATAAACCGGAATAGCAAAAAAGAAGTAGATATTGCCATAGCTTGGGGCAGCACGAGGAAAACGAGCCGTAGCGCAGCTACGTCAAGTTTTCCGTATCGCAATCATATTTGTAAATACACACAATACACATATAGCGCACAAAGCAGCAACCAAATACATGTCTTTATTGTAGCCACCGGATAGCACCCACGAAGTGGTGCAATCCGCACCCCCACTCCCACACCAACCCGCGGACGAGAACCTGAACTCGCGGAGAGGAACTAAGGAAGCGGGGCAGGCATGTGTTCCGAGGAAAAAATATGAAATGCCCCGGGGTGTCATAAACCTACCGAGGAAAGAACAGGGCAGAGCAAGCCATAGCCTGTCCGTAGGAGAGCCCGGGGCTGGCTTCATATTTTTTTAGAGGAATATATGCCTGCCACCGCCACCCACACAACCTCAAAGCGCGGCATGCACCCCGCCGAAAGCGTGACTCCTGCAAATACAAAAGCACACAAGGAAAACCATGACAGGAAAAATTATTAAAGGAATTGCCGGCTTCTACTACGTCTACGTAGAAGAAACCAAAGAAGCAAAAGAAACTGCCACAGGCGGCACTCTCTACGAGTGCAAAGCAAAAGGCACCTTCAGAAAACAAAAGATAAAGCCGCTGGTTGGCGATATCGTCGATATAGCAGTCCTCGATGATGAAAAGCACATAGGCAATGTCGAGCGTATACTGCCACGGAAAAACGAACTTATCAGGCCGGCTGTGTCCAATATAGACATGGCCCTGGTTATTTTTGCATCCGCAAAGCCGGATCCCAATTTCAACCTGCTTGATAGGTTTTTGTGTATGATGGAGTACCAGCATGTCCCGGTTACTATATGCTTCAACAAAAAGGACTTAATCACACCTAAAGAGCAGCAGGAGCTTAAAAGCATATACGAGCCGGCTGGCTATAGAGTGCTTTTTACCAGCACGAAAACAGGTGAGGGCATAGATGAGATAAAGCACATTTTAGAGGGAAGGACGACCACGGTTGCAGGTCCCTCGGGAGTTGGCAAGTCATCTATCATCAACTGTCTGCAGGATGATGTGCAGATGGAGACCGGACATATAAGTGAGAAAATAGAGCGCGGAAAGCATACGACCAGACATTCTGAGATTATCCCGATAAAGGATGGCACGTATATCATGGATACACCGGGCTTTAGCTCGATGGATGTGCCGGGCTTTGAAAAGGAAGATCTGTGGACATGTTATCCGGAGTTTGTAGAGTATGAGCCATATTGCAGGTTTCAGGGCTGCAGTCATATAAATGAGCCGGACTGCGGTGTGAAGGAAGCTCTTGCAGATGGGAAAATATCGCAGGTGCGGTATGATAATTATAAGCTTTTATATGAGGAGCTTAAAAACAGACAAAAGTATTAATTTAAAGCATAATCAAACGGAGGAAAACATGAACTGTTTATCACCATCAATTTTATCAGCGGATTATTCAATACTCGGAGAGCAGCTTAAGCAGCTTGATGAGGCCGGAGCACAGTATGTGCATATAGATGTTATGGACGGCAGCTTCGTTCCAAGCATATCAATAGGACTGCCGGTCATAAAGACAATCAGAAAGTGCACAGAGCGTATGTTTGATGTGCATCTGATGATAGATGAGCCGGTCAGATATATAGATGATTTTGCGACAGCAGGAGCAGATATCATCACAGTCCATGCGGAGGCATGTAAGCATCTTGACAGGACAATCGAGGCAATAAAGGAAAAGGGCATACTGGCAGGTGTAGCATTAAATCCGGCTACTCCGCTCTCAGCCATAGAGTATGTGCTTCCCAAAGTGGACATGGTGCTTATCATGACTGTAAATCCGGGCTTTGGAGGACAAAAGCTTATTCCGTATACTGTAGACAAGGTGCGCGACTTAAAGGCACTTCTTGAGAAAACCGCAAATAAGGCTGATATCGAGGTGGACGGTGGTGTTAATCTTGAGAACGTGGAGACACTGCTTGCAGCAGGAGCCAATATCATTGTTGCGGGAAGTGCGGTGTTTAGCGGAGATATAGAAGAAAATGTAAAGGGTTTTCTGAATATCATGATGTAACAGATGCAGGTTAAAACAAAAATGCTTCCGGGGCTGTAGCGGATGTGGATATGTTATTTATAAGAAGGTGGATAAAATGAGGTATTTGATTGTATGTGGTGGAAAAATAGATAAGGAATTCGGCTTAAATGAGATAAAGACTGACGGAATAGATGCCATAATTGCGGCTGACAGCGGAATGGATTTCCTGTACGAAAACGGTGTCACGCCTGATATAATTGTAGGTGATTTCGATTCAGCCACGACAAAGGCCTTAGATTTTTTTGAGAGAAAGGGACAGACAGAGATACACAGGCTCAATCCCATAAAGGATGATACTGATACAGAGTATGCTATAAGACTGGCCATAAGCGAGGGTGCACGAAGCATAGTGCTGCTTGGTGCAACAGGCAGCAGAATAGACCATGTGCTTGGAAATATTTCACTTTTGGGTATAGGACTGGAAAGTAAAGCTGACATCAGCATTATCGATACAAACAACCGTATAAGGATGGCAGATAAGCCCGTAACCATTGAAAAATCAGCCCAGTATGGCAGGTTTGTCTCTCTTATAGCAGTGACAGACGACAATGAGGTGAGCCTTAGAGGCTTTAAGTATCCTGTTACGGATTATTCCTTTGACAGATCTACATCGCTTGGCATATCCAATGAAATAATTGATGACCATGCAGTGATTGATATCCATAGAGGAAAATTTATCATTATTGAGTCAAAAGATTGACTTTTTAGGAATTTTGGGCTATTATATTTTTAGAATTATTTCGGAATATCTGATTACATGTAAGGATTTATCCAGTGTCAGATTTTGAACGTGATGGGGTTATCAGATGATAGAAAAGTATTATAGTGGGGTAATTGAACAGATTTACAATCGCATAGGAAAAGAGACTCGAAATATCGTAATGGCGAATTATAGCAATGATTTTTCGATTGAAAATCTTGAGGTTATAAGACGTTATCAAAGCAATGAGGATAACGTCTTCTTTGCGTATAGTGAGTTCTCTTACAATACGCTGATCGGAGCTTATGAGCCATTTTTGGACATCATATGCAATATGCACAGGCGATTTATAGGTGGAAGCTTTGATGATTTCCAGAAGGAGTGCGGTGTGTACTATCTGCACAGACAGGTGTTAAACAGCTATTATGAGACCGGTGAGTGTTTCAGAGAGGAGATGGTGCTGTTAAATGAGGTAGCATATGAGCAGAGACGCATGACGATGGCCATAGCTGATATGCTTAAAAGTCTTTCGGAAGTAAAGCCTTTGATGATTGTGATAAACAGATTCCAGATGGCGTCTAAGAGCTCAATTGAGACCATCAAGTATCTGATTGACAATCCATGCGCCAATATCGGTATCGTGTTAGGTGTCAATGCCCTGGTCAAGGGTGCAGACAGCACTGTTGAGGTGTGGGATAGTATAGTTGAGTCGCTTGAGGACAGGAGCGCCGTATACTATATAGGCAGTGCCGGACAGCTTAAAAATACCGTAAAAACCACGAATGATGATGAGATGTATATCACTATGAACTTTGAGCAGAGCATCCAGGAAGCATCAAATATCATGGAGTTTCTGGATTTTGAGCAGGCAAAAAGAGGCTGCCGCATCATAGAGCATAAGCTTAAGTTTGAAGATGCATGGATTGATGAGAAAAGCCTGCGCCGCTTTTATATGGTCTATGCAAGGACGTCTGTTTTACTTGGAGAGATGTCCAAAGCGATTGAGCTCACGAATGAATTCAAGGCGCTGATACCGGAAAATGACAGTGAGCATTATCTTTCACTGTATTATTTCATGAAGGGCACCTGCTATATGTATCAGGGCAAGCTTGAGAAGGCTGGAAACAGTGCAAAGAGTGCCTATGACTATGCAGTTTTGGCAGAGGATGACATACTGATATTTAAGGCAGAGCTTTTGTCAGTCATGATAAAGATGTCAGGCTGGTACAATATATTCTTCTGTGTACAGGATATACCTGTCAGTGATGAAATTATAGAAAAGCTCATAAAGCACGGCTACAGGAATTATCTGGCACATATATATATTTACGCATACGACAATAGCCGGGATGTGGTGAAGCAGTCCTTTTATGATGAATCCTTGCTAAAGCATTTTACGAAGGGGCTTGAGCTTGCAAAGGAGATAGGAAATGAGCAGCTTGTGTATGATGCATATCAGAAGATTATCATGCTTGCCAGCACAACCGGTCTCAATGAGATTGCCTTTTTATATGTTATCCGTACATACGAGTTCATGAAGGGGCACGGCAATATATATGTTGCGAGAGAGCTTTCGTCCATAGGCTACAATTTAAGTGCCATGGGTAAGAATGAGCTTGTAGATGATTATTACAACGCGGCAATCAATATGTTTTATTACCTGAAGATGCCGGAGGATATAGCTGAGGTGTATTATAATAAGTCTCTTAACTATATCATGCAGGGCAAGTATAAGGAGGCTGTTCATGCACTTCTTCTTGTCATGAAGACTATTATAAAGCTTCATTTAAACAGCTTAAGAGTGTGCAACACGAGTAAGGTATATGCGCTTCTTGCGCTTGCATCTATATTTTCCGGTGACAGATTCAGCTGTGAGCGCTATCTGCTCAGCTGCAAGCAGTTTCTTAATTACGTCATCTACAGAGTAATTGACACTACAAGAACTGAGGCAGTCCATGACTATTCCAGATGCGATGATGAGATGTTCCTTTACTCCTTTGCATCAGCCATGCTCTTGTGGCACGATGGTGAAAAGGAGAAAGCCTTTTTACGTTTTGAGGATGCGGATAGATATCTCGTTAATGCGGAGGGAAACGAATTTTTTGCATATTCGATATACAGGCAAAGCAGGATGAAGCTGTTTGAACAGCTCGGCAGAAATGAGCTTATAGAGCATGAGAGAATACTCTTAGATGCTCACAATAAAAGGATGCATGAAATAGCAGAGGCAGCTCCGCTTGACATGTTAAAAAATATCAACCTGGAGTCACTGAGTGATGGCCATATTAATGAGCAGCAGATTAATATGCTTGTAAAGCAGCATGGGCTCGAAAAGGATTATCAGGGCTCAAAGCGTCAGATGGAGTTTATTTCCATATGGCAGACCATTATCGATGTCAATGACCAGAAGAAGGAGACTATGATTGAAAATGCCATGAGCAATTTCGTCAATCATTTCAGTCTTGACTGTGCGCTGATTATAGATCTGCACGCGAAGGCGCCAAAAGTGCTTTATAATGATACAGGCTGTGATATGACAGATGAGGTTATAAAGGGCATATGTGATATCATGATAGACTATCCGGAGGGCTTTGCCACATCAAAGATTGGAGAGGGCTTCTACGAGCATGAAAATATCATCTCATACTTTGGTGTGGACGATGTATGTTCATTTGTCGCAGTGCCTTTTATCAAAAATGATGCGCTTTCAAGTGTGCTAATAGCATATGTGCGCATGAAGGACAATTGGCATGGCTCCATCGAGAGATACATGCTTAATGAGGATGATCTGAGCATTTTTAAGCTGTTGTTCAGAGAGCTTGAGTATTCCATTGCCCGTATTGAGGCCAATGAGAAGGCAAATGAGATGAACAAGAAGCTGCAGCAGGCTGCGGTCACAGACATGCTGACAGGCATATACAACAGAGCAGGTATGTATCAGGAGATTGAAAAGCTTGAAAAGCGCATAAGTGTGACATCCGGTGGCATGGATGTGGGGCTTATGTTTATTGACCTGGATAACTTCAAGCATTATAATGATACATATGGTCATGATGTGGGAGATCTGATACTTAAGGAGATGGCCTTTGTGTTCAGGGAAGTAGCTAAGGACAGAGGCTTTGTGAGCAGATATGGCGGTGATGAGTTTATCATAGTTATTGAGTCATGCGCCAGATACGAGCTTGAGAATATCGCAAAGGATATCTATGCAAGGATTGCAGAGGCGGATGGCTTCAGCAGGCAGATAAAGAAATATCTCAACCATGACGTAGAGTTTAATGAGGAGAAGAATATCACCTGCTCCATCGGTATTTCATATGAGAGAAATGTTACCAGTGAGAGTCAGATTACTGAGCTAATTAAGAAGGCGGACGATCTGATGTATACAGTAAAGACAGGCGAGAAAGGACACTATGCATTCTTTTAAATCTGATGAATTTAAGATAAGAGTACTGACAAAGGATGATGCGGAGGAGTACAATGCACTGCTTCGTTATGCTTTTCAGGTGACGGAGGCAGACCTTGCCGAGACCGGCTGGAGGGATGACGAAATCAAGCAGTCGAAGTTTCCTGTGCTTGAGAGAGCTGATGTGCTCGGCTGCTTCAATATCATTGACAAAAGAGAAGAGCTTGTGGCTCAGTTTGCGGTATATCCGCTCGATATGAATATATACGGTGAGCGCTATGAGGTGGGCTTTGTCACAAGCGTTTGTACGTATCCTGAGTACACCGGTCACGGTCTCATGAAAAAGCTCATGAGAAAGAGTCTTACGAGAATGCGCGATAGCAACAAGTCGTTTGCTCTTTTGTATCCATACTCCATACCTCTTTACAGAGGGCTTGGCTGGGAGATTATCTCAAACAAGATGACATATGTGATAAAGGACAGACAGATTCCCACAAAGCTTAAGGAGCCCGGCTATGTGCGCCGTGTGCAGTGGGATGACGAGCAGTTTAAGAAGCTTCATACTCACTTTGCCGCGAAGACTCACGGCTGTCTGTACAGAAACAATCTGGCTTGGGAGGAGTACTTCCGCTGGGATGAGGACGATACGATGGTCGCCATCTACTATAACGAGGATGACGAACCGTGTGGCTATATGGTGTATCTTATCAGCTCCGATGTCATGCACATCAAGGAGCTCATCTACTTAAACCGTGAGGCACAGCTTGGCCTGTGGGAGTACATTCATGCCCACGATTCCATGATAGATGAGGTCAGAGGCAACAACTATTACAGCGAGCCCATCGCTTTTGAGCTCGATGACAGTGATATAAAGGAGACAATAAGACCATACGCCATGGGCAGAATCATCGACGTGGCGCAGTTTATTTCACAGTACAACTGTGACCCGGATGGTCCAAGCGGCTGCTTTAGCTTCGAGATAGAGGATGAGCTTCTGCCATGGAACAATGGCACATTCGTCATTGATTTTGAGAAAGGGCACTGTGCTCTCACCGACAAAAAGCCGCAGTATCACATTAGCATGTCTATTGGCACATTTACCACACTGCTTTTGGGCTACAAGAGTGCGGAGAAGCTTTTGCAGATGGGCAAAATACAGACTACATATGATGCTGTTGCAAAGCTTGATGATATTTTGTACCATGAGATACCATATGTATCTGACTATATATAATAAAAATAAAGGAAAATAATATGTCAAATTATGTGATTAGCTGCTGTTCAACAGCAGATCTTACCAAAGAGCATATGCTTTTAAGGAATATTAAGTACGCGTGCTTTCACTATGAGCTCGACGGCAAAGAGTATATGGATGATTTAGGACAGTCCATGCCACTGCCGGATTTCTACAAGGCAATGGAAGCCGGTGCCATGACAAAGACCTCGCAGATCAATCAGGAGGAGTACATGGAGTACTTCAGGCAGTTCCTGGATGAGGGATATGATGTGCTTCACTGCGCACTAAGCTCCGGTATATCAGGTACAGTCAACTCGGCAAGGCTTGCAAAGGAGGCTTTGGAGGAGGAGTACCCTGACAGGAAGATATATGTGATTGATTCGCTGGCAGCATCGTCTGGCTTTGGCCTTTTGATGGATAAGCTTGCTGACCTTAGGGATAGCGGCATGGATATTGATACACTGGCTAATTGGACCATGGAGCACAGACTTGAGGTGAATCACTGGTTCTTCTCATCAGACCTTACATTTTTTATCAGGGGAGGCCGTATCTCAAAGACCGCGGGCTTCGTGGGAAATGTGCTGAATATCTGTCCTTTCATGAATGTGAGCAATGAGGGAAAGCTTATTGTGCGTGAGAAAATCCGCACCAAAAAGAAGGCAATAAAGGAGATGCTTGTGAAGATGCAGGCACTCTGCAAGGATGGTGCCGATTATTCGGATAAGGTCTATATATCGAATTCTGCATGCTATGAGGATGCTAAAGCCGTAGCTGATCTGATTGAGGCTGCCTTCCCGAAGATGAAGGGAAAAGTAGAGATAAATGATATCGGTACGACTATAGGAAGCCACACCGGTCCGGGAACAGTTGCATTGTTTTTCTGGGGTAATAAGAGAGAAGATTAGCCGGATATTTTAGCCTAAATATCTGATTAGAATAATCAAAATCAATAAAGTTGATTATATTTTTATAAAAAATTAAATTACATCAATCAAAGTGATTAAATATAATCATTCCAATAACTGCGCTTATGTGTTACAATTATATCAGTTCAAACGAAAAGAGGTTTTAAGATGAAAGGATATGAAAAATACGAGCGCAGTTATTTTCTGCCTCCTGAATGCACTTATGACTGGGTTAAGAAGGATTATATAGATAAAGCACCACTGTGGTGTTCGGTTGATTTACGTGATGGCAACCAGGCTCTAATCGAGCCGATGAGTCTTGAGGAGAAGCTTGACTTCTTTAAGATGCTTGTAGATATAGGCTTTAAGGAAATCGAGGTAGGTTTCCCGGCAGCCTCTGAGACAGAGTTCAATTTCACGAGAGCTCTTATTGAGAGGGATATGATTCCTGATGATGTCACTATACATGTGCTGACACAGGCCAGAGAGCATATCATCAAGAAGACCTTCAAGGCACTTGAGGGAGCACCGAGAGCAGTTGTACATCTGTACAATTCCACATCTGTTGCACAGCGTGAGCAGGTGTTTAAGAAGTCAAAGGAAGAGATAAAGCAGCTTGCAGTTGACGGGGCTGTTTTATTGAGAGACCTTGCAGCAGAGACTGATGGTAATTTCCGTTTCCAGTATTCACCGGAGAGCTTTTCGGGCACTGAGGTGGATTATGCGGTTGATGTGTGCAACGCAGTGCTTGATGTATGGCAGCCAAAGGCTGATAATAAGGCCATCATCAATATCCCTACCACAGTAGAGAATGCTATGCCACATGTTTTTGCCACACAGATAGAGTATATCAACAAGCACCTCAAGTACAGAGACGGAGTAGTGCTTTGCTTACATCCTCATAATGACAGAGGCTGCGGTGTTGCCACATCAGAGCTTGGTGTGCTTGCAGGAGCTGAGGAGATAGAGGGTACGCTGTTTGGAAACGGTGAGAGAACAGGAAATGTAGATATCGTGACACTTGCCATGAATCTTTACTCACACGGAGTGGATCCACAGCTTGATTTTTCAAATCTGCCTGAGATCAGGGAGAAGTATGAGACATATACCAGAATGAAGGTAGGCGAGAGACAGCCATATGCGGGAGACCTTGTTTTTTCTGCTTTTTCAGGCTCACATCAGGATGCGATCTCAAAGGGCATGGCATGGAGAGAGGAAAAGAAGCTTGATAAGTGGACGGTTCCATATCTGCCTATAGATCCAAAGGATGTCGGCAGGACATACGAGGCTGATGTTATCCGTATCAACAGCCAGTCAGGAAAGGGCGGAGTGGCATATATCCTTAAGCAGAGCTTCGGTATCAATGTGCCACAGCAGATGAGAGAGCAGGTCGGATACCTGGTCAAGCAGGTATCGGACGAGGAGCACAAGGAGCTTTCACCTGAGTGGGTACACAGTATCTTTACAGACAATTATGTGGATTTTCATCCATATTTCACTATACCGGAGTGCCACTTTAAGCAGGTAAACGGCATTTTCGCAGAGGCAGTTATTTTACACAATGACAGCACCAGAAAGGTAGATGCCAATGGAAATGGCCGTCTCGACGCAGTCAGCAATATAATTAAGCAGTATTTTGACATCAGCTTTGAGCTCACTGTATACGAGGAGCATGCGCTTTCACACGGATCTTCATCAAAGGCTATGGCATATGTGGGTATCACAGTTGACGGCAGTATGTTCTGGGGCGCAGGTGTGGATGAGGATATCATCAAGGCATCAATCGGAGCGCTTGTTGTTGCGGTAAACCATTATCTTGCCACCAAGGCTGACAGTCACGTGAAGGATGAGCGCTATATTGCCATGCTCAACTTCATCCAGGCCAACTACAAGACGGTATCGCTTGCAGACATGGCTGCACAGTTCAACCTGACGGAGCCGTATATCTCCAAGTACATAAAGGAGAAGTCAGGCAAGACTTTCGGAGAGCTGGTCACCAATGCCAAGATGAAGAAGGCACGCACACTGCTGAGAAACAGCATCACAACTGTTGAGAATATCGCGATCGAGGCAGGATATCAGAACGTGGAGCATTTTAACAGACAGTTCAAGAAGCTGTATGGAATGACACCACTTGAGTACAGAAATTCAAGCACAAAATAAGCGGATGCAGCATTTTAATATAACCGGATCAATATGCAAAATGACAATTCATTCAGCTGTATTGGTCCGGTTTGCTTTTTAGTATTGCACTTTTTGTGTGAAAATCTGTATTAAAATTGTATAAAAATGGGAACAATTGGCTATTGATTGTATTTTATCAAGTAATTTGTTGTTTTTACAACGGATTATATGTACAATGCGGGTATAATATAAATAAAAGATAATTATTCAGAACTACTGATAACAAAGCAGATATTGAGAATTTGTGTTTGGGATGAATAGTTATAATAAAAAGCAACTATTTGAATTATAGTTTAAGAAAGAGAGGAACGTACATGAGCAATAAAACTAGCGCAGTTGTTAAGACAAACCCAAGAAAGGCTGTTATGATCGGATGTGGATTCGTTGGTTCGGCATCAGTTTTTGCACTTATGCAGAGCGGTCTTTTTTCTGAGATAGTTCTCATTGACGCTGATAAGGACAAGGCTGAGGGAGAGGCGATGGATATAAGCCACGGTATTCCTTTTGCCAGACCTATGAAGATATATGCAGGCGGTTATGATGATGTGGCAGATGCTGCTATCATTGTTGTTTCTGCAGGTGCAGGCCAAAAGCCGGGCGAGACAAGACTTGATCTGGTAAATAAAAATGTTGCAATCTTCAAGAGCATCATTCCGGAGATTGCAAAGAGAAATTTCGGTGGAATCTTACTTATCGTTGCAAACCCTGTAGATATTTTAACACAGGTGGCACAGAAGCTTTCAGGACTTCCTGAGGAGCGTGTCATCGGTTCAGGTACCGTGCTTGACAGTGCAAGACTTAAGTATGCGCTTGGAGAGCACCTTGAGGTGGACAGCCGAAGCGTACATGCATTTATAGTAGGTGAGCATGGAGACAGTGAGGTGGTTGCATGGTCATCAGCCAATGTTTCCGGAGTGGAGCTTCACAAGATGTGCGAGATGAGAGGTCACTACAAGCACAAGGAGAATACAGAGGAAATCGCTGCAAACGTAAAGAACAGTGCTTACGAGATAATCAACCGAAAGCATGCGACATATTATGGTATCGCTATGTCGGTCAGACGTATCTGCGAGGTAATTATGCGTGATGAGAAGTCTATTCTTCCTGTTTCACACATGATGCACGGACAGTACGGCATCGACGGTGTGGTTCTCTCAATGCCTGCAATCGTTGGATCAGACGGAGTGGAGAGCGATATCCCAATCGAGTTAAACGGTGAGGAAGCTTTAAAGCTCAAGGAGTCTGCTGATGCACTTAAGAGCATACTTGACGGGCTTGAGCTGTAAATATCAGGTTCTTAATATTAATTTTGTAATGTTAAACTTATATAAAATACTATAAATTCAGTAGGGTTTGGGGTATAATGATAACTGTTGGGCTGCATATATTATGTGCTCGGCGGTTATTTGATTTTATGGCAGATAACTATTTAGAATTACCGGGAAAAAGGAGTATATATAATGAGCGAAAGAAAACAAATCCATCAGGAGTTTCTGACAGGCGAAAGAGCCCTGTTTGCAAGCAACGACCTGGATATATATGATACAATTTTTGATGACGGAGAGTCACCTCTTAAGGAGAGCCATGGCATTAGCCTGACAGGCTGTTTTTTTAGATGGAAATATCCACTATGGTACTGTAGTGACATAGCTGTAAAGGACTGTACATGGTTTGACATGGCGCGTGCGGGAGTCTGGTATACAGACAATATCTCAGTCACAGATTCAATAGTTGAGGCACCTAAGAACTTCAGGCGCTGCAATAACCTAAAGCTTAAAAATGTGACATTTCCAAATGCCCAGGAGACCCTCTGGAGCTGTGATCATGTCGATATCGAGAATGTCTCGGCAAAGGGAGATTATTTTGGCATGAATACAAATAATCTTATCATGAAGAATTTCCAGTTGGTCGGCAACTATTCGTTTGACGGCTCAAGAAATGTAGAGGTGCACGATTCAAAGCTTATCTCAAAGGATGCCTTCTGGAATACGGAAAATGTCACAGTCTATGATTCATTTATTACAGGTGAATACCTTGGCTGGAACGCAAAGAATCTGACACTGATAAACTGCACAATCGAAAGCTTACAGGGGCTTTGCTATATAGACAATCTCGTTATGAAAAACTGCAAGCTGATAAACACTACGCTTGCCTTTGAGTATTCTTCGGTAGATGCAGAGATTTGCAGTAAGGTGGACAGTGTTTTAAATCCGACAAGCGGAGTGATAAGGGCAAAGGAGATTGGCACACTGACTATCGAAAAGGACAGAGTTGACCCATCAAAGACTAAGATAATATGTGAGGGAAAATAATCTATGTATGATTTTGATACCGTTGTAGACAGAAGAAATACAGGCTCACTAAAGTGGGATGTGGCAGAAAATGAGCTCCCGATGTGGGTAGCAGATATGGATTTTAAGACAGCTCCACAGATAATAGATGCAATATCAGAGCGTGTTTCTCACGGAGTGTTTGGCTATTCCATCATTCCGGATGAGTGGAATGATGCGTATATTACGTGGTGGGACAGACGCCATGGGCTTAAAATCGAAAGAGACAGCCTGATTTTTTGCACAGGGGTCGTACCGGCCATATCATCTACAGTGCGAAAGCTCACAACACCCGGTGAGAATGTGCTTATCATGACGCCGGTATACAATATATTTTTTAATTCCATATTTAATAACGGCGTAAATGTGCAGGAAAGCCCGCTTGGGTACGAAAACGGCAGATATTTTGTGGACTATGACAGGTTGGAGCATGACCTTTCCAATCCACAGACCTCGCTTATGATATTTTGCAACCCTCACAATCCGTGCGGTATCATCTGGACAAAGGATGAGCTTGCGAAAATAGGTGCACTCTGCAGGAAGTACAATGTGACGGTCATATCAGACGAGATACACTGCGACATCACAGCACCGGGAAAATCATACGTGCCGTTTGCGGCAGCATCAGAGGACTGCGCCGATATAAGCATCACCTGTATTGCTCCGACCAAGTGCTTTAATATGGCAGGCTTACAGACTGCGGCAGTGATGGTGCCAAATAAATTTTTACGTCACAAGGTATGGCGCGCATTAAATACAGACGAGGTGGCGGAGCCAAACGCATTTGCCATCACGGCAGCAGTTGCGGCATTCACAAAGGGTGAGCCGTGGCTTGAGGAGCTCAGAAAATATCTCTGGGAAAACCGCAAAACAGTCTGCAGCTTCATGGCAGAAAACCTGCCGCAGATACACATAGTGGATGCCGATGCGACATACCTCATGTGGCTTGACTGCAGTGCACTCACAGATGATTCTGTGGCATTTACGCAGATGATTCGCGAAAAGACAGGCCTTTATCTGTCGGAGGGAGCTGAGTTTGGAGGCAACGGCCGTTACTTTGTGCGATTAAATATCGCATGCCCCGGTTCAGTGCTTATGGAAGGACTTGACAGGCTAAAGAGAGCCCTCGCATAAGCTGAATATGTACATTTTTTAAAATAAATAAGACCGGTGATCGGCCGGTCTTATCTGGTATAATTAAACATTTATGGCATACAAGATTTAGAAATATATCATGCATACGTTTGTTTTCTGATTCGATAGTTAGTATACACTAACATGAATTAGAAGTCAATAACAAATATGGGGTTTTGATATTTTTTTAGATTTTTATAAATCACGTACAAATCAAAAGAAAAGTTTTGCAAACAATAAAATGTATGTTATAATAAAATAACTGAATTAAAACGAACGAAAATAAACTCACGGGGGTATTCGAAATGCGAAACAATGAATCATCAGAAAACTATTTAGAGACCATACTTATTCTCAGCAAGAAGCTTCCTGTGGTACGCTCAGTTGATATAGCAAATGAGCTTGGATTTAAGAAATCCAGCGTGAGTATAGCCATGAAAAATCTTAGGGAAAAGAACAATATCACAGTTAGTGATGCAGGCTTTATCACACTCACAGAGTCAGGAAGACAGATAGCAGAGATGATATACGAAAGACATGAGCTTTTGTCAGAGTGTCTTGAGAAGCTTGGTGTTGATAAGGAGATTGCAGCAGAGGACGCATGCCGTATAGAGCATGTCATCAGTCCTGAGAGCTTTGAAGCAATCAAGAAGTATATACATAAGGGCTAGTACATTTATTGAAATGAAACAGTTGTTTGTTACATATTGGTGTGGCAGATAAGCTGACGGATGAGACCGGTACCGCAGGGTGCCGGTCTTTTTGTGTATCGTTTTGCTTGTATATATGAGAAAAATAATCTATAATAGTGGAGCTGTAATCGGCGACATCAAATCTGAAAGGGGAAAAGATGAAACAGATATTAAAGTATTTGAAGGAGTACAAAAAGGAATGTATCTGTGCTCCGCTATTTAAGCTGCTGGAAGCATCCTTTGAGCTTATAGTACCGCTTGTCATGGCGGCAATCATTGATAACGGAATTACGGCTTCGGACAAGCTATATATATGGAAGATGGGAGGTGTGCTGGTGCTGCTTGCGGCAGTTGGTCTGGTAAGTTCGGTCACAGCACAGTATTTTGCGGCAAAGGCGGCAGTCGGTTTTTCCACAAAGCTTCGCCATATATTGTTTGAAAAGATAGAGTCACTGTCATTCTCAAAGATGGATACAGTGGGCACATCGACACTTATCACGAGGATGACAAGCGATATAAACCAGGTGCAGTCAGGAGTCAATCTGGTGCTTCGACTCTTCCTTCGCTCGCCATTTATTGTATTCGGAGCTATGGCGATGGCTTTTACAGTAAATGTAAGAGCGGCAATGGTTTTTGTTGTTACTATACCTCTGCTTTCAATAGTGGTATTCTCAGTTATGGCTGCAAGCCTTCCGCTTTACAAAAAGGTGCAGAGCTCTCTTGACACAGTGCTTTCACATACCAGGGAGAATTTAGAGGGAACCAGAGTTATAAGAGCTTTCAATAAGCAAAATGATGAGATTGACAGCTTCAACAGGGACAACGAGTTTTTAACCAATATGCAGCAGGTTGTAGGACGAATCTCAGCACTCACCAATCCTCTGACCTTTATCATTATAAATATCGCAACAATCGCAGTTATCGTATCAGGCGGCAAGCAGGTATACGCAGGAATCCTCACACAGGGTGAGGTTGTGGCACTTGTAAACTACATGTCACAGATACTTGTCGAGCTGATAAAGCTTGCAAATCTCATCGTACAGGTGACAAAGGCAGTGGCGTGCGGTAATCGTATAGCGGATGTGCTTTCTATTCCATCAAAGCTTCCTGAGAAAAATCCTAAGCTCATTGATGCAAAGGCAGGGGCACCTGAGGTTGAGTTTGACCATGTCTGCATGACCTATGAGGGAGCGGCCGATGAGACACTCACAGATATAAGCTTTACAGTGCAAAAGGGGCAGACAATCGGAATCATCGGTGGTACAGGTTCAGGAAAATCTAGCCTTGTAAACCTTATCCCGAGGTTTTATGATGCCACAAAGGGTACTATAAGGATTCAGGGAAATGATATAAATGACTACGATGCAGTGCAGCTTCGAGACAAAATCGGTGTTGTAATGCAAAAGGCAGTGCTTTTTGCAGGAACGATAGCCGACAACCTGCGCTGGGGCAAAAATGATGCCACAGAGGAGGAAATGTGGAAGGCGCTCGATATAGCACAGGCGACAGAGGTTGTAAAGGGCAAAGAGGGAGGCCTTGACTACATGATAGAGCAGGGCGGCAAGAACTTATCAGGCGGTCAGAAGCAGCGTCTTACAATTGCCAGAGCGGTTGTAAAGGATCCTGACATACTGATACTTGACGACAGTGCATCGGCACTTGATTTTGCTACAGATGCGAGTCTTCGCGCGGCATTAAAGGGCATGCATGGTGATAAGACAATATTTATCGTGTCACAGCGTACCTCATCTATCCAGTTTGCGGACAATATCATAGTGCTCGACGACGGACAGATGGTTGGCTTCGGACCTCATGAAAAGCTGCTTGAGACATGCGAGACCTACAAAGAGATATATGATTCACAGTTTAAAAAAGAGTCGGATATGACCAGACAAAAGGAGGTGTAGAGTATGGCTATGGATAATGCGAAGATGAATAAAGCAGGCACAATCCGCAAGGTATTAAGCTACATGAAGAGATATATTCCTTTGCTTGTAATTTCACTTGCCCTGTCTGTTGTTACAGTGGCGCTTACGCTCTATTTTCCAATTCTCACAGGACGCGCAATTGATTTGATTGTAGGAAAAGGAAAGGTTGATTTTACGGCTATGACAGCCATCCTCACGAGAGCAGCAATAATAGTCGTCATAGCGGCAGCAGCCCAGTGGCTTACAAATATCT
>ERZ1027051.375-NODE-375-length-22628-cov-12.017322_pt1 | contig 22628 bp, 22 predicted proteins | sample MGYA00519429_ERZ1027051 | MGnify/ENA primary metagenome ERZ1027051 (study PRJEB26926, sample SAMN06164598) | human gut metagenome | biome: ENVO:00009003; feature: ENVO:2100002; material: ENVO:00002003 | host: Homo sapiens | place: USA | collected 2012 ... | reverse complement strand
TGCTTTGTGACCGGGCCGCGAATTACGGAAGTATCATTATCGGAGTACCAGATGACGGAACTATTCAGTTTTCAAAGAACAGGAGTGTAGACATTTCGTTCAGCGGCTTTCGCCATCTGGTGAATTGTCCTTACACTTACGAGCCATCGAGAAGGCTCATTCTACACCCTGAAAATCAAAGTTCTTCAAAAATTTAGTAATTTTCAAAATTCGCTTACTAATATTCTGCTGTGCAATGCCATAAACTTTAGATAATTCTACGGTGCTGTACTTCTCATGGAAGTACAACGTAACGAGCTGGAGTTCTTCGTCAGAGAGTTTCTCCAAACCCGCGTGTAACCGCTCATTCTGAATTTCGCCTACCCATGTAAAGCGCGTTTTCGTTTCGTGGTAGGTATCCGTTACGGTAATGGCTTTTTCATACTGCTTGAAGTCGCTGGTTTCCGTGGCTGTACTATCATCGGTGGTGTCAGAAACCGTCAGTGTGTTGGTGATGTAGGCGCGTTCGCTGTTGAGAACACCCAAATCAAACTCGTACATAGCCTGAATTGCATCTTCGCTCATTCCGGCTTCACGGTACTGCACACGAAGATGCTCCCACTCTGCGTTCAGCTTGCGACGTTCATTACCATTATTGAAACTCATATGTAACCTCCAAATTTTCGATAAAGCGTAAAAAGTCGAAAATTCGGAAGGCTACGGATATTTTGCCATCTGGGGCAGCCATGAAAAGAGGGCAAACATAAAACCTGCTCCTTTTCGGGAGCAGGCTTCCTGAAGCTATAAAAAAATAGCCGGACAACAGCCGACTGAGAGATTCTCAAGCGAAAATCACTCAATCAGGCTGTTGCCCGGCTATTTGGTGCTACGTTTCATACATCACCCGGAGGTGACGGCCCGTTGCTCGGTGCGAACAGTCCATATTCAGGGTGCAATGCACCCGATTTATTTTTTTAGAAAGTCACTTCTTTCTTCGGAATGATAAATCAATGCGGAGGAGCGTATTGCAGCGGTGGCATTTCAGATGAATCATGCCGCTGCAGCCATCTATCTTTTGATAAAGCTTCATGCCGCATTTTTCGCAGAAACGCCAGCCTTCTATATGTTCTTTAAGTCTGTCTTTCATTATCACCCTGCCTCCATCAACGAAAGTGTGTGGCGATACGGAACATCGCTGGTCAGGATATGCAAATACTTCATACGATTTGCAAGAAGCTGACGCTGCACACCTAGTTGCCTCGCCATCTTCTTAAAACTAGGGTAGTTCATATCTAACTGCGATCTGGATATATGAGATAACGTGTCAGGGAACTGGAAGAATGCCATGGAGGCCCTCACAAGGCACTCTGGCAGCAAAAGACCTTCTGCAATAATGTCCGCACAGTCTTCTTCCAACTGGTCTGAAAGAGCCAGAAGTGGATAATAAATGTGCAAAAGCTGATGCCCGATTTCGTGTGCCAAAGTAAAGTTCCGTACTCCGGTGTTGTGGAAACCTGCCAGCGAGGAATCTATCACAATGTCTTTGGGGCGCAACGTGTCCCGAATGATTGTGCCATCTTCTAGTTCCATTCGGATTATAAGGCGCTCATGTGCAGTCATGCCTAACATAGAGCCATCTTTAGATAGTGGGAACATCTTGATGCTACCGCCCATCAGTTCCATCACAAGCATATCCAAGTCTATCGCCTGCGGATGATTCCGTACAAACGGAACACGCTGATAATAATGAGCGATTACATGGTCTGCAACTTGCAGTAACTCATGCTTTGAACCCAAACAACTCATGTGTACGCCTCCCATTCTTTTTTATTATCCTACTCGATCTGTGTAGATTGCGCCGATTATACCGCATTTTTTCTCATGCTGCAATATGCTCAATGGTTTTTTGTATAAATATCAAATAAATTCAAATAACAACTGTAGAATGTCACAAAATAAACGAATGCTCGATGTTTATATCGCTCGAAAAAAGGCTATTTATATGTAGCAATCCGATGCTTCCTATTGTACAGTGTCACTTTTTTGCAACAAGAAAACGCCCTCGATAAGAGAGCGTTATCTTATAAATATTCGTTTTTGATTGCCATGACACTATCAACAATCTGCAGAAGCTGTTGCGTTTGCTCAGGGGACAACTCGCTTATGACCTGAGATAGATGTCGTATTGCAGCGTTCTCCACATTGATCGGTGTATCTATGTCCTTGAAAAGGTCCTCCATGCTGATTCCCAAACCCTGGCTGATGCGCTCCAAGGTGGAAAGCGTCGGATTCTGCATTCCTCGCTCAATATGACCAACATAGGACGGGTGAATGTCGCAACGAAGTGCAAAGTTTTCGATACTAAGTCCTTCTTGTTTACGAGTTTTACGGATTCGTTCACCAACTTGTATCGTAAGCTTTGAACGCACCTGTGTAGAACGACTTTTCCCTTTTGATTTTGCCACAGCATACCTCTCATCTTCAAAACAACAAGTGCCTTCCCTAAAAAGAGTACACGTTGCGGCAAAAACCTTCAATAGAATATAAATACTAAAATTTTACTACATATATTGCTTGTTTCAAAACTGGTATTGATAGATCATTGGATTTCTCAAGATCAAACTTACACAACATCAAAAAGCGGAGCCCTGAAAAACAGGACTCCGCTCGGATGGATGGGCTATCAATAATTTATAGCAGCAATTCTACAGAACAGTTTTGACAAATCATCCTCTTTCAGAGAAAGTCTCTTAATGACGTACAACTATCTGTTCAACAATTCCCCAAAACTGTATGTGGCATTGAGGGATTTGTATCAATTATCGTTTTATTTTAAGAATTGCACCTGTAAGGGTGTTGTACTCGATGGTTTCGGAATAGCTACCGTGGAAGTTGAGATTTCCAGTACTGTTCCATGTGACATTGAAAATTCCTTGATCCGTATCATTTTCCGTTCGGATTGTGCCAATGAGTGTATCATCCTTATAGATGGTCACACCAACATCTGGAGTATAGGCACTCATCGTATAAATGGAGGACATCGGTTTGGTTATAGACATTCCTCCATCCGCATTTATCCGGATAGCACATACATCATGTCCATAAGGGTCAACAAAGGGACACCATTCACCTGCGGAATAGTCACGGTGCGTGCCATGAGCACAGTCTACATAGCACGCATTTTCTGTCATCTTACCATCGGGGGCAAGGTAAATGTGAGGTGCAGGAGAACCAGCATGATTGGGCCAGCGATAAATGAGATGCCAGTGTGGAGGGTAATCTGTATGAATCTCATTGTTCGTTTCAAAGCCCAAAATCAGGAGATAACCCAAACGATTCCGGTTCAAATACTGCGGGAGATCAAGTGCATACAACATCTCGCGCATGGCAAACATATAATGGTTTGCTGCTAAAATTTCGGTTGCCGGATAATCTCCTTCGCGGTATTTTCCTGCACGTCGTCCGATATGGTTCTGCTCGATTCGCAGGGTCAAACCGGGATCACGCAGAATAGAATGTACATATAGCGTTCGTGTTGGCCCGGTCAGACCGCTGATCTCAAAATTAAAGCTGATGACACCATTTTTGTTCTCGAAGTAAAGAATCTGCTTTTCACAGAGGATTGCAGTTACCTCATACTTGTTTTCGGTATCAAAAGAGCAGGTTGCAAGACAAGCGTCCGCCAACTGTGTGTGCTCCACGTAGACAACGAATTCATTATCCGTTTCATAGCAGAAATGTGGGTCGTTAACAGCTTCCAAGAAGAAGTCGGCATCAAAGTGAAATATTGGTAGGCCGTAGTGCCCTGCCTTTGATTTGATGATTCGGATGGCAGTTCTCCGATGATGGTGCGGTTGGTAAAATTCAGGGATTTGATCCATACTAATACCTCCTCGAATACAGCTTTCATACGTCCATTATAGAACAAGCACAGGGATTCGTCAACAATTATTTTGACACGTTTCAAAAAAAGTGATAGAATGGCATCAGTATAAAGAAATCTACCATAGGAGGTGAAAAATGTATACAACAGGCCGCTTTGTTTGCAATGCAGAAAGAAGCTGTTACAGTTGTCTCTCTGCTATAGAAATTAGTAAGAAAGTATACTCAAATAGAATACTACTTCATTCCGAACAAGGGTGCTAATCCGAAACGAAAAAGAGGAGAATTGATATGAATACACAACCTGTGACCTTCGCAGCAATGACAGATTTGCATCTGGACATTATGCACGATGGAATGATGCGAATAGATGCTTTTCTGGATGCTGCACAAAAGGCCGATGTCGATTTTATCATTCAGCTGGGTGATTTTTCTTATCCCAAGGACACTTCGACCTGTCTATGTGCACCGGAGAAAATGCCCATCAATCTCAAATATGCAATGGAATGTCCGACTGAAATACCAAAACTAGAGATTCTGAATAAATTTAATTTGTTTTCCAAACCGAAGTATCATCTCCTCGGAAACCATGAGTGCGATTTTTGCTCCAAGGCAGATGCTCTGGAAATGTATGGGATGGAAAAGCCCTATTACTCGTTCCATCTCAAAGGCTGGCACTTCATCGTTCTGGACGGCAACTCTTATCGGGACGAACACGGCGACCTTGTGGATTACAATTTTGGAAAATATTTTGAAACCACAGACCTCCCGTATCTTGGAGAACAGCAGCTTGTGTGGCTTCGGGAAGAAGTTCTTTCTGCGACAGAACCCATCGTGATTTTTTCGCATCAACCGCTCTATGCCTGCCCTCGCGGACTCAGGAATGTTGACGACCTGCAGAAGATTATCCGGGAAGGCAGAGCTGCAGGAAAGCGGATTCAGTTCTGCATGAACGGTCATGTTCATCGGGATATCAGGCATTTTGAAAATGGAATTTTGTATTATACCCTTAACAGTATCTCCAACTACTGGGCGGGAACTGCTTATGCAACGCACCGTTACAGCTCTGAGATTGAAGCGAAGTTCCCAAATTTGCAATTTGTTGTTCCCTATGCAGATCCAATCTATGCAATCGTCACGTTGGACGAAAACGGTATTTCGTTAAAAGGAGTAGAAGGTCATTTTGTTCCACCCTCTCCCGAAAAAACTGGAATCACTGTGCCGTTGACCCCTTCTGTTGCATCATGGTCTTTTGCATGGGACGAATTTGAGACGCTTCACGGTGATGTTTGATCACAAAAATACAGCCTCCGAGATATCGGCACTATGCCTAAACTCGGAGGCTGCATTTTATTTCATAGTGCGATTGTAGCTTTGAATGGCATAGGTTAAGGCATCTTGTGGAGTTGCTGTGTCATTGTATACCGTATTGACCGCCATACCTAAGATGCTTAAAAATCTGCGCTCATCAAAGCAGGTTGCTTTCTGCGGGGGAATACGATTGATCTTTGACTGTGCAATACACTTGTGAGAGAGTCCAAGCCAAGGATAAGTATCAAGGACCTCATAGTTGCTGTACGTTTTTTCGCAAGGAGAAACACTGCCCAGAAGGGTCATGGCAGTCGTAATCTCCTCACTGCAAATCCATTTTATAAAATCAAATGCCTCCGTTTTGTTTTGGCTGTTTTTTGATACTCCAATACAGCCGCCACCCAGCAAAGAATTCTGCCCCGGAAGATATGTGTAACCGATTTTATTGATAATAACTGAATCGCTGTCCATCATCTCTGAGGCATAATTGCTGAAAATGATAGACATTGCTGTATCGCCTGCGGCAAACTCACGCGCCGATTCCCGCCACCAACTATTATATCGTTTGGGAGAATAATTCTTGGCTTCGATAAGTTCTTTCATAGATTGAATAGCAATGTCTGTGTCAAGAAGCAAATTTCCATTTGCATCGAACAAATCGTGCGAATGGCTGAAATACCGAGTTAGATATTCGGTTGCAGCAACGCCACTGTTTCCAAGTGTCAGCGTAGTGCCATAGGTTGTTGGGGAATGCTCATTGAAACGTCTAGTGAAGAATCTTGCGATACGGTTAAAGTGCTCAAAATCTTGCGGAGGTGCAAGTTCTTCTTTATACTGTTCCTTATAAAGACGCTGTAGGACGGTGTTCTCAAACAAATCCTTACGGTAGAACAGTAATTGTGCGCTCGGTGTTTCAGGAAAGGCATAGGCAACGCCATTCACACTTGTGTATTGTGGAACAAGGCCGGGAATAAAAGGCTCGAACAACTGTTCGGCACTGGAAGAGGTCAACTCACTCAAGGGCGCAAAAATATGTTCACCAAACCACGAAAGCCATGTGTGGTCCAGACGGATGACATCATAGGCATCTGTGTTTCCAAGGTCGCTCAGAATCTCGTGAATTCCATCATAAGAACAGATGGCGACTTTGATTTCGATTCCTGTTGCATCCGTGTAAATACGAGCCATGTTCTCCATAATTCGAGCCGTCGGGCTGTCCAGTGTCAGAATCGTCAGCCTTTTGCAAGTCGAACCCGGAATTTTGGATAACCAATTTCGCATCCCATCGTTATGCAAAATCATCGGTTGAATTTCGGATCGTTTGTTTTCTTTCCGCTTAATAAGCTGCTCTGCGGCACAGCGTCCCATCAGACGGTAGTTCAGCTCATATTTTTTACATCCGACCGATGGAATTGTAAAAAGCGGCGAAATGGTATAAATTGGCGAATGAAGATGAGGATAGAATGTCTTGCTGACATTACTGAAATTTTCTGCCAAGTGATAATTTGTCAGAACTACGGCATCAACTGGTTCAAGATCGTTCAAAACCTGCAAAAAATGGGTATAACAGTGCTGTGAATCGGTTTGGACATGGTGCAGGATGCAGTTTTTGGCTTTTAATGCAGCCGAAAAAGCCAAGTAAAATTCATTCTGACTGGAATAATCCAAAGTCTCAGTGATGAGAAGGATGCGACTGCACTTTTTAGATGTTAGCTTTTCTGCTAATTCTAAACCAGCTTTGGCGTAATCGAATCCAATATAGAAAGGGGAATCAAAGGGATTTCGCTCCACAAAGACAACATCCTGCTTTGGAATCCCGATTTCGTCATAAATGTTCCGGCCATCTTTTGTACAAGACGAAAATGTAGCAATTCCTGCCGTCATTTCGGAACGGATAGTTTGGAGTTGGACTTCCTCCTCTGCAAGCAAATCATTTGAAAAATAAAGTCGAACGGAATAGCCACTGGATTCCGCATAGTTCTTAAAACTTAAAAAGAAGTCGGTATATCGTCTGTCGTGCACATTGGGTATAATTGCTGCCAGCAGCTTCGATGAACCCTGTCGGAGTGTTTTGGCTCGTTGATTCATGGTATAGCCCAGTTTTGCACATGCTTGTTCAACCAGAATTATTTTATCGCTGCTGACGTTACCACGTCCGTTCAGCACATTTGAAACGGTGCCTTGTGCAACGCCCGCTTCTTTAGCGATATCTTTAATAGTAGGCATAATGTGATTTTCCTCCTAATTGGACACCTTCTCTATATTTACAGTATAATGGAGCATTTCGCAAAAAACTATTGAACTTTTTCACAATATTCAAGGGAGAACTTCTATGTTTTGTTGTATTGACACGTTTCAAAATGTGTGCCATACTAAAAACAAGGAGGTTATCGCCATGAATAATACGTTACATCTTTATAATCGTGATCGCGTTCAGGTAGCAGCACATCGGGGTGTTGCTGGCGTGAACATCCCTTGCAACACGATCCCGGCCTTTGATATCGCACTGAACGGCGGTGCAGCTATTCTGGAAATGGACTTATTCAAAAGTCTTGACGGAGAAATTTTCATCTTCCACACCGGAAAGGAGCCGTTTCAACTCGACCGTCACATTGACCTGACCCGGATGACCGCAGAGGAAATCCGCAAGCTGCGACTCATCAATGTAGATTTTAACGAGACGGAACATGGTCTGAACACGTTTGATGAAGTGCTGGAACACATGAAAAATCGCTGCATCCTGAATCTGGACCGCTGCGGCGCATTTATCCCGGACGTTATCAAGCAGGTCGAGCGTCATGGCATGAAGGAGCAGATCTTGCTCAAAAATGCACCTACCAAGGAAGTTTTAAAGACCGTCGAAGAGGTTGCCCCGGATTACATGTTCATGCCCATCTACATGGAGAACGACACGGCCAGCGAGATGATCGAGTCCATGAACATCAACTACATGGGCGCAGAACTTGTGTTCTCGACTGAAAATGCCCCGGTGATCCAGCCGGAGTACATTGAGGCAATGCACAAAAAAGGACGTACTCTGTGGGGAAATGCCGTCCTTTACAATTATAAAGTTCCTCTTTCTGCCGGACACACCGACGATGTTTCCATGATGAAAGACCCGGCTCTGGGCTGGGGCTGGCTGGTCGAGCATGGCTTCGACATCATCCAGTCGGACTGGACCTATCAGTGCTGCCAATATCTGAAAGACAGCGGTGTGAACCGCTGAGACTTCGCTTTTGAAAAACAGCAGCCGGAGATTCCTTCCTTGCATCACGTGTTTTTGATCTCGATAGACAGTCGTAAAAACAAAGGGAGATTTGAAAAATGAACAGACCAGTATTAGTTGTCATGGCTGCAGGTATGGGCAGCCGATATGGAGGAATGAAGCAGATCGACCCCGTCGGCCCGAATGGGGAAGTCATCATTGACTATTCACTCTATGACGCATATCGTGCAGGTTTCCGGACCGTCATTTTTGTTATCAAGCATGAAATTGAAGAAGCCTTCCATGCCGCAATTGGTGACCGCATTTCCAAAGTCATGGATGTCAAGTATGCGTTCCAGCAGTTGGACAATCTGCCTGCAGGCTTTTCAGTTCCCGAAAACCGGGAGAAGCCGTGGGGAACTTGCCATGCAGTCCTTGCCGCAAAGGACCTGATTGATGGGCCGTTTGCGGTCATCAATGCCGACGACTATTATGGGCCGGAAGCGTTTCAGGTGATGTACGACTACCTGTCCACCCATCAGGATAGGGAAGTTTATGACTACTGCATGGTGAGCTATCTGCTGAAAAATACGGTCTCGGAAAATGGCAGTGTCGCACGTGGCGTCTGCGTTGCAAATCCGGACGGCACACTTCAAAGCGTTACCGAACGCACCCGTATTGAAACGCACGATGAGAAAATCTGCTATTCCGAGGATGGCGGTGCATCTTGGACGGAAATCGGCGGAAACACGTCTGTTAGCATGAACCTCTGGGGTTTTACCAAGAGCTTTTTGCAGGAAGCCGAGAATCGCTTTGCGGATTGGCTGACCGAGAATCTCCCGAAAAATCCGTTGAAATGCGAGTATTTTCTGCCGCTTGTCGTCAGTGAGCTGATCGACGAGAAAAAAGCGACCGTCACCATTCTTCACAGTGCGGACAAGTGGTATGGCGTGACCTATCGTGAGGACAAACCCACGGTCGTCAATGCCATCAAGAATAAAATTGAAGCCGGGATCTATCCGATGAATCTATGGGAGGAAAAACAGTGAACGCTATCACAGAAAGCATCCTGAAAGAAGCAGCTGATGCATTTGCCTTCGACCGTACAACGGGTGAAATTTCTCGCTATGGCGAAGGCCATATCAATGATACATTTGTCGTTTGGGCAAGCGACAAATGCAAGCGCTACATTATGCAGCGCATCAATACTGACACATTCAAGAACCCGAAAGAATTGATGGAAAACGTCTGCAACGTTACCAGCTTCCTGCGCAAGGTCATTCTGGAGAATGGCGGCGACCCGGAGCGTGAGACGCTGAACGTTATTCCGACCAAAGATGGAAAACCTTTCTATACTGACAGCGATGGCGGCACATGGCGAGCTTACAGCTTTGTCGAGGATACCGTTTGTCTGCAAAAAGTCGAAAACGAGAATGATTTTTACACTGTAGCGGAAACTTTCGGTACGTTCCAGAATCAGCTGGCCGCATTTCCTGCTGCTACGCTGCATGAAACCATTGTCAAATTCCATGATACCCCTACGCGCTACCAGAATTTTGAGAAAGCTGTCGCAGAGGATGCAATGGGCCGTGCGAAAGATGTTGCGGATGAAATCGCATTTGTTCGCTCTCGTGAGGCTGACTGCCATGTTCTGGTCGATATGCTGAGCAAAAATGAGATTCCGCTTCGCGTTACTCACAATGATACCAAACTCAACAATGTCCTCATCGACAAAACGAGTAAAAAGGGTGTTTGCGTTATTGATCTGGACACCGTAATGCCCGGTTTGGCTGCATATGACTTTGGTGACTCCATCCGTTTTGGCGCAAACGACTGCGCCGAGGATGAACCCGATCAGAACAAGGTCCACTTTGACCTGCACTTGTTTGAGGTGTTCGCAAAAGGCTTCCTCTCGACCGCTGGAGCAACTATGTCCGAGCAGGAAAAGAGCAGTCTGGTCTGGGGCGCAAAGCTGATGACGCTGGAATGTGGAATGCGATTCCTTACCGATTATCTTGAGGGAGACCACTATTTCCGTATTAGTCGCCCTGCACAGAACCTTGATCGAGCACGCACGCAGTTCACCCTTGTTAAAGGGATGGAGGCTGCTTTCGCTGATATGATGCGTATTATTCAGAAATATTGATGCTATTCTCCTTCGGAAATCACAGCTCCGAAATAATGCATAAGGCCGGGATCGCTAGTTCGATCCCGGCCTTATGCTATCTTGAAGGAGAAATGTGTGAAAAGCTTACTGTAAACAGAAAAAGATGATTCCGGCGAAAATGATTAAAAGGATAAGAGAAAGCTGATTCTGTGTAATCATTATAGGAGGTGCCTCCTTGCACGTATAAAAGAGACAGATGAATAAAGTTTGAACAAGAATACACTACAATTTGAAACGTGTCAATATAGGATATGTAAAATCCAAGTAGAATTACTGAAATTTGTTACTATGCACAAGTTTTTTACATATATTTTGCCGAAATGATAATTGACACGTTTCAAGTTTTTGTGTAAACTATTGTTACAGTGAAGTGCAGTGGGGACGCTGCACAAAGTATTTTTGCCAGAGATAATTAGAAGGAGAGTTTATCATGAATAAGATTTCTCGTCGCAATTTCCTCAAGGTTGCCGGAGCAGGTGCTGCCGCAATGGGTCTGGCCGCATGTGGTGGCAGCAGTTCTTCCTCTTCGAGTGTGGCTGCATCTTCTTCTGCTGCAAATGCAGCAGCTGATACACTGTCCGGTACGATTGAGTACTGGTCCAGCTGGAGTGAGACGGAGAATCAGGCATTGGTTCTGAAGCAGGCAGCTGACGCTTTCACTCAGCTGCATCCGAACGTGAAAATCAATTTTACCTTCAATGGCCGTGATAACCGCAACCTCGTCGTTTCCGCAATTGAAGCAGGCACCCAGATCGATCTGATGGATGCAAACATTGACAATGTTCAGAAGCTGTGGAGCGAGAACATTAAAGACCTCTCTTCTTACATTGATAAGACCTACGACACCACCGACGGCAAGGCATACAAAGATGTCGTCATTCCCAGCATGATCTCTCTGGCAGGTTCCTTGTTCGATGGTAAGACCATGTGCATCCCTTACATTCCGCAGGCATTCATGATCTTCTGCAACAAGGGTCTGCTGGAAGAGTGCGGTGTTACCGAGTATCCTCAGACTTGGGAAGAGCTGATGGACGCTTGCGAGAAGGTCAAGGCCGCAGGGCATATTCCTGTAACGACTGACTCCAACTACTGCACCAGCTGGGTCGGCTACTATATGTCTCGCCGCCTCGGTAACGATCGTGTGATGGAACTGGCAAAGGATAGCAGCCAGTGGGCAAGTGAGCAGGGTGTCAAGGACACCGCCGAGGCAATCGCTTACATGGCAGCAAAGGGTTACTTTGACCCCAACATTGAGTCAAACGTCTATCCCGCAGCACAGCAGGATATGGTTATCAGCGAGAACGTTGCAATGTACATCAACGGCACTTGGCTGCCGAACGAAGTTGCTTCAACTACTCCCGATGACTTCAAGTGGGGCGCATTTGCTTTCCCGGAAGTTCCTAACGGTGTCGAAGGCACGGAGGGTGGTTGCTACTCCACCTATGCAATCGCAGTCAATAAGGACTGCGATGATGCTGCAACACAGGCAGCAGTCGAATTCATCGTTTATCTGACGACCAGCGAGTGGGATCAGGAGTTTACCAATCAGGCAAACGCTATCCCTATGAACGTTGATCATGTCTGGCCCGAAAACCTGGCCGATGCTCAGGTCGTCCTGAACAGCTACACCTCCCGTTATCCTTCTCAGACTGCTATCATCACCAACAGCGACAGCAAGCAGATCATTGCAGATGCATGCCTGAAGCTGATGGGCGGTTCGATCTCCGCAGACGAGTTCGTCAAGATGGCAAGCGCATTCTAAATCAATTGTTTTTACAGAAGGGTAGGAGGTTTACGGCTTTCCTACCCTTTTGCATAGTGAAGGGAAAATAACGATGAAACAAACAAAAGCATCTATCTTGTATTTTATGGGACCAGCCATGCTGCTGTTCTGCTTGATTTTTATTTATCCTGTCTCCCGAACCGCTATTATGAGCTTTTTCAGCGTGAAGAGCGTTACAAGCGCTGTTTCAACATGGTCTTGGGCAGGACTGGACAATTACATCAAGCTGTTCCATACGCCGCTGTTCATCACATCGGTCAAAAATATCGGTAAGATTTGGCTGTACTGCGGTATTGCTTGCCTTGGACTTGCAATCGTTCTAGCAATCATCCTGACAAGTGGTCTTCGCGGTCAGAAGTTTTTCCGTGCTATTATCTATATGCCCAACGTTATTGCAGCAGTCGCCGTTGGTTATATGTGGTTGCTGTATGTTTACAATGCAAAATTCGGCCTGTTCCACTCCCTTTTCACTGCCCTTGGCTGGGAGTCCATGGCGAACTTCCAGTGGCTTGGTACAGACCACATGTTCCTCTCAATGTGCATCGCTTATGTGTTCAGCAATGTGGGCTACTTCATGCTGATGTACATTGCAGCTATTGAAAAAATCTCTCCCGATTACTATGAAGCCGCCACTATTGAGGGTGCAAATGTTTTTGACAAATTCTTCCACATCACCCTCCCGCTGATTAAGGGCGTTCTTGGCACTTCTCTGGTGCTGTGGACTACCAAAACGATGGGCTTCTTCGCTTTGGCGCAGGTTTTCGGCGGTGTAAGCACCTATACTCCGATGATGTACACCTACCAAACCCTGTTCGGCAGTGAGATTAGTGCAGACAGCATGAACACGGGTGTTGCAGCAGCAGCAGCCTGCATTATGACCATTGTTGTCGTCGCAGTTTCTACGATTTCTCGTAAGAGTATCAAAGACGATGGCTACGAACTGTAAGGAGGAAAACAGACAATGGCAAAAGCAAAAAAAGAAAAAATGGAAGCGAATCCTTTTAAGTTGAAGAAAGAACTTCCGCTTCTTCCGGGCTATATCATCGTCGTTTTGTGGACGGCCTTTATCTTCTGCATGATTGGCTGGATTATCCTTGCATCTCTGTCTACTACAAAGGAAATCTTCACGGGTAGCCTGCTTGCGAGCGGACTGCATTTTGAAAACTACACTAAGGCACTTTTTACGAATAAAGCGGCTTTGAACCTGCTGAACTCTGTCATTTACACCGTTCCGTCGTGTATTTTGATCATTGTGGTTTGCGCACCGGCTGCATACTGCATGTCTCGTTTTAAGTTCCGTGGTGCTGGTTTGATTCAGGCTCTTATCATCATCGGTCTGGCAATCCCTAATATTATGATCGTCATGCCGCTGTTTTCTATCGTCAGTGCGCTGAATCTGTCTGGCACTCACTTTACTCTGATATTCCTGTACACGGCGTGCTCTGTTCCATATACGACTTTCTTCCTGCTGACCTTCTTCAAGGGAATCAGCACCTCGTTCGAGGAAGCTGCCGCTATCGACGGCTGCGGCCCGATCCAGTGCTTCTGGAAAATTATGTTCCCTTTGGCGCAGCCTGCTATTGTTACCGTGTCTATCTTTAACTTTATCGGTAAGTGGAACGAATACTTCATGGCTTTGATTTTCGCAAATAAATCCAATCTGCGCCCCATCGGTGTCGGCCTGTATCAGACCGTTACTTCCATGATGAACTCCGGTGACTGGGCTGGAATGTTTGCGTCTGTTGTCATCGTCTTTATCCCGACAGTCGTTATCTACGCGTTCCTGTCGGATAAGATTATTTCTGGCGTCACCGCTGGCGGCAACAAAGGCTAATTATTTCGAGGAGAGGAGATTCCAAACCAATGGAACTTCATTTTACTGGCACTGGCGCTGCATATTATCCTCGGTTGGGCAGTAATGCGGCATTCTTTGTGAAAAACAATCATCTCTTTATGATTGACTGCGGCGAAAGCACATTTCGGAAAATGGAGGCACGTGATGAGATTCGGACTTGTGACAAGATCACAGTTTTCATCACCCATCTGCACGCAGATCACATTGGTAGCCTTGGCTCATTTGCCTCCTACTGTTTGTCCGTTCTCCAAAAACGCATCACAGTCATCGCACAGGATGATACCGTAGTTGAAATCTTGAAGCTCATGGGTGTTCCTGCTGATATGTACGATTTCACGACAGATTACACCCAAATTTTTGAGGATGGTCTGCATGTGGAGGCTGTTCCCGTCAAGCATGCTTCTGATATGAAGTGCTGCGGTCTTCTGATTTGCGATGAAGAAGAAACTACCTACTTCAGCGCAGATGCATCGGAACTTCCGAATAACATCCTTCAGGAGTTTAAGCAGGGGAAGATTCAGACAATTTATCACGACTGTACCTTCCTGACAAAGGAAAGTCCTTCACATTGCTCACTGAAACGACTGTGTGAGTACTTCCTCCCTGAAATGAGAAGCCGTGTATACTGTATGCACTTTGGCGGTGACTTTGAGTACCAAATCAAAGCAGCTGGTTTCCAGACCGTTACAAGCGTCTAATACAGCAACGGATGTGTCCTGCCAATCATTTGTGCGGCAGGACGCATTTCTTTTACCCATAATGTAAAATTAGAGTAAGTTCTTAGCAAATATCTTGTAATAAAAGCTGACTTTGCTTTAGAAAGGAGAACTATAATACCATGGCTGCCCCGGTTTACGAAATGTTACATATCACATCGTCTGTGTCAATTATCGTTATATCTGTCGCACTCATGCTTATTTCCGGCTTTGCGATGACACGTATAACAAAAAAGCTGAAACTTCCGAATGTTACGGCTTATATTGTCGCAGGAATTCTGATTGGCCCATACTGCCTTAATTTGATTCCATCCAATGTTGTTGACGGGATGAGCTTTATTGCGGATATTGCACTAGCATTCATCGCATTCAGCACCGGTGAGTTCTTCAAGTTTTCTACATTGAAAAAAAGCGGCCCCAAGGTTTTGATCATCACGGTCATGGAAGCCTGCCTTGCTTCTATTCTGGTGTTCATTGCGGTCTATTTTATTCTGGGACTGGAACTGAATTTCTCCATCGTGCTGGCAGCACTTGCCTCTGCTACAGCACCTGCCTCCACTGTGATGACCATCCGGCAGACCCATGCCAAGGGTGACTTTGTGGAGACCTTGTTACAGGTAGTGGCACTGGATGACGTTGTTGGTCTGTTGGCATATAGCATTGCTATTTCTGTCGCTCTTGCCTCGATGACAGGAAATTTTCAGGCAGGCAATATCGTCAAGCCCATCGCTTTGAACATCGCTGTGTTCCTGCTGGGCGGTCTGTTCGGCGTTTTCCTCAAGTTGCTGCTGCACAAGCGCTCCACCGATAACCGTCTGATCGTTTCTGTGGCACTGCTGTTTGCCTTCTGCGGCATCTGTGCCGTGTTTGATGTGTCCCCCCTGCTGGGCTGTATGTCCATGAGCATGGTCTACATCAACCTGACGGATGACGAGCGGCTGTTCAAGCAGCTGAATTACTTTAATCCCCCCATCCTACTGCTGTTCTTTGTTCGCTCAGGCGTCAACTTCAATCTTAGCGCGCTGGTGAACAGTTCTGAGAGCATCGGCTCTGTGTCTCTGCTCCACATTGGCGTGGTCTACTTCCTTGTCCGTATCATTGGCAAGTATGCCGGTGCTTTTATCGGCTGTGCCATTGCCGGCAAAAGCAAACTGGTCCGCAATTATCTGGGTCTTGCCCTGATTCCGCAGGCTGGTGTTGCCATCGGTCTGGCAGCAATGGGTGCCCGTACCCTCGGCGGCGAGACCGGCGATATTCTGGAAACCGTTATTCTGGCTTCCAGCGTTCTGTACGAACTGATTGGCCCTGCCTGTGCAAAGCTGTCCCTCTACCTGTCCAAGTCCTACTCCAACAAGCTGGAGGATCTTGTGCCGGAAGTAGTTGAAACTGAGGAGACAGGGGAGCCTAAGACGGAGGTGGAACTGCTGATCCAGCGCATCCAAGCGATTCAGGAAGAGTTGCCGAAGCACGACGACCCCTTCTATGAGGACGAAAAGGCATTCTCTGAAGCCGCTGAAGAACACTATGCCATGACCGGGATTCCCAATCCCAATCTGTACAGAAGAAAGAAGGGAGCATTTTGAAACAGTTATCCTTGTTTGCACTGGCTGATCCCATTGCAAAAATGCTGGGCAGCTGGTCGGTGGAGCTTACCACCTATTCCATTCTGCTCCGCCTTGTGACCGTCATCATCCTGACCTCCATCATCGGCTGCGAGCGTTCCAGCAAGCGGCACTCCGCAGGTCTGCGCACCTTTGTACTGGTGTCCTTCTCCTCCTGCGTGGCTATGATCCTGGATCTGTATCTGATGCAGGAATACCGCATTGGATTCCCGCTTCTTTCCAGCGCCACCATCATCTCCGCAGCTATGCTTTCCGGCAACTCCATCGTGTTCAGTTCCCGGAGCCAGATCAAGGGTCTGACCACCTCCGCTGCTCTGTGGTTCTGCGGTTTTCTTGGCTTTGTTATCGGTGCCGGACAGTATACCCTGACTATCATCGTGTATCTGCTGTTCCTGTGCATCCTCACATGGTTCCCATCTATCGAGGTGTACCTGAACAACCGCTCCAACCATTTTGAAATCCATCTGGAGCTGAAGAACAGCAACTATCTGCGTGACTTCGTTACTGTCAGCCGTCAGCTTGGTCTGCGAATCGACGATATTGAAGCGAATCAGGCTTATGTTGGTTCTGGTTTGAGCGTGTTCACCATCACCTTCACCATTTTCAGCGCAGAGTTGAAAAAGTACAAGACCCACCGGGAAATCATTCAGGCACTCAGCTCACTTGACTATATTTATCATATTGAAGAATTGCGTTGATAAAAGAAAGGTCGGTGAAGCCATAGGATGAAATTTCATGCTATTCGTGAAATCACTTATGTTTCAATCTTGTTTCGTCTTTTGCTGTCTGTGATTATCGGCGGAATTTTAGGATTGGAACGCGGTCGGAAAAACCGCCCTGCCGGACTTCGGACCTATATTCTTGTCTGCCTGGGTTCGACGGTCGTGATGATGACAAATCAATATGTGTCTCAATGTCTGAACACAGGTGATCCGGTTCGTATGGGCGCGCAGGTTTTGTCCGGTATCGGTTTTCTTGGCGCAGGCTCGATTATGAAAACGGGCCGCAACCAGATTCGAGGCATTACAACAGCAGCCGGATTGTGGGCGTCTGCATGTATCGGCCTTGCAATTGGAATCGGATTCTATGAAGCAGCGATCGCCGGAGGAATTTTGATTTTTATAGTTTTATCTGTTATGCAGAATATGGATTATATGACACGAAAAAAGACGAATGTCATTGACCTCTACGTAGAGCTTGAAAGCCGAGATTATATGGGCGATTTTATTGAGTTCATGCGAAATTCTGGATTAAAGATGAGCAATTTGCAGATGGAACCGGACTACCTTGGAACGAACACCATCAACAGTGTAGCCTTTATTGTTACGGTAAAAAGCCTTGAACACCGACCGCACGATAGTATGATCGACACGATGCGGCATATTCCACATTTGAAATTTATCGAAGAACTTTAATTTGTGTAAGGAGAATTCTTATGACAAGAACAAAAAGACTTTTGGCTTCGGCATTTTTGATGCTGAGTTGTATCCTTTTTACCGCATGCAGCCAGAACAAAGAAGTGGACTTCGTGAAAAAATATAAAGTCGATTTAAGCTCGACTTCTGACATCACTGAAACACTTCAAAAAGCAATTGATGAACTGCCTGATGATGGCGTGTTGTTTTTGCAGGACGGAACATATCCGCTGGCAGGTCGAATCGTGTTCAAAGAAAATATGACCTTCAAACTGAGCGATAATGCAATTTTGCTAAACTGCAGTCAGGACAAGAATCCCATGATGGCCTACAACCACCCTTATAAGCACAACAAGGCTGAAGGCAACAGCAATATCATCATCGAAGGTGGCATCTGGGATATGAACGGTCAACTGGATGAATCCGGAACGCCCAAAAATCTTCCCAATGCGGAGTCCATCAACGCTCTTGGCATCGGTTACGGAAGCAATATCACGATCCGCAATATTACTTTCCGGGATTGCTACAACGGACACGTGATTCAGGTTGCTGGCTCGGACAATGTTCTGATTGAAAACTGCCGTTTTGAAGGTCAGTCCTTCCGTGGAAGCGGCGACAAAACGCGCGAGCTTCTTCAAATCGAACCCGGTACGGTAAAGGGCTATCCCTATACGCTGGTGCAGAACAAAGCTCCCTCTACGAATGTCACAATTCGCAACTGTTATTTTGGTGGCAGTGAAAACACGCCGCACTATATGGCGGCCATCGGAACACACTCTCAACAGGCAGGGGTGAAATGCTCTGACATCGTAATTGAGGACTGCACATTCGATAATGCCGCTTATACTGCCATTCATTTCATGGCCTATGACCGCATTACCATCCGTAACAATATCTTCACCATTACTTCGGATTCGGAGCAGATCGACCGCTACGGAATTTTGGCTGATACCTATGGTTCGTTCATCGACCCAACAGGTGCAGAAAGCACAACAGACTTTACCATCGAAGGCAATACATTTGATGTCAGTGATCCGAAGGCGACCGTTCTGGAGATTACCACAAACAATAAATCTCCTAAGCACATCAAGAATGTTATCATCAAAGGCAACACTCTGAAAGGTGTGAATGGCGGAAAAGCAATAGACCTGTATCTTTTGGACAATTGCACTATCAGCGGAAACACGATTGAAGGATTTGACCGTCCCATTGTCGCAAATTCTTGTGACGAGCAGTTCATATCGGATACGGACGTTGTTACAGAATAATGGAGGCAATTTATGCAAACTGTCATTAGCAATGAATTTCTGAACGTGACAATTGATACGCATGGTGCAGAGGTTGTCAGTGTAAAAAATAGCAAAGGCGAAGAGCTTATCTGGCAGGCTGACCCCGCTATTTGGGATCGTCATTCTCCAGTATTGTTTCCGTGGGCTGGACGACTTGCCAATGGTGAACTGATTCATAATGGAAAGCACTATAGCGGTGGACAGCATGGCTTTATTCGGGATTTGGAGCATACCTTAAAGCAGAATAACGGAATTTCTGCTCAACTGATGTTCCGAGCAGACGAAGAAACGAAAACTTTGCGATTTCCGTTTGATTTTGAATTCACAAGTGTTTTCACCCTTGACGGGCATACGCTCCACCATGAGGTCCATGTGAAAAACTGCGGCAACGAAAATATGCGGTGTGGAATTGGCTTTCATCCGGGATTTAATATTCCGTTTGATGAAAACCACACAACTACGGATTATGAGATTCGGTTTGAGCAGGAGGAAAGCCCAATCATTTTGGATTGTCTTCCTCACGGTCTGCTCTCTGGAAAAAGTTTTTATCAATGGAAAAATACTCAGGCGATTCCACTGACGGATACTCTGTTTGATAATGATAGTTTCTGTCTTGCCGGACTCCGTTCCAAAACAATTGGAATTTACGAAAAGAATTCTGATCGAAAAATCATCTGCGATATTTCGGAATATCCGTATACGCTGCTTTGGAGTGCACCTACGAAACCTATGCGATTTATCTGCATTGAGCCGTGGCAGAGTCTCCCGGCTGCAGAGACTGACACCTCCGAGTGGAATGAACATGCGGCGGCGGCTTGCATCGCTCCCAATGAAAGTTACTCTATAACATTACATACAACATTTGAAAGATAAATAGAAGGTCGTTGTATGAACTGTGAAATAAGGTAGCAATCATAAACCAACTGGTAAAATAGGAGGGGTATATTCGTGATAAAAAATATTGTTTTTGATATGGGAAACGTTCTGGTTCGGTTTGACCCGGAACTGTTTATGGACCGCTATTCTCTCACCGGTGAGGACCGCAAGCTGATCCGCAACGAGGTGTTTCGCTCGGTAGAGTGGACCATGCTGGACCGGGGCGTAATCGACGAAGAGATTGCAGAGCAGCGCATTCTGCCCCGCCTGCCTGAACGTCTGCACGATGCAGCCTGCGGGCTGATCGAAAAGTGGGATGACCCCATTGTGCCGGTGGAGGGAATGCTGGAGCTTTTGCAGGCACTGAAAGCAAAGGACTACCGTCTCTACCTGCTTTCCAACGCTACCACCCGTCAGCCCATCTACTGGGCACGGGCAGAGGCCAGCAAGCTGATGGACGGTGCCCTGATTTCCGCAGAAGTTAAGCTGCTGAAGCCGGACCCGCAGATCTACCGCACCTTCCTGCACAAGTTCGCCCTTCGCCCGGAGGAATGTGTCTTTATTGACGATACGCCCATCAACGTAGAGGGCGCACTCTACGAAAACATGGCAGGCATCGTGTTCAACATGGATGTCGCTGCCCTTGCCGAGAGCCTGCACGCCTTGGGCGTAGAATGGTAATATCCCATTTGGAGAAATGCTTATGATGATCTGGATTGGTTTGATACTTTTGATTTGTGCCGGATTCTCCGCTTATGCAGGGGCATCTCGGTTTGATCACGCAAAACAGTGTGCGAAGCATTCTCAGGATGCTTTTACGGAACGAAGAAACGGGGTAAGCTGCATCTGTCTGTCGATCCTGTTCGTGATCCTTGGGGTAGCTATCAATCTATGACGGTGCATTTCTCCCATCCACATTTGCTTCTTCCAAAGCCTGTCTGATGGGATTGCTGCTGAACCCTCACAACGATAGCCCATCGGTGGTTTTGAAAGATAAATATTCCCTCATTTTGTCACTGCATCACAGCAGCAATAAGAGCGGAACCTTGCAAAAGGCTCCGCTCTTATTGTTTAAGAAAGTATTGCATTTCGAGACGGAAAGAATATACTTATATTAGCTCAATTCTAATACTAGATGGAGGGACTATTATGGCTAGACCAAAAGGAAGCAAGAATGCAGTGCGTACCAAGAAAGCAAATGTTGACTATGCGACTATTGTTGCTGAAAAGACCGCTGCCAAGGAACAAATTGAAACCGAGATCGCCGCGTTGTCTGACAACATTAGCGTACTGAAAGAACAGTTGAAAAGCAAAAAATCTGCTTTGAAGGTTGCAGTAAAGGAACTTTCTAAAGCAGAGGCAAAAAAGGAAGCAGCCGAAAAAAAGGCCGCTGAAGAATCCAAAAAAGCCGAGGCAGAATCTGTATTGAAAAAGCTGCTTGCCAGCGGTATGTCTGCCGATGAAATCGTTGCCAAGCTTCAGTAAACTATTATGGGAGCCAGCAAACGGATTTGTCCGAACTGCGGACGCAAAATGATACAGCAGTTCATTGGCCTGTTCCACTGCAAATGCGGCACAAGCTGGCGGCGTGATATAGGATTTTTTGAACGCACTCCAGACATGGTGTTCTCACTGGAACGTAAAAAAGTTGGAAACAAAGTCAAGCAGTTACCGACGATACACCATAAGTAAGCAAGACCATCAGCTGTTTCCGGCTGGTGGTCTTTTTGCGTTCAATCCTCTGTAATGCCGAGATATTGGTCGATTTCCATGATACCCTCCCCGCTGATCCCCACCAGATCTTCAAAGGGCACCACGGTATCGCCCACCTGCAAGGTGCGGAACACCGGGTCGATGCGGTCTGCTTTTCCGGTCAGCGTGATATAGCTGCCCACCGCCGGAACCTCCGGGTGGGCGGTATCCTCCTTGAAGTAGCGCACCGTGATGGTCATGCCCTTGGTGACCTGCATCAGCCGATCGGACAGCGCTGACATTTCTTCCTCGGTCAGGATGCGCTTAGGCACACGCTCGGTGCGCTGCTTTTCTGCGGCAAGCTGCTCATCATAACCACGCAGGGCTGCAAAGGGTGAAAAGATCTTTGCCCGGTTTTGTAAGGTCATGCGGGGATGTTTGCGAAGAGATTCTTCGGTCTGGGGGCGTTCCATCTCTACGATGTCGCCATACTTTTGGGCAGTCTCCAGTCCGGCCTTGCTATTTTTGTAGTTTTCCATCCGAACCTCCTGCACTGTGACCGCCGATCTGCGCATTGCGCTGGCGCATAGTGGCACCCTCTTCGTAGCTGCTGGCTTTCAGCACGGCATTTTTGCCGTACTTGTTCTTGATGCCCAGCATGGCTTGCTGGAGCTTTTTCTCCTTTTCCAGCTTCTTGGTGTCGGTGAAAAAATCCACCTGATAGATGCCCTCGTCCGGCGTGACCTTGTTGGCGTTGAGTGTAATGCGCCGCACCGTCAGTGCCGGGTCGGTGATGCGCTCAAACAGCTTTGCGCTTTCGTTGATAAGGGTGCTGC
>ERZ1027051.372-NODE-372-length-22742-cov-7.383127_pt1 | contig 22742 bp, 16 predicted proteins | sample MGYA00519429_ERZ1027051 | MGnify/ENA primary metagenome ERZ1027051 (study PRJEB26926, sample SAMN06164598) | human gut metagenome | biome: ENVO:00009003; feature: ENVO:2100002; material: ENVO:00002003 | host: Homo sapiens | place: USA | collected 2012 ... | reverse complement strand
GACGCGCCGCCGAATTGTGCGGTGGTGCCTTAGAATAAAACGCTGATTGCCTGCATCACCGTATCGACGCCCACCAGCTTCATGCCTTCCGGCGCTTTCAGCCGCCGCATATTTTCCTTCGGCAGCAGGATGGTCGTAAATCCCAGCCGCTGGCATTCGGAGATGCGTCGGTCGCATTGCGGAATCGCGCGGACTTCGCCCGCCAAGCCGACTTCGCCCATCACAGCGACTTCCGCGCCAATCGCGGCATCCTTCAGCGACGACACGACCGCCATACACAGCGCCAAATCCGCCGCCGGCTCGGACAGCTCCAACCCGCCCGCGACGTTGATATACACATCCTGATTATATGTTTTCTGATTCGCGCGCTTCTCCAGCACCGCCAGCAGCAGCGCCACGCGCCCGGTATCCGCACCGCCGACCGTCCGCCGCGGCGTGCCGAAGTAGGAGGTGCTCGCCAGCGCCTGCACGTCGCACAGCAGCGGGCGCGAACCTTCCAGTCCGCAGAACACGACCGAGCCGCTTGCACCCTTTGCGCGGTGGCTCAGCAGCTGCTCCGACGGGTTCGGCACAATCTGCATTCCGGCTTCCGTCATCTGGAAAACGCCCAGCTCATTGACCGACCCGAAGCGGTTTTTGACCGCGCGCAGCAGCCGATATTCCTGCTGACGGTCGCCCTCGAAGTACAGCACGACGTCCACCATGTGTTCCAGCATTCGGGGTCCGGCAATCGCGCCATCCTTCGTCACATGCCCGACAAGGAAAATCGCCGTGCCGCTCTCCTTGCACAGGCGCATGATTTGGCTCGTGCATTCGCGAATCTGGCTGACTGAACCCGGCGCGGACGCCATATCAGGGCGATACATTGTCTGAATGGAGTCGATGACGGCGACGTCCGGCGATAAGCCGCGCAGTTTTTCTTCCACATTGTCCAGCGCGTTTTCCGCCAGCACATAAAGCGTCTCCGACGTGATGCCGAGGCGGTTCGCGCGGAGTTTCAGCTGCTTGGCGGATTCCTCACCGCTGACATACAGCACGCGCTTGCCCGTTTTGCACAAATTCGCGCACACTTGCAGCAGCAGCGTGGATTTGCCGATGCCGGGGTCGCCGCCGATGAGCATCAGCGCCCCCTCGACGATGCCGCCGCCCAGCACGCGGTCAAGCTCGCTGATGCCCGTGGACGAGCGAACCGCCACATCTTCCGGGATTTCGCGAAGGAGCATGGCTGAAGCGCCTGTGCCCGGCCGCTGTTTCGGGGCTTTCGCGGGCGCACCCGTCACAATAGGCGCGGACTCCACCATCGTGTTCCACGCGCCGCACCCCGGACAGCGCCCCACCCAGCGGGATGTTTCATACCCGCACGCGGTGCAGGCAAACAGGGTCTTTTCCTTCGCCATAAGCGACCTCCGAAAATCATATGTGTCTCCATTATAGCACATCTTTTCGCGGCATGGAAGCACCTTTCGCGGGGATTACCAATCTGCAAGCCACTATGGCAGCGGTGTTGCCGTGGGTTCTTCAGCGCGCGTCATCAGCATGTTCAGCGTCCCGCCGGACAGGGAGATGCTCAGCGTCAAGTCGCCGCGCGCAAGCAAAACGCCGCTGGCGATATCCTCCGCCGTCCCCATCAGGCGCGTGAACCCCTTGTCCAGCAGCGCATTCAGGTACACTTCCGCCGCCTCCGCTGATACGCCCTCCCATACAATCTGGTAATGCCCCGATGCAGAATAGTCGCGGATGTACAAAAGGCGGCCGTCGATTTCCTCCGGCAGTTCCGCCGTGAACGCATTGTCGGGCAGCGTGTCCACCATTTCCGGCTCGGCGGAGGACAGCCACGCATCCTGCCGGTGCAGCACTGTTGGCCGCGGCGTTTGCCAAATCCGCCATACCGCTGCTATGCCCACCATTATCAGCAAAACTGCCAGCAGCACCAATTTGCGGCGCCGATGCATTCCTTTGCGTTTCATGCTTTGCCTCCTTATGATATTACAAAAAAAGCCGACTCCATGCGGAATCGGCAAGCGCTCCCCAGGTAGGGCTCGAACCTACAACAACTCGGTTAACAGCCGAGTGCTCTGCCATTGAGCTACTGAGGATTATGGAATCCGGCAGCGACTTATCCTCCCGGGCCGTGTCCAGCCAAGTACTTTCAGCACTGGAGAGCTTAACTTCTGTGTTCGGGATGGGAACAGGTGGAACCTCTCCGTCATAACCACCGGAAAAAGGTTGGTTTTCACCAACGACTGCATTCTATCACGATTCCATTGCGCTGTCAAGAGGGGATGAATGTATTTTTGCTGCATCTCCGCGGAAAGTGAATTCCAAAAGCAAATGCCACAGTAACAGTAAGCGCTGGTTTGCTGCTGACGGCTATCGACCGGATTTTGGGGAAACTGCTATCGCCGCACTCGACGTTATTCCCTTGTTTCCGGGATGACTGCTGAGAAGTCTATTCCTCTGAGCCGCATCTCCAGAATGATTTCCAGAACAGCTTGGCGTTGTTCCCTTTCGGCGAAGGCCTTCCAAGATTCTTCATCGGAATAATCCTTTTGAACATCAGACCGCACAGCCAGAAGGGCACGTCTGAGATGCGTAATATTCATCATCAGATCAGTTCCCTCCATATCATCTTGATGGACTGTAAACCATGCTTTATAAAAAGCCTCTGGATAGTATATCTTAAACCAGGCAAGCTGCAGACTTGCTGTCACATAAGCAGCCGCATGTGCCCGCGGGAAAAGATACTTGATTTTTCGGCATGCTTCGATATACCATTCAGGAATTCCATGCTTTCTCATGGTGTCTGCCGTTTCTTGGCTCAGTCCTCTCCCACGCCGCACCGATTCCATGATCCTGTATGCTGCTTCTCGTTCCATACCGGCGTGTATGAGATCCTTCATAATGTCATCACGCAGCGCCGGAACATCTGCACAGACTGCGGTTTTTGAAGCGATCAACTCCCGGGCGTTGCCAATCCAGATATCCATCCCATGGGAAAGCCCCGAAATACGAATCAGTTCTTCCACCGTGGAGGGACGCAGCTCAATCAGCATGTGACGAACAAAAGCGGCTGAAAACTCCGGAATTCCGTAACTTCCTGTTTCTGAAAGGATCTGCTGCGCTGTCACGCCTAATGTCCCCGGAGAAGTGAAAAGGCTGATCACCCGCGCATCATTCAGTGGTATGTCTGACAGTTTAACGCCTGTGGATTCAGTCAGCAGATGCAACAATGTAGGCGAATCATGTCCTAACAAATCCATTTTAAGGAGAGTAGCATGCATCTGAAAGAAATCATAATGCGTAGTGGCAAAAGGGGCAGAAAAATCATTTGCGGGAAATTGAACAGGGGTGAACTCATTGATGTCCCTGTTTTCCGGCACGATGACCAACCCGGCCGTGTGTTGACCGGTCGTGGTTTTCACAGCGTAAGAGAGTTTCTCTTTGACGCTTTCGGCCTCACCGGATTCCGGACCAAGATGGTGATCCAGGAAATACTGACGGGTGTACTTTTCCGCATTCCGTTCTGATAACATACCGATGGTTCCAGCACGAAAAACATGATCGTCGCCAAACTTTTCTCGAACGAATTCATGCGCCTTCCATTGTTCTTCACTTGAGAAGTTCAGATCAATGTCCGGCTCTTTTTCACCGTTCAAACCAAAGAAGGTTTCAAACGGGATTGCAAATCCGTCTTTGTCCATGATCCTTCCACAGATCGGGCAACTCCTTGCAGGCAAGTCGGCACCAATACGATACTGGGCTGCATTGACAGCAAAGTCGGCGTAACGGCAGGCTGTACAGCGATAATGAGGGGGCAATGGATTGATCTCGGAAATGCCTGTCAACCAGGCAACGAGTGAAGAGCCAACTGCCCCGCGGGTACCAACTGGATACCCATCTCTTCGGGATTGCTCTACAGTAAGCCTGGCTATCTCGAAGATTGTCCATGATTCCTGTCGGTCTATTATCGCCAGTTCATCTCTCAGGCGCTCCTCAACCTGCGGCGGAAGAGAATCCCCATAAAACGAATGCGCTTGTATCATGGCTTCCCCAGAGATGTGTTCTTCCGCGCCCGGTAAAACAGGATAGGATTTGCCTTCAGCCGGAAATAATGCCAGATGATTGTCAACAAGATTCGCAATCCGCCTTGGCGCATCAATCACAATTTCCTTAGCGACGTCTTTGCCAAGGAAGCGGAATGCTTCGAGCATTTCAGCCGCTGTTCTAAAATGGTATAACGGCTGAGGTTCTGTGTCCAGAATGCCGGTGTTGTATCTGATCACGGCCCTGCAAACAGCATCCTCCGGATCAAGGTAGCGGGCATTGCTGACAGCAACGACCGGGATTCCGGTCTCATTTCCGAGCAGTATGGTGTCCGATACTTCTTGGCGGAGTTGAATTTGTTCCACCGGATCATCTGTCACATTTTCAACAGGTTCAATCTCCAGATAATCGTAAAAAGCAGCAATGCGCGTGAGCGCTTCATCAGAAACGCCCTCATAAATGCTTCGGGCGATTTCGCCCCCATCACAGGCACTGCCAATTAGCAGTCCCTCACGATGTGTCTGGATCCACTTTCTCGGAATGCAGGGGAATCCTTTATAACAGTATGTATGACTGAGTGATATCAATTGATTCAAGTGGATAATGCCGAGTCTGTTCGTCGCCAGAAGCATGACAGGATACCCATCTTCCACCGGGCTATCTTCTGAGGGGAGCATAAAGCCTTCGCAGCCGGGAAGAAGTTTGATCTGCTTCTTGGCTGCTTCCTGAAATGCAGCCGGGAAGGACTGAACAACGCCAAAATCCGTAACAGCGATAGCCGTATGCCCCCATTCAGCCGCCCGGCTGATGTATTGAGCTGCCGAAGCAACGCCATCAGCCGATGACATTCCGGTTCTTAAATGCAACTCAATTCTCTTTTCTAACTCCGAATCCTGTCTTCCCATAATCCTTTTCTCTTCCCGCATCAATACCGCCTCCGTATTATCTTCGGGCGATTCCATCTGTGTTCTCCTCGCATAACCAGCAGCGGATAGAAGCTCATCCAAGGAAACGCCCAGAATATCTGCCAGGCGGCAGCAAGTTGCAATCCTCGGCTTTGCGTTGCCGTTTTCCCATTTGGAGACAGCCTTGTCAGAAACGCCGATCAGCTTACCGAGTTGAAACTGCGAAAAGCCCAGTTCTGTCCTCAGTTTTGTGACCAGATTTCCAAACGCATAATCCCGCATTGCCTCACCTCCTGACGTGAAAAGCATATCACAAGAAAAAAGCGAAAACCAGTAGGCAAGTATCGAAGGAAAGTAGAGATTCAATCTTCCGAGGCACAGAATGGACAAACAGGGCTTACCCTGTTTGGATCCACATGCATCGGAACAATATTCTTGTATTGAAACAGACTGTCCTGCCTGAAGAAACGGCTTTCATCTGTAGCGTCTTTTTTATCAAGTTCGTGGCACATTTTTTGTCGAATCTCCGCCGACAGTCCATAGCTGAGATATTTATAGGACGAACCGCATTTTGAACAGATAGTGTTGATTACCTGCAGATTATCACAGTGATAGCATACATATCCGCCATTTTTATCTTGAATCATCTGTTCGCCACAGCATGGACACCTGTCTTGTTCCATTTCGGTGATGAAGCGGAGCAGCATCAGCCGAAGTCTGCGATACGAATTAATGTCATACATAGAGACAGGGAAAAAAGCTATGTCGCCAGAAGACGAATATCCATAATCAGTAACCGCTTGTTCATTTGGTCTGCATAGCGGCATACAAATTGAAGCCACATTAGCATGATAGTGTTCTTTTAGCTCTGCAACTTTTGATTTCATTTCATCTACAAAGCGAACCTGGCTTTGGTCGTCCAAAGCGGTGAGCACGGGTACAATCAAAATGATATGATGAGGTGCTTGCTTAGAAGCGTTTTCCTCAGTCATTGCTTGTCTTAAAGCTCTGTACTTTCTGGCTTCTACCGCCTGCTGTTCGCCTCTGCTTTCTCTGGTTTTCAGCTTTCTGGCGAAATTCTCGATTTCTGAATCTGTGAGTTTTTGGTGCCAGTGTATTGCCTGGCCATCAAAGAAAAAGCAACCGTCAGCAGTTCCCGCCTCAAGGGGACTGTAAATCTGTCCGCTGACAGTAATGTGATAATCGACTTCCTGCCCAACCTCGATCTGAATGAGATTGCTCTGAATGTTGTTCCTGACATAAGCAGCATCCGATTTCCGAATAAAGAGATTAGGAGCTTCTTCTTCAAAGCCAAGAGAATGTGCCGCAAAACCGGACAGTGTCAGTAGAAAGCTTGTATAGGCAGTATTAAGGTCGCTCGCTGTAATTTTTGCACCAACTTCACCAATGCGAGGCTCAGTATCGATTTTATGCATAACAGCCATCAGAGGAGACCAAATAAGGTATACTCTATGATAATTCTTATCCATCCTAAGAATATTTGTGGGCATCAGTGATCCTGTGATTGGCTTGATTTTGTGGAGCAGGCGATATAAGCGTGTCTGCTTTAATTCTCGGTATCGTCTCAGCAATTGTGTAGCACGACGCAATTCTTCCGTAACTCTTTTTGCCTGATTGTTCTGTTCTTCATAATCGTCCTCAGAGTTTTCGTCACGTCCCATCATTGCGTTGACGCACTTTTGGTGACTGAGATCGAACCCGAAGCTTGCGGTTGAAACACCACTGCTCATCAGAATCCCGTTTAACTGATCTTTTGTTTGCTGGAGATCTCGACAGAGTCTGCGAAGAAACCGCAATGCCATATCAATAACTGTTTTTACGACACGGTTCTCGTAAATCTGAAAATCATCATCTTCAGTTCTGGAAAACAATCGCGCCGGTTTTAATCCGGTAGCGGTGCGAGCTTCCCAGTCCTCATTATGAGCGGCGAGGTATGGTATAGCTTCATGTCCGATTCTTTTTACTGCGTCAATAGGACGAATTTCATTAACAGATTTCAGGTGGGACTTCGGTCTCTTGCAGATATTTCGCAATGCGGGCAGACATTCGATAAGCTGCTGAAATATCTCGCTGTTATCCGTAATTTTCAGTGATTGACAATCAAATAAATGTAATTGGCCGAACTGAACCCATTCAATTTCACGCATGTCAGCGAAATCATCGTGACATCTCGCTTTTTCACCGATAAAATCAATATAGGTTCTGGCATCTTTTTCCTCCATCAGAGGATAGACCGGCTGAACCAAATACTGGTGCCATTGTTCTCCATCGCGAATGGAAATTCTGACAACTCCGCTGCACTCAACCGTTCTTTCATCAGAAAGGAATACCTGGTTATCGTTGACTTTGATTTCGTCAGGTATGGAGGACAGGTATACCTCGCCTACAGGAGAGAGAGACTTGGCGGTCTCTCCCTCCCGCAGTTCTATTGTCTCAAAAGGTGTCTGATACCTAATCGCTATCATGGTTATCACTCCTGAAAGAAGGATCAATTGAGTTCGTTCAGACGTTTCTGAATTAACTGAAGAGTTTTTTCATAGCCCTTGCAGGCATCTTCCAGCGCCATAAATCCCTCTGAATTGTCACTGGTCAATACCTTTCTGACAATCTTGGTGGAGATCTGGGCATCTAGAGCGTCGTTAAGGGAGCCACCCGCCGCGACATATACGGCTGCGAACTTTATGGTTTGCGTAACAATACGGTTGCCGAACGACAGATCGAAGTATTGCATTAGAACAGTATCTATCGCCTCCAGCCGTTCTTCCACCTGTTTCCTTTGACCTTCGCCCGCACCCTCAAACAGTTGCAGTAACAATTCCACAGATATGAAACCAGGCTGGGCCTTAGGGTCATAAGGGCCTTCCGCTTTTCCCTTTTTATTCAGAGAAATAACTTGGGCGCGGTCATATACTTTATCGCTGACCTCAAACGTAGATTCATCCTGATTAGCTGTTCCGACAAACCATATATTGGGTGCTACTCGAATCTGTCTTCCATCCACGAGATCTTTCGCGCCGATCAAAGCTCCCAGACGAGCAAGCTGTTCGAAAAGCGCCTTTTCTTCCTGCTCCGAAAGTGAGACCTTTAAGTCCCCTTGACGTTCTTGCTGTTTCTTTCGCCAGATCTCAAACGCAGTAGTACTGACCGCCCTGAGTTTTTTCTCAACATCAGAAGACAGCTCTGTCGGTAAGGTTCTCATGTCTGTTGAAACAAGATCAATAAGCCACTTTTTCTGATCAGGTTCCTGAAGGATAGCGAGAAAGTCAGAGAAATAGTATTCTATTCTGGCCAGATTCATTTCATCGAGAACTATGAACGTTGGAATATCCGGAGCTTTTCCGCTTCTATACAGCTCGATTGTAAATGTCTTAGCATTGAACAGCTTGTTGAAATCGTTGTAATATCCCAGCAGTTCATTCCGGTCACGCCACGAAGATTCAACCGGGATTAGATGATGATCTCCAGAGATTGCCTTTGAGAAAATTCTTGGCAGACTGGATTTTCCTGTGCCAGACATACCTTCAAGCATAATCAATCTGCTAACCGCCATGCCCGCGAGGAACGCCCGGATATCATTTCTTGTATAGTACAAACGTTCACCGGCATTGCCGTTGCCAGCATAAGAATAGACTAGTTCTACTAGATCCTTAAGTGACTTTATGGAGGGCCTCCGTCTGTGCTCAGTCCAATGCTTCTGGCAATCGGACCCATCCTCAGTCTCATCGTCCACCTTTGTCAAAGCGGGGCAAATGTTGCCGTTCCTGTTTTCAAGAGCTTTTTTGTTTTTTCCCAATTCATTCAACAGATGCTCATTTAGCGCGTGCGTTGCGTCCAACTCCCGGCGAGCAGCAGCCAGTTCGCTATTGAGCCTGCGTTCAGCCATCGCCTGATCTCTGAAAGTGTCGCGATCATGTTCAGCATCCCGCAGTTGGCCTTCGAGCTTATTACACAATGCTGCCTGACTTTGAAGCTGACGGACGCTTTCTATATCCGGATAATCATCCAAAAGATCCCGTTGTACCTCCAGTTGGGAGGTGAGCTGCCGAATACGTTCCAGAAGTTCCTTCATGGAATATATTCGGCGGCTTCCATCAGGTTCTTGCACTTCAGTACGGATCTCATCCACTTGGACCTGCAGTGTAACAAACTGACTGCGAAGTGAATTATAGTCGGCAAGAAGCTGATCATAAGCGGCAACCTTGCCGTCAAGTTCGCGTTTTAGCTGTTCACAATAGGCAGGATTCGCCGTAGTGTAAAGCTCACGCTGCCGCTGTAAAGCCTCTTGCTCGCCCTGAAAGCCCTCTCTATCAAGTTTTAAAAGCTTCTGCTCTTTTTTTAGTTTGGCGCGATCAGCTTGAAGCTGTTCCTCACGCGTCTCGAGATCTTCGCCTTGCTTAGCTAGTGAATCACTTAGTTCACGAAGGGCTTCTCTTGCTTTGGCTTTAGCCTGATCTCGCGTTTTTGCCGCATCTGCCGTCGCTTCAGCAACTTGCCTTTCCGCTTTCTTCTGCGCTTCGGCGGTAATCCTTTCTGCTTCTTGTTCCGCTTTCGTCTTGACAGATTCGACTTCGGAAGCAGCTTTATCCCTCGCGACTTCCGCTTCTCGTTGCTGCCTCAACAAAGCATCGAGTTCCACGCGGGCCGGCTCAAGTTGCGCGTTCACATCAGCGAGAGCGTTACGCGCTGATTCAGCGTCGACAGCTGCTTGTTCGGCCTTTGCTTTTTCGTCATCTACCATGCCCTGATACATGGAGATTTCTTCATCGAGTTGGTTGATAATTGTCTCCTTCTTAGCCGCAAATTCCGACTCGGTGGCGCTGTTCTTTACATCATCGATTGTTACAACCGGGAGGTGAGTTCCAGCCGTTGAGGAGACCGCTTCCGATGTAACTACGGAATCAGTGCTTACGGGCTTTTGCAGGGTCGCTTGTTGCGGTTTTTTGTAGGGCTGCCGTTTTGCCTTTTTGGCCATGTTTCTTATCCTCCTACAATTGCGAGTAAAAGTCTATCCGCAATTGGATAGACAAGCTGCATGAACTGATCATAGTCACGCTCGTTGAACCGATGGTTTGTATCGTGCGACACAGACCTCCTTATGTCATTAAGTTGCCCCACTTTCATCAGGTGGTTTGAAAGTCCCTCCGCTTCAACATACCGTCTAATATCAGGAGACGGCGCATATGCATAAAGCGTCAAGAGATTGATTGCTTTTTCCAAGGTGCTGTTTCCGTGAGTGCGTTCCAAACGTCCTATCGCGGTCATCACCATGCCGACATTCCATCCGAACGCAGTCATCGAAATGCCTGTGGCACTTTCTATGCGTTGGCAAACGAGATTTGCGTCTCCTGCCTGGTCATCTCTTCTTATCTGACCTCTAATTCGATGTAATGTATTCTCCGGAACGGCTTTGAAAATCATGTTGAAAAGCGGTTCCAGCAGTTTTGTACAGAACTGTGTAACAGCACTTTCCTTTTCCAAAAGTGAAGACGCCCGCTGCTGGAGGCTGTACAGTTCCGGATATATGTTGTACAGCGACGGAAACTTCTCCCTGTGATACTTCAGGCGCGGGATAACTTGCAGCATGTGTACAGAAACGTCCTTTTCTTTCAGCGGAGCTGTACCGCCGAATTTTACGCATTCCCGTTCAAGGAATTCCCTCAATGGAATGTTATCAAGAGTTATCCCCTCACTGCGTGCCATCCATTGAATCTGACGTAAAAACCACGGGGAATCAATTCCGCCTAGCCAGGTAAAAGGAGATTCGGTATCATATCCGTTTAATTTGGCGGGGTCAAAAAGCAGACGAATCTGAATGTAGAAGCGTTTGGACGGTGTTTCAAGCTTTCTGATATAGCGTTTTCTGTCGTCCTTATCTTCGCCAAAGTCTTCATTAATGAAGTCGTTCGGCGGAGTATCAACTCGTTCCGGTAAAGGTGTTTCGTCAACTTCATCGTAAGATTCTAGATCCGCGAAGAGTTGTTCCGCTATAATGCGGGATTCCTCTACGATCTCTTTTCTTTGTTCACTTCGATCGTTTACCGCAAGTCTTTCGTCCAGTTTCCGCCATTCGGCGTATACCCGACCAAGCTGGCGGCTGGAAACAGCGATACCTGTAAAAGTTTCCTGCTCATTTCCATTTCTTTTCAGGACAAGATCCTTTTGCGTAGATTGCCTGACCAAAATCTTGTCTATTGGTCCCTTGTGAAAATAGCATAGGATGTCCTTCCTTAACGCGCTGACAAACATGTATCCATACTCGCTGTTCTTGGATACCTGTTCCTCGGTTGGTTCGTTTTTCAGGTATTTCTGACCTGCTTCTGTTATTTGCCAAGCGACCTTCTTTTTTCTTTCGGCATAACCGCTCTGCGCGAGCTGTGCAAAGATAGTGTCGAGCATGCCCGGCGTAACATTGATCGCGTTTCGTATAGAAGCCGGCGGCAAATCAATATTCAAAAATTTCAGGACTGCTTCTTCATATGCGTCTAATTCCGTTTCCATAGGAGGGCGGGCTTCGCATTCAACAGCGTAAACCGGGAGAAGGACATTATAAGATTGTCTCTGTTCATCGTCTCTGCCCTCGCTGAAAACCAATACATCAGCACTCACGGTACAATCCCTCCTTTCCGGTTTTGCAAAGGTTCATCAGCTTGTCGAAAGGATCAACCTGCTGGAGCGTGTTGGGATCCCCACAAACAATCAACTGTCTTTGGGCACGGCTAAAGGCAACACACAAACGGTTTGGCTTTACCAGGAATCCCACACTCTTCTGCGGATCATTTTTGATCTCATTTGACCGAACGGCGGACAGGATAACATAGTCATATTCTTTTCCCTGGAAGGCGTCCACGGTTCCGACTTCGACTAAACGTTTCTGCTCCTCATCCAAGAACTTTTGTATTTCTTCCAACAGAGCCTTCGCTTGTGCTGAGTAGAATGTAATGATTCCTATCCTTTTTCCGGGATCGTTGCGTAATATGCTCTGCAATTCTTTGATCACCGTCTCTACTTCCGCGCGGCGCATTCTGGAACGGCTCCCGTCTCCTGTTTCAGAGCCTCGCGTAATTGGCACACTGATAAAGGTCAGAGCCTTGCCCTGATTAATTGAAAGGGGACTATTTCTTTTTTCGGCTGAAACCCCGGGCTTTAATGCACCATCGTAGAATACATTGCTGACGAACTGACAAATATCTGGATGCATCCTGTACTGCTGTTCGAGTCGAACAGCCTTAATATGGCTGCTTTTTTCTTTAAAGGAAATCTCGAACAGTCTTTCGAACAAACTCACTTCGATATCAGGTATATTCCTGAACTCAGGATTTTCCTGAAGCTTCTTGACGATATCCGGTTCCAGCATTGGAGGCAACTGTTTGTGGTCACCAACAAGTATGATCTTTTTTCCCATGGACATTGGTATGAGAAGATCAAGGGGATTGGCCCTTGCCGCCTCATCGATAATTACCAGATCATATACTTGGCTGTTATCATTTCTCCAGTCCAATGCACTTTGACAAGTTGCAGCCGTTGTCAGTGAATATTTTGAAACTACTGTTTCATATTCCTGTTCGAGCCGCGCGAGGAAATCACTGACTATTATGGTTGTTCTCGCTGACAAGTCGGGATTTGCGGTCAGGAATCCGTTAGCATATTCATCTGCAAGTTTCAAAAGAAACTGGCTAATGCTTTCCGTGTCGCTTAAATCCAATCTGTGTTCGATTCGACCATAAGTATCCATCAATTTGACGACAGCGGAAACATACCGATGGTAAACCTCGGTATCTGATTCATCCGAAAAATACATTTCATTAATTGCGGAAATGTCAGTTTCATCAACGTCCAGTCCTGGATGGTTGCGCAAATAGATCAGTAGCTTTCCGGCTTGATCCTCGCCGTCATCCGCATAGGCTTCTGCTACGATTCTCTGTCCTTCAAGAAGTCTTCTCAGTTCTGCCTCTTCATCATCCTCGGATGTTGACTGTCCTTTGTTGTATGCGGCGATGATTTCATACGCCGTCCGCACTGTCTCTTTGGGGAAGCAGTCTTCACCGAGAGCTAGATATTCTCGGATTAGTTGGACGGCGTCATCAATGCTTTCGCCGCTCTTAACATACGCAAAGTATTGATCTGAGAGCTTTCTTCTTGTCGCGCAGAAGCACGCCATAGCTTCGTTGTTTAATCCGCTCTCAAGTTCCGCTTTTAGGCGTGAATACCATTCGCCAAGGGCACGGGTGCTCTGCTCCCTTATATCAGCTCTTCTTCCTTTTCGATTTGCGGGCATATCTCCCGGTAGAGGATCGGCAATCGCGTTGTCGACAGCTTCATTTTGAAAGCTCGAAATGAGGATGCGCGGACTGTGAGTGGTATATTCAGGATCCGCTCTCTGCCGTTGGCGCTCCTCCGCTTCAAACAGTTCCCGAAAGCGTTCTTGTATAGCCTTGATAACCGTTGTTTTTCCGGTTCCGGGAGGCCCTTGAATCAAGGCGATATCTGGTGTGTTGATTGCCGTCTCGAGAGCGATACGCTGCATCTCATTAAGCGTTTTGCTGCGCTCAAAACTTTTTTCTAATTCTTTTGTTACGCCTTTGTGTGATCCCCAACTTTCAGAAAAATGGCTGGTTCCGTTTTCAACGAGTGCCCCCAGATATTTGATTGGTGATGCCTTTTGAATAATTCTATCTTTTGCCCGCTTGCGGCGTTCTGAAATGACTCTGTCTCCAAAGGTGGATAGAGTTAATATACCTGAGCCGGGGACTTCAAATATTCCATTTGTGGCTTTAAGCACAGTTACTACGCTGTCCGCTTTCACTCTTGTAACTGTTCCTACAAACACAGCGCGCGCATCCTCATCTTCTGATGGCCTTACCTCAAGACTTATGTTCTGTTCAAAAGATACTCTGTCCTCTCTTGAGATTTGAAACTCAAGTACAGTTTGGTCAAGATCATCTTCTCTAATCACGTCAAAGTACGGGATCTTGCCAAAGTTATCCGCCTCTTCATTGCGAAGCTGTACAGATAACTCTTCATACGCGGTCCATCTATTCAAATATCCTTTAGGTTCAGCCATTTCGCGAATGGTATCAGAAATTTTCTTATCTATCTCTGATGATGAACCGGTATCCACTACAAAATGCACATTTGGCGCGAGAAACATATTAACAGGAAGACCACTATAGGCGTCCTGCCGAAGCGCGGATGGAGACTTAGAAGTAACGATGATGCCTCTATCGGTGCTGTTTGCGTGTATTTGAGCGCTTCTCGACAAGAAACGCACTTCAGCTTGATTTCTTCTGGCATTCTTATAATTTAGGCAGAACACCGCGTCTTTTCCCAAGCCTGTCCACACAAACATCTCTCTGAGACGCTGCTCCGTATAGTGTTCGGCAAGCTCCCGCGGAATCTGAAGAATGACGTCAGTCTGGTAATCTGTTAAGGATTCAAAGCCATATGCCTGCACTTCGACCCACCGTGCCTCAACATTCTCCAGTTCGAAAAAACTGTGAAGGCCACCTTGATCGGGACCCATAAGCAGGTCATGAAGATAATCCGCAGTCGAAGCGTCTACACGACCAATTACAGATTCATGATTTGACCCGCTCCGCTGCTCGAAGGTCTGGATGATAAACTCATAGGGAGAATCTGTCCTCTCAACAGACAGGTAAGTATCCGCCGCTTTGGGAAATTTACTCCGAGCGTCTGGAACCTCAAACCTGATTTTTAGTTGTTTCGCGGCTGCGATATCTGAAATCTTCATTGCTTATCCTCCACGAATCTCGCCACACGAGCGCACATATATCGCTTGTCTCCCGCTGTGAGCGCTATCCCGTTACCAGCATCGTCAAGAAAATAGATTTCATCTTTTGATTCAAGCAGTTCATACTTACCTGGAAGAATATGAACCTTTTTCGCAGCCTTTTTTCTTAGCAGCCAGATGCCGGTTTTACCAAATTCATTATAGACATAATAATGTCCATCCTTCCCGCGGAGAAAACTCAGGAAATCTTCCGATTTGATCATGCCATCATTTGGTCCGCCGATGTCAATAATATAGTTGTTCTTTACCTTGTTGTGGTCGAGATCCCTGAGAATATAGCTGTTCTTCCGCTCTGCGCCGAGCCTCTCTGATATATCCCATACGTCGTTTCCAGAATATAGATACTCATAAAAATTCAGCCACGCGCGCGGCTTTGATTCTTCTTCGCACCACGGACATAGATATTTCCCTATGGTCTGATCCCTTCTTGCGTAATGCCATGCATTACAGTGTGGACAGTGTATTAGTTTATTGCTCGCTTCCATAAGGGCAAACTCGAACTCACGCGGTGACGGACGCAAAAGTCTGTTTTTCTTTCCGTCAACAAAACAGCGAGTAAACAGGTCACGAAGCTTATCAGTAAACGCGGCTTCCTCCGGGAGCATGTTTGTCGAATTGGCTTCTGTCACATACTCACCTTCACCGGAATAGGCTCTTTCTTCATCTTCGGGAGTTCCTTCAAGGACATCGTCACTGATATAGGGATGACCGACTCTGAGCAGTTCAAACAGAAGTACAGCCAGCGAATAGTTATCAGAAAGAACATCCGGGGTATGATCGCCGCGAATAACCTCCGGGGCAATATAGCGAGGTGTTCCGAGCACCGAACTGCTTCCACGCCCTGCGATGTAAAGGTTATCGATGTCTATCATTTTTACAATTGGACCGTTTCTGGAAAGCTTGACAAAAATGTTATTGCCAGAGATATCGCAGTATGAAAGATTTCTATCCGCGATTTCACCGAAAGCCTTCGCTATAATATAGCCAATGGTAATTCTTTGACGAAAGCCTCTGTCGGAATTGTACCAATCCGGGAAGGGGACTTTAGAATCAGGAACCAGAAACGTATTGAGTGAGGTGTATCCCTCAAGCCGTTCCATGACGTAGCCGATGTATGGAGTTGTTATCAGCTCGTAGAGAACAACAAAGTTCTTAGGCTTTTCTACCTCCATAACGAATCGAAGTTTTTTATAAGTCCACGATCGCGATCAGCTTTATCACTGGGATAATATAGCTTGATCATATATTTCCCGGTCTGCTCAGCATAGACCACTCCCTGTGCTCCTTGACCTTTTATCTCGGTCAGATGATACTTTCCGCCCCGTTCACCCGTGACCGTTTGGCCGCAGAGATTTGGCATCTTAGTAATCATACTTTACAACTCCCAGCGTCTTGTCATCGGCATTCATAAGCCTTGCGTCTTCAAACAACTCGGTCAGTTCCTCACGAAGCGAGTCGATATCTGTCTCATTCCGAATGGTCTCAATCAGCAATGATTCCTGGTTTTCCAATAATGCGTTCGCAATTCCGTCAGAGCAAATGAATATCGCGCAAGCACCTGGAAACGTATTCATCTCTTGACACCAAAACGACTTTTCTGTCACTCCTGGATAGAGACAGACTGTTTCATTCAAAAAATCTGAAGCTTTCTCCTTTGCATGAATCTGTTGTCTGCTGTCCGCAGCCAGAAGAAGCCCGTCTCCGATGGAAACAGCGATAAGCAGTCCTTGCTTCACAAAAGCCGCTTTCAATGTTGCGCAATAATCCAAAGGATCAGCAGAAGGGACTTTTAATGTCCATAATGAACAGATTTCTTTTACTATGGCATCTCCGTTCCATGGAAAAGATCCATCAAGCAAATGATCGAATATGATTCTGCTAATCTGACATGCCAGCTTTGATCCGGCGTCGGCATGCTTACAGGAACCAACACCGTCGGAAACTGCCATAAAGAACTGATCATCATGAAAGTAGAATGCCGAACAATCCTGATTCGGAAGGCCCATTGCTGTGTGTCTGGCCCCGATATCTGTTATGGCAACGGCATGCACTTTTCCTGGAAACGACTCATTGATAATCATATGATGATATCCTCATCCTCAATGTCGAAAACAACATTCGTCGGCTGAACAATATCTGGGTTTACGCTGCTCATTCTGGCAATTGTGGACATCGTAACCCATTTGAAGAATTTTGATATTCCTTGAACATTATGCGCCTTTATCAGCGGAGTCTCAGCATTCCCGATAAATTCCCGCAGCATTTTCACGTCAGCGTCATCTCCGATTGCTAACGCAAGGCGCTGACATTTTCTGCTGCGCTCTCCATTCTTCAATTCATTCAAGGCGTTCCACTCACTGTAATCACCAAGTGAATGATACTTTGTGGGGCAGTCTGTTGGGACTCCGTCGCTAACAAGAACGATAGTCGGCGTGTATGAGCGAGAGGAGACAACCAATTTATCTTCAATCATGGCGGACACGGTTTCAAACGCTGCTCCCATAGGGGTCCTGCCTCCGGCAGTCAGCTCCTTCAATTGGATGCCTTCAATATCGGCTAACGGTTGGATTACCTGCACGATGGGGCCAAAAGTAATAATGGAAAGCTGAAATTTACCACGAATTTCGTCTACATTCTGAAATTCGGAAACCATTTGACGGAGAGCAAGATTCAATTCGTTGATCTTGGCTCCCATCATGCTGCCGGATGTATCTGCGAGGATGAAGACAGGAAGCGCACGAGGTTCTTTACTAACAAAATTGCTTAACTTCATGATGGTTCTCCTTTCAATCTCTTGTAGTAAATACTTCTGAATCAAACAAAGTCAATTGCCTGGTTCTTTGGGGCTCTTGTACCGCGGCTTCCGTAGATTCTTTAGGATAGACAAGACGCTGGAAGGTCTCAACATCCTTCATTGCCTCGGCTAACTTATCAGCTGTGCGTAAAGCCACATACAATGCAACTGATCTTGCTTGACAATTGATCGATTTTTCAGGGTTAAAGGCTATGTCTGTGAAAGTGGAATAAGCCATAGCTTTTTCAGCCAGGCACTCGTGCTGCATAAGAGCGGCTATATAAAGCCAATCGTAGAAGAGGGTTCGAGGAACAAGCGGGAAATACCTTCCTTCCAATTCAAACTTAACGAGCGCTCCGGATTCTCTCAATCTGGGATCTCTCTTGGCTTCCCTTGCCGACGCTTTAAGCAGGTCTTTATATTGATTTCCGTTCTCAAAACATTTTCCGGCTTGGAATACACATTCCAGAGGAATATCATCGCCGTTATTCATTCGGTAACACAAATTGAACGCGCTCAGCGCATTGCCTAAAGGCATTGTTGATTTCGTTGAAACTTCGAGTATTTTCCCTGAATCCGCTGGATATTTTTCCAGGTAAGAATGATGCAAGCTCTCCGCAGACTTTTGAGCCTGTGAAGGAGAGAATCCAGGGAAATAAATAAACTCTGTCTGAATCACTTCAACATATGGAAAAACAGCAACCGCCTTAAATACTGGTCTTTTTGCCATTGATGTCTCCTCACTTTACTTTCCGCTTTTTTTCGTAGTCGTCCCAAAGAGGATACTCCGGCCAAAACATATTAGCATTCACTTCAATCATAATATCAGCCCCGCTAATCAATGACTTCACCTTGCTTTTCATTTCATTGTCTTCCACATATATGGTGCGGATATATTTTGCTGGAATTGCAACTTTTACCTGGACTTCTGCCTGTGGGTCAGTGGTGTATTGAGATTCCAGATGCTGTTCTTCTCTACGTATGCTGATTCCATCTTTAGATAAGATATTATCCGCAAACATTGCTTCAATAGCGGCTGTGCCATGACCGCCTTTTCCACGCAAGTCAGACCTTGCTGCGTTTCCAGGAAAAAACAATATGCCTTCTTCTTTGATTTCAGAAAGAGCTTCTATGTCAATCATCAGGATGATGTACTGACCAGGGTTCCTTTTTCTCTTTTGATACAGCATCAGATAATTCGGATAAGTCAAGGAAAAGCAACCATATTCCTCATTGCCATCCAACCGCGTGTCATCAGATACAATTCCTTTTTCTTTAACTGACGTTCTCGGAAGAATGCCTTGTTTTACAATTGACGTCAAGTTATTGATATGCGTAAAATGGACAAGGTGGCAAACACTTCGCTCCCGAAGAAAAACAACAAGTTGGCTGACATCTGAAAGTCTGACATAGCAAAGTTCTATGCTTTCTTTTGCATGGTAGTATTTGTAGTTTAATTGACAGTATTTTCCGTTTTCGAATATGATATCTAATGCGTCCGAACCTGTCCAACCGACAATCTCGCCAAGTCCCCAATTAGGGTGATCACTATAAACATGGGTTGTCGTCGTCAACGATCGGGTTATCTTTCTCATCGTATTTTCCTTCTCCAGCCGTCACTGATACTGTCTTGCCTGTTTTTGACTCGTTTTACATAAGTCAACTGGATATCATAGTTCAAGCCTCAATCATATTGACAGAGTTTTTGTTGACAAAAGTTTCTTCTGCTGGATCACCCGGTTGACATAAGCCGGTGTAGCGTTGATTCCCTGCGCCAGCTTGGCTGTATCGTTCCAGCTTCGATACACATGACTTTTCTGTCAATTTCCACATTGTTCTTGATCACAATTCCCGCTCCTTTGAGCGCCAGCGTGTAATTGTACATTGATGACAACATATTATAGCATAATACAGCGTGAATTACCAGTCTATATTGAGTTTTTATATACCAGACAAACAAAAAATCCTGCAAGCCCGTTACATGATTCAAATGCTGCCACGGGCGGCGTTCGCCGCGGTACCATCCCCAGTGCAGCAAAAACCGCTCATGCTGGAATCATCCCTCCACACATGAGCGGCTTTCTTGCGGTTGTAGATTTTCTTGCTCTCGACTTTCTTCGTCACCGGGGAAAACGCCCATGTTGTGCGCTTCTGGGCGTCCAGTTCTTTGCGGGCTTTCTTGCTGAGCTTGGGGCGGGGGACGAACTTGCTCATGCTTGACACCTTCCTTTTCTGCAGCGATATGAAAAAATCCCCGACCTTTGCAGATCGAGGATTGCGTGGTCTGTACTGGACTCGAACCAGTGACCCCATCGATGTGAACGATGTGCTCTACCAACTGAGCCAACAGACCACATGCACCAGACGATTCATCCGGCGACAGAAGATAGTATACCATACCTTTGCCCCACTGTCAAGGGGTGTTGGGCAAGTTTTTGATTTTTTCCGCGGCGCAATGTCTGTTCTCGCCACGGGAAAGCGCGCGGCTGGAAGCCCGGAAGGCGTGTGCTGCTGGTAGAGGACAATCAGCTCAATGCCGAAATTGCCGCGGAGCTGCTGAGAATGAGCGCGCTGACGGTCGATTGCGCATGGGACGGCATTGAGGCGGTGGATTGTCTGGCTAACTGCCCCGACGGATATTACGACATGGTGTTCATGGACATTCAGATGCCACGGATGAATGGCTACGACGCGACCCGCGCCATCCGCAGCAGCGCGCGCGATTACTGCAAGCGTGCGCCGATTGTCGCCATGACCGCCAACGCCTTTGCCGAGGATGTGCAGGCCGCCAAGACGGTCGGCATGAATGAGCACATCGCCAAGCCGCTGGAGCTGGCGACGCTGGCTGCTGTCCTCCGGCGGTATCTGGGCGGCGGCGATGCCTGATGCCTTTCCTCCACTCACGCTCCATTGACTGGTCGGCGCTGACGGCGGTGTGAGCGATACGGAAGGATACAGCGGCGCTGGCAGAAGGGGGAAGGGATGCCCTTTCCCGAATCCAGTCTGCATTCCATATGTCTGTTTCTCACACGCATGGATGTTTTGTTTCAGTGGTTTCGCCTCTGCGGACGCGACAAGGGTGGGCTTTCCAATTGTCACCTTGACCCCTTCGGCATCGTCATCCCTTCCACACATTTCAAAAGCATAATTGTAAATTCACCCAACCATCACGCAAAAGAATGCGCGAACGATTGACATTTTCCGCCCAAATCGGTACAATGAAGCTGGGGAGTTCTGCCCCGGCTTTTTTGATGGACAAACGCAATTTGCAACCGAAATACATGCCGGAAATAGTCTTACTTTCAGGAGGAACGGGCTCATGACCAAATCTACCACACGCCGATTCCTGTGCTGCCTGCTGGCGCTCTGCTGTCTGCTGGGCAGCCTGACCGCCTTCTCGCTGGCGGCGGGGACAAGCTATCCTTACAGCGCGTCCGTGAATGCGGATACCAACCTGCGCCGCAGCCCCTCGTCGGCGGAGAGCAACATCATCGCCCGTATCCCGAAGGGAACGATTCTGACCGTCACGGGCGCAAGCGGCAATTTCCTCTGCGTCACCTATGACGGGCAAGTCGGCTATATCTTCAAGCAATACGCCGAGCAGGTGACGACAAACACGTCCGAATCCGGCAGCGTCGCGTATGGCTTCCCGTACTACACGACGACGAAATCCTCCGTCAATCTGCGCACGACCCGCTCCACCACCAGCGCGCGCGTGACCACCATCCCCAAGGGCGCGACCGTCATCATCCACGGCGTCAGCGGCGACTGGGCGCAGGTGACGTATCAGGAGAAAACGGGCTACTGCATGACGGCGTATTTGAAGCTGCTGACGGTGGTGGAACCGACCGCCGCCCCGACGGCTGTGCCGACCAGCGCGCCTATTTTAGAAGACAGCACCTACAAAGTGCTGCAAAACGGCTCGACAGGCAATCAGGTGCTTGCACTCCAGCAAGCGCTGGCGGAACTGGGCTACCTGACCAGCACGCCCGACGGCACTTACAGTACCACCACCACGCAGGCGATTATCGCTTTGCAGAAGATGAACGGTCTGCCCATGAACGGCATTGCGGACGCGAACCTGCAAGCGCTGATTTTCCACGGTCAGCCCAAGAATTCCTCCGGCACGAAGGTTTCCATCAAGACGCTTCCCGCCCTCTCCGGCATCACCATCCGCCTGCATGACCAGGGCGTGCTCGTCTCTACCGTGCAGACGCGGCTGACCCAGTTGGGCTACTATGACGGCGAAATCAGCGGCGTGTACGATGTAGCGACGCAAGCTGCGGTCAAGGCATTCCAGAAATCGGAGGGTTTGACACAGGACGGCGTGGTGGGCCAGACGACCTGGCAGGAACTGTACGCCGAGTGGGTGAACGCCCAGAGCGATGCCGGCGGAACCGCTTACCCTGGCACCGCTCTGCGCACCGGCAGCCGCGGAAACGCGGTGCGGCTGGTGCAGTTCTGGCTCAGACTGGCTGCAGAAAATTATACCGGCCTTTCCAACGTGACGGTGGACGGCAGCTTTGGCAGTGGCACCGCCAGTGCAGTGCGGGCGTTCCAGAGGCTGTTCGGCCTGACGGCAGACGGCGTGGTGGGGGCCGGGACCTGGGCCAAACTGAACGAGGTCGGCCTTGCCGTGGCCAACAACCTGGTGGGGCAGAACATTCAGCCCGGCCAGTTTGTGACAACCCTGCGGGAGGGCAGCACCGGCACCCCGGTGCGGGCGCTGCAATATAACCTGCGCCTGTTGGCCGCCTATTATCGGGATGTGCCCACAGTGACGGTGGACGGAACGTTCGGCGCAGCCACCCGCAGGGCGGTCATTGCCTGGCAGGAACACGCGGGCCTGACGGTGGATGGCGTGGTGGGGCGGCTGACTTGGCAGAGCATTTATGATTCCGCCCAACAGGTCAGCGCCAGCGGCCCCGCGGTGACAGCCCGCGCACCGGATCCCCCCGAAGAAACTCTGAAAGTGGGGGACAGCGGCCAGAAAATTCGCATCCTGTCCCAGATTTTGGAATTCTTTGCCCAGTTCCTGCCGGAAATCACCCCAAGCGGCCTGACGGATACCTTTGACGATGCCCTGGAAACCACCGTGCGCAGCGCCCAGCAGACGTTAGGCCGCACCGTGACCGGGGAAGTGACCCCGGCAGACTGGCTGGCGTTTTAC
>ERZ1027051.334-NODE-334-length-24415-cov-7.363424_pt1 | contig 24415 bp, 26 predicted proteins | sample MGYA00519429_ERZ1027051 | MGnify/ENA primary metagenome ERZ1027051 (study PRJEB26926, sample SAMN06164598) | human gut metagenome | biome: ENVO:00009003; feature: ENVO:2100002; material: ENVO:00002003 | host: Homo sapiens | place: USA | collected 2012 ... | reverse complement strand
CTCTTGTCTCGTGGGCTCGGAGATGTGTATAAGAGACAGCCTCGTTTTTAACCATGTCAACTGAACCTGGTTCAGGCTTCAATGCAAGAAGAAGCAGGCCGAGGTCCAGATTTCGGACAAGAAGAGGGCGCTCGCGCGCGAGGCGCGCAAGGCACGCAACCACGCGCTCATGGTCGCCGGCGGGCTCATCGTGAACCACGCGCCGTGCGGCAACTGGAAACGCATCGACTGGGACAGGCTTGCGGCGTGAATCGACCGCCACGGATACAAGATCACCGGCTCCACGCAGCACGGAATCTGGACCCGTAACCTTTCGTAGCCCAGATCAAAATACCGGTTGTTTCCAGAAATCCTCTAGGAGGCGTCTAGATAGAGGATTTCTGGAAATGCAAATAACAATAATTTAGATTCCGAGCGTATCGACCGGAGCAACAACGATGCCTTCGCTAGTTACGTGAGCCGGCATACCAAACCCGATGACGATGAGTTTCGCCGCAGGCGGCCTCTCCCCGCGATCGACCAGCTTTCGCTCAAGTCGAAGCAGATTTTCCACTGCCTCTGGGACTTGGGGGCTCCCGAGCTTAACCTCAACGGCAACCCACGAGCCGTCACGACGATGGACAATCGCGTCGACCTCTAGGTCGTCAGCGTCGTGGTAGTGGGATACGGTCGCATCGCTGACCGCCGCGTAAACCTTGAGATCGTGCAGCACAAGGGATTCGAAGAGCAAGCCAAGGGTCTTCGGATCGGATGACAACGACTCCGGATCCGCACCGATGAGGGCGACGGCGAGCGATGAGTCCGCAAGGTGCCGCTTCGCGCCCTGCCGCAACTTCACCGGCGACCTGAGAGCCGGATGCCACGCGGGGACATCGTCGACGATATTGATACGGCGCAGCGCGTCCATGTAGCCGGTAATCGTATTCTTTGAGACGTCAACGCCCAAATCCCTTTCGATGGACCTCATGCCGGCAAGAGTCGATTCATTGCGTGCAAGCGACGAGAGCAAGGCCCTTACCTTAACCGGGTCGCGTTTCACTCCATCCGCCCTCGAAACGTCAGACTCGCAAACACCGTCAATATAGGCGGCGGCTATCCGCATTGCGTCGGCAGTTGTCTTACCGACCGCTTGGGGCCAACCGCCGCGGCAGAGCAAATCCGCGATACCGGCGATACCGGCGATGGATCCGAGTGACGCCGCAACGGAATCGCCATCGAGCAGCGCACCAAGCGAGACCGCTCCCGACGAAATACCGAGCTCGAAAAGCGTCATGGTATCCATCCGCAAACGGGCGATTCGACCCACACCGCTGTGCATCGGCTGGTTCTCGGCTCGCGGCGTCGCAGATCCGGTGAGAATGAACTGTCCTGGCTCCCCTCCCCTGACATCGCATTCGAATCGCACGGCATCCCATAGCTTCGGTTCTTCCTGCCATTCGTCGACAAGCCTCGGGGTCGGTCCGACAATTGCTTGGGCCGGATCGAGACGAGCGAGCTGGAGGGCCGCAAAACCGCCAGATGGGTCGGAGAGAGATAACGATGACTCGGCAAATCTCTGAGCTGTCGTTGTCTTTCCACACCATTTCGGCCCCTGAATGAGCACTGCACCAAAAATGCCAAGGTCGCGCTCGACCAAGCAGTCAACACAACGTCCTATATACCTATCCATCGGCTTTCCCTCCAATCATTCATTTGAAATTATAGCGTCTATCTGCGTCGTTGGGACAAATAACGATTACTTATTGGGACGATTGACGGTAATTTATTGGGACGATTGACGATAGCTCGTTGGGACGATTTCCATTTTCTTAAGGCACTAATCAACGAGACCCACTGTGAACTATGAGACGAATAAATTTAGCTGACGCCTCTCATGAGTTCAGCAATGCTGATTTGAAATCCGTCGGCAATCTTCTTGAGATTTGAGAGGCTGACATTACGCCGCCCGACTTCAATGCTCGCGTAGTAGGAACGATCCATTTCAATCAAATTGGCGAACTGCTCCTGGCTGCACCCGAGTCCAGCGCGGAGCTCTTTGCATCTCATGCCGAATGATTTCTGAAGCGTCTTCGTATCCATGACAAAAAGAGTCATGGATTGTTGTATAAAAGCCAACGGACTATATACAACAATCCCAGTTAAGGCGCATAATTATCTCTATTGGAAAGCACTCTGATGCCCAGTCGGATAGGGCACGGAAAAGGAATGGAACAGCGCAATGACTCAGGGAAAGCATTTCGCCGCCGGTGGCGATCACTTCGCCGCACTGCCAAGCAAAAAGATTCACACTCCGAAGGGGATCGCGCGTCTGACCGTCACCGCGGCGACCATGGCCGTCATGACCGGATCGAGCCTCATCTCACCGTTCACGGCATTCGCCCAGACCGGTGACGGGGGCACACAGCACCCCGCCGTGATGTCGCCAATCGCCGCCCACGCCGGCGCGGCATCCGGTACCGGCGCAAAATCCGCCGCACAGACCATCGCGGATCTGCAGAAGGCAGTCGACGAGGCGAAGGCGAAGGAGGACGCCGCCAAGGCATCCTACGATGAGGCCGCCGGTCCCTACAACGAGGCGGCTTCCGCCCGCGACCAGGCCAAGGCATCCTACGATTCGGCAGTCAGCGCCGGCGCGGCAGCCGACCGTGCGGCGATGGACGAGTACGCCCGTCAGGTCGCGGAGGGCAAGGACGCCGCCGATGCCGCCGGCAAGGACCTCGAGCAGGCGAAGGCGGGTCTCGCAGACGCCAATGCAGATGCGTCCGAGAAGGACGAAGCGTACCAGTCCGCCCTCAAGGCGGCCCAGAATGCCAAGGACGCCCTCGATAAAGCCAAGGCAGATGCCGTAATCGCCACCCCGGAGGCAATCAGTGCCGCCGAGCAGGCCGTGCGCGACGCCCAGGCTGCCGTGGACAGGGCACAGGCCAATCTCGCCAACGCCAACGCTACGCTTGCCGATGCCCAGTCCAAGCTGGTTGCGGTCCAGTCTGCAAAGGATTCCGCCGATTCCGTACTCGCTGCAGCCAAGCAGAACAAGGACGCGGCGGATGCGAAGGCCGCAGCCGCCAGCGCCGCCTACGAGAAGGCGAAAGCAGACCTCACCGCAGCGGAGGCAGGCGCGAGCGGCCCGGAGTACGATGAGGCAAAACAGAAGGTCGCGGACGCGGAGGCAGCCCTCGCTGCCGCACAAGCGACACAGTCCCAGTGCGAGTCCGAGCTCGAGCAGGTACAGTCCGCTGCGGCAACGGCACAGGCCGACCTGAATGATGCCCAGGTGGCCCTCTCCGTAAAGCAGCAGGCCGCGGCCGATGCCGAATCCGGTGTGAACGCCGCCCAGTCCGCTCTCGATGCCGCGAACGCCGGCCTCGATGCCGCCAAGCAGGCGAATGCCGACGCCGTCGCCAAGCTGGACGCCGCGAAGCAGGCGGTCAAGGACGCTGAGTCCGCCAAGGCAGCCGCCGATGTAGAGCTCGCGAACGCCAACGCCGCAAAGGATACCGCAGATGCCGCCGTGACCGCCGCCCAGCAGAAGGTCGACGAGGCACAGGCGAAACTCGATTCCGCCGACGCGCAGCTCAAGCAGGGAGCCATCGGCTTCTTCCGTGCCATGGGTGCCGATGACGCAGTCAACATCATCCTGAACGCCAAATATGCCGGAAAGACCGAAGTCGGCAACTCCAAGGACGCCACGTCTCTTGACAATATGCTCAATGCGATCAGGTGGATGAAGTCCGTCAACGACTACCGCAAGTCGGTCGGCCTGCCCGAGCTCCATGTCACCTACAAGCTCATCGCCGGTGCGATCGCAGATGCCAACTACAGCGACACCGTGCTCGATCATGCCCGTCAATATGATTTTGCCGAAAATCTGGCATGGAATTACGGAATCGATCCGAGTGGGCAGTGGATCGAGCAGGAGAAGGGCTTTTTCGACAAGGCAACGGAGGCCCTTTATGGAGTCACCGGTCTTGTCGGCAAGGATGCCTATGATTTCTATGCAAAGAACGGTGTCGCAATCAACCATTGGATTGCAGACAACTGCCACTGGGAGAACGGCAGTAGCGGCACCGTCGGCCATTACATGAACATCATCAATCCCGAACTCGCCGTTATGGGAATGGCAACCTGCACCAAGGGCACCATGTCCGGGCTTCAGACGCAGTGCTACACCGCAGAGATCTCCGGCTGGTCCGGCTCCGGTTGGAACATGAACCCCATGTCCGTCGACGAGTACGAGCAGAAGCTGACCTCCTATATCAACGGCCTCAAGAACGCCAAGAGCGCACTCGACGTAGCCAAGGCCGATCTCGCATCCAAGCAGCAGGCAGCCGTCGGCGCCGCCACAACCGTCCAGCAGAAGCAGGTCGCGGTGGATTCCGCACAGGCAGGTGTCGATGCCGCGAAGCAGGGTGTTGCCGATGCCCAGCGTGCCGTCGATGCCGCAAAGGCTGATGTCGCCGCCAAGCAGCAGGGCGTCACGGATGCCCAGACCGAGCTTGATGCGGCGAAATCGGACCTCGATGCCGCCAACGCGGCAGTCGATACGGCAAAGTCGACCGTCCAGCAGAAGCAGGTCGCCTTTGATGCCGCCAACGCAGCCGTAACGACCGTACAGTCTAAGCTGGATTCCGCCAAGGCGGACACCGAGGCCAAGCAGCAGGACGTCACGGTTGCGAACGCCGATCTCGCGAAGTTCTTCCAGGACGTCGCCGACGCCAAGAAGGCGCTCGATACAGCAAAGAGCGTCCATGACGCGGCGGCAGCCGATCAGGTCGAGAAGGCGACCGTCCTCGCCGCCGCCGAGCAAAAGGCAGACGCCACCGCACGCGCCCTCGCGGATGTCCAGCGTGCCGTCGATGCCGCAAAGGCCGACACCGGCGTTGCCGCCGACAGGCTCACCGGCTCCCAGACCGATCTTGTGGGCGCACAGTCGAACCTCGACATCCTCACCGGTCTTGCCGCGAAGCTCGCAGAGACACAGCAGCGCGAGCAGGATGCAGTAAAGGCTGTCAATGACACCAAGGCCGCGCTCGATGCCGCGAAGGCGGATGCCATCGCCGCCGAGTCCCTGGTCTCCGCCGCCGAGCAGGCAAAGGCGCAGGCAGACGCCAAGCTGTCGAAGCTGAACTCCATCGATGCCGGCGCGGCGATCGCTTCCGGCCATGATGTGAACGCGGATGACGCCCTCAACGCGCTTTTCGCCGAAGCAGTCGAGGCACGTGCCAAGGTCGCTCCTGCCAAGGCCATCCTGGACGAGAAGCAGGCCGCGGTGGACGGGCTCCAGTCCGGCTATGATGCGGCACTCGCCGCCTACGAGCAGGCGAAGTCCGACCGCATCGCAGCGGAGCAGAAGCTTTCCGATGAGATCGCACGACAGGAGGCAAAGGAGGCGGCAAAGCAGCAGGCGGCATACACCCCGAAGCACCTCGCCGGCACGGATACCGCCCAGCCCGGCAACCTCGCCCAGACCGGTGACCGCGCGGGACTCATCGGCGAGACGTTCGTCATCGGCGGTACCGTCCTCGTGGCAGCCGGCGTCTTCCTCGATCAAAAGAAGCGCCGCGAGCAGATGTAAAAGCGAGCCGGGCGTTGGATATCGGCTGGTGTCCAACGCCCGGTTTCATGGGCAGGGAGATCGGTGTGAGAACAAAGGCTATTATCGTTGCGCTTCTGGTGTGCCTTTCGGCACCTCAACTTGGATGTGCCAGCGTTGCAAAGCAAGGAAGCGGCTCTACGGAAAGGGCCGCCACAGCGGTAAAGAATAAAGACAAAAAGAAGCCAAGCGAAGAAAAGGCGACGCAAACCTCTGAAGCCCAGACCGAGGAGAAGAAAGAATCCGACGACAAGGACCAGAAGTCCGATGACTCCAAGAAGGAGGATAACAAGTCTTCCGATTCCTCGAAGTCGGACAACAAGGGCGATTCCTCCCAGTCCAAGCAGAATTCCGGCAATTCGCAGAGTTCCGGCAGCAACAATTCCTCTTCCAACGGCGGCAGCCAGAAGAAGTGGGTTGCCGAGCAGGGCCACTGGGAGACAGATTACAGCCAGGTCTGGGTGCCGAATGTGGTTTATACGCGCCATGAACGTTGGATCTGCAGTGCATGCCACGCGGCATTTGGATCTGCAGCCGAAATGGACGCTCACGCTCACGCTACTTTTGGCGATGCACAGCATCCTAACGGCGGTTCTGCAATCAATGATTCGTATACCACCTCTGAGGACCAAGGACATTATGAACAGCAGGCTACGGGACAACATTGGGTTGTCGACGTCGCCGGCCACTGGGAGTAATGTGCATCGTTCCTCTCCTCTTACATTCGGTAAATGTTTATTTATTTGTGGGCGGCCGGTTCGGCCGCCTTTTTAGACGCCCAGTCTGGGAGCAAACGATAGGAAAGCAATCAAACGAGAGGCCGTTCCAAAAGCATCCGGCGGTGCCGGATGCTTCGGGCAAAACCTTCCGCAAATTCAACCGATCTACAACTGTGACCATATGACTGTGCGCACATATTAGCATGGTCATATGGTCACCTATTTACAGCTGCGATTATGCTGCAATAACTCAATCGTTAGTGCTTATTAAACAGCCAATCGAAGCCAGGCTTGCCCAGTGTTTGGCGCATCTGCCCCACCTTGATCTCCGTCTCCACGCTATCCTTGCCGAAGACGGCGCTCATGTTCCCAGCGGTCGGGATGACCGTTTTCACTTCGCCCGTAGTGAAGTCGAAGCGTTGGCTGCTGACCTGGTTCTCAAGATGGATCTGACCATCGGATCCAAAGACACTCTGGAGCATGGCTGCCTCCTTGCAAGAAACTGTCGCCCCCAAGATAGCAGACAGGCGGATCCGGCGCAGCATATAACGCTCGGTAATACATGACCATATTAATGTAGTCATATGTTCACGTATTATAAGCTGGGGCCTCATGTATTAGAGCTCGAGACGCGCCCGTGCGTCCTTGGCGTCTCGCGTCCGACCGTCATCAAATGGCTCAAGCAGGGCTGGGGCGATGAGCGGAATGAGGTCGTGAGGCGAATGGACGCCGGCAGCGTCACACCCATCCGCCTCACGGACGATGAGACCGCGCGGGCGCCGGAGGCCGTGACCGTCAGGGCGTCCGGCGGGGAAATCATCGGGCTCGATGCGTGGGGCATGGCGAAGGTTCTTACCGGAGCCTATGGTCCCGACTCTCCCGGTCGTATTCCTACGATATCGCCCCTAAATCACCAATGTGTCAGATAAAGAATGATGCAATGGTTATGATCACGCATACGGCAGATGCAACGACTGCGCCTTTTTTCCTCTCCTTTAGTCCGACGATTAGGGTTGCCGTAAAGTAAAGGGCGGAAATGCAGTCTATGGCAAGCGAAACGAGTTCCTTGGGCGGTTTCAGCAAAAGGTCGCTAGCAAAGAGTAATGCAAGCAGGGCAAAGCCGATTGTGGTCAAGTATCTCGATTGATTTTGCGACAGCATGGCAACTGCCTTTCAGAACATGCAAGTGAAAAGTCGGTACGATGTCATTGCAGTTGCAAACAAGCCGCCGCCAGGACCGGTTGTTACGAGACCGGCGATAACGCATTTTCTCGGTTTCCAGCTCATGACAGACCCCTCTCTCTCATGGTGAAACGCATACATTATCTCGCTAATTAATTTCGATATCCATCATCCAACTAAAGAATACTGACTCACCGGTTCAGCGACGATGCGTTTTTACCCTTGCGTTCCCACACGCGTAACCGCCTTGCCGCGTCGGCGGTCGGAAGGGTCTCCGTCTCGCAATCAGCGACCTTGTAACCGTATCTGTCGAGCCGGGCAGCAAGTGCATCCCAATCGACGCGCTTCCAGTCGCCGCCCAGCGCGTGCTGCATCACGAGGCCTCCGGCGACCACGAGCCCGTGGATATGCTCTCCTTGCAGGCCTGCGATGATTCCGCCGGTGCATACGATGCTAGGTCGCTGTGCCGGCACTGCGCAAACGTATTGGCCTTTGTGCCCCTTTTGGCAACTTTAGCATGACTATAGGTTAAACCAACCCACAGTCATGAGCACGGTAACGTAGTACTATACTAATTACTTAACATGCTCATATATTTCTAACTGCGGCTTAGAATTACTTAATGTAGTCACATGTTAATGTGCTAATATATGACTATGCTATTTCAGAAAGGGGAGGACATGGCGACGAACATCCTGCTAGTCAATCAGAAGGGCGGCGTCGGCAAGACGACGTTCGCCGACGAGATCGCCTGGGGTCTCGAGCGCCGCGGCCACAAAGTCGGATTCGGCAATCTCGACCCTCAGGGCGGCGCGAACCACGAGAAGAACCTGCTCGACGACGAGGACGCCGTGAATGTCATCGACACGCCGGGTTTCCTGAGCGACGACACCGCCGAGTATGCCAAGAATGCGGATATCGCAATCATCCCGGTGCAGCCCGGCACGCTGGGCCTGAAGCCCATGAAACGCACGATCAAGGTCATCACCGAGGCCAATCCTGACTTGTCGTTCGCAATCATCGTCAACAACTTCGCGGCGAACCAGACCGTGGACAGACAATTCCTCGAGCTTCTTGAGGCCGATGACCTTCCCGTGCTGGGCACTGTTCCGACCGCGGCGGCATTCAAACAGGGCGCGGCCCTGGGCAAGCCCGTATACGAGATCGCGAAAAACGGCAAGGCCGCCCAGGCGATTGAAAACATCCTGAACGAGCTGGAAGAGGTGCTGTAAATGGCAAAGTTCAAAAAGGCGACCTCATACTTCGACGTCGCAGCGGAGAAGGCCGAGGAGAGGCAGCAGAAAATCGTTGAAAGCGCATCTGAGCCCCAGAAACCGGCTCCTCAGGTGCGGAAAGCCGGGCGCCCCAAAAAGGGCGCTGAAGGGGCATCTGAGAGGCTTGTTCAGCTGTCCGTGTACGTTCCGGAGAGTTACCGAAAACGTTTGAAGCAAGTGGCGCTCGAGGAGGACAAGTCCGTATCGGATATCGCTCGGGAGCTTTTCGATCGCTATCTGGCCGAAAAAGAGTTCTAGTTGAGTTAACGGGCACCGAAAGGTGCCCGTTTTTCTTTTACCTTGGCCGCTGAGAGCCGATTTAAGGCGCCGTTTTATCTATCAGTGAGAAAATGGTCGAATCTCACCGATAGGACGTCTTATTTTCGATTCTGTAGCTCCCTGCAGGTAATTAAAGCGAGGTTGATCAAATGCCGGTATCCAGATCAACCGGAAAACGGATTCGGCGTCATTGCCGAATTGTAGGGCTTACAACTAAGTGGGATTAGTTCGCCCGGGGAGCCGAAGGCGACGCCGGCGCTGAGGGCTGACAGCGACGTAGTCGGGGAGCTGGGGCGTTAGCCCCCACACTTTTGGCCGAAGGCCATGCCAAGGAGCCGAAGGCGACGCGGAGTGAGGCATAGCCGAACGGAGGGCAAGGAGGCGCAGCCGACGCGCAAGGAGCCGCAGGCGACCGGAGGGCGAGCGTAGCGAGCGCCAAGGAGCGGTAGTGACGCGGAGCGAACGCAGTGAGCGGAGGGCAAGGACGATGGCTTTTCTTGTTTGTATATCGTTCGATTATTAAATGCTTTCTGGTGGATTTCTCTGTTTCCCTCTTGAGCTCAGACTAAGTGAATCTAATTCACTCTAGTCAGACTTGGTGGGTTGTATGAACCCATAGCTGTGGTTATTTCAACCCATAGTTGTGGTTATTTCAACCCATAGTGCATGGGTTGACTGAACCCATAGTTGGCATGGGTTATTTCAACCCATAGTCTCGTGAGACAACCCATAGTTGATAAGTTGGCCCAGGTTAACACAGGCTCAAACTATGGGTTGAAATAACTATTTCGGTACTTTTTGGCGTTTTCCGATCGCTTTCTATGGGTTGAATTAACCCATAGCCGGAAAAGTGGCTTAAATTTTCTATGGGTTCTTTCAACCCATAGCTCTACCGTCACAGAAAAGCATCCGCGATCCCTGTGAGCAAGTCTATGGGTTGTCCTAACCGATAGACTTGCTGAAGAACCGTTATTTAACCCCCTATCAATAAAATTATTTTTCGTCTAACTATGGGTTAAACCAACCCATAGTTAGACTGTAGGTTGGTTTAACCCATAGTTTGTAAGGAAAAGAAATAGGGCTATGGGTTGCATGAACCCATAGCCCTTCAAACTAGGCAGAATGCTTTGCGTCCCACTGAGCTTTGCGTTTCGCCGAATTCTCAGCACGTTGCTTTTTCTTGCCCTCCTCGACTTCGAGTCTGCGCTTAGCGATCGCCGTCATATCGAGCCGGTACTCAACCGATTTGTTATTCCCGCGCGGCGACTTAATCAAAAGACCGAGTTCGACAAGCTTGTCGATTCTCTTTTTAACATTCGAGCGATCCGACTTGACGTCAGCCGCCATGGTGGCAAGGCTGATGTAGCAGGTTGATTTGTAGACGTCCTTGCGCTGGAACGACCAAATCCGCCCCATAATATCGGTGTCGAGCCTAGGCAGACCGAGCTCGAGCATCCATGGCGGCTTGATGATCGCGACCTTCTCGCTGACCATATCCTGCACCATGTGGGCGACACGGGACGATTCATCCGATGCCCGGCGAAGTACCTCGCGGTGACTCTCACTATTGGCCATGGCGGCATCTGTGACGGCCTGATTCGCGAAATCGGACGCCGTCCCCATTCCAGACGGGTTTGCGGGACCGGACGGGTGGCTATCCGTGTCCCACGGATAGCCACCGCCCACATCCGGTTTTAAATTTTTGGTATCCATAAACTAGCCTCTCGTTGAGGCTATCTAGCCATCAGCCGAAGTGATGCCATAGTATTTTGGTAGTACTTCAACATAGGGGCCCAAATCGAAGCATACGTGTGCTAGGATTGCAGGTAACAGGCCAGAAAGCCACATTTGAACATGAAAGAAGCCCTTCTTACTTGGCGGTTAGGGGGCTTTTTTCATATCTATTTTTGCTCTTTAACACGCTCCAAAAACTCGGCGATAGCGATCGCCGCCATAGACGACTTAGCTACACCGCGACTCTTCGCGTAGTCATCGAGATCACGCCAAATTTCGAGAGGCAGAGTAACCTGGATTCTTTTCTTCTCCTCGGCCACTGCCATAGACAATTACCTCCTTCGTTGAACAAGCGAAATCGTACCACTACTGATTGAAACAAAGCGTATCACAAATACTGTCTAAAATACAAACTAACACAAAGTGGTACACCTAAATTCGCTAAATCTTTTCGTCGGCCAGGTAGGCACTCGAGTTTCCAAAAGGGGTACAGGAAATTGCCAAAAGGGGCACAGTGAAACGTCCCTAGAATCAACTGTTACGATAAAAACAGGGGGTAACTCCGCGGACACGGCCTAGCGCGCTGCCATCCAGTGCCGATTCTGCCATACTCGCAATTCGGCAAGGATGAGGAGTATGAATTGATCGGGGCTTATAGGACAACACCAAAACCGGCATCGACGGCTCCATGGATGATTCGGATTCCAAATAGGCCCTGTTAGTTGAGCTACTTCTTTGCCGGTGTCGTATACGAAACCGCTATACCCGCGGCAATTGCCATGAGACAGCTCACGATGAATCCGAACTCATACTTCAAAACGTTTGTTGCGGTCAGGGCGATAATCAACACGGTCGCAATTTGCAGAATTATCATTATTGCGAAGAGATTGATTCCTTGTTTGGCCGAAGTCGCTGAGTGAGTTTGGCTTTGTTGATTCAGGTTGTAGCTGACAACAAAAGCGATCAGTTCGCTTGATACGGGGCCGACTACATAGAAAAAGATTGCGTCAATGAAGCCTATAGTGTTGTAAGTGTTGTAAGTTGTTTCGCCGGAAAAAACAGCGTATAAAGCATATCCAAATCTTGGCTGATTCATGTATGAGTAGGAGAAGACCAAGAGCGTCAATATTGCTACTACCAGAAGTGCATTCAGGATAAATCGTTTGCTTTTCATCGATCGCTCCTTCCGGGTGACTCTTATATGTAATTCTACAACAGCCATTATTTTCAAAGAATATGACTGTCCTAAATAACGTGCACTTTCGCTGGAGGGTCGCTGTTTGGCGGCCCTCTTTTTTGCACAGGCGCGGTGGGATGGTAATATCGGGCGGGAGTCAGCCGCTCTGATAGAATCGTCCTTGCTGTCGGCAGCCCTCGTGCCGGGCAGAGCCCTCCATTTGATGGGAGGTGATGCCCATGACCGATTTCACCGAGCTCGTGAAGCTCCTGACCGCTATGGTCTCGCTCCTCACGGCCCTTGTCGGCCTTTCCAAGGCACTCAAGCAGGGCTCGAAGCCCAAAAAGAAAGGTCACCGTCGCTAAGACGATGACCCAACTTCATTAAGCAACGGCTCTGCCCAGCTCTCTACAACTTGGGCTGCCGTCGGCACCATTTTACCCTCCTGACGAGGAATTCGTCCATATTTCAAAAATCAAATCCTGTTCGCGCGTGGGCGTAAACTTTTAGTTGGGCAAATCCGGCAGATTGGAGCTTGAAACATGAGGGATATGCACCTCATGTCGCTCATAAAACGTCTCCTGACCTCGAAGGAGAACGTTTTTTAGCGACAGAAGGAGACATAAATATGATCTGGTTTACCAGCGACACCCACTTCGGGCATGAGAACGTGCTGAAGTTCACCGACCGCCCGTGGGAGACGATTTGGCAGATGAACGACGCCATCGTCGACAGCATCAACGGCAGGGTTGCCGTGGACGACGAACTCTACATCCTGGGTGATTTCTCATTCAAGATGACCGCCCAGGACGCCTATGGGCTTCGCAAGCGGATTGCCTGCAGACGCATCCACCTCGTCCCGGGAAACCACGACAAGGACTGGACCCAGCCAGCGGTCGCTGGCGCCTTCACCGTGGAGCCGCCGATCTGCGTGCTCAAGATCGACGTGCAGAAGATCGTCCTGTGTCATTACCCCATGGCCGACTGGCAGGGCATGAGCCATGGATCGTGGCACCTTCACGGACACATCCACAGCAGCGGTGGCGCGTACAACGAGTTCAACCGCAAGCAGGGTCTTCTGCGCTACGACGTTGGTTGCGATGCCAACGGGCACTCCCCGGTGAGCCTCGACGAGCTGAGGGAATGGTTCGCCGGAGTCGACGAGCCGTGCGGCCGTGTGAAATGGCCCTGGTGGGTCAACGAGACCGGCGACAGGCAGGTCGAGCGCGAGCTGGCGGCGTACAAGAGGGAAGAGGTGATTCGATGACGGTTTATGTGACGGGCGACATCCATAGTGGGCTCGACATGCAAAAGCTCCGCGACTGGGAGCTTGGCGATAGTCTTGCCAGCGACGACTATCTCATCGTTGCCGGTGACTTTGGCTTTCCGTGGGATTTCTCTGCCGAGGAATGCGCCGATATCGCCTGGCTGGAGTCGCGGCCCTACACGGTACTGTTCGTCGACGGCAACCACGAGCGCTTCGACCACTGGGAGGAACGCCCCATGGAACCGTGGCACGGCGGGCTGACGCAGCGCCTGTCGGATACTTCGTCTATCCGCCGCCTCATGCGCGGGGAGGTCTTCGAGCTCGACGGCTCGACGGTCTTCACCATGGGCGGTGCCACGAGCGTGGACAGGGAATACCGCGTGCCCTATTCCAGCTGGTGGCCTCAGGAGCTCCCGGACGAGCGCGATTTCGATACCGCGCGGACAAAGCTCGACGAAGTCGGCTGGAAGGTCGACTGTGTCATCACCCATACCTGCTCGACGCGCATGCTCTCGCCGACGCTCTACCCGGACCCAGGCTGGGAACGCCCTGATGTGGACCGGCTGACCGGATTCCTCGACGAGCTCGAGGACTGCCTGGACTATAAACACTGGTATTACGGCCATTTTCACCGAGACGGCAATCCGGATGAACGACACACGGTGCTGTATGACCGGATCGTGGGGCTCGGGGACAAACTCCTGCCGTGGGGTGCGGACTGATGACGGTCTATGTGACGGGCGACGTGCACGGCAGGGCCGAGTACGGGTCCAGCCGGTTTACCTCCAAGTCTTGGCCGCTGGGCCGGACCCTGACGCGCGATGACGTGGTGATCGTGGCCGGCGACTTCGGCTTTGTCTGGGATGGATCCAACGCCGAGAAATACTGGCTCGACTGGTTCGAGTCGAAGCCGTGGACCACGTGTTTCGTAGACGGCAACCATGAGAACCATCACGCCTTGGCTAATCTGCCGGTACGGGAGTGGAACGGCGGGCTCGTCCATCAGGTGCGACCGCACGTGCTGCACCTGATGCGCGGAGAGGTGTTCGACATCGACGGGCTCACGCTCCTTGCCATGGGCGGTGCCGCGAGCAACGACAGGCAGTATCGCAGGGAGGGGAGGAGCTGGTGGCCCGAGGAGATGCCGAGCGAGGAAGAGATGGAGCACTGCCGCGCCTCGCTCGACCGCGTGGGCTGGAAAGTCGACCACGTTGTGACTCACGAGGCTCCTGCCGCCCTTGCTGAGGGGCTGTGCCGCGAACGCGGACGTGAGTACCGCGGAGATCCGCTGCAAACCTTCCTAGGCGAGCTCGACGGACGGCTCGATTACTGCGCCTGGTTCTTCGGACATTACCACGGTGACGAATGGCTCGACGCCGGGCATCGCTTGATCTACCAAGACATCGTGCCGATCGAAGATGCTACGCCCGGTTCTAGGAACCTTCTGGAAGCGCTCTAGAAGATTCCTAGAAATCAGTAGCCTGACAGGAGAAGCGCGGGGCTACTCGTCCTTCATCTGGGTCATGACCTCGACCTTAGCCTCGGCCACGGCCGCCCGCTGTTCGGCTGCAGCGAGGCGGTCCTTGAGGGCGGCGACCTCGGCCATCAGGTCGCGCTGGGCCAGGAGTGCGTCGTTCAACTCGGCTTGGGCTTTCAGCGCGGCGTCACGCTCGCCGCGCAGGCGCTCGATCTCATCGACCATGGCCACGGCCTCGGCATGGAGCTGGACGACCTGCCTGTCGAGCTCCCTGGCATCGGCGAGGTATCTGACGCTCGCGGCATGAAGCTCGTTGTTCTCGAGCTCGAGGCTCGCGGTATCGAGTTCAAACTTCTCCTCGATAAAGGCGACCCGCTCATTGCAGTCGGCCTCAAGTCTTTCGTTCCGGTCTCTCGCCTCGACGAGCTTGCGGTTGAATTCGTCGAGCTGGGCCCTGAGCAACGCGTTCTCGGTTCTGAGGTCGCCCGTCTCGCGCAGCAGCTTCTCCCGCCACGTCGCCTCGATCCGCTCGGCGGCCTCATCGAGGACGGACTTCACGCCGTAGATCTCCCTGATTTTTCTCTCGTCTGTCATCGTGCGACACTCCAATCAACAATGGGCATGGCTCCGCCACGCCGTACGGCTGGGAACAAATACGCGGCCGCTGTTGATTTGTAGTCGTCCTGCGATCGGTGGGTTCTAAAAAGGCGTCTCAAGTCATGCGTTCACGCAGGTTTTCGATTGGAGAAATACCGCACTCATCTAATAGTAGCGCACTCGGATTTATCTTCTGACTCCGACTAACCCGCGCTCGCGGAGGATGCGGTACAGGGTCGATTTCGAGATACCCGTTGCGGCGCAGATGTCGGGAATTGGCGTCTCGCGGGCAAGGTAGAGTTTCACGGCAGCGTCGGCCTTGACGTCTGCGATGCGCGGGCGGCCCCCAACGTTGCCACCGCGGCTCCGTTTGACGGCGATACCCTCGGCCTGGCGCTGCTTGATCAGATCGCGCTCAAGCTCGGCTGTGCAGGCGTGGGTACCCAGCACGAAACGGCCGAAGGCGGTATCGAGGTCGACCGGCTGTTTCAAGGAGGTTAGCTTCACGCCGAGATTTCGGAACATAAGGTCGTAGTTCAGCAATTGCCTGGTCGATCTGGTTAGGCGCTCCCAGGACTCGACTACCACTTCATCGCCGGCCTTCATCTTCTTGAACAGACGCTTCTGTTGAGTTCGGTCGCCGTCCTTGGCACCCGTGACTTTGTCTTTGTAGATATGGCCATAGGGCACGCCGGCGTTGACCAACGCCTCGATTTGCCTGTCTAGCTTCTGATCCTTCGTGCTCACGCGAGCGTATCCGTATCTGGTCATTTTCAGCCTCCTGCCTTGTCTTTTGATTTTCTCATGGGAATGCAAGGGGAGGTTTTGGCACTGGGTTTTGGCACTCGCCGTCCACGGCATCGAGGGTTCGGTTTTCGAGTGCCGCGCGGCATACGTTTTGGGACTGTCTCGCCTAAAAATCGACCTTACCAAATTCGATTTACGGCCCGAAAAAGGGTTGATGCGGGCATCCGCAACAGCCCTGGTCCAAATACCCCGTAAATCGAATCCTGTTAAGCCGTCTACCTGCGGTTTTGCTAAATTCGCTACCACCGGGTGAGAATCGTGTCCGCGCGGCACGATATAGTAGGTGAGACACCAACAAGGAAAGAAATGGCCATGAGCGATTCAATGGAAGTCATACATCGACTTGAGCGCGAGATGGCAGACCGTGCCGCTGCGGTTGAGAAAGTCGATGCCTTTAAAAACCAGCTCGCGCAGGCCATCAAGGCCTTCATGGATGCAGACAGCGCGGTCCGCATCCTTAACGACCATGACAGCATCGTTGACACTCAGATCGCCAACGCCATCGACGAGCATCTTCTCGCCATCGACAAGTTGTGCCGCTTCGGTATCGACGGCGGTTTCGGCGAAGAGCACCCGGTCAAGGAGTACTAGACCGCCGTATGGCCATCGAATAAAGTGAAAGAGGGTCGAACCGAGCAGTTCCCGGACAATTGGCGTCCGGCCAGACACTTCGGCTCGGCCCTTTCTCGTGCGTTTTTCTAGAAAAGCTCTAGAACATTTCTAGATGCATTCCGAAATGATTGCGAATCGCTTTTGATGCGGTGCCTAACGGCACCTATGATCCGCTCGCGAAGCTCGCTGATTTATATATCTCTTTGTACATTTTCGACTACAACCAAAAACGGATTCGGCGTCCTTGCCGAATTGTAGGTGTTACAGCCAGATGTTCTGGTCCGCCCGGGGAGCGAAGCGACGCCGGCGCTGAGGGCTGACAGCTGGTACGCCTCGCGCTAAGGGCTTGCTTGTTTATAAGACTGCCCGCGAGGTCTGATTGGCTTGCGGGTTGAATTGTTAGGTGGTGGAGTATCCACAGATTTTGGGCACAGTCGTGGACCCTCCCTAAATCTTCGAAACCAGCATGTAGCTGGGAAGACCTCACCCGCCCCTTGGCCTTTTGCTCGACGATCTCGCGGGTCTCCACATGGCTCCGCCATGTATCCGGACCATTCGTTTAACGCATCGGCCGTCCTCACCGATGCCCCTCTACATGACAGGGCCCAGGGTGGGGCACAAAGTCCGTCACGGCTGCACGCCTACCGCAGTCCTCCTTGCTTGACGTTGCGGCTACTCACCGCCAAACACACGCGTCGCCGCGTGGATATCCCACCGACTCCTGCTCTTCAGCTTTTAACCTACTTTCCTGCAGTATTGCAGCAGGACGAGCGCTCGGATCCTGGCACGCCGTCCCCGCCCTTATGGGCCGAGGCAGCGCAGGGGTCACAGGGAAGGCACTACCCTCGTCGAAGTCTCCTCGTGGAGACGGGACGGCAGACCTGTACAGCTCAGTCACCGATTATTCGAGCAAAACGCTACCTTTTTCGCAGGCCCTGGGGCCTGGCCGACCGGGAACGGCATATGTCACACGCCCGGTCGATATGAAAAAACCTCCCGGTGAGGAGGTTCCGTTTTTTCTCTTATCTACTTCTCCGTGTTGTCCTGACCTGCGGGTCTGGATAAAATGGAGTTGTCAGATGGCTTGTGGTTTAAGCGTCTGACGGTGTAGATGTTGAGTTGGTACCTCACTCTACGCGGTTCCACGGTGTTGGTACCACCGCTGGAACAACCTCGATGATAGCACGCCCGCCCGTCTTAACGGCGGGCGGGTTATCAAATTTTTAGCTATCTACCTGCGAAAACTTAATACATTGGTACTACGGTATGGCTCTTTGCGGTGCCGCCAATAGCTGACTATTAGTGAATCTGTAACTAATAACTCTTAATAGTTTGTAATTAGAGGAAATTCCGAACTATTAGCGCCAATAGTTCCACCGCTCTTCGCTGGAATGTTGGCAAAAAGGCTAGCGGGCCGAGTCGCCGCGCGTGTAATCGCCACGATCGACAGTGCGATCGGACCGATAGTGAGGCGCGTCGCTACCGCCGTGCGCCTGGCCGGCGGCGCGAACGCGGTCGTCGCCGGCATCGGGAACGGCGCCGGCATAGCGGTTGCGAATCTCCCTTGCGTAGCCGCGACGCGCAAGAAGCTCATCGCGAACCGCTGGATCTTCGAGCAAATCCTCATCGCACTTCGGTGCGATGAATTTGGGGAATGAATTGTAGGCGACGCCTTTGCTCGCTTTCGCCTGTTCGACCCACGCCGAATACGCTTTCTTGAGTCGTTGGATGTAAATCTCACAGCGTTTCTCGTACGGTAACGCTCGCTCGGCTTCCAGCACGTTCTTTTCGAACGCCGCTTCAAGTTGCTTGACCGCAAACCGCCCGTCAAGACGAGTCAGGTTGAAAGTACACTTCGGATTGCCGGCCTCTTTGATATCGAGATCGGTCGCGTAGACTCGATTGTTCTTGATGAAAATGTCTACGCCCCACGATGCAAGTAGTTTTTTGAACTGCCCCATATTCTTTGGGCGACCTTCGTCGATCGCGATATGGATCAGCTCGCGCAGATTGTTTTTGTAACTGTACTCTCCCCGATCGATAATCTCCTTTTCAATATCGCGCGGCTGACGATCACGAATTTTCGAATTCTTCTTTCCCTTTTCAAGTTGAGTAAGATTCCAAGCCTCGTCCATTTCACGGACCCACGCAGCGCGTTCGTACTTTCCGCGTCGCCCACCCGTCTCGCAACGCTTACCCGTCAGAAGGTCCGTGCGGTTAATCGCCATATGGACCGCAAACCGTTTTCCTTCCTTGTCACTTTCTTCGTGCAACGCGACAACCGCTTGTTGATGCGGGTAGTGCTTCGCAAGCCATTGCTCCGCGTAAGCCATGCACGCATCTGGAGTCATCTTGCCTCCGTTGCAGCTGCACTCCTCCGGAAGAAACGCAATGATTTGATGAAGCATCGTTATGTTCTTCGCGCCGGCACGCGCAGGTCTGTCGTGGTGGTACATCTTCCGCGTCATAGCCATTTCAGAAAACCAGTACTTTCGGTTCGCGAGGTTCCAGCCGCCGCGAGCCAAGGCATGTTTTCCGTTGATGTATTTGCGCACATTTTTCGCGTATCGCTCGGATGAAACACCTTTCTGCTTAATAACGGTCATTGAGCTCACCGCCGTCAATGAAATAGCGCTGCTCGAGTTCTCTGATGAATAGAGTGACTTTGCGGGCGTTCTGGTAAACCTTTTCGAGTGTTCGGAAAACGGCTTTCTCGTTGTAGGCCGGAAGACCCTGCGCGTTCACGAAATGCATGAGTTGGTTGAGGTTCGTACCCTCGCGATACAGCTCGCGATAGATTTTCGCGACCTGGCTCATATCGCAATCGATCATCTCGATTTTCCCGGTAAGCATCACGCGGCGGGCATACGCACTGACGGTCGCACCGAGCGCATCCGCCTGTTTGCGGATCGCTTCGTGCTCCCCGTCGGTGACCTTAACGTAAATGACCTTCGAACGCTGTTCATCCGAATCCTCTGAGACGGGTTGCGGTTTTTCGTTACGGCCGCCGTCATCATTTTTGGAAATGACTAGATCATCGAGCGATTCGCCCCGATGAATCAAGACATAGCGAATGAGTTCGGCTTTCGTCATGCCTGCCTTTTCCGCCAAAGCGGAAAACGTTTCATATTCTTCAGAAGTGAGTGTCGCCTTAACGGTGTGTGGACGCTTGCAACTCATATGCCCCCCAGGAAAGCAGAGCGAATCGGTGAGGCCACCGATTCAAAACCGATATGAGATTGCTTTCCTTTTTAGGAGCGACTGACGTCGCGCCGTTTTTTGAAGTGACGTCGTCACTTCCCTTAGAAATGAAGGCGAACTTCATTTCTAACTTTATCGCCGTAAGAGGCGATAAACAAGATGTGTTGGCAGATAAAGGGGGCGAGTATGGCCCCATTTATCTAGCCCAACACCAATCTTGCAATCTCCGGAACGGTGATTGGGCGAAACGCAGTGTAGACGTGGAATGAGAGGTCTCATTCCAAGCGAGAGGCCTCGCGGCGTTGTAACTGCGTGAAGACCGTGAGCGGAAGCGAATTTTTAACGCGAAGGATGCTGAGTGTTAGAAATTCGCTGTAGCGAGAGCGAAGCGGTGATGCGAATGCGAGGGATGCCGAGTATTTACATCGCCGCGCAGCGGGTTTGCGCCGCCCGCGGCGCAAACATTCGACTTGTCGAATCGTTTTTCGCAACGCCGGCGAAAAAGTTGAGGTAGCTTTCGACAATTTCAATGGCGCGGAGAGTCATTAGCGTGACTCGCAGCGCTGTTGGATTTGTCGAAAGGTGACGCGGCTCGCATTGCGATTCGGATTAGCGAGTCGGTTTTCATGCGGCGGTCAAGCCGCCTATGATCGCGACCTTCGGTCGCTATCGATTTTCAAATTTTGTTTTGACGCGAGTTGAGATGCGAAACGAAAAACCGAAACGCCCGCGCGAGCCGTTTCGACTTTTGCGCGGGCGTTTCGAATCAAATGAAAATCAATACGATGAGTTTTTGAGTTTCACGCTTCATAACAGATTTAAAAACTACGGCGTCGATTCCAACTGCCATCAATCAACCGATGCAATCGCAGTCAACTTACCGACCCAGGTCCAAGGGCGGAGCCCTGGCAAGAGCCAACGGCTGCGAACTTGTGGCTACATTTACGATGGAGGTACAAGTTCGCGTCTCTTGCGAGATTTTTCATCTCACAGCACATTTCACGGCAAACCATCGCCGCGCTTAGATCGCCTCGGTGTCCGGTGGCTGTCCGGTAGCGAACCTTTTACCGAGACGCACCGGAGACATTGCGTAACTGTGTCATGCCGCAACAATGTAAAAGTGTGACTGCCGAACTGTGTAATAACGCAATAACGTAACAACGTTATTGCGTCACTTTTTAACGCCGCCAAGGGCGCCGGGTTTTTAGGGCAGAGCCCTAGTGCGCCGCCGGGCTTTGTACGGCGGCGCACGACACTTGCGGAAAATTTTCAGGCGCGATTAGTTCAATGTTCAATTGTTCTGCTATTCCACAGTCACGTTGTTCTGTTATTTCGTTTTGCCGTAATCGCGTTATCGCACAGCTACGCTACTACGTAGTTACGTTATGACACAGTTGCGTTGTGTCATAGTTCGGTTCCGCAAGAGTCGTACGCCGCCGTACAAAACTGCGTTTTGCCCGGCGGCGTACGATTTAGGGCTCTGCCCTAAAACCCGGCACACGGCAAAACGAAATAACAGAACTATGCAATAACGACATTACGTAAATACGGCATTGCTGAAAAAGTGAATACCGTTGACACTCCCCGTAGTTGAAACCAGGGGTTTTACGACGGTTTTGATAATCTATGTGGTCAACATGATACCGTTGAACCCGCGTATCGATACCGTTCAGCCATTCGCCTCGCCCCCGTCGCACGTATCTTCATCCGGTCTGTTACTTTTAATCTAACAGTTCTTTGAGGAACGTAGGTGCTTCTGAATGTGCTGTCGACTTCTTCTCAAACTAATCCTAAGAGACAGGGCCGTATGGATTTGTACGCTCGTTCTCGCTGCAGCCTTTTCCGTCCCCATTGCGTTCAATTCACCCATCTACGGGCCCTTCTTTATGAAGCAGGGCATGCAGGGCTTTGTCGACGCATTCAATACGCGCGCGCCCCAGGCCGGCGGCACAGACCTATCGCCAGAGCAGCAAGATGACGCTGAGCTTGCAAGATACGCGAACGCCGCCCTCGCCGCTCAAACCGACGCCGCCTTTCTCGATTCTGCCGAGAGCTACTACGCGCTCATGGGCGAGGGCTTCCAATCCGGGTCCATCGTGGGAGACCGAGAGACCAATGACGCGGAGCTCGCATATTGCCGCGCCCTGAGCAGCTCCGGCATCACGGATATCCCGGCCTCCGCAAACGACCTGCCATTCCTTTCCTTCCTGCCTTACGCCATTGCCGCGGCGCCGTCTTTCCTTCCCTTCATCCCCTTCCTTCTCTCGTCGATACTCCTGCTCGGCGCCACAAGGCCCGGTACCCTGGCGGCGAAGGCGCCCGCACCCAAATTCCGGCGCCTTGTCCAGATCGTGTTTTCGATAATCGTCGCGGGGACCGCGATGCTCCTCGCCGGCCTTGCGCCCGGGGGCATTTACGCCTTGGCCCTAAACGGCTTCGGGCAGATCGGGTACCCGATCGCATTCTTCCATGACGGCGCGCTCACCACCACGACCGCGGGAAACGTCTTCACGACCATACTTCTCGCGCTGCTCGCGGGTGGAACCTTGATATCCGTTTGTTCCGTCGTCCTATCGACCGCAACGAGGCGCGTCTTCGCGGGCCCCCTTGCCTCCGCGCTGCTTGTCGCGGCCCCGGCATTCCCGTTATTGTCCGATTCGGCACTGGGGCATAATGCCGCGCTCGAGCTCCTGCCGCTGGCCGTGTTCTCGCCTATCGAGGCAACGGGTTACGTAGGATGCTTCCCGACAGAATTCATTGGCTCCGGTTCGGGCGGCGCATCGATGCTTGCCGTGGCCCTGGTATACGTCGCGGTCCTTTTCGCGGTCGGCGCCGTTGTGACGCGTTCGCCCAAACAGGCTGGACCCGCTAAAAAGCACCATGGGCTTGAGCTCCTGGACGTGAGCGTGGGATACGGAAGCACGACGATACTTTCAATCGGGTCGCTTTTCCTGAGCCCGGGAACGGCGGCGGGCCTCGTTGCTCCCAACGGCTCGGGGAAAACCACCCTTCTTGAAGCGCTGTCGGGCCAATTTCCCACCCGTATCCGATCGGGAAGCCTGGCGGCAGACGGAATCTGCCAACGTCGATCAGCCGAATTCGCAGAACTCGTCTATCTGAGCTCTTCGGGCGGCGCGGATCTTTACCCCACGCTATCGGCCCTCGAGCACCTTGCCTTCGTTAGGGAGGAGTGGAAACCAGCCACCGACGTCGACTCGCTCTGCAACTCCCTCGGAATCTCCCCATATCTCGACAAGCCGACCCGTAAACTCTCGACGGGAATGAAGCAGCAGGTAAAGCTTGCCATGGCGATAGCGACCGATTGCCCGTACCTCATCCTCGATGAGCCGCTGAACGGCCTCGATCCGGGAAAACGGAAAACCTCCTGCGACGCAATACGCAGCGAAGTGGCGCGGGGACGCAGCGTGCTCATTTCAAGCCATCTACTCGACGACCTGGCAGACCTCACCGACTCGTTCTACTTCATCGAGTCCGGCACACTCGTGAAAAAGACCGAGTCGTCCTCGCAGACGCTCAAGCAGGAATACCTCGATACATACGAGGGAGGTGAATGACATGAAACTATTTGAACAGCTGAAGTCCAATGCGTCGCGCATGGCTGTCTACGCCATCCTCGTGGCAACGGCTTTATGCGGAATCGCGGCACCCGTCTATGCGCTCAACGGAGAGAAAGGCGATGTCGAACCCGCGTACATGGCTTCGACGGTTAAAGACCGGTACAAAGCCTTCTCTGGAGACACGTTTTACGTAGCAGAGTACGACACGACCTACCGTCAGCTTCGCTACAACAAGAGATACGAATATCTAGGCCCAGAAGTAATCAGCTATACATCGGGTTGGTACCGCTCCAGCTATGGACACATAACCCAGTTCAAGTGTAACTACCGTGTGTACAACTAAAGCAACCGGCCGGGACGAGGGGTGACGCAAAAGCGTCGCCCCTCGTTTTTAACCATGTCAACTGAACCTAGTTCAGTTTGGTTGATTTCCGATCTCAGCCGAACACATTGAGCGGAAAGGCCGTTCCCGCAGTCAGTCGAACGTCCCCGGGGCCCTTCTCAGGCCCCGGGGACGGCATTTTCCCAGTTGAAGGAACGGTGGAGATGTGTTTCGATGGGTCAGATTCGTGTCGTTCCGAAAAGACCGTGAACCTTTTGTGGGACGCGCGGCGCCGTGGTATCATAGCCGAGTTTGTTGTCTTGGTCGGAAACCAAGACGCCTTATGCGCTGATCGGTAACCAGCGCCTGACCAATAAGGAGTCCTACCATGAAGCAGGGTATCCATCCCCAGTATGTCGAGTGCACGGTGACGTGCTCCTGCGGCAACACCTTCAAGACGCACGCTACCGTGTCCGAGATGAAGGTCGAGCTTTGCAACGAGTGCCACCCGTTCTACACCGGCCAGCAGAAGTTCGTCGACACCGGTGCTGTCTCTTATACACATCTCCGAGCCCACGAGACAAGAGGCAATCTCG
>ERZ1027051.278-NODE-278-length-27371-cov-8.803924_pt1 | contig 27371 bp, 23 predicted proteins | sample MGYA00519429_ERZ1027051 | MGnify/ENA primary metagenome ERZ1027051 (study PRJEB26926, sample SAMN06164598) | human gut metagenome | biome: ENVO:00009003; feature: ENVO:2100002; material: ENVO:00002003 | host: Homo sapiens | place: USA | collected 2012 ... | reverse complement strand
TAAAAAAGACGATTGCATAATATATTCAGTGAGTGACGATTTAATAGATACATAGTGGAATGTAAATTGCCGTAATCTCAGTAAAATCACCAAAACCAAGTTCGATTTAATAGATACATAGTGGAATGTAAATTAGTCATTCAGCGGAGGGAGTAACGCGGGCACACCGATTTAATAGATACATAGTGGAATGTAAATGCTAGTGGCACAAGCGATAACAAGAACTTAGCGGAGGATTTAATAGATACATAGTGGAATGTAAATGATTTACCTGATATTGATGTATCTGTGACAGGAAACGATTTAATAGATACATAGTGGAATGTAAATTGAAGTATATGCTATCCTTTTTTACACGCGAATTAGATTTAATAGATACATAGTGGAATGTAAATAATGTAATACGAGGTTCAACGCATTTGCTCAATCCCGATTTAATAGATACATAGTGGAATGTAAATTTTAAAACAATGTCTGTATTCGGTGTATAGGCTGTCGATTTAATAGATACATAGTGGAATGTAAATCAGATTGCTCGGCAGGCTTATAAGCCCATCTATTATGGATTTAATAGATACATAGTGGAATGTAAATAGCCTTTGACCTACCAACTACGATCATCGACTGTGAGATTTAATAGATACATAGTGGAATGTAAATCAGTTTACCACAGTGGGTATGCTGGCAGTTATCGAGATTTAATAGATACATAGTGGAATGTAAATTTATGTACTCATTTTCTAACGGTTGTTCTAATAACGATTTAATAGATACATAGTGGAATGTAAATGAGACTAGCGTCCGTCTTTTTGACGACAGGAAAGCGATTTAATAGATACATAGTGGAATGTAAATTGCCTTTTTTACTCATTTGACACACCTCCCTTTGCGATTTAATAGATACATAGTGGAATGTAAATTTCGATAAACCAACAACATAGTATTTACTATCAGCGATTTAATAGATACATAGTGGAATGTAAATACATTTTGAATTTACTGTAAGTACCCTCATAGTCCGATTTAATAGATACATAGTGGAATGTAAATATGTGTATAGTAAAGGTAATGACCGCTTTTCTAAGATTTAATAGATACATAGTGGAATGTAAATTGTTTTGTTTACACAGTACAATGACCCTGTTATTTGGATTTAATAGATACATAGTGGAATGTAAATTCTTTCCTGATGTTTGCATATCATGACCATACAGCGATTTAATAGATACATAGTGGAATGTAAATCTGCACATACATAAAAGGCATAACAGCCAGGATCTTCGATTTAATAGATACATAGTGGAATGTAAATATCGCTATGTGTATATACACGATATACACACTCAACGATTTAATAGATACATAGTGGAATGTAAATAAGATTGGTGTGATTGATGTTGACCCCGACATTGTGATTTAATAGATACATAGTGGAATGTAAATTTGTCTAGCATTACATTTTGCTTTTCAACTGCTTTAGATTTAATAGATACATAGTGGAATGTAAATCCAATAACATACGTTCTTGGTGGGGCTTTTCGTTCGGATTTAATAGATACATAGTGGAATGTAAATCTCTATGATGATTCATACACTGAAACTAAAGACAGGATTTAATAGATACATAGTGGAATGTAAATTCATCTTTGTACTGACTGATGAGGTCATCAAATACGATTTAATAGATACATAGTGGAATGTAAATCCGCTTATTTTAAAGTGAGGGAGCTTGATATCTGGATTTAATAGATACATAGTGGAATGTAAATCGATGTGGTAGGTGCTCAGGTAGCAGAGTTCTGGGATTTAATAGATACATAGTGGAATGTAAATTTGATATTACTGTTCCTCTACTCTTGATGGTTCCCGATTTAATAGATACATAGTGGAATGTAAATCGCCTATGGACTGACCCTCTTTAAGTTGCGCCCATGATTTAATAGATACATAGTGGAATGTAAATTTATCTAATAGTACATCTTCTTTTTCAACTGCTTTAGGATTTAATAGATACATAGTGGAATGTAAATGTACGTAGAGCATAAATTGGGGGTTAAATACATATGGATTTAATAGATACATAGTGGAATGTAAATCAGATAATAAATCTCCGGCAGTATTTTGAGATAAGGATTTAATAGATACATAGTGGAATGTAAATGGATTTACATAAGTAAATGCGCCATCGCCGAGTACGATTTAATAGATACATAGTGGAATGTAAATTCACCTGCGTAATTGTCTTAGGTGTTATATCCTCGATTTAATAGATACATAGTGGAATGTAAATTTGATAGCATCAGCCAAGGGACCGGTCACTTGCGGATTTAATAGATACATAGTGGAATGTAAATCAAATCTAAACAAACGTATAGCTGGGAATCCTGCGCCGATTTAATAGATACATAGTGGAATGTAAATAGTCAGTCCGCTTTCGTATTCAACCGAGCGGATGCCGATTTAATAGATACATAGTGGAATGTAAATGCAATGACCTCATGTGCAACCGCATTGATGATCTTGGATTTAATAGATACATAGTGGAATGTAAATTACGCATAACTATAAACACATGGACACGAATGTTGAGATTTAATAGATACATAGTGGAATGTAAATTTTGACATATATAACCCATACGTGAAAAAAGATAAAGATTTAACAGATACATAGTGGAATGTAAATATTGTTGTGAATGCGGTCTCTACCTTACCCATAGCAGATTTAATAGATACATAGTGGAATGTAAATGTGTACAAGACTGTAATGGAATATGGTGGTTATTTGATTTAATAGATACATAGTGGAATGTAAATGCAAATATAGATTATAGTCATTTTCGTTTCTATCTGATTTAATAGATACATAGTGGAATGCAAATAAAAATATGACCTTAGCTTTATGTTTTCGATTATTAGATTTAATAGATACATAGTGGAATGTAAATCTGGTGGAATTACTTTCGACGCTGATGGAAGATTACCTGATTTAATAGATACATAGTGGAATGTAAATGTCATATATATTGATAATCATTACTACAGCGTTAGGGATTTAATAGATACATAGTGGAATGTAAATTGTCGATCATAGAGAATTTTATACCATAGGGGCACAGATTTAATAGATACATAGTGGAATGTAAATCTTGTAAAAAGCAGTAACACTGTCAGCAGTTGACGCGATTTAATAGATACATAGTGGAATGTAAATTATAATTGATGTTGATTGATGACGGTAGCCCCTCATGATTTAATAGATACATAGTGGAATGTAAATTTATATACTCGTTTCATATGTATTTAACCCCCATCAGATTTAATAGATACATAGTGGAATGTAAATTTGCTATATATGTCAAGTACCATTTTATCCATCACTGATTTAATAGATACATAGTGGAATGTAAATATTACCACAGTCCAGAAAGAAGCGGGTATAAATTCGATTTAATAGATACATAGTGGAATGTAAATCTATTAGTCATAGGGGATTTCATGGCAAGTATTTTTAGATTTAATAGATACATAGTGGAATGTAAATTAAGATATATGCTATCCTTTTTTACACGCGAATTGTTGATTTAATAGATACATAGTGGAATGTAAATTTCATTGACACAGCGAAAGACTTAACCTTTGCGGCAGATTTAATAGATACATAGTGGAATGTAAATACCTCATCAAACACAAATATAGTTATATCGTCCTCGATTTAATAGATACATAGTGGAATGTAAATTTGCTAAAGAGTATGGAGAGTCAGCTGCAGAAGAGGATTTAATAGATACATAGTGGAATGTAAATTAGGATAAATAGCCGCCTGTCTTCAAGTGCGGCATGGATTTAATAGATACATAGTGGAATGTAAATAAATTTCATTAGTTCACCTCACATTTTAAATTTGGGATTTAATAGATACATAGTGGAATGTAAATCCGCTACAGTTGAGTTTGTGGACATGCGCAAAAGGATTTAATAGATACATAGTGGAATGTAAATGTGGGAATCATCATACATTCTACCGGGTGTAACAGATTTAATAGATACATAGTGGAATGTAAATTGGAAGAGGTTGAGGCAAGCACAAGTCAGATCGTGATTTAATAGATACATAGTGGAATGTAAATACTGCAGAATCGATGGTAAAATCGATGTCAGGGTGGATTTAATAGATATATAGTGGAATGTAAATTACAATGTAATTTAAGGATAACAGATGGGGCAGTGAGGATTTAATAGATACATAGTGGAATGTAAATCAGAGACAAACAAGTACACCGATACCACCACGGACGATTTAATAGATACATAGTGGAATGTAAATCAGATGCATTGCTGTCGGGTTCATAGTTCCGTAGTCCGATTTAATAGATACATAGTGGAATGTAAATATACTGGGATAAGACACATCCCGTTATCAATTCTTTGATTTAATAGATACATAGTGGAATGTAAATATTAACAATGCTAACTACGACGCGTTCTGGTCTAATCGATTTAATAGATACATAGTGGAATGTAAATTGCATACATCTGCTAAACAAAACATAGGCTTATCAGATTTTATAGATACATAGTGGAATGTAAATGAGCTTCACCGACATGGTAAGATCTGTCATTCTTAGATTTAATAGATACATAGTGGAATGTAAATGATGGAGCTCTTCACACAGGCAAGCACAGGACTTAGATTTAATAGATACATAGTGGAATGTAAATGAGCCTCCGTTTCCGCCGTTACCTCCAGTCACATTAGATTTAATAGATACATAGTGGAATGTAAATTTCACCTTGTAATTAGTTCCGGCACCAGCACGGATATGATTTAATAGATACATAGTGGAATGTAAATTATGAAGAAAGCTCAGGCATTCAGGATTGGAGATTATGATTTAATAGATACATAGTGGAATGTAAATGCAGATGTGCTGAAGCTTCAGTATGTCAGCTCTGGATTTAATAGATACATAGTGGAATGTAAATTTCCTTGTACTGTAGGCAGTATGAGTATGCCGTGGCGATTTAATAGATACATAGTGGAATGTAAATTTGCTTTGCTTGAGAGGAAATCTCACAGGCTTATAGGATTTAATAGATACATAGTGGAATGTAAATTCTATATCATGGTGCCAGAACTCAATTCTGTTTTTAGAAATTAATAGATACATAATGGAATTCAATATTGTAATACATGATATATGTAACGTTATCAACAGTGATTTATAGATGATATATAGTTTTTTCAATAAAATATTATAGAGATTGAACTATAGCCACGGGAAATGTAAAATAATAACATAATATAAAAACAAAGTAATATAAAGGACTTACCCATGCACATATACATAGACGCCGATGCCTGCCCCGTAGTAGGCATAGCAGAAGACATAGCAACAAAATACAACATCTCGGTAACGCTTTTATGCGATACGAACCATGTCCTCACATCTGATTACAGCGAGGTTATCGTGGTCGGTGCCGGAGCGGATGCGGTGGATTACAAGCTGATAAGCATTTGCCATAGAGGTGATATAGTTGTTACTCAGGATTATGGCGTGGCTGCAATGGCGCTGGGAAAAGGTGCATTTGCGATACACCAATCGGGCAAATGGTATACAAATGAGAATATCGATCAGATGCTTATGGAGAGACATTTGAATAAAAAGGCGAGAAGGGCATCAAGCAGGAATCATATCAAAGGGCCGAGGAAGAGGACAGAAGAGGATGACCAGAGATTTGCGGAGTCTTTTGAGAAACTGCTGCGAAAGGCAAATAATTTATAGATACATATGAAGGTGGAGGGGATTCGAACCCTCACCACCAATGAACCGGAAGAGGTCAGATTTTAATGGATGATAAAAATACAAACAGAACAATAGAATACTACAATACACATGCTGACAGATATTCCGAGATAACCAGAAATGCTGACATGTCGGACATATACCAGCACTTTGAGGAAAATCTCAAGCCGGGCAGCAGGATTCTTGATCTTGGCTGCGGCAGTGGTCGTGACAGCAAATATTTTCTGGACAAGGGATACAAGGTTGTATCTCTGGATGCGTCTGAGGCTATGTGCAGGAAAACTCAGGAGCTGACGGGAAAAGCGGCTGTGCATATGCGCATTGAGGACATGAACTATGAGAATGAATTTGACGCTGTGTGGGCATGTGCTTCGCTGCTCCATGTTGCCAAGAGCGATATGCACAAGATCCTTGAGAAGGCTATGAAGGCGCTAAGAGTCGGCGGGGTATTGTATGCTTCGTGGAAGTACGGCAAGAGTGAACGGACGCGGGATGATGGAAGGACATTTGCCAATTATACTGAGGCCCGGGTTTGCGATATGGTGGCGTTGGTTTCAGGCGCATCGCTTGAGGATGTATGGACGAGTCAGGATGTCAGGCTTGACAGGATAGGTCAGGGACATTTGTGGGTAAATGTTCTGGTGAAGAAGACCAGAGTTGTCATAACTGAGAAGGAGTTCCTGAATATTTTCTGGAAGCAATACCAGATCATTGAGAAGGATGTCCGGATCAGTTCTGAGTATGTGGATATCCACAAGAGCAACTTCTCGACATTTTCAAGCAGATACATAAATATGTTCCTGAATATCTGCAGCAATATAGACTCTCTGATAGAGATATATTGCAAGATAGTCGAGGAGGATGATTACAGGAAAAAGTACAGCATACATGACAGGCTTACTCCTGTGCTTAGAAAATTCCCGGATATCCGTCTGGATGCGGTGAGGATGATAGATACTTTTGAAGATATCGAGCTGAAGCCGTTCAGTGCGTTTGTGGGTGACCGGATCGCAGATTGGTGGAATGACTATAATCTGGTGAAACATGCCAGAAGTGACAGGAACGAGAAGACTGGAATGTATAATTTCCAGCGGGCAAATCAGAAGAATGTGCTGACGGCGATGGCAGCGTATTTTATCGTGTGCAACCGTATATATGAGGAGATATGCGAGATCTCGGCAACACCGAAGAGGCTTCTCAAGTCAAAAATATTCCTGTACGTGAAGAATGGTGAGTAGATAAGGAAAGGTAATAGACCATGGTAAAACAGATAGTAAGAGATCAGATGTTTCTCAGCCAGAAGTCATCTCCGATGACGACTATGGATGCGGGGATCATAGCAGATATGCAGGACACATTAGCGGCAAATCAGGCGAGGTGCGTCGGCATGGCGGGCAACATGATCGGATATAAGAAGAGGATAATCATCGTCAGTATGGGATTTGCCAATGTTGTCATGCTGAATCCGGTTCTTCTGTCAAAGTCGGGGGATTACGAGACAGAGGAGGGATGTCTGTCTCTGGACGGCACGAGAAAGGTGACAAGGTATAGAGACATAGAAGTAGAGTTTCAGGATGCATCATTTGCAAAAAAGCGTATGAAGTTCAACGGATATATAGCCCAGATAGTGCTCCATGAGATGGATCACCTTGAGGGGCGAATAATTTAGGAGAGTTTATGGAATCAAAAGACGGAACATGGATTATGTATGGCGTTTCAGAGGATGATCCGGAGTGCCTGCACACGGTGGACGAACTTATCGGATATATAGAGGAAGTGGGATTTCTGCCTCTTTTCCGCAATGAGATACCTGGATTTTCAGTGGAGGAGCGAACCACGGAGAAATACTGGTGGAGTGAGGATGCGCAGAGGGATCCTTGGGTGTGGCGCGAGATCATAGCCAGAAGAGGCGATATTGCATACGGCAAATTTTTCCACAATAAGGCGGGATTTATCTCAAAGAAATGGTTCCCGTATTTTGCAAATTATAGAAGAGCTGGATATGATTTCGATGCCAGATGGGATGATGAGCTTGCATCATTCAGACAGAAGAAAATCATGGATCTGTTCATGGATGACCGGATAGACGAGGAGAGCGATGCGGAATTTGCAGCAGAAAAGCTGGATAGTATGTACAATACAGAACTTTTTTCATTCGATATAAAGAAGCTTGCCGGATTTGGCAAGGGCGGAGAGAAAGGCTTTGAGGGTACGATGACACAGCTCCAGATGCAGACATACCTGTGCGCATGTGACTTCAGAAAACGGTTGAACAAGAAGGGCGCGGAATACGGATGGAATGTGGCTGTGTATTCCATGCCGGAGAAGCTGTGGGGATATGACCACGTGACGTCCGCATATGGTGAGAGCCCTGAGGAATCGTGGGAGAGGATAGTGAAGCATATGGATGATATCTACCCGATTGCCACAGAGAAACAGATAAAGAAAGTCTTAAAGTAGAGACGGTATACAGAAAACTCTAATTCAAAAGTTTACATCAAAAGTTTACACATAACATTACATATATCTTTACATATGTGTTTACATATGTTATGTTTATATGCAAGTCAGGTTATAAAGAATAATATGATGACTACTTGAAGAGGAGAAATGATGAACACTGTATATGATGTTATTATTGTTGGAACTGGCGCTGCAGGCTTGTTCTGTGCGTTGAATTTTCCAGAGACAAAAAAGGTCTGTATTATCACAAAAAGGCGGGCTGATGAGTCCGATTCTTTTTTGGCCCAGGGTGGCATATGTATGTTGCGGGGTGAGGAAGACTACGAAGATTATTTTGAAGACACCATGAGAGCCGGTCATTATGAGAACAATAAAAAGACAGTCGATCTGATGATCAGATCATCGAATCTTGTTATCAGAGAATTGATAAGGCTTGGAGTTAGATTTGAGAGAGATGAGAGCGGAAAGCTTGCCTTCACCAAGGAGGGAGCTCACAGCCAGCCAAGAATATTGTTCCACGAGGACATTACCGGCAAAGAGATTACATCCACTTTGCTGGAGTGTGCAAAGAAGAAATCCAATATCGAGATATATGAGTATACGACTATGCTCGACATCATCTGCAATGACAATGCCTGTGGTGGCGTGGTTATAGCTGATGAGGCGAAGAACATAAGCATACTTAGATCCAACAACGTTGTATTGGCGTGTGGTGGGATCGGAGGCATATATAAGAACTCAACAAATTTTGCCCATATAACAGGTGATGCCATAGCAATTGCCTTAAAACATGGTGTAGAGGTAGAGAATCTGAATTATGTACAGATCCACCCGACGACACTGTTTAGCCGGAATAAGGGAAGAAGATTTTTGATATCTGAATCTGTGAGAGGCGAAGGCGCATGGCTTCTTAACAAGGCGGGCGAAAGGTTTACAGATGAACTGCAGCCTCGTGATGTAGTCAGCCATGCAATATGGAAACAGATGGAGATAGATGGAACGGAGCATGTGTGGGAAGATCTGAGACCGCTTGGAAGAGATGTGATCTTGCAGCATTTTCCACATATATACAAGCAGTGCAAGGATGAAGGATATGATGTGCTTGTTGAACCGATACCGGTTGTGCCGGCTCAGCATTACCACATGGGCGGAGTGAAGGCAGATCTTGCCGGAAGGACATCCATGGAAGGATTGTATGCGGTAGGAGAAGCCGGATGTAATGGAGTGCATGGCAGAAACAGACTGGCAAGCAATTCGTTACTTGAGTCGCTTGTATTTGCACAGAGGGCGGCAGATGATATCATGTTCAGCAGAGAGCACAGAGGCTGCGGAGAAGAGAATATAGATCTGTCTGAATATGAAGATATAGATGGTTTGTTTAGAGAATATAAGAATATAGTTTTGACAGAAACGGAAAGAAGAGGCTGAGAATGAATCAGATAACAATGAAATTGAATGCGGACAAGCTTATAATGATGGCTTTACAGGAGGATATCACAAGTGAGGATGTATCCACAAATGCGGTGATGCCAAAGGCACAGAAAGGAAAAGTAGACCTGATATGCAAGCAGGATGGAATCATTGCAGGACTTGATGTATATGCAAGAGTATTTACACTCTTAGATGACAGCACTGAGGTTGAGTTCTTCTGCAAAGATGGCGATGAGGTGAAGGCTGGCCAGCTTATGGGAATTGTGACTGGTGATATCAGGGTTCTTCTCTCTGGAGAGAGGGTTGCGCTTAATTACCTGCAGCGTATGAGTGGTATAGCTACATATACCCATGAGGTTGCAGAACTTCTTAAAGGAAGCAAGACTACTCTGCTGGATACCAGAAAGACCACACCTAATTGCCGTATATTTGAGAAGTATGCAGTCAGAGTCGGCGGAGGCAGCAATCACAGATACAATTTGTCGGATGGAGTATTGCTTAAGGATAATCATATAGGCGCTGCGGGAAGTATAACCAATGCAGTGAGAATGGCAAAGGAGTATGCACCATTTGTTCGCAAGATAGAGGTTGAAGTTGAGACACTGGATCAGGTAAAAGAGGCTGTTGAAGCGGGAGCCGATATCATTATGCTTGACAATATGACAACGGATCAGATGAGGGCTGCGATTGATTTGATCGATGGACGTGCGGAGACAGAATGTTCAGGCAATGTTACAAAAGAGAACATAGAGAGCCTGATATCATTGGGAGTGGATTATATATCAAGCGGTGCGCTTACACATAGCTCACCTATAATGGATATATCGATGAAAAATCTTCATGCGGAGGGATAAAGTGAAGGCAAAAGAGAGAAGGGAAAGGATACTTGACATTGTGATGAATTCAGATGTCCCTGTTCCGGCAAATAAGCTTGCGTCAGAATTTGAAGTCAGCAGACAGATAATAGTGCAGGATATTGCAGTGATCAGGGCGGCTGATGATGGCATAATTGCAACTAACAGGGGTTATATATACAAGAATGAATCAAAATGTCAGAGAGAGTTTAAAGTAAAACACGGTTATGACAGGACTGAGGAAGAACTCACGATCATAGTTGATTATGGCGGTGTTGTAAAGAATGTAAGTATAAGTCATACGGTGTACAATCGTGTTACTGCAAAGATGAATATTGCTTCCAGATACGACGTGGCAAAATTTATGAAAAAATTGGAAAACAGCCAGTCATCCCTGCTTGGAAATGCTACGAACGGATATCATTACCATCTGATAGAGGCTCCAAGTGAAGAGATCCTGGACAACATAGAGCAGAAACTTGATGAGACAGGTTTCCTTGTTCCGTGGCAGGAGTGGGAGAAATAATACAAAATGATTTGGAGATAATAAAATGACGATAAAAGAGATACAGGAAGAGATAATCAGACTGAAGAAAGAGAAAGATTTCTGCATACTGGCACATGCTTATCAGGGACATGAGATTCTTGAAGTTGCAGATTATATGGGAGATTCATATGGACTTAGCGTTGAGGCGAGCAAGGATTCCCGCAAAAATATAATAATGTGTGGTGTGCGTTTTATGGCGGAGACATGTAAGATATTGTCCCCTGATAAGAATGTGTACCTGCCTAATCCTGAAGCCGGATGTCCGATGGCTGAGCAGATGAACCTTGAAACGCTGGATGAGATGAAGAAGAAGTATCCGGGATATGCGGTTGTCGCCTATATAAATACGACATCTGAATTAAAAACTGCCTGTGATGTATGTGTGACATCCTCATCTGCAGTTCAGATCTGCAGCAAGCTTGATAACGACAAGATTCTTTTTATTCCAGATCCGAATCTTGGAAACTATGTTCAAAAGCAGATGCCGGAAAAGGAATTTGCATTTTTTAACGGCGGATGTCCTAGACATCTTGCGGTTACCCTAGATGATGCTTTGAAGGCAAAAGAGTTACATCCACATGCGGAACTTCTTGTCCATCCTGAGTGCAGGCCGGATGTAGTTGCAGAGGCTGATTATGTAGGTTCAACCACAGGAATTATGGCATATGCCAGAAAGTCAGAGAAAAAAGAATTTATCATCGGTACAGAGCACAGTATTGTGGAGCATCTTCAGTATGAGTGCCCTGACAAAATGTTCTATCCAATTTCTTCAAAGCTGATGTGCCATAATATGAAGCTTACTACCCTGGTTGACATATTGAATGTATTAAAGGGCACAGGTGGCGAAGAGATAGTCCTTTCTGATGAGGTGATGGAGGGAGCTTCCCGCTGCATCAACAGAATGATCGCGCTTGGATAACGAGGTGTGGATTATTATCCAGAGCAGTGGGACATATCCATGATCGATGAGGATATGGACAATATCGTAGAGCTTGGATGCAATGTCATCCGTATAGCGGAGTTTGCATGGCATATCATGGAGAAGACGGAGGGGCAGTATGACTTTTCGTTCTTCGATCATGTTATCAGCAAGGCAAAGGAGAAGGGGCTTCATGTTATACTTGGAACCCCGACAGCGACTATTGATTAATTATATAAAATACGGTTGCTTATTAGTTCATTAAGCGACCGTATTTTTTTGTACCTGTGTTATAATGTTATAAAAGTGTATAATATTATTTGCAAATTATGATCAGCCAGACTGGCTGGAGTATAGGAGGACATGATGGGTATTGTTGAATTAAAAAATGATAAGATTGCTATAAAGGTGAATACTCACGGTGCTGAGCTTGTGAGCCTGAAGAGTATCGAGACAGACAGAGAATACATGTGGTGCGGTGATGCTGAGTATTGGGGAAGAGTTTCTCCTGTGCTGTTTCCATTTGTGGGAAAGCTGGAAGGACAGCGTTACAGACATAACGGGGTGGTTTATGAGAATATACCTCAGCACGGATTTGCAAGGGACAGCGAGTTTGTAGTGGCTGGCCAGACTGGTGATACACTGCTGTTTGTGCTTGAGAAGAATGATACATGGCAGAAGAGCTATCCGTTTGATTTCAGTCTTTGTATAGGATACAGACTTGAAGGTTCATCTGTACATGTTATGTGGACCGTTGTGAATGAGGGAACTGACACGATTCATTTTTCTATCGGTGCCCATCCTGCATTTGCATGTGAGGGAGGCATCGGCGGTTATTCTCTGGATATGCACACAGGTAAGAACGAGATTGAATGTGGTCTTTTGACAGCAAATGGAGTTCTTGGAGATAGAACAGTTACGCACAGACTGACAGATGGAGTCTTAAAGCTGCGTGATGAGATGTTTGATGAGGATGCCCTGATCATGGATGGTAAGGGTATAAATACGATTACATTAAGGAACTCATCTGATGCGCCGGTTTTGCAGTTGAGATTTGATGTGCCGCAGATAGGCATATGGTCTCCTGCAAAGAAACATGCGCCATTTGTCTGCATAGAGCCTTGGTTTGGCAGGTGTGACCGCGAGGGATATGACGGAGATCTGGCGGACCGTGAGTATTCAAACAGTCTTGAGGCTGGCCATTCGTTCAGCAAGGAGTATGTCATCGACATACTATAATGGAAAACATATCATGTGTCAGATTAAGATATAGCAGAATATAATTTGTAAGCAGGGCGGGACATCCCATTGGTGAGATGTCCCGCCCTGTTTGTTATGTTTCATATACATTAATGTAAAACCTATGTAAAAGGTGCCTGACTCCATTGTTGTTCCTTTTTGTAGAGTGCTGAAAATACTACTTGACATATAATACTATGTGACGTATAGTATACTGCGTAAGGAGGTATAGCGATGGATATACAATTGAAGAGAGGGATGCTCGACGTGTGTGTGCTTGCGGCCATCAAGGACGAGGATTCCTATGGATATCAGATCATCAAAGATATGAAGCCGTATGTGACGATATCAGAGTCCACACTCTATCCTATCCTCAGAAGACTTGAGGCGGGAGCGCTGCTCACGGTTCATTCCGTGGAGCACAACGGAAGACTCAGAAAGTATTATCATATTACGGATGCCGGAAGAGCCAGGATAGAAGAGTTCAAGGAAGAGTGGAAGGAACTGGAATCCATATACAGATTTATTGTGAAGGAGGAAGTCAGAGATGAACAAACAGGAATATCTTGAGTCGATAAGAAGCAGGATCAGTGCGATGCCGGCTGATGATGTGAACAGGTTTATGGATTACTATAGCGAGATGATAGATGACCGCGTGGAGGACGGCCTTTCCGAGGAGGAGGCTGTGGCAGATATGGGATCACCTGATGCAGCAGTGGAGCAGATACTTGAGGAGATGCCGCTCACGAAGCTTGTGAAGGAGAAGATCAAGCCGAAGCACGAACTCAAGGCATGGGAGGTTGTACTCATAGTTCTGGGCTCTCCGGTGTGGATACCGCTTCTCATGACGGCGGCGGTATTGCTGCTGACACTTTGGATAGTTGCATTTGCACTTCTCATATCATTCTATGCTGTGGTGCTCAGCTTTGTGGTGGCGGGAATCGGCGGATTGATATGTACCATACCGCTGTTCATAGCCAACAGCCCATACACAGCAGTCCTCATGCTCGGCGCTGCACTCATCGGAATCGGAATCGCGATACTGTTTGTTGTATCGGTGAAACCGGTTACGGTTGGCATATTTAAGGTCTGCAAGGCCAGTGTGAATGGAATAAAGAGAATGTTTGTAAAGGAGAAATAGTCATGAGTAGAACAAAGAAAGCTGTTATTGTTGCATCGGTCATGATCGTGGCAGGCATTATCACTGTGATCTCAGCACTTGCTGTAAATGGATTCAGATGGCCGAATGTGACAGTTAATCTGGCCCACATGACATCGGAGCCGGTGAACTACGTAAAGAAGACTGTTGATATAAAAGATAAATTCACTGCAATTGATGTAAAAAGCGCATCAGATGTGGATGTTGCCGTGAAGAAGGCGAGTGGAGATACAAGTTATGTGGAGTATTATGACAGTGAGAATCTGACGCATCATGTAGATATATCAGATGGTGTGCTCAGGATAACCGCAGACGACAGCAGGAACGCAGCATTTAACATTTCCATTGGTGTGTACGCTGGAGCATGGCCGTCCGTGACGGTGTATCTGGCTGGTACGGAGTACGATGATCTGAAGATTGTGACCAGCAGTGGTGACGTGGATATGGAATATTATCTGGCAATAGGCAATATCGATATAGAGGCCGCCAGCGGCGATGTGATCGTAAATGGTGCAAATGCAGATGCTCTGACGGTGGCGACCAGCAGTGGTGACATTAAGCTTGACAGTGTATCGTCAAAGGATACAAGAATATCAGCAAACAGTGGTGACGTCAGTCTTGGTGATGTGGTGATGGATAATATTGATCTGAAGACCTCCAGTGGCAATATCACATCTGGCAGTATAAAGGCAAAACGTATAAACGGTCGTGCGTCAAGTGGTGACGTAATGATTAGAGACTGTGATGCTTCTGAGATCAATGTCGTGACAACCAGTGGTGATGTATCGATCGGTATTGGCTCAGAAATGAAGTATGAATACAATACAAAGACATCCAGCGGTGATGTAAATGTACCGGACTCGGTTGAGGGAGCAGATGGAAAGTGCAATATCGAGACTAGTAGCGGAGATATTGATGTCACACAGTAAGTCGTAACTGAATACATTTGAAAATTGGTTCAAGGCAGGTCTTCTGAAATGGAATGACCTGCCTTGAGTTGTATTTAGGCTAAATTAAAGTTAATTAATGAAATAAAATGTCGGTAAAGGTCTCTGCTTATTGTGGATTCACGCTAAAAATGGTATCTTTAATATGTATATATATTTATACGGAAGAAAATATCAGGGAGAGTAAAGGATGAGTGCATTTGCATTGAGACTTGCAGTATTACCTTCGGTGTTACTGCTGTTATTTGTAGTCAGAAGAAATAAGAATAGCAGGGATCCAATGAGCCTGCTAGTATGGCTTGCGGTTCTGGGAGCTGTCAGCACGATACCGGCAGTAGTCGTGGAGCTGGTTGGGGGCGTATTGTTATACTACATGGGATTGGAATCCGGAACGGCGGTTTATGAGCTGGTCAACTGCTTCTTTATAGTGGCGATGATCGAGGAACTGGGCAAATTCCTTGGAATGTTAATACTTACATGGAAAAATAAGAACTTTGACCACAGCTATGACGGCGTTATATATGGCGTGTGCTCGTCGCTCGGATTTGCGACACTGGAGAATATCCTGTATGTATTCCAGGGTGGAATAGGACTCGGAATTCTGAGGGCTGTGACAGCAATCCCACTTCACTGCTCATGCGGCGTTATCATGGGATATTTCTACTCAAAGGCGAGAGAGAATGCGAACAAGGGCGAGGGTGCCGCAGGCAATATGCTGATAGCGTATTTTAGCGCCATGGGAATACACGGACTGTATGATTTTGTGTTGTCGATTGATGACACCAGCGTGATCCTGTGCATACTGGTTCTGATCCTGTCTGTGGTTTTGATGTTCCTGCTCATATCCCATGCGGCAAAGAACGATCATATCATAGCGGTAAATCCTATATGGGTGAATCCGTATAACTTCAGATATATACCTATGTGTGGATATAATCAGCCAAATATGTACGGACAGAACATGCAGTACAATCAGCCAAATGTATATGGCAAGCGGCAGAACACCTTCCAGCCAAATGCATACGGCCAGACGGATCAGTACAATAATCAGCAGAGTGGCTATGGCCGGCAGCCTCGGTATGGTCAGCAGAGTGGCTATGGCCAGCAGCCTCGGTATGGTCAGCAGAATGGTTACGGTCAGCGGCCGGGGCAGTACAACCAGCCGGGCAGCTATACTCAACAGCCAGGACAGTACAATCAGCCGTCAAGTGGCTATGGTCAGCCACAGCGGTACGATCAGCAGAATGGCTACAGCCAGCAGACCCAGTATGGCCGGCAGTCACAGCAGAATAATCAGTATAGCGGCTACGGTCAGCAGCCACATTACGGTCAGTCATCACAGTATGATCCGCAGAACACATACAGACAGTAATAAAATATTTATATAGAGGAGAACAGGCAAATGTTATTGATAAAGAATGGAAGAGTCATTGATCCGGTCACCCATACAGACGAGGTCATGGATGTGCTCATCGACGGCAATCATATAGTTAAGACAGGATACGATCTGGAGGCAGAGGGTGCGGAGGTCATCGATGCAGATGGACTTGTAGTTGCACCGGGACTGGTAGACACACATGTACACTTCCGCGATCCGGGATTTACGTACAAGGAAGACATCGAGACAGGTGCCGCCGCCGCTGCAAGAGGAGGCTTCACGATGGTGGTATGTATGGCGAATACAAAGCCGGCGGTGGATAACCTTGAGACTCTCAAGTATATACAGGATAAAGGTGCAAAGACCGGAATACATGTAGTTCAGACAGCCACAGTCACAAAGGGTCTTGCTGGCAAGGAACTCGTGGACATGGACAGTCTTGCGGCTGCAGGTGCAGCAGGATTTACCGATGACGGAATCCCAATCATGGATGAGAAGCTTCTTCTTGAGGCTATGGAGAAGGCAAGGGATCTTGATCTTCCGGTGAGTCTTCATGAAGAGGATCCGCTGTTCATTGTACAGCCGGGAGTGAATCAGGGAAAAGTATCAGAAAAGCTTGGATACGGCGGTGCATCCCGCACAGCGGAGGATATTATGGTTGCAAGGGACTGCGTCCTTGCACTTCACACAGGTGCATCAGTGTGCATACAGCATATAAGCTCAGGCAATTCCGTGGATATAGTGAGAACTGCAAAGAAGCTTGGAGCGGACGTACATGCGGAGGCAACTCCACATCATTTCACCCTTATAGAGGATGCTGTGCTGAAGTACGGAACCATGGCGCGTATGAATCCTCCACTCAGAACCGAGAAAGACAGAAGACAGATCATAGAGGGAATACAGGATGGCACAATAGATATGATAGTGACGGATCACGCCCCGCACAGCAGTGAGGAGAAGGCGAGACCGCTTGACAAGGCGCCAAGTGGAATAACAGGGCTTGAGACATCTCTTGCCCTTGGAATATATTCCCTTGTACAGCCTGGATATATCTCACTCATGAAGCTCATGGAACTAATGAGCAGGAATCCTGCAGAATTTTACCGCATGGAACCGGGCAAGATAGCAGAGGGAGCTCCTGCGGATATAGTCATATTTGGCGAGAATGAACAGTGGACAGTGAACAGCTTTGCGTCAAAGGCATCCAACAGTCCATTTGCCGGATGGACTCTCCCGGGAAAGGTTCACTATACAATCTGTGGCGGAAATATCGTGTATGACGCAGAAAAGTACGATGCTGAACATGATGTGTAAGATGCGGGCAGCAGGATATAAAATGTAAGATATGAGAAGATCATAACAGAGATGGGACATATAGATATGGACAAGATAAGACGACATTATACATTCAGAGGAAGAGTGCAGGGAGTTGGCTTCAGATACAGGGCGAGCTATGCTGCATCCATGTACGGAGTCACCGGCTGGGTGTGCAACAGATATGATGATTCTGTTGAGATGGAGGCTCAGGGGCTGCCTGAGGCTATAGACAAGGTGATAGCAGTTCTCAGAAATGACAGATATATATTTATAGAGGATATGGATGTCAGGGAGATACCTCTGGAGAATGACAGCGGATTTCATGTGAGATCAAGCTGGTAACGCGCGTAGATAATAAGGAGAGTGGACATATGGTAAAGATAGATTTGATAACGGGCTTTCTGGGCTCAGGCAAGACGACATTTATTAAGAAGTATGTGAGCTACCTTGTTGGCAAAGGATATAATGTCGGAATCCTTGAAAATGATTATGGTGCAGTCAACGTGGACATGATGCTTCTTCAGGATGTGATGGGCGAGAACTGTCATGCTGAGATGGTGGCAGGTGGCTGCGGCGAGGACTGTCACAAGAGAAGGTTCAAGACAAAGCTCATAGCTATGGGGATGAGCGGCTATGACAGAGTCATTGTTGAGCCGTCCGGAATATTTGATGTGGATGAATTCTTTGACGTCCTCCACGAGGAGCCACTTGACAGATGGTATGAGGTTGGAAGCATCATTTCCATAGTCGATGCCGGACTTGACCGGGACATGAGCAGACAGTCCAGATATGTGCTTGCGTCTGAGGTTGCGAACTGTGGAACTCTGGTGATGAGCAAGGTTCAGGATGCATCGGAGGATGAGAAGAGGAGCACAATAGAATATATCAATGAAGTGCTCACCGAATTCCAGTGTAAGCGTCAGTTCGGCGATGATGTTCTGGAGAAGAACTGGGATGATTTCACGGATGATGACTTTGAAGGTTTTATGTCAACCGGATACAAATTAAACGACTATGTAAAATTATGGTTCAAACAAAGTGATGTGTTTAACTCGGTATATATCATGAATAAGGTCATGCCTCAGGAGCGGCTTGAGACGATAGTCAGGGATATATTTGCGGATAAGGAATGCGGAGATGTCTTTAGAATCAAGGGTTTTCTCCCCGTAAATGACACCGGATGGATAGAGCTCAACGCCACGGTAAAAAAGACCGAGGTGAGACCTATAGAGAACGGGCAGGAGATCATAATTGTGATCGGTTCGAATTTGGTGGAGGACAAAATAAAACGGTACTTTGAGTAAAGAGGCTGATGGACAGGAGCGGATTTTCATGACAGACAGGGCTAAGAAATTGAACAGAGAAGAGAAGCTTCAACTTCAGGCTGAAAAGCTGAAAGAACAGGCACAGATAGATCTTGAGGGATACGTTATGTGTCGTTCTGCACTCAGGGCGACCAGAACGGATCTTCATGAGGAGTCGGAACGGTATGACAGACTTAGGGAAGAATATGAAGAGCTGAAGAACAGACGCGCACCGTACAAGGTGCTGTTCTATAAACGCAGAAGGATCAGAAAGTGTAAAAAGCACATAAAGGAGCTGGGAAGGGCAAAGAAACGTCTGCGCAAACAGATGAAGGAACATCGTGAGGGTGTCAGACGAAGAACTGCTACCAACACATTTGCATTTGTTGCAGCGCTTGCGATGTTCGCCATGATGGCGTGGAGGATATGGCAGCTCGCACAGGGTGTGTACTATATGGCATTTTACAGAAATGGTGAGGCCCTTGAGATAACGGCTGTTGCTGTGCTCAGGCAGCTTCTGCTTGTGGCGTGCATCGTATATGGCCTTGTGGTTGTATGGCAGTCACTGCAGGTGTGGGGCATGAAGCGGGAAGGCTGGAATGGTGTAATAAGAATTAAGGTGAAACAGAAGGCCTACTGGATTATGATGATAGGCGTACCGCTTCAGATAGTCAGCCATGGAGATATGCTGACAAATGCCATGATGCTTATAACGATTATCAGTCAGATGGTCATGGCGGCACTTTTGTCGACGGTCCAGTCGAGAAGGATACTTGTGAAGATATTTGCATGGTGCTATGTCGGGGGAATCTGCGTGATATGGCTGTATGGCGGAGTGTACTGCAGAAACTTCGAGATATCGGGAAATGATTCCGGAACCAGCACCTATGCGGTTGACAACAAGTCGAATTTTTCGCAGATATGGGAGATGTCGACTGAACCGGAATTCTATCATATGGGTATGTATGCCCAGAACAGGGATACCGATTATGGCATGATGATCATTCCGGGACTTGCGTATGCTGATACGATAGGCAGTGAGTCGAGGAAGATAGAGAACTGCACGTCCATGACGCCACAGGGGCTGGCAGTTACGAAGGAGTATACATTTGTCAGTGCTTACTGCAAGACGAAGAAACACAAATCTGTGATATTTGTTCTTGATACACAGACCGGGCAATATATTAAAACACTGGTTCTCAAGGACACGACACATGCCGGAGGACTTGCGTATGATACGAAGAATAATGTGCTGTGGGTTTCCTCGTACATGATCGATGAGGATGAGGACAGGAGCAGGAAGGCATCCATATCATGTCTTACGCTGGACTCCATAGAGAAATACGATGTGGCTCAGGGAAAGCCGATAAAATACAGAAACACATGTAGCGTCATGTTCCCTGCAACGTCATTTATCACGATATATGACGGACATATATATGCGGGCTACTGGCGAAAGGATAAGAACAGCTACAGCATGGCAGCCAGCTACGAGATCGTAAATGGCGGCACCGCCATATCCTCGGAGGAGGACGAGGCTTTCTATATACCAGGAAGGGTGCAGGGGCTTCAGGTGTACAAAAATGAGATAATATTCTCTATATCCTATGGTATAGATGAATCCAGGATAGAGGTATACGATACAGATACAGGCAAGCTGTCCAGTGTGAATTACGGAACAGAGACACCGAGACAGGTGGTTAAGCTCCCGCAGAAGCTGGAGCAGATATATTCGTATAATGGCAAATTATACTGCCTGTTCGAGTCTGCAAGTTTTGCCTACAGGCTGACAGCACCGGTGTGTATGGACAGGATCGTGGGGCTTGATGAGATGGCACTTGTAGAGTAGCTCAAAGTGGTTCAAGGTGAAAAAATGGAGGGTTTGGGATGAACGAACAGAATATTAACAATGGAATGAATGGAGGCCCGGGGATGCCCCCGCCGCCACCGCAAGGGTATATGAACATGAATGGAGGCCCAGGAATGCCCCCGCCGCCACCGCAAGGGTATATGAACATGAATGGAGGCCCGGGGATGCCCCCGCCACCACCGCAAGGGTATATGAACATGAATGGAGGCCCGGGGATGCCCCCGCCGCCACCTCAGGGTTATATGAATATGAATGCCAGACCGCCGCAGAGGAGAAATCCTGCGGTGTCTCCGAACAGATTCAGGATGTTTGGTATTCCGGTACTGGTATATGCGATCATATGTGCGGCATGTCTGTACAGCAACTGGTCGAGTATATTGTCGGCTGTGCTTTCGATAGTATCAATAGTGTTTATCAGTACATGCATGGTACGATATGAGAAGAACATCGGTGCAGACCGTGAGGCCATGACCACTGGAGCTGCGTTGTCGAAACAGAGTATACTGATCCCATATTATATTCTTGTGTTCATGATGTCGGTTGCCCTGAGTCTCACAGACGAGGGATATATCATATTTGGATGTAATGTGGGAATAATCGTTACAGAGATGTATGCGGTTATGACATACTTCAATGACACTGAAAAGCATGGGATATTCAAGGGAATATTCTCATTTTTCGAGATGTTCTTTGGATCGATAGGGTATGTAAACATGCCATTTGCCGACAGAAAGGCGGAGCGTGAGATAACCGGCAAAAAGAGAAATTCCAAGCTGATGTACATACTTCTTGGATGTGTGATAGCACTTCCGATACTGGTGATCGTGCTCAATCTGCTGTCTTCGGCAGATCCTGTGTTTGCAAAGGTCATAAAGGATATATTTGGCAAACTGTTCTTCTCGTGGGATATAGTGAAGATAGTTCTGTTTGCCGCTGTGATATTCCTGTTTGTATATGGATTTATTGTCAAGGCGGGCCGCAGAGATCTCGGTGCAAATGCTCCGAAGGAGGGGCAGTACAATGCAGTGACAGGTATAACTATAACGATAGTGCTCACAGCGTTCTATCTGATATTTGCCGTTGTTCAGATAGTGTATCTGTTCATGAACAGCGCAGGACTTCCGGACGATATGACATACGCAGAGTATGCAAGACAGGGCTTCTTCCAGCTGCTCTTTGTAGCGGTTGTAAATGTGTGTATGGTGCTGATATTTAGTGCTATATTCAGAAAGAGTCTGGTGCTCAACGTGTCACTGCTCATGATGTGCATATGTACATATATAATGATTGCCTCATCAGCTGTGAGGCTGTCCATGTACATTGCGGAATATGATCTAACATACCTCAGAATAAATACCATATGGGCGCTGATAGTCACGTCTATAGTGATGCTCGGTGTTATCATAAGCCTGTTCTGGAGAAATATGCCGCTGTTCAGATACATATTTATGACGGTTCTGGTGATGTTCGCGCTGTATGCATTTATCAGACCTGGCGCAGTGATAACAAAGTACAATATCAGTCAGGCGCACAGTGGAAAGAAGATAGATCTTGAGTATGTGATGGATATAGGTAATGACGGAGTTCCATATCTGATCGATTATTTCAGGACCAAAGACATTACGCCCGAAATGGTCATGGAGGAAGTGATGTCGAAATATAGCGAGGACACCTACTACTGGAGAGACGACACGGTGGGAGAGAGGCTTGAGAAGATGCTTGAGGAGAATGATGACAAGGGCTATATCAGAAGCTTTAACTTCTCCAGATACAGAGCTTCAAAGACTATAGAGGATTATATAAAGTAGTGTAATATAGAATTATAGATCATAATAAAGAAAGCCCCAGTCTCCGGTGCAAATAAACCGGAGACTGGGGCTTTTCGCCATGTTAAATATTAGTCGTCATCTTCAGGAACATAATGTCTTGATGTGTAATACTCAAATATATCCTCGGACTTGTCGTATGGGAGGAACTGGGATCTCTCTCTTACAACCCACTCGTCTCCGTTGTGGAGAACTTCACCGAATACATAGCAGTTGTTGTGCTTGGCATCCTCACATGCCTTGAATATTGCGTCCTCACGTACATATACCTTTTCGGTATGCTTACATTTGATCAGTGCAAATACGTTGTCCACCTCTGCCAGGCATTGCTTGTGAAGGTTGCCGTTGTAGATGTAGAGGAAGAGGATGATTCGTCCAACGTTCTCACCTCTGTCGAGGTAGATGCGCATCTCCTCGTCGATACCTTCCTTCTGTCCTGTTCTGTCATCGCCCTTCAGGACTACAGAATCGCTTCTGCTGTACTTGTGACCCCAGAATACCAGTTCGGGATCAGAGCCGTCATTGTGCTCAACGATCGCTGCAAGGTTGAGGTCATATGTGTCCTCGGATGTAGCGCTCATGATATTGTCTATGGCAATCTTAATCTTTTTCTTGAGGTCGACTTTCTTGGCATCCCAGCCAATGCCGACCGTAAGTTTATTATCACCTTTTACAACATATTCGTTCATATTAAAAACCCCCTTAGATTACAAGAAGAATAATAATGTGTCTATGAAGAATGTAGGTACAAGAATAGAAACTGACCATACGAGGTAGCCTACAAATGAAGGCATCTTGATACCATTTTCTTCGGCTATTGAACGTACCATAAAGTTAGGTGCGTTTCCTATATAAGTGTTGGCTCCCATGAATACGGCACCGCAGGAGATAGCCATCAGCATGACCTGAGGAACTACACCCATAGCAGTGCTTATACCCTCTGTAAATCCACTTGAAGCAGCGGTGGTGAAGAATACAAGGTAGGTAGGTGTATTGTCAAGGAAGCTTGATAAAAGTCCTGTCGTCCAGAAGAACTGTGCCGGATGTGTAAGTCCGAGCTCAGAACCACGTGCCTTGAGGATCAGGAGTGCAGGGATCATAGTGATGAATATACCTATGAACAGTATGGCAACCTCCTGTATAGCATCCCATGTAAAGTTGTTGGCCTTACGGACTTTCTTGCTCGTTGTCTTGAATGAGAGGAAAGCCGCTGCTAGCATGATCACAATCTCGATGATAGCAGCCCATGAGAGTGTTACGCCCTCACAGAAATTGATACCCTTTGCAAATGCAGGGAACTTCATAGGAAGAACTCCGCTGAGTATAACTGCACCTACGATCATTATAAGGAATATAATGTTGTGAGCACCTTTAAGTTTGACTGGCTTTTTCGTATCTGCATCGAATACCGGCTTCTGTCTGCCGTCTGCGATATCCTTCTTGTATGCTCTTGTGTCGAGAAAGAAGAATACAGTCAGCAGGATGATGAGATTGACAACCATGACCTTTGTAAGTCTGAGGCTCCAGAAGAAGTCAACACCATTCATGAATCCCATCAGAAGTGGAGGATCACCGACAGGGGTGAGACAGCCACCAATATTTGAAACGAGGAAGATGAAGAATACAATGATCTGAACCTTTCTTCGTCTCCATTTATTTGCCTTTATGATAGGTCTGATCATCAGCATACTTGCACCGGTAGTACCGATCCAGCTTGACAGCAGAGTACCTATCAGTAGAAGCAGAACATTGAGCTTCGGTGTTCCCACCAGGTCGCCTTCAAGAGATATATTGCCTGCCACACAGAACAGGGCAAAAAGCAATACAATGAAGGTGAGATAGTCACCGATCATTACCTCGAGCAATTGTTCGCCCATCGTACCAAAGCCATGGAATATGGCAAATGGAATTAAAAATAAAAGAGACCAGCCTGCAACAGCCCACTGTTTGTGCTTTTCCCACCACTCACCGGCGATAAGGGGCATAACAGCTATGCACAGAAGCATACACACAAATGGTATACACCATGTAAGTGGAAGCGTAGCACCGAGTGTTTCAGTACCGGATTCGCTGTCTGCCGCCAGGGCACTTACCTGTGACAGCCCAAGAACTGAGATGACTGTGCCGAGACCTAGAAATAACCTGTTTTTCATCGTTTTTGCCTCCTATTAATTATAATTGAAAAACCTTATCTATGCTAACAAATATATGGTAAAAATTCAACGAAAAAAATCGAAACTTAACCATTTATTTTCCAGAACAAAAAAATAATAAGTATAGCCCAAATGATGGATCTGTGATAGAATGAAAAAGGTTGAAAAATGCAATATTATGGCCTTAGGGCAGAACAGAGGTAATTGATATATTATGGAACATCAATGGTCAAAGGCATACAAACCAAAGAGAAAACTTTACGTGCTGAGGTCCAGAGAGTCAGAGGGATTTGACGATTTTTGTCAGGAGAATGGCTATGACTGGTACAAGTGCTTTAGCAACATATACAGGCCGCTGGCAAACAGGGCTTTGTTTTATATGCCTGAGAAGATGATGGACGCCGGATATTCGCGTTTGTGTGGAGGAGTGGAGATAGGATACAGTGATATGGAGGTGGTTCCTCAGAACTGTGTGAGCATCACGGTTCCGGGATTCGACGTTGTGGATATAAAGGGATTTGATATATCTCTGATAGAGGATATACCGAGACTCATGACCATGGCGTATTCATATGCCAAGTTGTATATAGAGACGGAGAAGCTGCACATTGTTTCTAACCACAAGCTTCCATATATATGTTACATGGAGAGCGCAGACAGTCTGTGCGTGGAGATTCCGGTATGGTCCAAGAAGACCAAGACGGAGGAGATGCTGACTCTTGACAACATGAGTAAGAGAGATCTCTATGAGATAGCATACAGGGAGCCTGCCACCGGACATTACAACTGGACATGGCTCAAGGAGAAGCTTGAGCAGTGTGAATATATAGGACTGGATCAGTTTATATTTGCCAGATTCGACATAAAGGGCTTCAGGCTCATCAACAACGTTATGGGCCATGAGGTGGCGAAGGATCTGTTCAGATATATATGTGACGCTATGACCAAGCAGGACTGGATATTGTACTCTGCAAAGTGTGAGAGTGACGATTTTGCCATGATTATAAAGTATATGCCGGAGGATGAGATAATGAACCGGCTATATACATTCTTTGAGGAGATAGGACAGCTTCCGTCGAACAGGAAGTATAAGATATTCTATAGCTGTGGTATCGTATTCTATGATGAATTCGAGAAACTCAGCATGTCAATGCGCATTGAGGACATGGCGCAGATGGCACACCTCCAGTGTATCAAGACCAATGTAAATGAGATCAAGATATACACATCGGAGATGAAGAAGGAATACATCATGGCACAGCAGTACAAGCTGGAGCTTCCGGATGCCATAGAGAATGAGGATCTCATGGTATATCTTCAGCCGAAGTACAATCCACAGAACGACACCCTGACCGGTGCTGAGGCTCTGATAAGATGGTTCTACAAGGGCGGAGATATTCTCTCGCCGAAGTATTTCGTGCCGCAGTTTGAGACTGACGGAACTATAGACATCATAGACAGATATGTGCTGAGACAGGTGTGCAAGAAGTTCAAGGAGTGGAAGGAGCTTGGCTACCCGCTCTACCCGATATCCTGTAACCTCTCGAGACACCAGATATCGAGACCGGATCTTATATATATACTGTGTGATATAGTCGATGAATACGGAGTGGATCACTCGCTTATAGACTTTGAGATAACTGAGAGTGCAGATTTCGCTGACGTGCAGTATCTGATAAAGGTGCTCAAGGATCTGAAGGCTGAGGGCTTCAAGATATCCATGGACGATTTTGGAACAGGATACTCCAGTATGGCACTTCTTAAGGATATGCCGCTGGATATAATCAAGATAGACAAGAGCTTTATTGACGGAATAGCCACCGGCGAGCCGAACAACAAGGACATGCTCATGACACAGGATATCCTTACCATGTCAAGGCATCTGGGAATCAGAAGTCTTGCGGAGGGTGTTGAGACATTTGAGCAGAAGGAATACCTGAGAGAGTGGGGATGCCACTACATTCAGGGTTATTACTACAGCAAGCCTATACCTATCACGGGATATGAATATCTTCTCAAGAAGATAATGCTGGGACAGAGCTAGCCGGATAATGATGCTATATAGCGACATATAGAGAATATACAGAAGAGTATAAGAGGATTGATATATGCTGTCTCTTATACACATCTCCGAGCCCACGAGACAAGAGGCAATCTC
>ERZ1027051.271-NODE-271-length-27792-cov-6.924325_pt1 | contig 27792 bp, 19 predicted proteins | sample MGYA00519429_ERZ1027051 | MGnify/ENA primary metagenome ERZ1027051 (study PRJEB26926, sample SAMN06164598) | human gut metagenome | biome: ENVO:00009003; feature: ENVO:2100002; material: ENVO:00002003 | host: Homo sapiens | place: USA | collected 2012 ... | reverse complement strand
GCAGCAAATCCAGCTGATGCGGGCATTGGTTGAGCAGCACGCCGCCGCCCTCGCCCGTCCACGTTGCGCGCCAAGCCCCAGAATCGTAATACGCCTGTGAACGATACCAGTCCGTCACCACCCACGTCACACGCTTCAGCGCGCCTAACTCGCCGGAATCCAGCAGCGCTTTCAGGCGGCGGTAGACACAGTTCGTGCGCTGGTTGAACATGAGCGCATACGTCCTGCCCGTCTCCTGTGCGGCGGCGATGACCGGGTGCAGCTGCGCCGTGTAAACACCCGCGGGCTTCTCGCTCAGAACATGCAGCCCTGCCCGGAGTGCCGCCTCCGCAAGCGGCGGATGCAGCTCGTGCGGCGTAGCAATCAGCACGGCGTCGCACGCATGGGCGCGGATGAGCGACATACCGTCGGCATAGATGCCCGTTCCGGCGGGGAGCGTCTGCTGCGCCCAGTCACGGCGGTCTTGGCGCGGATCAGCAACGCAGGTCAGCGCAATTTCCGGCGTTTGCCCGGACAGGATGAGCCGGCAGTGCTCCGAGCCCATGTTGCCAATGCCGATAATACCGAGGCGAATCTTCTCCACGCTGATTTCCTCCTTGGAATAGGTTACTTTTTCGTGCTTCCAAAGCTGCCGGAAACGTCGATGGCAGCATCCACTTCGTCCTTGTGGCGGGATGTCCTGCGTTTTTCATTCAGCAGCTTCAAGAACAGTTCTTCGTCAATAGGCAGCGAAACGGTCTGATTCGTCCACGAAGAAAGGTGCATGGCGTTGGACAGCATCAGCCCGCGGATACCCTCGCGCCCGTCGGCAACAAGCGGCGTACCGTGCAGGATGTGCGCTGCGAAGGCGTTCAACACGCCCGCGTGCTGCGGATTTTCGCCGTCCGTCTGCACGATTTCGTGCTGAATATCCGGTACGCCGAACGGCTCTTTGCACACGGGGCACCAGTCGCGTTCATCCACGCTGAGCGTATCCAGCGTCAATTGGTCGTTCTCGATGCGAATCCGCGCGCGCGTTCCGATGATTTCCAGCCGGTTTTCGCCCAGCGCGTCCCCAGTGGATGCAATGAACGTGCCCGTTGCGCCGTTTGCAAATTCCAGATAAGCGGTCACGTCATCCTCCACCTCGATGTCGTGCCATTTTCCCTCATGGCAGGCGGCGCGCACCCGCACGGGCAGCCCGCAGAGCCATTGCAGCAAATCCAGCTGATGCGGGCATTGGTTGAGCAGCACGCCGCCGCCCTCGCCATCCCACGTTGCGCGCCACGCCCCGGCATCGTAGTAGCTTTGCGTGCGATACCAGTCCGTCACAACCCAGATCATGCGCTTGATTTCACCCAGTGCGCCGCTGTCAATCAGCGCCTTCGCCTTGCGGTAGACGCAGTTCGTGCGCTGGTTGAACATCATGCCGAAGGTCAGTTCGGGATGCTTATCCGCCTCCGCGATCATGTCCCGCACCTGCAAGGTGTACACGCCCGCCGGCTTTTCGCACAGGACATGCTTTCCATGGCGGAACGCCTCAATCGCCAGCGTCGGATGCTGATAGTGCGGCGTTGCAATCAGCACTGCGTCGCAGGTATCGGACGCAATCAAATCGCTGCCCTCGCAGAAAACCGCAGCGTCCGGCACGGTTGCGCGAATCCACTCTCGGCGGCTTTCCTTGCGGTCTGCCATGGCGGTCAGCTGCACTTCAGGGCATTTGCCGCTCAGGATGTTGTGGGTATGCAGGCTGGCAATGCCGCCCGCACCGATGATTCCAAGTCGAAGCATACCGAAACACTCCCATCATAGAGCCAAGCAGACTCTTTGTCAATTTCAATCAGGGAAAAACAGAAATATCAGGAGGGTTATTCCGAAAAAAAGGACTGCGTCCAAGACGCAGCCCCCTTTTTGTGAAGTTTGCGTGCGCTTATTACTTCTGCGCCATCGGATAGAAGCCACGGTATGCGCCATCCTTGTATGCCTGACGCTGCTCGTCGATAATCTGCTGACCGCCGGCGGAAAGGATTTCGTTGGTGTACTTATCCCACGTTGCGTCGAAATCTTCCGGCTTGCAGGTCACAACCTGAACCAGCAGTTCCGCTTCCTTGGAGATGATGGTCGTGCCATAGTCAATGCGGGATTGGATAGTGCGGGTGAAGCTGATAGGTTCGTAAGCGCCGTTATTGGAAATCATAAGGCTGTCCGCCACAACATCTTCGTAGCCGTGGAAGTCCATGGCGGTCGCGGCGTAGTTCAGCTCGTCAGAGCCGTAGTAGTAGCCGTTGCAAATCGGCGCGCCGTCGGTCGCGTGCATCTTGTGCGCGTCGTCGGTATCGTTGATGTTCTTCAGGTCGGTCGGAATGTTGTTTTCGTTGACGGTGGTGTAGTTGTAGCCCTTTTCGCCGTTCTGCAGCGCATACAGCGATTCCGGCTTGCACATCCAGTTCAGGTACTTAATCGCGGCGACCGCAACCTTTTCATCCACAGAAGCGGGGATGAAAATCGCCTGACCAGCGGCGGTGTAGGATTCATGCGGGGTCGTGCCGCTTTCGGGCTTGAAGGGGTCGCAGGCAATCCAGCTCGCGCCGGGAACGTTCTTCGCCAAATCCTGCGCGTAGGACTTTTCCATGCGCCACGCGGCATCCCAGTTGCCAACCCAGAAGCCGTCATAGCCGTTCACGCGGTCGCTGTCGGTCTGCTTGGAGTTCTCAATGCCGAAGTAATCGGAAACCAGACCCTCATTGAAGAACTTGTTCATCCAGCGCAGCGCTTCCTTCGCGCCAGGCAGCATGTAGTGGAACTTGTGGTTCGCCACCCAGTCTTCCTCGGTAATCTTGCTGTAATCAAGGAAGGCATCCATCTGGTAAATCCAGCCGTAGAAGGGGTCAGCCGCGTACAGGTCGGAGGAATACGGCACGGTTTTTTCGCCGCCCAGCTTCTGCTCCTTCGCCGCCTTCAGGTAGGCATACAGCTCTTCCACGTTCGTGGGAACTTCCATGCCCAGCTTTTCCAGCCAGTCCTTGCGGATGAACATGCTCTGCGTCGCGACGATGATGCGGCGCGCGGGCAGGTAATACTGCTCTTTGCCGTCGCCCACGTCGTACTGACCGTACTGCAGCACTTCGTCGCCGAGGAATGCCGTCAGTTCCTGACCGTATTCGGCCAGCAGGTCATCCAGCGGCAGGATGCCGCCCATGTCGATGTACTGCTGCACCAAATCCGTGCCGTAGGTCATGCAGATGTCCGGGGCCGTTCCGCCCGCCAGACGGGTGGAAAGAATCGTGCCTTCCTCCCAGCGGGAAACGGGAATCCAGTTAACCTTGATGTGGTTCGGATTACCAAAGTTCTCCTGAATGTAGTGCAGCTGCCAGCAGTCCTCCACGTTGAAGCCTGCGATGGAGCGGTCATACATTTCGACGTTGAGCGTTACCCAATCGTCATCCGCCGCCAGTGCCGTCAGCGGAAGCGCCGTCAGCAGCAGGCACAGCGTGCAAACCAGAGCCAGAAACTTTTTCATAGGGGTACTCCTTTCTATCTTGAACGGCTTTTGCCGCCCGTTCCAATGGGAATGTGGGATGATGATACTAATTCGATTCTAAAACATGGCATCAAGCATAGCAGATTTTTCGTTCCGGCAAAGCTGAGTGAAGCGAGGCGTACTGGAGGTACGCGCGAGCGGAACGAAGCAAAGCCGGGGCGAAAAAGATGCTGTGCGAATGTCATGGTTTAGATGAGAATTAGTATTAGCCCTTGACTGCGCCCATCGTAACGCCCGCCACGAAGTAGCGCTGCACAAACGGGTACACAATCAGGATGGGGAGCGTCGCGAAAATGATGGTTGCGGACTGAATGGATTCGGACACGCTGGTGCTCAGGTCATTCGAGCTGCCCTCCGCGACGGCGACTTCCACCGACTGGCTGCCCTTGATGAGGTTGTACAGCTTGAGCTGCAAGGGCTGGAGGTCACGCGAGGTGATGTAGTACAGCGCGTCGTTGAAGCTGTTCCATTTGCCGACTGCGTAAAACAGGGAAAGCGTCGCCAGCGAGGAGAAGCTCAGCGGCAGGAAGATGCGGGTGAGAACTTGGAAGTCCGTCGCGCCGTCAATCGACGCCGCCTCCACCAGCTCATACGGCAGGGAAGAAAAGAAATTCTTCAGGATGATGACGTTGAACGTGGAAATCAGCCCCGGAATAATCAGCGACCACATGCTGTCAAGCATTCCGAATTCCTTCACGTTCAGGTAAATCGGAATCGTGCCGCCGGAGAAGTACATGGTAAAGACGATGAAGAACATGATGACGCGCTGCCCCTTGAGGCGACGCATGGACAGCGGAAACGCCACTAGAATCGTCATTACCATCGCCAGCACGGTGTAGATTACCGTCAGTTCGATGGTATAGAACAGGCTGTGCCACATCGAATTGTCGCTGACGATGAGCTTGTAGGCATCGACGTTGAATTCCACCGGCCAGAACGACACTGCGCCGCGCAGAATCGCAGACTTGGAGGACATTGACATGGCAATGACGTTGATGAACGGCAGCGTGCAGATCAGCACGAAGAGCATCATCACGATGATGAGGACAATCTGCCCTGCACCGAGTTTCTTCTTCTTCTCAGGGCAAATATGCGCCTGTGTGGGAATCGCAGTCATGACAAATCCTCCCCTCTTACCAAATACTCTGTTCATCGAACAGGCGGGAAACAGTGTTTGCGCCCGTAATCAGCACCAAGCCTACCACCGACTGGAACAGACCGATTGCCGTTGCGCGGGCGAACTGGCTGTTGGTAATGCCGGCGCGGTAAACGAAGGTGGAAATGACGTCGCAGTAGTCCTTGACCTTGGTATTGCCGATGATAAACGGGCGGTCAAAGCCGATGGACATCATACGCCCGATGTTCATAATCAGCAGAACGACGATGGTGGAACGGATGCCGGGCAAGGTGACATGCCAAATCTGCTGGAGCTTGTTCGCGCCGTCAATGCGCGCCGCTTCAAAGAGGTTCATGTCCAGGCCGGTAATCGCCGCAAGGTAGAGAATCGTGCCCCAGCCCATCGACTGCCACACGCCGACCAGCACATAGGTGAACGTCCACGTCGGGCCATCCGTCAGGAAAGGAATGTTCTCGGAAATCCAGCCCCAGCGCAGAAGCGTGGAGTTGATGACGCCCGACGTCGGCGCAAAAATCTGCAGCACCATGCCGCCGATGATGACCCACGAGAGGAAATGCGGCAGGTACAGCATCGTCTGCGAAAACTTCTTGAGCATGGGCGTTCGCATTTCGTTGAGCAGGATGGCGAGGATAATCGGGACGGGGAAGCCGAAGAGCAAGTCCAGCCCGTTGAGAATCAGTGTGTTCTTCAGCGCGATGCCAAAGTCGCTCATGCCGAAAACGAACTTGAAGTTGTCCAGCCAAATCCACCTACTCTTGGCGGGATTGAACATGTTGTACTTCTGGAAAGCAATTTGAAGCCCCGCCATCGGCTTGTAGCAGAACAGAATGTACCAGACAATTGGAATCAGCAGCATCAGGTACAGCCGCCAGTCGCGCTGAAGCCAATGCTTCCCGCGCTTGCGGCGCGGACGCACCGGTGCAGCGGTTTTCGCGGAATTTCTCATCATAAGCAAAAACCTCCATTCTGATGAATTATGGTTTCCGTAAGGGGTACAAAAACAACTCTCTTTTGCGGGATGCAAAATAGAATCCATGCAAAGAACCTGCTGTTTTTTCCAGCAGCATCAACCAACATCTGACTGGCACTGCCAACGGGAAACCACGGGAGACGCTGCACGAGACAGCCTGTTACGGGAACGTCACGCTCCGTTTCCGTATCGTTAATTTGATTATAGCCGACGCAAGTTGCACAATCAATGTAAATCCTGCTTGAAAATATGTGAATCCTGCTGTATAATCAAAACATCTGAACCCAGAAAGGAGCTGAAACGATGAGATTTACGGAGACCATCAACGGCTACAACGCGATGGGACGCGAAGACGCGGAGTACGAAGCGTGCTATACCGTAACGGAGCACCACACCATCAGCGGGCTGCATTGCCACGATTTCTATGAATTTTATATCCACTATCAGGGTGGCAAGGTCTACTATGTGGACGGCAGCGTGTTTCCGCTGCAAAACAATCAGCTGATTATCATGCCGCCGTTTCGGATGCACGGGCTGGTGGGCGGCAGTTCGCTGCAGAACTACGAGCGCGGCTTCCTGTATCTGCGCCCGGAAACGCTGCGAAAGCTTGGCTTCGGGCAGATTGACCTCCAGCGTTACTTCGACAGCCGCCTGCAGTCCGGAAAATTCTACTATGAACTGCCGCAGGCGGATGCGCTGGCGTGCAAACAGCTGCTGATAGACATCTCCGCGCAGCAGGACATGCCGGACGAGATGGTGCAGTTCCGCAATTACGGGCGCATCATCGACTTCATGGTCATGGTCTGCCAAGCCGTGCAGGGAACAACCGCTCCTATTCAGCCAAGCGTTGTCAACGATGTGATTTTCGATGTGCTGCAATACATCAACGACCACTTCACCGAACCGCTAAAATTGGAAGACATTGCGCGCCGCTTCGCCATCAGCGTATCGTACCTTTCGCACGAGTTTACAAGCTACGCCGGGCGCAGCGTCTACGAATACATTCTCTACCGCCGCGTGCAGCTGGCGAAGGAGAATCTGCTGACGGACATAAGCCTGAGTGAAGTAGCCGACCGCAGCGGATTCGGCGATTATTCCGGCTTTCTGCGCAGCTTCCGGCGGATGACGGGCATGGCTCCGAACGCCTACCGCAAGCAGCGCAGCGGCGGACACTAATTGCTGTTTTGTCTGATTAGGACGACAATCTGCCAAATCCGCCGAATTGAAAACAGGATTCGCATAGAAATCTTGATGTCAATGTGCTATCATGCAGATAACGCATCACGCAGCGTTGAGTATTGAAGAAGGAGCGAATGCCATGATTCGGATTGCCATCGTGGGTACGGGCAACATTTCCCACGCCCATGTGGAAGCCTACCTGCGCTTCCCGGAGCGCTGCAAGATTGTGGCGCTGGTGGATATTGTGCCGGAAAAGGCGCAGAAAATGAAGGAGGATTATCACCTGACCGAAGCGGAGGTCTACGACGACCACCAGAAAATCCTTTCACGCAAGGATATTGACTTGGTGGATGTCTGCACGCCGCCGTACGTCCACGCCAGCATTTCCATCAATAGCCTGCGTTCGGGCAAGAACGTCGTCTGCGAAAAGCCGATGGCGGCGTCGCTGGAAGAGTGCGACGAAATGCTCCGCGCCCGCGATGAAAGCGGCAAGAAACTCGCGATTATCGCCCAGAACCGCTTCCGCCAGCCCATCAGCAACTTGAAAAAGCTGCTCGACAGCGGGCTTGCGGGCAAAGTGCTGTGCGCATCCGTCACATCGGCATGGTGGCGCGGTCACTGCTACTACGACCTGTGGTGGCGCGGCACATGGGAGAAGGAGGGCGGCGGCTGCACGCTGAACCACGCCGTCCACCATATTGACATGCTGTGCTGGATGATGGGTCTTCCGCAGGCCGTGACGAGCGTGATGGCGAACGTCGCGCACGACAACGCCGAGGTGGAGGATTTGTCGCTGTCCGTGCTGCAATATCCGGGCGCGCTGGCGCAGCTGACAGCCTCCGTCGTGCATCACGGCGAAGAGCAGGAGCTGGTCTTCCAATGCGAAAAGGCGAAAGTCGCCGCGCCGTTCAGCGTGTACGCGTCTATCTCCAAACCGAACGGCTTCCCGATTGAAAATACGGAGTTAGAGCAGAAAATCCGCGATTTTGTGGATGCGCAGCCGCAGCTTCCCTACGAAGGGCACGCGGGCGAATTGGAAAACGTCCTCTCCGCGCTGGAGAACGACACCCTGCCCGCAATTGGCGGCGAGGATGGCCGCCGGACGATTGAGCTGATTACAGCCGTCTACAAGTCAGGCGCAACAAAGCAGACAGTCACGCTGCCGCTGCAAAAGGACGACCCGTTCTACACGGTGGAAGGCATGATGCGCGCTGTGCCGCATTTCTACGAGAAAACCACGTCTGCCGCGTCGCTTGACGGCACGATTACGCTCGGCAGCGATTATCAGCAGAAATAATGGGAGGTTATCACAATGAAAGTATCTGACGGCATGAACTATGCGCCCAAAGGCAAGGCGCAGCCCGTCGTGAAGCCGGGGGAATTTATCTTTTCCGCCGCGCACCTTGACCACGGGCACATCTACGGCATGACGAACGGCCTGCTGGAGGCGGGCGGCACGCTGAAGTACGTCTACGACCCCGACCCGAAGAAGGTGGAAGCGTTCGTAAAGGCGTACCCGCAGGTGAAAGTCGCCCGGAGCGAGGAAGAACTGCTTAACGACAAAGAAACGAACATGGTCTGCGGCGCGGCGATTACAAACGAGCGCTGTGCGCTGGGACTGCGCGCCATGCAGGCGGGCAAGGACTACTTCACCGACAAAGCGCCCTTCACCACCTTGGAGCAGCTGGACAGCGCCAAGAAGATGGTGGCGCAGACGGGCAAGAAGTACATGGTCTATTACGGCGAACGGCTGCATGTGGAAGGCGCGGTGCTGGCGGGCAACCTGATTGAGCAGGGCGCCATCGGCAAGGTCATCCATGTGGAGGGCTTCGGGCCGCATCGGCTGGGCGCGGCTGGGCGGCCGCAGTGGTTCTTTGAAAAGGAGAAGTACGGCGGCATCCTCTGCGATATCGGCAGCCACCAAATCGAGCAGTACCTGTTCTATGCGGGCGAGGAGGACGGCACAGTCTCCCGCAGCCGCATTGCCAACTACGCGCATCCGCAGTACCCGGAGCTGGACGACTTCGGCGACTGCGCCATCAACGGTGCAAACGGCACGACGTTCTACTTCCGCGTGGACTGGTTCACGCCGGACGGCCTGCGGACGTGGGGCGACGGGCGCACCATCATCATCGGCACGAAGGGGTACATTGAAATCCGCAAGTATGTGGATGTCGGTACGGAGCGCGACGGCGGCAACCATGTGTTCCTCGTCAACGACCAAGGCGAGCAGTACATCAACGCAACCGGCTTGACGGGCTACCCGTTCTTCGGTGATTTGATTCTGGACAGCCTGAACCGCACGGAAAACGCGATGACGCAGGCGCACGCCTTCAAGGCGGCGGAACTGTGCCTGATTGCGCAGAAGCAGGCGGAAATGGTGTATCAAGCGAAATAATACTATTTCCGGATGAAAATACGCAAGCAGATGGCGCAGGTGAATCCGGAAATAGTATAAAGCAAGAAAGCAAGCCCGTCGGCTGCCTGTGATTTGTACAGGCGGTCGGTGGGCTTGCTTGGTTGTATACAATTGAGGGGACGGGGAATGGCAGGAGGATGCGCTCCTGACTGGATGAGAATGCAATGGATGATTAAATTGGGCGGATGAACCGTTCAGGGGTCACCCCTTATCGCGGGGCGGCTCAAAGACAATGTCCCAGCCGCACATCTTGCACTTGATAATCATGGTGCGCCCCCTTTGCGGATAATGTCGCCTGAAATGGTATAATTCGTTACGTCGTGCGTATTTTACCATACTTGCAGACATTCAGCAAGGTGAAATGTCGAATTTTGTGGAGAATGCCCTCGTCGCTTGAACTACAATGGTGTTACGTCCGCAAAAGCATCGGCAATGTCAGAAAAAATCACCCGAACGAGTGCCATCCCCTTCCCAGCACGTGACTGCATACAAAAACGCCCCGTGACTGCCATAGCAGCCATAGGGCGCAAAATCCTTGGTATAGAAGGGCACTCAGCGCCTGCTGAATGCGGTGCGCGACGAGCGGCTTTGAGGCCGCATTAAGCATCTCTATGGTGCGTTTTTCCCTGATATTACGGTTTCTTTCGCATTTTCTGCTGTCAGTTGTGACAGCAGACTGTCCATTCCCGCCAATCCAACGGAGGACACCCTTCGAACAATCAGAAGAAGCTGATTTGTCCGGATGGCGCCTTTTTTAATGATTTCATTTTTCGTTCGGTGACCTTGTCGCCCGGCTCAGCCTGGCCGATCAGGAAAGGAGAAGCCGGGTCGTGCCGAGCAGAAAGGGTTTCAACGGTCTTTGCATTGAAGGTGGCATAGCAGTAGCGGCATCCATGCCGGCAGGTGTTGTACTGGCCGATGTCAATGCTCTCCAGGCAGCCGCATTCCGGGCGCTGGTTCGGGTCCTTCTTCGCTGCCATCGTCCAGCCGGTCAGTTCCGCGATCAAATCCCCGTCCACGCAGCAGCCGTGGGCGATGCCATGCCGCTGCAGATCCACCTTCTCCGCACAGGTGCGCAGCCGGAAGCCGTTCTCGCGCGCGATGGCAGCGAAAGCGGCCGCAATCCGATCCATCTCCCCGTCCGAGCAAATCCGGACGCCCAGCCCCCGGAGATTGGCCTGCACCTTGTCATACAGGTCGACGAAGCTGAACACGCAGTCATGGGCGGAGCCTTTCAGGGCATCTGCCATGGCGGCGAACTGTTCGATGTGCCAGTCCGCTGTATATTGCTCCGTCAGCATAATGGGATCGTACCGCCACACCACATGCTTTGAGCCGAACTGTTCCGCGATGGCGCAGGCACTCGCCAGCCGCTGTGTCAGCGGCGGCAGCCCCGGTTCCAGATCCCTGCCATATGGATTCAGGGTATATTGAATGTAGAATGGATACTGCAATGCAATCTCCCCGAGATGCGGCGTCAGGGGCATGGCGTTCTTTGTCCAGAACACCATGCAGTCGATGACCTCCGGTGACAGGGACACGCGGCTTACCTGATGGTAATTCATAGGGTTGCGCACCATGACATAGCCTTCTCGCAGCCGATTCATGAACCAGGGCATATAGAAAGCCGGAATATCGGTGCGGCGGCTTACGCTGAGGATCATGGGGATACCTCCTGCTTCTTGGTCAGAACAGTATAGCGGAACCTGTGACAATCCTTTTCCAAGGGATGGCGAAGCCCACAGGCGACCGCTTCCTGATAAAGTCTAATGCCGGATACGTCGCACGCGGCGCTCTCGCTCTTGGGCTCCATCACGCCAAATCCACAACTTTTTTCAGCCAGACCGGCCAACTGGACGAGGAAAGCAGCCGTCTCCTCATCCGCAGGCTCGATTGCGATGACTTTACCGCTGTATACCAGCGTGCGGTTCATGTCATGGAGCAGCCCGTTCAAAAGTCTGCTCTCCACATGCTCGTTATGGTTGAGCATATTGCTCTCCAGGATGAGATCAAAGCTGTCCGCCTGGCAAGTATGGAGGAATGCAAAAGCATCGCTGATCTGCATCGGTTTCATGCATATATGGAGATTGGCAGGCAGTGTGGAAAGCATTGCGGCGGTCAGCGCTTCAAAAATCGGTCGGAATGCCCGTTCGTACTCTACCGGCAGGTATTCCAGATGGATCTCCAGTGACGGGTTTGCTTCTGCGATCTTCGCATAGAAAGATAGCAGACCTATGGTGGCTGTACCCGGGCCGGCACCCATCTCAAGAATCCGGATAGGATGCGCACCATCGGGGTATTTGAATTCATCCAACAAAGGAAGCATCTCGTCGCGCAGGAGTTCTATCAGTGGCTGCCATACTTTGTGCAGATTCACCGGGAGATATATCAGTGCATACTCTGGCGCACAGGCAGCATAGTCCACTGCTTTCGCCGCAATCGCCTCTTTGGAGAACAGGTAGCCTGTTTTTTGGCGGATTTTTTTCAACCTGTTTGCATCCAGCTCTTTGAGCTGCTGTACAGAAAACAGCCGCAGCAGTGCCTTTTCCACAGGCAGCGGCAGATCCGGCGCTGTCTCTGTTTCCGGAACCGGGCATGACACTGCTTTGTTCAGAAACCGGTTCGCTTTCCGCCATGTCGTGCATCTGCGGTATACAGGGCAGGAATACCCTTCGACGCCCGCCTTCTCATATTCCCTGTGGATACCTGGCGTTTTTCCTCTCCGAACGGCAAAGTACGGAATGCCCATTGCTTCCTCGATCTGCTCCTCAAGCGCGTCATCCGCAGCCAGTTTTTCCACTGGGATATTCGGGTTGTCCCGCAGCATCTCATGAATGAAGGGGCTGGGTGGCTTTGGGCTGCTGCTGTTCAATCCATTTACCACGATTCGCAGATCATGCCGGGCACGAGTGGCTGCCACATAGAAAAGTCTGCGTTCTTCTTCCACATGAGCTTGCCAGGAGGCATGCCAGAAAGGCAGCGGTTTGCTGCGGTCTCCCGGCATCAGGTCTTCCACAGCGTCGATAATAATCACATGGTCGTATTCCTGTCCCTTGGCGGAATGCATGGTAGACAGCGTAACAACAGGGTGCTTGTCTGCGTTATGCTCGTCCCATTTTCGCTTTGTCCGCAAGGCAAGCATCGCTTCCACAAAAGATAATATGCTGTCGTACAAGGACGCAATCCGAATCAGCGCCATGACAAGAAGCTGCACGTTTTTCTGCTTTATGGAGCCGTTTTTGTTGTATTCCAACTCCTTCAACATTGCCATGATGGCAAAATCCGGTTTGTCCTCCGCTTGGATTCTTTGAAGAATTGTCCATATTTCCCCGATGTGCCGTGCCTTATCCATCTCGCCCAAAGAGCGAAGGAGAGCCTGAAGCTTAGGGAGGATGGGCCCGCCCGAATTTTCTTCACCCATCTGTTTTCGCAGATTCTCGACTGCGGTTTCTCTGTTCAGAAACAGCCCGTGATAGTGGTTCCATACTGGATATGCGCTACTGTACGCTTGGAAGCTGTCTGGCTCCAGAACAAAGCAGAGAAACGCCAAAATATTGATGGCAGTCCGGCTGTACAGAAGGGTCAAAACATCGAACACCTTATTGCCGACGAAGGGAATGTCGTTTTTGAAAAAGTAAGCCAGTGGCAGTAAGGCGGAAACGTTGTTTCGGTACAGGATGGCAAGGCTCTCCGGATTCTCCCCCCCTTCTTGTTTCTTGCAGAACCGGCGTGCCTGATCCAAGAGGAACTGCCCCTGCATCGCAGCGGAGATGTCGATGATTCGAATCTCTCCAGGCTGTTTCGAGAATGCTTCCATTGTTTTTTTTGCACGCGCCTTATTGCGCTGGATCAAGCCATCGCCGGAAAGAACGATTTGCTGATCACTGCGGAAATTCACACCCATCCGGTGGACAGCGGCATCCTCATAGCGCCGATCAAAGGCCAGCATGGCTTCCGGCATCGCGCCTCGGAAAGCGTAAATGCTCTGGTCGTCGTCTCCCACCATGAACAGGCTGTCCCCAGTCCGGTGAAGCTTTTGAACAATCGCGTGCTGAAGCAGAGAGGTGTCCTGTGCCTCGTCCACGCAGACATACGGATACTTCCGCTGCCAGAAAGCCTGCGTGGTGGGATTATCCAGTACTTCCAGCGCGTGAATCAGCATATCGTCAAAATCCATCTCGGGCGGCTGATGTTCCGTCAGTTCCTTTTGATAAGCTTCGTATACCGGCCAAATGCTGACCTGCTTGTCCGCTCCCATGTTTATAGATAAAAGCCGCAAGATTTTCTCATCCGTCATCATCCGGTTCTTCAGGCAGCCGATGACAGTAGCTGCCTGCTCGGCGAAAGTCCGGGCTTCGGACTGTTTTTTGCAGTATTCAAGCTTCGTCAGAATCTTTTCAAGCAGGTAGATTGGACTGCGCGGATTTGCGTACCGGTTTCCCTTTTTCTTGTCCTCCCGCTTTGTTCTGCCGGAAGGCACTTCATCCGGGGATTCATCCACGATCCACGCGTTGACAGCCTCACTGTCCATCGCCTCAGGCACCGGGTCATCTTCCTCGTCGACAATCAGCCTATACTTCTTGATCAGGCCCTCTGCCTCCGCCTGCCGGATTATCCGATAGCTAAAACTGTGGATGGTGCAAAAGAACGGCACCGAAAAGGACGGGAATCGCTCCCGAAACACATCCGCCATGTGTTCGGCAGCTTTCTTGCCAAAGGTCATGATCAGGATGTTTTCCGCAGGAATCCCGCAGTGAATCATCCAGCCGGCACGCGCGGTCAGAACGGCTGTCTTGCCGCTGCCGGGAATGGCATAGAGCAGATGCGCCCCTGAAAGCGCCTGAATGGCCGCTTTCTGATCGTCGGTAAAGCGCCTGTCCGGGTAATACGCATGAAGGAATGATTCCAGTTTCTCGTCCCGATGATAGGGCACAGAGGGAGCAGATGGAGAAAAAAAGACGTTTTCCGTCGCTGGCGCTGCAGGCGGCTGCGCTGGCGTCTCCTTCGCGGCAACGTGTGCCTCCCCATAGACCACTGACATATCTTCTTTGAAGGAAGTCGCTTCTTTGATGGTAAAATCAGATTCAACGACAAACAGTTCATGTGTCCGCATATAAGCGTCGGCATCTTCCCAACTGGACGTTTTCAGATAACCGGTCGAATAATCGTAATTCCGTATGCCTGTAATTTGTTTTTCAGCGCCGTATTCGCCGTACCAACCCCGGTAAATACCCGGTTTCCTGCCGATTCGAACGGCATAATAGAACTGATCCGAACATTTCCTCGACATCACGAACCACATCCATGCTTATATTATACTGATATCCACAGCGTTCTTTTTGACTTCATTCTTCTTCCGGTCAAGCTTATCCACCAGCGTGAAGCGAACGCGCTGGTCAACAATGGGTTTTTGTTTCCCGTGCGTGTAATCTTTGGCGTTGAAATAGTATTGTCCGCCCCGCTCGTCCTGGATAAAGCCCGAGCCGCCCTCGGGAAGGACTCTAATCACCACACCGGTAAGATAGCTTTTCGCCGCCGACCGCCATTCCTTCCAGAGCGGCTTCAGCGTTTTTAGGATCTCCGCTTTATCCATCGCGCTCACATCATCAAGATTCGTCCAGCCGAGATGTTTTTGCTTCAGACCCCAGTTGTTTTCCTGACGAATCAGAATGACCAGCCGCCGGTGGAGCGCCGCCTCATGGGTGAGGCCCGACTGCTCAAGATAATCCGCGAAGTCCTCATAAAAGCTGACCCGCATTTCATGGCTTGGATCCGCAAGGGCGCATTCGGCACCCAAAGCCAGTGCCGCTTGATGCTCTCCGCCATTTCGTTCAATTTCAAACAGCACCTGAGACAGGCACCAGTGATGTGCTCCTCGCGCCTGCGCCTCGCTGATGCACCGCTTCGCATCGTCTGGTTTTCCAAGCGCCAGCAGGCATTTTGCTTTGCGGTATCGAAGCCAGCTATCATTGCTGTAGTGGAATCCCCTGAGCTCCCGCAAGGCCTCATCACAGCAGGCCATGCACTCCCCATAGCGCTGCAGTTTCAGTAATGCTTTGGCTCGGGCGGCATACCAGATTTCCCGATCCGGAGCCTTGGCACGTCGGTTTCCCTGCTGATCTATGTACTCAAACTCTTCTCTGCCCAGCGTGGAAGGGTTCACCGCGTCCAGATATCGGATAATCAGTTCACTCGCATTTTCGACAGCCAGTTTTCCTTCTTCTGCTGCATTCACGACAAACAGGGCGGCTTTCCCCTTCACGGAATAAGGGCTGTCTGAGGAATGAGCAAGGATATAATCCACCTGTTTGAACAGTTTGCTGCTGTCCCCCTGCCGGAAGTCAAAGGTTTTGATATGGGCATAGTACAGCGCCCTGCACACAGTATCCTCGATGCGCTGCCATAGTTCGGTTTCTGTCGACTCGTCCCTTTTCGCTCGCAGCAGCTTGTATGCATCCAGCGTCTCCTGATACCGTTTCTGCTTGTTGAGGCTGAGGAGGACGTACCATTTATCCCAGTCAGTCATCCTGTTTCTGGACTCATCGTTCTGCCAAAGGGCAAGAATCTCCTCGTATTTTTCCTCTTTGAACAGTTTATTCGTGGAAAACAGCTCCATGGCTGGCTCTCCTTTCTTCTATGCATGTGCTTCACGATGCCGGCGAACAAGCTCAGTTCTTCAGCATTTGTCACCCGCTAACGATTCCGGGGCTTCTGTATGTTTCACCGCGCAATCCAGACAAACCCTGATTTTGCGGAACGCTATGTTCATTATACAAGATCGCTTCACGTTTGTGAAGATGTTTTTTCTCTCTGTCTCGTAAAAACTTCTGAATGATCACATCGGCAAACACGTCTTTTATCTTGCTCTCACCATCAAAGACAGTGTTGCCTGCCCCAACTTGTCGCTGATCAAGCTCATCGTCAATTGCTTCTTCACCTCTTTATTATACCCCTTGCCCGACCTTTTTGCTGTTCCTTCTTTGTACTGGATTGCCTAAAAATTTCATAAATGAATTCGGACATCATCGCTCCCCGTGCGGGGAGCGTGGATTGAAATGTCGCTTGGTGAAGTCGGTGCGCTGCGGCTCAGCGACGTAGACTGGAAGCGCGGCACCATCGACATCAGCCACGCCTTGAAGTACACCCCGCAGACTGGCAGCTTTGAAGGCCCGCCGAAAAGCGAAGCTGGGGAGCGAATCATCGCGCTGCCGGTCGGCATGATGGCGGTGCTGGATCAGACCCGCGCCTATCAGGAGGACTGCAAACGCGCCGCCCCGCATCTCTGGGTCGGCGAAGGCTGGATTGTCCACTCCTGGAACGGCGCGCAGCTGCACCATGACACGCCCAGCCGATGGTTCCGCCACTTTGCGGATGCGCATGGCTTTGAAGGTGTCCGCTTCCACGATCTCCGCCACCCGTATGTCAAGCACACGACAAAAATTTTTAGCTTGCGCTTGATGGATTCTCAAGCGCAGGCTTATCCTGATGCTCGGCGAAAAACTCGCGGAGCTTGTCAGCTTCATCGGGGAGGACAAAACCGAAGCTCTGTCCGCCCACTCTGCAATAGAAAGCGATTTTCATGACTGCCACCTCAATCAAAAATGTCCTGGATTTTGTATGCGATCTCAATGCGCTTGTCGGGGTACACCAGCACCCTGTCGATCAGCAGCTCGGCCAGCTCGGTGGTCAGCGTGTCCGCATCGAAAATTGCCTTGGACGCTTCCATGCGGCTGTCCTGCCGTGCCTGTTCGTCCTGTTTCTGCTTCGCCTGTGCCAATACTGCGGCATAGGCGTTTTTCGTTTTCAAAAGCAGCTCGTCACACGCGGTCTTTTCCGCCTTGTAGGTGTTCAGGTCAATCTCGCCCATGAGATAGCGTTCATACAAGGCGCGCTTACCGTCTTGCAGTGCCTCGATCTGCTGCTCATATTCGGTGCGTTCCGGTACGGAAGCATCCACCCGGAGCGTACCGTCAGGGGCAAGTGGCGCGGCGGCTTTCATCTGCTTTTTCAGCGTCAGGAATACCGCTTGTTCCAGCTCTGCGGCGTTCAGACGCATCTTGTGGCAGCGGCTTTCTACGTCCGCCTCGGAATGGCGGCAGTGATAATATGAGGTTTTCTGCATGGTGCGGGACAGCGCATGACCGCAGCAGCCACAGAAGGCTTTGCCTTTCAGCGGGTAGTCCCGCTTCTTTTTGTTGGGCTGGGAAAAACGGAGCTGGCTGGTCTGCACGGTATCAAACACGGCTCTCTCAACGATGGCCGGGTGGTGGTCGGAGATGATGTACCACGATTCTCTGTCCTTCAGGCGGCTTCTGGTGCCGCCTACTTCGAGAACCGCCCGCTTGCCGATCACATATACGCCGGTGTAGCGTTCATCCTCCAAAATGCGGAGAATAGTGGATGTACTCCAAATCCCGTGACAGCGGGAAATATCATGGGTGTGATTGCCGTGCGCCGCTTTGTACTGGCCGGGAGTGGGGATGTTCCTGCGGAACAGTTCCCGCGTGATGGCAGCGGCGTTCATGCCACCTGCGGAGAGGCTGAAAATGAGCTGCACAACGGTAGCGGCCTCCGGGTCAGGCTCCATTCTGCCATCGGCACTTTTGCGGTAGCCGTAGGGACAGATTTTGCTCTGATACTCACCGCGCTGCATCTTGGCGTACTTGGCACTCTTGGTTTTGATGGACATATCACGGCTGTAATACTCGCTGATGAGGTACTTGAACGCCACATCCATGCCGCCGGTATCGCCCTTGAATTTCGCGCTGTCAAAATCATCGCTGATGGAAATGAAGCGGGTGTGGAACAACGGGAACACACGCTCGATGAAATAGCCGGTTTCAATGCTGTTTCGTCCGAAGCGGGAAAAATCCTTGACGATGATGCAGTCGATTTGATTGGCCCGCACCAGCTCAATGAGTTTCTGTACCTGCGGACGCTCAAAATTCGTGCCGCTGTACCCGTTGTCGATGAACTCCGTGATCTCTGCGTTCAGGGCTTCCGGCATGGAGGCCGCATATTCGTGAAGGACAAGGCTCTGGTTTTCGATACTCAGACTGTCATACTTGTAGTCCTCAATGGAAAGGCGGATGTAGAGGGCAATTACATATTTCTGCATTGTTTCAGTGCCTCCGCATAGGTTTCAAACTCGCTCTGGAAGCGATAGCGCACCGTAATCTGCTTGTCGTGGGATACCTCAATGCGGTCGATCAGCCGCTCGATGAGTGCGCCGGTCAGCGCACGGTCGGTCTTGATTTGTGCGGCGTCCTGTTCCAGCGCCCGGTGCTGTTCAATCTGCGTATCCATCGTCCGCAGACCGTCCTCCAACTGTCCCATTTCCACGGCGAGGTCGGCAATGCGGCTTTCGTACTTTTCCTTGTAGTCGAAATATTCCTCCTTGGTAAGAACACCTTGGACGAGGTTTTCATATAAGCTCCGCACGATACCGCGAAGCCGCTGGATTTCCTGCTTGCGGCTGCTGATTTTCTCCCGCAGCGCGGCGCGGTCATCTGCCTGTTGCGGAAGCTCCGTCAATGACAGTCGATATTGACCCAATGCGGCATCCAGTGCATTTTGCAGCATCTCAGATAGCATATCCAGCAGCGCATCCTCGCGGATGGTCACGCCGGGGCAGGCATCCTTGCTGATTCGGCTCTGGCTCAGACAATGGTAGAAGTACACATCGTCGGACTTCTTGCGGATATTCCGCTGCCGGTGCAGGCTGCCGCCGCAATGGGCGCAGAACACCTTGCCTTTGAGAAGATTCGGCGTGAAGGCTTTGACCTCCCGCGCCTTGGCGCGGCTGGCGGTCTGATTGAGAATTTCCTGCACCGCCGCGAACTGTTCCCGGCTGATGATGGCCTCATGGGTGTCCCGCACCACCGTCCATTCCTCGGCATCGGCCTTGACCTGCCGGTGATCCACGGTTTTGGTCTGTCCCTGTACCAAATCGCCGGTGTAAACCTCGGAGCGGAGAATGACGCCAACAGTCCGGGTCTGCCACTTGCCGTTGCCAAGCAAATTCTCGTGGACGATCTTGCCCTGCATCTTCTTGTAGTAGCTGGGGGTGAGAACGCCCGCTTCATTCAGCCGCACGGCGATGGTATTGAGGCCAGCGCCCTCGGAAGCCCAACGGAATATCCGCTGCACTACAACGGCGGCAACGGGGTCGATGATAAGCTGGTGGCAATCGTCCTCCGCTTTCAGATAACCGTAAGGAGTACGCGCACCGATGAACTTGCCGTCCTTCATGGCCTGCCGCTGCTGCGCCCTGATCTTGCGTCCGATGTCCAAAGCGTAGGCTTCGTTTATCATGTTCCGCAGCGGAATGATGATACCGGAATGGGCGTCCTCCGGGGCGACGGTATCGAAGTTTTCATTGACCGCAATAAAGCGGATATTACGGATGCGGAAATACTGTTCGATGTAGTAGCCGGTGTCGATGGTGTTTCGTCCTAAACGGGAGAGGTCTTTGACAATCACGCAGTTTACATGACCGGCCTCAATATCCGAGAGCATCTGCTGAAAGCCCGGACGGTGGAAGTTTGTCCCGGTCGCGCCGTTGTCAATATAGGTATCGTATACGCTGATTTCCGGGTACTGCTCCAGATAGCGGGCAATAATCATCTGCTGGGTTTCAATGGATACGCTGTGCGTGTGGGTATCCTCCACCGAAAGGCGGACGTAGATCGCGGCGCAGCAAGTGGCGTCGGTTTCCTGTACGGCCACCGCAGCCGTTTCTTTTCTGCTTTTTCTTGCCATGCTCAGCCCACCTTTCTCTGTTCGTAATCTTTCTGCTGCGCTGCCAGCGCCAGAAGCTGCAACGCCTTTTTGTATTCGTCCTCATGGGTAAAGGTAATATCCAGCTCTTTTTTCCCACGGACGCGGATGCTCTGTACCATGTGAATGAGCGCCCTGCGGTCTAAGGTTTCCAACGTGGAGAACTGCGTAAACTGTGAAATCCAGCGGTTGCGCTCACTCCGGTTTTCCAAAACCTCCGTGAGTTTTTCCTTGAGAACGCGGACGCTCTCGCGAATGTCCTCGGCCTGCTTGGTGTACTTTGCCTTATAGGAAGCGTATTCTTCCTTGGTAAGCATACCTCCCACAAGGCTCTCATAAAGCCGTGCCTTGAACTCCAGCACCTGCTCCAACCGGCGCTCGTTGTCGGTGATGTGGTCGCTGTATTCCTTGGCAAGCGCCTGATTGATGCTGGTCTGGTCAATGCCGGTCAGCAGCGCCTCCAGAGAAGCAATATTGCCGATATAGGCTTTCAGGCTGTCCCGCACACAGTCGATCAGGCTGCTTTCTTTCAGCATGACCGGATGGGTGCAGCCCTTTTTCTTGCCGGTGGGACAATAATAGTAGTGGTACTCCTTGCCGTTTGCACGGTTGGTCTTGCGGGTCATGCGGCTTCCGCAACACCCGCAGATCAGGATACCGGAGAACAGATACACTGTGTCCTCGTTGGGAGAAGTCCGGGTATCCAGTCCCTTGATGCGCTGCACCAGCTCAAAATCCTGACGGGCAATCAACGCTTCGTGTGCATCCGGGATGCGCACCCACTCGGAGGCAGGGCGCTGCTCCATCTGCTTGATCTTGTAATTGGAGGTGCCCTGCTTGCCCTGCACCAGCGTTCCGGTATAGGTTTCATCCTGCAAGATGCGGATGATGGTGGTGGCCGACCACTTACAGTCAGCCTTGTCCGCATAGCCCTTTTTCGCATAGGGTAGGCCATTGTTCTTCTTGTAAGCCAGCGGGGAGAGAATACCCAGCCGGTTCAGTTCTGCCGCGATCTTGGAAGCGCTTGCGCCCTCCAGCCGCATACGGAAAATGTCACAGACAACGCGGGAGGCGTAGGGGTCAGGGACGAGCAAATTCTTGTTGTCCTCGGCTTTCATGTAGCCGTACACCGGGAACGCACCGACGAAATCGCCGTTGCGCCGCTTTACGTCCAGAGAAGAACGGGTCTTGATGGAAATGTCCCGGCAGTAGGCTTCATTCATAATGTTCTTGACCGATACGGTCAGATCATCGCCGCTGTCGTGGGCGGTGTCGATGCTGTCGGTGATAGCGATGAAGCGTACCCCGTAGGCCGGGAATACCCGGCGCAGATACCGGCCTGTTTCGATGTACTCGCGCCCCAGCCGGGAGAGGTCTTTTACGATGACGCAGTTGATGTTGCCGTCGGTGACATCCTGCATCATTTCCTTGAACGCAGGGCGGTCAAAGATGATGCCGCTGTATCCATCGTCGATCTTTTCGGAAACGACCTCAATATCCGGGTTGCGCTCTACAAAGTTTTCAATGAGCTTGCGCTGATTGGAAACGCTGTCGCTCTCACTGGAATGATCGTCGGTGTAGGACAGGCGGATGTAAGCGGTGGCTTTGTATTTAGGCATGAAAAAGCACTCCTTTCTCCCGGACTGCTCCCGCATGAAAAGAGTGGTTATCTGGCTATTAGGTTTTCATCCTTTTCCACACCGATCATAGCACTCTCTGCGGAAAAAAGCGAGGATGTCGCTCAGCGCAAAATGCCTTGCAGACATTCCTCTAACGTAACACCGTTCCCGGCAAAGCAGGCGTTTACCACGAAATCGCCGCAGCGGAAGCGGTAAGGATTTTTGATCTGGCGGATAAAGGCGGCAATGCGTTCTTCCTTGGGAAGATTTTTGTCTACGGATACTTTCCGGATGTCCACCAGTTCATCCGTGTGGGTTCGGGTTTCGTTTGGCGTTGGCTGCATCATGGCGATCTCCTTTCTCGGTTTGGTGGGTTTCCTCAAGGTCACATGAATGCGCTGACGGGAAAGGCCGTCAGCGCATGGTATCTGACTTTGAGAGGCGGCTGCGCGGGCAGAATTGGAGCCACATAACATAATGGCGAATACCGGCGCAGCCGCTCTGCTTGTCCATTTGAGAAGAACTATCCTATTTGCCACGCGCCCCGGATAGTGGGCATGATGCAGGCCGCCCTTGGCAGGGCTGTCATAACTCCACGATACCGCTGCCTCAAAGAGCTGGCGCATACCGCAGGGTTCCCCCTCAAGTCTGTGGGAGGGCGTGAGCAAGTTTCATTATCCGCCGCGCTGTCATCGCGCCCGATTTGCCGAATCGGGTCTAAGGCTGCGTAGATCGCTCGGATGGCTTTTCCGGAATCACCTCCTTGAAGCCAACGTCGTGGCGGCGCACCTTATGCCGCTATCACGCGGGTTTTGTGCCTGCATCATGGTCTATTCAGTTTTCAACGTTCGGTGAAAGGCTTCGTGGAGAATGTCCCTTCACCTATCGCCGATTTTGGGCCACTTTTGCACCCTGTTTTCAGCAATCAGGGAAAAGTTTTTTCATTTTCTTCATCGCCGCGCCGATGCTCTTGGAAATATTCTGATGGCTGACACCCTCGGCTGCGCCAATCTCATCAACCGTCATCCCATCCACGAAATACATCCACACCCTACGGAACTGCGTATCCGTCAGGTGCTTCCGAATCTGCGTGACCTTTCTGACGCTGCGGTGGATTGCCTCTGCCCGGTCATGCGCCTGCTCCATGCAGACATCCACGGCAGGAATGGAGGCCGCTTCCTCGGATAGCTCATCCAGCGCAAGCGTGTGATTGGCATAGACGTGAGCTTCCTTTTCGGAGGCGTGATAGTCCTCGTCCGACAGGGCTTTCCATTTCAGAAATTCTTTCTCGCTGGCAAAGTCCTCGCGGGTCAGGCGGATGATGGCTTCGTTGGCATCCATGTAAACGATAGCGTTGGGGTCTTTCTTGTTCAGCGCATAGCTGCTCTTTCTGTTAAACATAATATGTCCTCCGTTTCGGTGTTGGGTGGGTGGTGAACCAGACCAACACCGGCGGAGAACGACAGCCGACAGGAAAACGTAAAAAGGCGCTCGAACAGGCATGATGACCTGAACGAGCGCCTTGCGTGCGAGTGAAAACATGAGTAACGAATACTGTACCGGGAGGGGCTAAATTACGGATGAACCAAACCGCATAAAAAGAGAGCTGCAACTCGCTTTCGTGAGTGCAGCTCGTCTGGGGGATAGCCGCGTGCTTTTTGAAGTGGACGGCTAATCGGTGCTTATGCTTTTTTACATGACCGCGAGCGGCCTTAGCAGTATCTCCTGTTCATCCGTGACATCATAAAATTACCTCCAACTCGCTGAATATGATTTGCGGCTCATTCAATGTGAGCTTCATGTGTATTTAAGTGAATTGAGGCTCACTCTACAATGTAGTAGAGGTGATTTACAATGAACTTTCTTGACCTGTTCGCCCAAAAGCTTCGCGAAAAGCGGGAGCAGAAAAAGATCACGCAGCGCGAATTAGCGGAACGGCTTAATATGTGTACCCGAACTGTCATTGAGATTGAAAAGTGCAAGAGCAATCCGAAATTTGAAACGGTTGCGCTGATCTCAGAAGAAATGGACATCAGTCTGGATGGAATCGTGTTCCACGATAGAGCGCCGCAGACCGTTGCCAAGTGCGTTCTTGATTACTTTGCAGGAAAGGGTGAAGAAGAGTCGCAACGGTACATAGACCTGTGCATGAGCGCAGATAAGCTGAAGTGATGTACAGGGGAAAACAAAAGGGCCGATGATTGTCTTTCATGTAGAGCAGCCAGTGGGCTTATATTTTCCCCACTGGCTGCTCTTGTCCGCACAGTTGGAACGACGGGCATTAGTATCCTATTTTTCCTGTTTGTGTGCATCCCGGATCTTTTCAAAGGTGTCCTGACTGATGGCGTGTTCAATCCGGCAAGCATCTCGCTCTGCAATTTCAGGGTCAACGCCAGCTGCGATAAATTGCTCTGTAAAGAACTGATGCCGCTCATAAATTTTTTCGGCAACATTCCGGCCTGTTTCGGTCAAATGCAAAACGTAATCACTATCTACCGTTAAAAAGCCCCCTTCACGCAAAGCCGACACCGCATAGCTTACACTGGCTTTTGAAACTCCAACACGCCGTGCAACATCAATAGAGCGGACAGCACCGTGATTCTTTTGAAGAACCAGCACAGCCTCCAGATAATCCTCTCCGGACGCATGAATCTTCACTATTGTCTCCTTCATGCAAGGCTCCAGCCGGAGGACTTTTTACGGATATTTACAAAATCCTGATAAATCCCGGCTTTTGCTATAAGCTCGTCATGGGTTCCTTGTTCGCTGATCCGTCCATCAGAGATCACCAAAATCTGATCTGCCTGACGGATGGTATTCAGGCGGTGTGCAATCACAAGCAATGTTTTACCCTTTACCAGTTCATTGATTGCCTCCTGGATATAGCTTTCATTATCGGTATCAACACTTGCAGTCGCTTCATCCAGAATGACAATCGGTGCGTCCTTCAAAATGCAGCGGGCGATAGAGATTCTTTGCTTTTCGCCGCCGGACAGAGTAGCGCCGCCTTCACCGATGACTGTCTGGAATCCATCTGGCAGCGCCATGATAAAATCATAGCAGCGGGCTTTTTTTGCAGCCTCATAGACTTCTTCCTCGGTAGCGTCCGGTTTACCCATGCTGATATTGTTGTAAATGGTATCCTGGAACAAGTACACCCTCTGGAAAACCATGCTGATCTGTTCCATCAGTTCGGCGAGAGGCACATCCCGAATATCTGTACCACGGATTGTCACTTTGCCGGATTTCACATCCCACAGCCGCGCCAGAAGGTTCGCAATCGTGGATTTGCCACCGCCAGACGGTCCCACAAGTGCGGTCATGGTATTCTTCTGCATAGAGAAGCTGATGTTGTGCAGGACTTCCTTGTCCTGATAGGCGAAGCCCACATCGCTAAATTGTACTTCTGGCTGATCCGGCTGTGCCTGTGACAGAATATGTTGATTTCCGTTATCGGGAAGTTCGGGCTCGTCCAAAACAGCTTCAATGCGGTCTAATGCGGCATTCATCACGGTCAGTCGGGTTGCTTCTCCATAAAGAGCTTTCAGAGGTCCAAAGAGATCAAAGACAAACAGCAGCACGCCCAAAAGATAAGCCAGGGAGAGTACGCCTTCCTGATGTAAAAAAACGGATAAACCGAAGATAGCGGCAATACCCACGCCATAGAGAATGTTTAAGCCAGTGGTCCACGGTGTCATTTTCTGCTCAAACTTCGTATTGACATCCCTTGATTTTTTGAAGTTTTCCGTTAATTCGTCAGATTTTTCTCCGAGCAGATTGTAACTTTTGATAACCCCAATTCCTTCAGCAAAAGACAAGACCGCATCCGTCAAATTCTCGCTTTGGTTTTGACGCCCGACAGCCTCCTTGAAGGAAACCTTATTCATATATTTTGCAACCAGCGATGCCAGCAAGGTAATGATTACCGCAATCAGCCCAAGTCTCCAATCCAGTACGAACATAAAAACAGCTAAAGCCAAAGTAGACAGCATATAGCTCATCATGTTGCCAATGGTACTCATAGAAACTTCCTCAATGAATACCATATCCGTACTGAGAACAGAGCTGATTTTGCCAATATTCCCCGATGTAAAGTAACCCATCGGCATTTTTCTTAAATGATTTCCCAACTCCATCCGTTTATCAGCAAAGATCATAAATCCAGCGGCACTTTGCAGACGGTCGCTCAAATAGTGAACCACTGTCTGAACCACTACAACAGCTAATAATCCAAGTCCGACAAACAGACAGGTCTTTCCAGTCAGCGTATTATCAGCAAACCCGGCCAAGACAATAAACGCCATGAAGATCGGCATTTTGGAGAGAATGGACTCGACAAATGCACATAGAAATGCAGCCTGAATACGGCTTTTATACCTCCCGGAGAGGTTCAGGATTCTTGAAATCAATGCAAACATTTATCTTCCCTCCTTTGCAGTAGATACTTTCCACTCGGCGCTGTCCTGAGCCGCTTTCCACAACTTTTGGTATTCTGGGCAAGCTTGAATCAGCTCCTGATGTTTTCCGGTTGCCACCATCTTTCCGTGATCCATAACGCATATTTGATCTGCGTTCATTATAGCGGGAAGTTTGTGAGCGATAACTACCAAGGTTTTTCCCTTCACCAGCTCCTCAATAGCAGCCTCCATTTTTTCCTCATTTTCTGGATCAGCATAGGCCGTGGCCTCGTCAAGCACTACAATCGGGGCATCCTTCAATATTGCTCGCGCCAGGGAAATTCGCTGGCGCTGCCCCCCGGAAAGCATTTTCCCCGCATCGCCCGCCATGGAGTGAATACCTTGCGGCAGCTTTTCCAGAAACTCCATACACTGGGCTTTCTTAGCCGCCTGCATTACTTCCTCATCGGTAGCATCCAAACGTCCAAGACGGATATTTTCCAGCAGAGAGGTGTTAAACAGGTACTGATCCTGAGCCACATAGGAAATGCGGCTGTTCAATGCCTCCAGGCTCATATCACAAAGTTTCTGCCCGCCAATGGAAATGCTCCCTTTCTGCGGGTCATAGTAGTGGATCAACAGTTTTGCAAGGGTGCTCTTGCCAGAACCGGATTCACCAACCAGGGCAGTTTTTTGTCCTGCTTTTGCCACAAGGGTAATATCGTGGAGGACTTCGTTTTCCGCTATTATCGGTTTCCCATCTGGGCCAGGCTGTGTCGTCTGATACGCAAAGGAAACATGATCGTAAGAAATGTTAAAATCCTGTCCGTGGAAATCATCCTCAGCAGCTTGCAGCGGTGCCGCATTTAACATCTGTTCAAGTGCCGTGATCTTATAATTCAGATTCGGAATCGTCTCCATAAAGCCCAGTGCTTTCAGGAGAGGAATCCCAATGCTGAGGGAAAGGCAGAGGACTAAAATCAAATCAGGTAAAGTGCTTATGCCACAGAGAACAAACCATGCCCCAAGAGGCAAAGTCAGAATAACAGTGCAGGGCAGCAGACTTCCGTATATCGCCATCCAGGGCCAGGCGGCCTTATACCATGCCAAGGTATAATCCCGATAGTCCGTTACATCCTTGCGGAAGTTCTCGTAAGATTCACTCTCCCGGTTGAAAACCTTGACAACCTCCATACCATTGATGTACTCAATGATCGTGTTGTTCATTTTCTGTGCAGACTGATAGTAGGGACCCATGCGCTTCATTCCAACAGAGTACATAATGACCATGGAGAGCAGGCTGATCGGGATAGAGGCCAAAGACATAAGAGCCAGTTTCCAGTCCGCACAAAACATAGCAACATAAATCACCAGCGGGATCAGTAAATTTGCGATACCCTCCGGGACTGAATGAGCAAGGAGCAATTCCAAGCTGTCCACATCATCGACAAACAGCTTTTTGATTGTCCCTGTCCCTTTTTCCTCCACAATGCCAAGGGGAAGTTTCTCAAACTTCTTTTGCAGAGATACCCGCAGCCGGAACAATGTGTTATATGCTGCTTTATGAGAAATTGATAATCCCCATCCATATAAAACCGCCTGCAAAACAAGACAGATCAAAACCCCTATAACACGCAATAAAACAAATTCTGTCTCAACAGAATCGCCCATAACCAATGGTGAAATGACCTGATAGGCCAGCACAAAAGGCAGGACGCCCATAAGAACGCTGACCAGTACAACGACCGTGGCCACATACATATTTTTCTTA
>ERZ1027051.265-NODE-265-length-28017-cov-6.134075_pt1 | contig 28017 bp, 20 predicted proteins | sample MGYA00519429_ERZ1027051 | MGnify/ENA primary metagenome ERZ1027051 (study PRJEB26926, sample SAMN06164598) | human gut metagenome | biome: ENVO:00009003; feature: ENVO:2100002; material: ENVO:00002003 | host: Homo sapiens | place: USA | collected 2012 ... | reverse complement strand
TTAATGAAATATCTGCCATGGTCTTTCTCCAAAATACTTTTGAACACATTATCTGCGATGTCTTACTGACATTACAGAATTTATTTTAGCACAAAAAAAGTATCAGCTCAATACTTTATTGACTCATTTTAGAAGCTAATTCTAAACAAAAGATTAAAACGCCTTTATTTTATCCTTTCATAACAATTGGTTATATATTTTAAATAAGCGTCGAAAGCATTTTTTCAACCGGCAAAATACGGCAGCCCAAAGAAATACCATCTAATCCAGACATTTTTTATAGTTTCTCCGGTTAAGCCGGCATATGACAAGCTGTTGCCGGCTTGACAAGGGGACGCCCTTGAGCGCAAGCTGTAGCCAGCTTGACCGCAACACCGGCTGCGGCACGAACTGTTATTGAAGCGCGTTGCTTTCTGCGTGCATATCGTAAGGCTGTGCCTTGTATTTTTTGGATTGCCGGGTCAAGCACCGGAATGACAAAAATAAGAAAAACGAACATGATAAAAAAGAAAAGGCAGGATTTCTCCCGCCTTTTCAAAATGTTATTGTTCTGTCTTAGAACAGGCTCAGAACCGACTGAGCTGCCTGAGAAGCAAGGCTCAGAGAGTTAATCGCCAATTGCTGTCTGGTCTGCAGAGCCAGCATGTTTGCGGACTCTTCGTTCATGTCGGCCAGCGTCAGCTTATCGGCGCCTTCTTCAAGAACGTTAATCAGGTTCTCGGTGAACTCTTCGCGGTTCTCAACAATCGAGTAGTTGTTACCGAATACCGAAGCCATGTTACGCAGCTGCGAAACGGCGTCTTCAACCTCGGTAATCGAGTTATTAATGGCATCTTTGTTTATTTTGACAAAATCGCCGGGATCTTCAACATCCGTCGTACCAACTTTGACCAAAGAACCGTCGCCAACAAGCTCGTCAATCGTCTTGGCTGCTGATGTTCCGTTATATGACTTTTTAATCTCATAAACAGAACCGTCTTCCGCATCATATACGTAAGCGGGCGTATCTGCATCATAAGTTACATTTGCGCTGCCGTCAAATTTCGTTGCCGTCGCCGATTTTGCCCATTCGGAATCCGTCGTGGCGGCAGAATGCAACCCGAGACCTGCGGAAGAAGCGTCATCACCCTTAACGGTCAGAGAAGAAGAACGGTCTTCGTTGAAGACGACCTTCAGTTCCTGATCTTTACCGCCCAAAAGGTTGACGCCCTTGTAACCGGAGTCTTTCGCGATACCGTCAATCTGTTTCAGAATTTCGTCGAACTGTTTCATATAGTTTTCAATAGATGCTCCGTCAGAAGTATCATTCGCAGAGTTGGCAATCGCCTTTGCCTGCGAGGCAAATTCGGTAATCGCCTCAATACCTTCGTTGGCTGCCTGAATCGTCTGAACCGCCTGGCCCATGCTGTCCAACAGAGAGCTCAGGTCGCTGGCGCGGTTGGTCAGGGACTGCGCGGTGTAATACGATGACGGGTTGTCAATCGCCGAGTTTACTTTTTTACCGGTGGAAAGTCTTTCCTGAGTGGTATCCATCAAGCTCTGCGTCTGCTGTAAGGAAAGCAGGTTGGAACGCATGCTTGCTGTTAATGAAATATCTGCCATGGTCTTTCTCCAAAATACTTTTGAACACATTATCTGTGATGTCTTACTGACATTACAGAGTTTATTTTAGCACAAAAAAAGTATCAGCTCAATACTTTATTGACTCATCTTAGAGGGCAAACGTAAATAAAACATTAATCGGAGAAAAGCGGCAGGGTTCAGAGTTTGCCGAAAAATTCCTCTTCTTTCTTAACCAGACGGTCGGCGTTTTTGATAGCCGAATAGTAGTCGTTGTTAATGATGTTTTCATTAATCGGCGCAATATAAGGAATCAGACTCGGCGCGGCCGACTGCAAATCGCGGACATATTCCAGATAAATCGGCTGCAGCGGGGTCGGATCTTTGGCCAGATACATCTGCTGAACGACAAAATAAACGCGTTTGCAGGGCGTATTAGCCTCTTTTTCGCGCAGAATAAACTTCTCGCGCAGGATGGGAACATTGCCTTCAATATAAAAACGGGTGCGCTCGCCGTCATTGGTAATGAGAGATTCGCCGATAATGATGCTTTCGTGCGGTTTAAGTTCGATTTTTAAAGGCATGTGCTTAAAGCTCCTGAGAGAATTTCGTCTTTTTAACTTTTCGGTATTATATAATTGATTTATTTCTTTTTGCAAATCTTTATTTTTAATGTATAAGTATTTCAAACAAAGAAATTTTGAATGGGGAAACTTAATGCTGTTTTTTAGCAGAGACTTGTCGGTTGACGAAAAAAACGTCTATATGGAAGCGTTGGCCTTTATTCTGAACGTCGGCAAAAGCAACAACGACGCAAAGAAAGAATATATGGAAACACAAATGGCCGAAATCGGCCTGAGCAAAAAAGATTTTCGCAGCGCCAAAAAGGTTAAAACGGCCGGCGAACTGGCCAAAGACATCAAGGGAATCGGCGACATCAAAGTCAAGCGTTTTATCCTGCGCGAGATGATTCTGCTGGCGCTGGCCGACCACGAGCTGACCGACGAGGAAATTCAGACCATCTATCAAATCGGCACCTGCAGCGGCCTTAAGGAGGAAAAAATCAGCGACTTTTTCCTGTGGGCCGCCAAGGGAATCGAGTGGCAGATTGAAGGCACGCAACTGGTCGAGGACAATCTGTAAGCCATGTTTGAACCGCCGATTCTGACTATCAAAGGCGCCCGTTTGTCTTTCGGCACCAACGAGCTGTTTACCAATGTTGAACTTTATATCAACCGCGGCGACAAAATCTCGCTGGTCGGCCGCAACGGCTGCGGCAAGTCGACGCTGCTGAAAGTAATTGCCCGCGACATTGAACCCGATGCCGGCGAAATTTTCGTTCAGCCCGGCGTCAAGGTTTCCTATATGCCGCAGGATCCGGACTTTTCCGGTTACGCCACGCTGCGCGAGGTTGTGCTTTCCGGCCTGCCCGAACATGAGCGCGGTCAGGAATACCGCGCAGACATCCTGATTGAGCAGTTTGACATCCGCGCCGCGCAAAGTCCCGAGCAATCTTCCGGCGGCGAACGGAAAAAAGCCGCTCTGGCCAAAGCGTTGATTAACGAACCGGACATTTTGCTCCTGGACGAACCGACCAACCATCTGGATATGCCCACGATTGAAAAACTTGAAAAAATCATCGCCGATTTTCGCGGCGCGGTCATTCTCATCAGCCATGACCGGATGTTTTTGAGCAACACCTCCCGGACAACCTTCTGGCTCGACCGCGGCATTTTGCGCCGCAACAACAAAGGTTTCCGCTATTTTGAAGAGTGGCAGGAACAGGTTATTGACCAGGAAATCATCGAACAAAAGTATCTTAACAAGAAAATCGAGGAAGAAACCGAATGGCTGCACAAAGGCGTAACCGCCCGACGCAAACGCAATCAGGGGCGTCTGCGCCGGCTGCAGCAGCTGCGTCAGGAACGCCGCGAACAGATTAGGCAAATCGGTTCGGTCAAACTGGAGGTCGAAGAAGGGGAACTGCGCTCGAAAATGGTCATCGAGGCCAAACACGTCTGCAAAGCTTTCGGCGACAGGGAAATCGTCAAAGACTTTTCAACCCGTATCATCAAAGGCAACAAAATCGGTATCGTCGGCCCCAACGGCGCGGGAAAGACCACGCTTATCAAGCTGCTGACCAAGCGTCTGGAACCTGACAGCGGGCATGTCCGTATCGGCAAAAATCTGGAAGAAGCCTATTTTGACCAAAACCGGCTGACCCTGGACCCGAAAAAAACACTTTGGAAAACGCTTTGCAACGAAGGCGACCATATTTTCGTCCGCGGTTCGTACCGTCATGTAGTGGCTTATCTGAAAGACTTTCTGTTTCGTCCCGATCAGGCGCAGTGTCCTGTTTCGGCGCTTTCCGGCGGCGAAAAAAACCGTCTGATGCTGGCCGTCGCGCTGGCTCAGCCCTCCAATTTTCTGGTACTGGACGAACCGACCAACGATTTGGACATGGATACGCTTGACCTTTTGCAGGAGGTTCTGGACGAATACGAGGGAACCATTCTGCTGGTAAGCCACGACCGCGACTTTATCGACCGCGTGGTCACATCGGTTATTTACATGCCCGGCGACGGTTCGGTTTCCGAACATGCCGGCAGTTACAGCGACCTGCTGGAAAAACTGAAAAGCAAAATCCCGGCAAAAAAGGAAAACAAAAAAGAAGCACTGCCGAAAAAAGAGGAAACGCCGAAAAGCGAGACAAAAAAAACCGGCAGGCTCAGTTATAACCAGCAACGCCTGCTGGAAATTCTGCCGGGCAAAATAAGCGAGCTGGAAAAGCAGATCGGCGACACGGAGGCCGCGTTGAGCGACAGCAGCCTGTATACCGAAAATCCCGAAAAATTCGACGCACTAACCAAACAACTGGAAGAACTGAAAGCCGAACTTGAAAAATCGGAAAACCAGTGGCTTGAAATTGAAATGCTGCGCGAGAGCATCGGCGCCTGATTCAGTTTCGACCGCCGCCGACGAGATGATGCCATTGGCGCTGTGCCAAACGCTGATAGACTTTGATTCTGGGCAAGACACGGCGTTTGGGCGCATATTGTTTATAAAATTTGCGCAAAATGTTTTTATAATTTTCATTCAGGACGGCGACAGCCTGACGGCGCCGTGAAGCGTGCGGTATGCCCTCGCGGTTGTAGGCTTCGGCATAGCGTTTTTCTTCGGCGCGGGGATTTTCGGTTGACCAGCGTCCGAACCATGTCTGCTCAAGCATAAACGCCTTGCCGAGATGGACGCCGTTTCCGTTATCGTCCGCAACCTGAATTCCACAGCCGAAAGCGGCAAAATGGCAGGGCTTGGTAAACCTTTTCAGGTCTTTGTCGGTAATTTCCACACCATGAGCGGAAAGAAAACTTTTGAACCTGTCGCGAAAACGGGGAAGATCGCTTTTGTCGCGAAAATCAAACCCCTGATTGGCCCAGATATAACCGCCGTAAACCGGAATTTTTCCTTTCGGCGCCGAACGTGCCTGAACAAAAATTTCCGAATGTTCGTTTTTGTAGCAAATTTTGCGGGTTTGGTCGTAGGCCTGCAGAAAATCCCGCGTACGCGCCATGAGCAAATGGGCAAAATTTGCTCCGGCCGCACCTTTTTCGCGACGCAGGGAATCATGAACAAAAACCATCTTGTCGTCTTCAAAACATATTTTCCGGCTGACTGCATAAGTTTCTTCGCCCTTGGTTATCCGGGCACGGAGATGAAGTCTGCTGACAAACCCCAATTGCTCCGAAACGACCAGCGCCTGCTCGTAAAAAGTACGATACCCCTTGTCGGAAAGATCAAACGGCCACCGTTCCTGAACCGCTTGCGGCACGGACGAAAAGAACTCGGTCAGGGTGCCAAATCCGGAAAATTCGCATTTGTCGCCAAACAATGTATGGCTGTAAATATGCTCGCTGATTTTCAGTCCGTCGCTCATCGGCCGCCTATTTTATTTTGCTGAAAGGTTTAGTGCCGTCAAGAATATCGCTGATTAAAACCAAATCCGGCGTTACCATGTCTATTTCGGCCGGACTAATCTTTTCGACGCCAAGCCGCTGCTTCTGTTCGTCAATCATCCGCTGAACCGCCGAACCGTCAACGCCGGAAGCTCCGCCCTGCTCAAGCATGCGAATGGTCGATTTGACATGCTCCTGCAGAAATGCGGATTTGACAATCGCCTTCATCCGCTGCTCGACATAAAAAAAGCGGTCGGCATTCCAGCCGCGGGCCGCCAGCCAATTAACGGTCTTAACCGGAAATTTTTCCGACGCAGGCCCCATGGTCAAAGATATCTGCCGGGCGCCGATACGGCTGACGCCGTCTTCCAGATACTCCGCCCAAACCGGGAGGAACCGATCCATTTCGGCCTTGTCGACCGTCGTTTTGCGCAGCATCTGTTCCAGCTTTATTTTCGCCTCTTTGGAATCGGTGTACATCAGATTGGCAAAATATACCGCAACCAGAAGAACCGAGAAAATAAAGGCAAGTTTTTTCATATTACCACCGCAGATTGGAAATGATAAAATCGGGATAAGCGTCAAAATTGGTCGCCAGTTCGCGCGTCTTGGCAACATCAGGAATATAACCCTCGCCAAGGAAGTTGACGTGCACCGCCTTGGTTACCAAAGCGGCGGAGAGACCTGCCAGATTGGCTCCTTTTATGTCAGTGGCCAGATTGTCGCCAATCAGCAGCACCCTGGAACGGTCTCTGACATCGATGCCGTCCAGCGCATAGTCAATGATTTTGACATCGGGCTTGCCGAGCGTAATGATTCTGCCGCCCAAAACGGCATACTGTTCGGCAACGGCACCGGGTGCCAGGCTGATTTCGCCGCCGATGTAGCTGGAAGTGTCGTTGCCGGCGCAGACCAAAGGCATGTTCAGACTGGCGGCATGTTCAAGAACCGGAAGGTACGAATCGACCAAATCCGCCGCCGAACGACAGGACCCCATATACATAAAATCGGCCCGGCCGAGTTCTTCAACCGGCAGATAATCAAGCCCGGCAAAAACGCCAAGGCCTTCCGAGCCGCCGATGTTGAAATAAGTCAGTCCCAGCCCTTTAAATGTTTCATCCTTGACTTTGAGTTTGTAGTGCAGAATTTCGCCGGCGGTAACGACGGCATCAAAAACCATGACCGGCACCTTGTTGTCGTTTAGGAGCCGGATAACCTGCTGCACACGCAAAGAAGCATTGCTGACCAGAACAATTTTCCGGCCGCTGCGCTTCATGGCCTTGAGCGCCTCGACAGCCTCGGTTTTAAAGCTTCTGCCGTCGTACAAGACACCATAAAGACCGACAATAACCGTATCAAACGGCTCAATGACCTTTGAGATATTGACAACAGGTTTTATCATTTTAATCATTTTTTGAAAATCCACATAAGTTCAGCTTTGCCGATTTTGTCGAATTTTAATCCGAAAACGCGGCAATAGCAAGCTGTTTTACCTTATTTTCAGTTTACGGCAAAATGTTTTATTTTCGGTAAATTTTTACAAAAAAGCTGTTTTGCCTTCAAAGGCAAAACAGCTCGACCCGCACGGGCTAAAATCCGCCCAACTTTTGGGCTTCGGCAAATATCTGCAAAGCCTTTTCGCTTCCTTCGCAGCAAACATAAGTCTGCATTCCGGCTCCGCAGTCAAGCATACAACGTTCCGGCGTCCGGTGGCTCCAGCCGCGCATGGAGGGTTCCCAGAAAAACACCCTGCCGTTGCGGACAATACGGATAAAACTGCCGCAGACATCAACCTGCTCGGCAATAAACAAGGGCACCGCCTCGTCCTGCTTTTCATCCAGATAAACAACGGTCATACATTTCCCCGCTGAAGCCTGCACCAGCAGGTAATCGCCTATCCTGACCGGTTTTCTGGTGGTTTTGGTCAGGGTTCGGTAAGCTCCGTTTTCGGCAAAAGCTGGATCCAATACTGTTGTTTAAATCTTACAACGCGCCAAAAAGGCTCAATTTTAACATTTGCGTCCATAACAGTTAAATTTTGTCAGTTAAACATTTAATATAATATTTGTCTCTCAACCGCACAATTATACACCAATCGGCGCCAAAATAGCATGGCCGGTTAAAAAATTCCAGCAAAAAAAATCACTGCCGAAGCAGTGACTTTCAATATCAGGCCTTCATGCGCCGATATGCGGCCAAAGCCTCGGGCAGCGGCTCCAAAACGCGTTCAAGCACGCCCTTGAGTTCGGAAATGCAAATACCGTAATTGGTTATCGGCACGCCGGCACTTTCGCATTTGTTGATACGGGACAATATCTCGCGCCGGTTGTTCATGCAGCCGCCGCACTGGACAACCAGACTATATTCGGACAAATTGGCCGGGAAATCGCAGCCGGAAACATGGTCTATCAGCAAATCGGCTTTCGTCTTTTCCCGCAGCCAGCGCGGAATTTTTACCCGGCCGATATCGTCTTCCACCGCATGGTGCGTGCAGGACTCCGCAATCAGAACTTTGTCACCGTCTTTAAGTTTTGAGATGGTTCCGGCGCCCTCGACCAGCTTAACAATATCGCCCTTAAGACGGGCAAAAAGCGTCGAAAAGGTCGTACATTTGATATTTGCCGGGGTTTCGGCAACCATCCTGTCTACGACTTGAGAATCGCAGACGACCAAAGCCGGCGGCGTTTTCAGATTATTCAGGGCGGCTGCATAGTCGCCTTCCTTAACGACCAGCACGGTCAGACTATGATCCAGCGCATCGCGGATAGCCTGCACCTGCGGCATAATCAGCCGGCCTTTCGGCGCCTCAAAGTCTATCGGAATTATCATGACCACCGTCGAATGAGCCGGTGCCAAATCGCCCAGCAGAACCGGCGCATTGATGAAGTCTTCGGGAACTGCCTTTATCAGAGCGGCTTTCAACTCGTTCAGCACCCGGTCGCGGCTGCCGCGGTCGGTCGAAACGACTTTGATGCCGTCTTCGGGACAGCCATACAAATCGCATTTGTTATAAACTTTAATCAGCGGCAGTTTGCGCGCTTCAGCCTCGCGGACAATTTCCTTCTCCTCAGTGCCGATTTTGCCGCCTTCGCAGACCAGAACCGCCACGTCGGCACGGTCCAGAACCCGACGGGTTTTGGCCAGACGTTCCGCAGCCAAAACAGTTTCATCGCCGAAACCGGCCGTATCCAACCAGACGACGGGACCAAGCGGCAGAAGCTCCTGCGCTTTTTCGACAACGTCGGTGGTCGTACCCGCAACATCGGAAGCAATGGATACCTCCTGACCGGCAATCAGGTTTAAAAAGCTTGACTTTCCGGCATTGACGCGACCGAGCAAAGCAATGTGAAGCCTCAGGGATTTTGGTGTTTGCAGCATATTATTTTACCTTTCAGAATCAGCCCGGCGGCTGATGTTTTTGATAATTTCGCCGGCAATCGTCAGACCGAAGACGGCGGTAACGGTCGGCAGGGATCCCATCGTCAGCCGTTTGCGGCCGTTTCTGCCACCGCTGACAACCGGATTGGCATCATTTTCATTATCGTCAAAAAGCGCGGTTGCGGGCAGTTTTACCTGTTCGTCGGAAGAAACGCAGACAATTTTGCCGATATCGACGCCGCGACGTTTGAGACGCTTACGCACAAACCTTGCCAGACTGCAGTTTTCGGTACGGCTGAGCCGGCGCAGCCCGATGCGGGAAACATCGGTTTTGAGCGCCGCCCCCATAGAGGAAATAAAAGGGATGCCGTTGCGATACAGCGTTTCCATCAGACAGCATTTCGGGTTCAACGCGTCAATCGCGTCGACGACATAATCGACAGGTTCGGCCAAAAGCTGCGGCAGGGTGTCGGCATTGACAAAAGTTTCGATGATTTTCACGTCACAATCAGGGTTTATATCCAGAACCCGCTCACGCGCCACTTCGGTTTTTCTGCGGCCGACAGTGGAACTCAGCGCCAGGATCTGGCGATTGATGTTGCTTTCGTCAAAGACGTCGAAATCAACCAGCGTCAAATGTCCGACCCCGGCTCGGGCCAAGGCTTCCAAAGCATAGCCGCCGACGGCGCCGAGACCCACGACCATCACACGGGCGCCGCGCAGGCGTTCCATGCCTTCGTGCCCCAGCAGAGCTTCGGTTCGCAAAAATCTTCTATTTTCCAATGCCCATAAACTCCAATGCGTTGCGATACACTTGTCCGGCCAGCGTTTCCGGGGCACAGCCGCGAACGGCGGCAATCCGCCTTGCCAGTTCCGGCAGCGCCGAAGAGGCTACCTCCTCGTTCGGGAGCGGTCCCTGATACGGTCCGTCGGTTTCCAGCAGCATGCGTTCCGCCGGAACGGACTTAAGCACATTTTCCCGATGCCGGCTGCGCAGAACCGAATAACCAAATCCGGCATAACCGCCGTGGATCATAATTTTATTAAGCTGTTCGCGCGAGCCGGAAAAGGAATGAAAGACAAATTTCGGTGGCAATTTTGCCCAAAATCCCTCCAGCCAGGCGTCGGCGCGTACCGCATGCACGATCAGCGGACGACCGTATTTTACGGCTAACTCGATCTGACGGGCAAAGACTTCCGCCTGCGGCTCATACGCGGAATTTTTCAAACGGTCAAAACCGCATTCGCCGAGCAGCGCCTGCGGAAACCGTTGCAGATATTCGCTCAGCAAAGTTTCCCAGCCGGTTTCGGCTTTTTCCAAATACCAGGGGTGCAGCCCGAAAGCCGGAACGATGTAACCGGGAAAAGACAACGCCAGAGCCGCAGCCCGCTCCCAGTCTTCGGGATAAGACGACACGCAGACCATGCCTGCGACGCCGGCCTTCCGGGCAGCGCCGACAATATCCGTTGCACAGTTTGACTTAAAATCTTGCAAATGTATGTGCGTGTCAATAAATTGCATATAAGGACTTTCGTTGAATTTATATAGGATAATAAGACAGCCATGCATATTTTGACAAGACCAATTTTGGAAATAGACCTGAATAATCTGCTTAACAACTACAAAAGCCTCAAGGCATTGTCCAGACACGCACAGGCGGCGGCTGTGGTCAAAGACGACGCCTATGGGCTGCATGCAGACATTGTAGCAAAAAAACTTTATGAAGAAGGCGGCTGCCGCCATTTTTTCGTTGCACACGGAATTGAGGGCGAAAGAATCCGCAATCTGGTTCCCGAAGCGGCGATTTACGTTTTGCAGGGCATCGGCGAAGACAGCGTCGATTCTTTCCGCCGCTGCCGGCTGATTCCGGTCATCGGTTCGCCGGAAATATTCGCCTGGTGGAAGGAAAACCGAATTGAGGGCATTAAGCCTGTCATTCAGGTTGAAACCGGACTGAACCGTCTTGGGTTCCGCGAAACGGATTTGGAAAAACTTTCCGACGCCGACAAAAACGAATTTTCGATGATTTTGTCGCATCTGGCCTGTGCCGACGCCAAGGAGCATTTTATGAATCAGCACCAGTTGGACAATTTCCGCCGCCTGAAAGAAAAATATTTTCCGAAACTGCCGGCTTCTCTGTCGGCTTCCGACGGAACTTTCCTCGGCGCCGAATATCAATGGGACCTGGTGCGCTTGGGAGCGGCAATGTACGGCATCAACACCGCGCCGTACCGCGAAAACCAGATGAAAAGCGTGGTTACGGTCAAAGCGCCGGTTCTGCAGATTGCCGACCTGCCGAAAGGCGATTTCGTCGGCTATTCGGCCACTTACCGGGCAACCGAAAACCGCCGGCTGGCAATTGTTTCCATCGGATACGGCGACGGCATTCCGCGTTCGCTGTCCAATGTCGGCAAAGTTTTTTTCAACATCTGCGGCAAAATCCACGAAGCGCGCGTTCTCGGGCGGCTGTCGATGGACAACATCATCTGCGACGTTACCGGAATTGACAACTTGCAGATCGGTGATCTGGCTGGCATTATTACCGACTATTATACGCTGGACGACATGGGGCGCGATGCCGGCACTATCAGCTATGAGATTTTATCCCGTATCGGCAAAAATACGCGTTATATACGGACTTATATCGGCGCGTAAAAAAACCGGAGCCTTAGCTCCGGTTTTTTTTACTTATTTGCTTCTGGTTTTCAGATTTTCAAGTTCCTTTTGTTCCACTGCAATACGGTTCTTGACAATCTCCTGAGCCCGGCCATCTTCAAAACCGTGTTGTCTCAGCATTTTGTAGTGCTCATCGTAGTCAACATAGCGGAACTTGCCGTCATTATAACGGGCAACGCCGAGTTCGGCCAAACGGTTAATCTGGTCACGGCCGCCGGCCAACGTATCTTTACCCTCAAACAGCTTACCTGCCTTAGGGGATTTTATAATCGGCTGCGGCGTTTCGGGCTGTTCCGTTTCTTTCTGTTCGGGAAGCGGCTGCGAATTTTCATTCGGCTTATCTGCCACAGCCTGAACCGGCAGTTCATCCGGCTTAGTACCTTCCCGCGTAACCGGAGCAACCGTTTCTACGGGTTCTTCCTTAACATCGTAATAATCTACCAGACGTTCGCTGGCACAGTCATCAAGCAGAAAACGCGAGCGGGTGTTAATACCGACATAATTCGGATCCAAATTGCGGCCATACGGCAAATCGGTGCGCTGACCATAGTTATAACCGGTTAAACCCTTATGGATTTCGGAAACCTGCTGTTCCATCGTCAGCTTGGAGCAGCTTCCGTCACCGAGCAGCGCCCTCAACAGCTCATCGGCATCACCTTTACGAACATCAGCTGCGCGTAAAAGAATGGCGTGGGCAATCTGAGCATCGGAGGCGCTCGGAAATGCGGTACGAACACTCTCATCCATATGGCCGACGCGATAAATCATCATTTCGGCCTTCAGAGTAGCTTCCGAACGGCTAACCTGACTGTTGGTCAGCAGACGGATAACGCTCTCCTTGCTTCTGGCCTCAACTTCGGGACCATGATAGAAATCATCATACTGAACGACGGCATCGGGCGTTTCGTGATTCGGCGCATTATTATCGGCATTTTGATTGTCATTGCCGGGCTGAACCGCCGCGCCTTCATCGCCGTTTCCGTTCTGAGCGCCGGCATTTTCCGGGTTCGGTTCAGTGTGCGTATCTTCTTTTCCCTCACCTAACCATTTACCAAGCATATCACGTGCCCAGATGCCGCTGGCAAACGCAACGGCAGAACCCAAACCGATCAGCAAACGGCGGTTGCGCTCTTTTTTGTCGCCGGCTTTATGCGCCTCATAAACACTGGTGGCACTGCGGGTCAGCATTGCGGCACCGGACAAACTCATTTTGGCAACGCCGACATGACGGGTCAGCAGGGAAGCTTTGGCCGCCGTATCCAGCGTTTGTCCGGCAGAGGCGGCTTCAGCAGCGGCCACGCTCAAATTACTGACGGCACCATAAACGGCCATACCGGCGCTCAAACCCGCCGAAGCGGCATACAAACCGGCCAGAACCGCGTCTTTTTTGTTTTCCTTGCAGAATTTTCTGAAACCGGTCCGCTGCTCTTTGGGCTGAGCCATATATTTATTGGTAAAGGGAACGACATGCTTTTTAACGACATATGCCGCATAAACGCCCATACCCAGCGGGCCGCCCATACCGGCGACAAAGGCCATGCCGATTGCCGGCGCCGCTTTTTCGGCAACCAGAGCCGCACCGCGGACGTATCCCCAGGTTTTGGGGCCAAATTTCTGTTCGCATCTTTCATCAAATTTCTTAATTTTAGCCTTGAACTTCTGAATGACCGGAATGCTGCCGACCGCTTTTTCAATTTTTTCGATTTTGTTGTCAATACGAGCGGACTCAACGGCCATAAACCCGAGCACGCTTTCCAGACGGACATGCGCCTTGCTCGGTTTGCTGCCGCCTTCGGCTTTGGCTAAAACGTCAATTTTGTTTTTCAGAACCTGCTGCAGATGTTCGCGATTGCCGTTATAGCGGCTGAAATCAACCGCATTGCCGGTAACAACCGAATAAACGGCCGAATCAATATTGAGTTTCAGACGCTCGACGTATTCCTCTTTGGTAACCTTTTTGGCATCAAGCATTTCGGCTTCGGTTCTGAGTTTGGCCTGCTCAACAAGTTCGGATTTGACGTCATGTTTGACGCCTTTTTCGTCATAAACGTCAAGAACATTCAGGGAAGCGCGGTTATCTGCGAAGGACTTGTCATTTTCATCCAACGGATTGACCGAGGCCGACAGCATTTCCAGCTGCTGCATGTTTTTGCTGATATCAACGCTGCCAAGATTGTTTTCGTTTACGTTTTCAGCGACATTGTCTTCCTCGATTTCGGCAATCGGCGCCCGGGGAGTCTCTTCCGGTTTGGCTCCGGCATCAGCCAAAATTTTCATCGCTTCGTCACGGTCTTTGAACCAGGCGATGCTTTCCAGCGTACCGTTGTGCACAATGCCTTTTTCATCCAGATATTTAATCTGTTCCGGCGTCAGGGAAATGCTCTCGAGACGGTTTTCCTCCTTGTCCGGCTGTTTTTTGGCAGCGGCAACAGCCTCTTCAACTTTTTTGTCCTTGGCACGTTTGGAAACGCGAGCCGCAATTTCAAGAGCCTTTTGACCGTCTTTGGTCAGGTTATCATCTTTGTCAAAGCCGACTTCCTCGGCAAGCTCGCGCAGCGCGCCGGCGTCTTCCAGCGTCATTTGGGACTGAAAATCCTCAGTGCTGCGGGCATAAACCGAAAGCTGGCCTCTCGCATAACCGCTGACCAAACGAAACAGGCCGGCACTGTTTTCGTCGCCCTTCAAAACGGCATGCACTTCCACCAACTGGGCGAGGCTTAATTTTTCCATGCCGGAATTAACCATTCTTGCTGCTTCCTGAGCATTCATAATTCTAAACTCCCTGTTTAATTTTCTTGCTAATTGTGGGCATTATAGCACAAAACGAGCTTTTTTCAATATGTTTTTTGTCAAATTAGGCAATTTTTTTTGAGAAACAGACTTTACCTCTCAACACCCGAACTCCGATCGGCACTGCCCGCCGTACGAGACGTTTTGACCGACGTAATTTCATTATCGGCACAACTCTGCTTGAACTCCTTATAAAACTGTTGCTGTGCCGCGATCCGTTCTTTGATGCTTCCGCTGTTCAATGCTTTGTACAACGGGTGGTTTTCTTCAACCTCAATACGCAGAAACTGACCGTTTGCCGTCTTTCCGTCGGGGTTAAGATTATGAAATTCCGTCAGACGGAAAGCATGCCCGTCTTTGTCTACGCCGACATACTGATTGTTGCCCAGCTTGTCCTTGGCACTGAAGAACTGTCCGTTTTCCATGCCTTTCGAGTCTGCAAGGGAAACCGTCGCATAGCTGTCCATCTCCCTTTCTTTTCCCTCCTGGACGGCAATCATGGCCTGATCCAGTCTGTCTGTATTTGAACCGTGAGCCTCTTTTTCACTGTCTGCGGCATTCTGCGTAGGCGCCGGCTGATCCTGACGTTCCAAAGGATTTTCCAGCGTCCGTCTTTCCATGGCAGCCGTCCCGGTTTCGCGTTCCTGATTCTCCCGATACTGTTCGCGTTTGTTCAAGGCGTCAACCCTGGCTTCGGCATCGGCATATTTCTGTTCCATCAGCGGACGCGGCCCCTGCTCTCTCATTTTGCCGAGAAGTTCTTCGCGTTCCTTGAGCAGTTTCATGGCCGGACCATGATGTTTTTTATTGGACAAAACGTCTTTATAATATTCGCGCACGGCACGGCGGTCTTCGCCATAATCTCCGGTCATGACCGGCGCATCGGTCTTGTCGATGCCGTAGCGTTTCAGTTCGCGGCCGATTTCGGTCACGCGCGCTTCCATTTTTTTACGGGCTTCAATATCGTCCCCAAGCTGGTCACGTTCGGCTTTGGCCAATTTAATCTCTTTTTTGGAGAATTCCATCTGCTTTTTGACTTCCTCTTTCATGGCCAGAGCATGTTTATATTCGGCGTCAATACGGCGTTTGTTGTCAAGAGGCAGATCTTTGACCTCATCAACGTCTTTGCCGGTCAGACGGACTTTTTCAACGGAGGCCTTCCAGGCAGCCTCGGCGCGGGCGGCTTCTCGCTTGGCGGCAATCAGCGCCTTGCCGTCGCCTTTTTCTACCCGGTAAGGATTATTTTCGTCCTTATCCTTATTTCCGTCTTCGTTAACCGCTTCGGTCGTCTGCGGCCTGGCAAAAGTTTTGGCAAAAGCTTCGGCCTCTTCGGTTTTGCCGTCAGTGCGCAGCTGGCAATATTTCAAATACGCCTTGTTGGCCTCAAGCTGCCAGTCGTCCGCTTTGCCGTCCCGGAAAGACGTCATCATGCTCTCATAAAGTTTGCGGTCGGCTTCCGACATTTTTTCGACATCAAGCATTTTGCTGCCGGAAGGCTGCGTTTCCGGATTTTCGGTACGGACTTCGCCGTTTTTGACTGAACCGGTGCGTGGCGTACTGCCGTGTTCCTGCTCATTGGCAATGATTTTGCCGTTCGGGCGGTAAGAATAGCCGGTGCCGCCCTGCGCGCGGACATCGTTCAGATAATGGCCGGTGTTGTCGACATTGGCAGCCGAGCGGCTGATGATTTCCATATCGGCTTTGCTCAGCGCTTCGCCTTTGAGCGCGCGGGAAAAGGTGTCGCGGATATTGGTGCCGTCAACGGTCATAATCTTGTCATTGGGGGCAAGCAGCCGTGCCTGCTCCAGCTTATAGAAAGCTTCTTCCGGATTTTTGATTCCGGCAGCCTTTAACTGTCCGTAAACCTTGTTCATGTCGACACCGGGATGGCGTTCGGCATTGCGGGCCAGCATGTTTTTCAGCTGGGTTTCGGAAACCGGTCCGGTTTCGGCGTTTTGGGCGGCAACGGCATTTTCCGGCGTTTCTTTGGCAAGCGGGCCAAGCTCTTCAACGCGTCTGTTCAGCAGTATCGCTTTCTGCGCCGGGGACATCTCCTCATAAACTTTCGGATTTACGCCCAGTTCATGCAGTTTGGCATCAAGCTGGCTTTCGTTCAGGCGGGAGAAGTCCGGCGTCTGCTGCACCGGTTGCGGCTGAACGCCGCTTACTTTCGGCGCCGCACCGGTAATGCCGTCCACGCCGTCATCATGGCTTGAAAAACGTTCTCTGAGCCAGCCAAAGGCCTTGTCGCCGTATTCGGCGGAAAACACGCCGACGGCGCCGGAGAATATCGAAATTCCGGCGGTCAGCGCCGCCTGTTTGTACAACTGTTTGCGTCTGGCTTTGTCCGGTTTGTTGAGCGCGGCGCGGAAATCCATACCGGCATTGGTCAGACCCGACGTTACGGATATGCTGCCGCGAATGGCGGCTTTGAGCAGTTTGTCGCCGGCTTTGGCCGCAGCCGTATCGCCGATGGCCCGGCCGACCATGCCGACGGCATTCCAGCCGTGCTGAATGACGTCGCTGCCGCCGAAATAGGCGGAAACGCCGCTCAGAACAACTGACGTGGTAAGAGAGACAAGCTCTTTTTTGTTATTTTTCAGATAGTTCCAGTATGAACCTTCGAATCCGCTGTCCTTATAGGTTTTATAAGAAGTCCGAACCAGCTGGTAAGAGCGGTAAGCGGACAATGCCGCCAGACCGACGCCGCCGGTAGCGTATCCGACAATACCCGAAACCATGCCTTTTTTGACCGCGGGGTAAAGCCTGGGATATTTTTCTTTCATGCGGGCGTCAAAACCAAGCGCTCTTTCTTTCAGGGTTTTATGGCCGGTCTTTTCGGCGATGCGGTTATTGACGGCAACCTGGTTGCGGCTGTTGGCAATGATTACGGCTGTGGCGTTCGTGCCGCTCAGGCTATAATGTCCGGAGGGATACTTGCGTTCGATATAACCTCTGGCCGCAGTTTTGACTTTGTCATTAAATTCCCTGATTTTCTTTTCGAGTTCTTTTTCCTCTTCCGGCGTCAGATTGTCCTTATGCGCCAAAAGTTCGGCATTTTCCGTTTGAAAATCGGCCAGAAACTGAGCCTTGAGCATTTCAAGCGCCATGGCATCGGCATGGCTGCCGATGGCCTGAAGCAGCCTTTTTCTTTTTTCAGCAGCACTCAGCCCGGCAAAAGCAGGATTAACCGCCAGTTCGGACTCGGCCTGCAAAATTGCCATTTCCAGCAGCTCGCGGCGAAGTTCTTCCTTGTCTTTGGCACCGTCTTCCTTACCGGCCTGCAAATCGACATGCTCAAAAAAGTCGGCAATATTGGCCATTTCGGGGTGGAGCGGCGTGCCGTCCGGTTTACGGGCGAATGCGTCGAAACCGGCCAACATGGCGTCCATTTCCGACAGATTTTTGTCAATTACCGGCTTAAACGACGGCGACAAATGGGTCAGGCCGAGCTGAGCGTCAAGTTCGCGCTTTTCGCGCTCCACACGTTCAGCGGCGGACAATTCTCCCGTTTCCGGGTTATGAACCGTTACGATTTCGGCTTCGAGATTCTGAATGCCGGTCAGGTCTTCCGGCGCAACTTTTTCTTTGCCCTCGGCAAAATCCTTGACCTGTTTCTGCGCAAAGGCGTCAAGTTTGGCAAAAGCTTCGCCGGCTGCGCCCGGTTCGCCGCTGTGCGTTTTCAGAATACGGTATATCCGGGTCAGTTCTTCAGGACTTAAACCGTCCAGCCCTTTGTTAACCAGTTCAACGGCCTGCTGAAGTTCGCGGCGCCTGGCATCGGCTGCGTTTCCCTCACCGGCGCTGACAACACCGCCGGCCTGATTTGAATCGTTCAATTTCGTTTCGTCCACCATATTCGTGCCCTTATACGTTTATGACTAACTTCAGTTTAGTACAAAAATTCGAAAATTTCAATAATTTTTGTCAATAAACTTTGAATGTCAGCACATTTTCGTCTTATTTATGAAGAGCTTACAGCAAAAAGATTAAAATTTATTTTATATGACAGTTTCAGCCATACATGGGACGTCGGAGCCAATCCGAACGGACGCTTATTCGCGCCCAAAACCGGACATGTCCTGCGGCATCATTTTGCCGGTTACCGAAGCCTGAAGTTCGGCAGCTTTTTCATTGACAAAGCTGTTTTCCGGCTTGATTTCCTTTTCGGGCTTTTTAGGTTTGATTCGTCCGCTCATGCGCAGAATTTTGCGTTTTTCGCGATACTTTTTCCGTTCTTCGGGCGTTAGATTGGAAACATTGTAATTGCGAACCTTGCGGCGGACGGCGGGCGGCAGTTTTTTAACGTAGTCTTTTTTGAGGTCAACTTCCTTTGTTTTGCCTTTGCCGTCGACCTTCATGTCTTCGGCAACAGCGGCAACGGTGGCTTTTTCCCGAGCCTCCTGGGACAAATCGTCGCCGATGACAACTTTATTAACGTTTCTTTTTTTGGCCATTTTAAATATTTGCCGAAAAACATTCAAATCCGGTTCCTTTTCCGGCGATTTGCCTTTGTTTTCGTTATCTCTTTTTTCTTCGTTTCTCTTTTCTTTTTTGCGCGCGCCCACGTTAATCATATCTTCGGACGGCCGCTCGATTATGGCGCAATAATCATTGTCTTTCTGCTTTTTCACGCCCTCAAAAATTTTCGTTACAATCGCCTTTTCGTCCAAAACCGTTTCGGCAAGAACCATATTGGCTTCGGCAAACTCCTTCCATTCTCTTGCATCCTGCGTCGCTTCGGCGGTTTCTTTAGCCAGCATGGCCTCGCCGATCTGGCGCTCGCGGATTTTGTCGGCACCGTTGTCGGCAACGGCATGAAGTTCAATCTGCTTTTCGGCCAAATCGGAACCCAGCGCGTTTTCATCGGTTTTGCCTTTGTCCAACTCCTTTTCTTCGTTGGTCTTTTCGGCCGAGGTTTCCGGCGCCGCATAAGGCGCTTTGGCACTGCCGGCACCGGCCTGTTTGGCCATGTCTTCCTGCAGTGACTGCATGGCACCGGCGTCCATCTTGTGCGTGTCAAGAATCTGCGCCATCTGTTCCTGCATTTTCTCGGCCGCGGCCTGCGAAATGCCGCCGCCGGCGATTTCCTTTTTGTCGCCGATTTCCACGCCGGAAACGCCGTCGGGCTTATAATCTGCACTTTGCTCAAGCACCGGTTTAAGCATGGAAGCCTTAAATTCCTCGGCGCTCATACCGCAGCGGGGATCATAAATGTCCAGTTCGCCGGTGGTCGTATTTTTGAAACCTCTGACTTTGGCAAAGGCTTGCAGCGCTTCGGTCGAAGCTTTGCCTCCGTCGGCCGCCGAACCGTTCAGATCCCGGTCATTAATCAGGCCGTAAATAAGCTTGTATTCCGCGGCATTTTGAATAAGCGCGGAACCGTCGGCAAAGGCCTTAACCCGGCCGGCGGTATAATCGCGCAGCTGTTGGCGGAGTTCGACCTGTTCCGGCAAAGACATATCAAGGTGCTTATCCACAAAACTAAGCTCCTTATAATCCATTGACTGCCAGTTATAGGTGTTTTCGGCCATTTGCTCCTCCATCGTTCAAGATAAGACTATTTTAGCAAATTTTAAGCAAACTGCAATCTTTTTGCGTAAAAAAGCCCCTCTTCCGAGGGGCTTGGGCCATCAGGAGTTGGTCCGCTTGTTTTCCCAATATTGTCTCATCACGGCCGCCCGCGCTTCACGGTCGGCTCTGGTATTGAAATTGCTGTTTTCGTCATACTGATGATTGTTGTCACGGAACTCTGCCCGGCGCGCAGCTTCTTTCGCGCGTTCCGGCGTGTCGGCAACCCGGCTGCGAGCCGCTTCCAGCTGCTGCTGGCGAACGCCCTGATTGTGTCCCTCAAGTGCGGCCCGGGCTTCTTCCGGCAAATCTTTGGCTGCGGCATACAGCGGATTTTCTGTCATCAGCGGCTTGCCGTCCTCGCCTCTTTTGATAACGCCGTTTTCATCCTGTTCGAAAACCTTTTCGTTTTTATAACCGATTGTCTTTTCCGGCGCGCCTTTAATGGCGACGTCTTCTTTTTGGGCGTCTTTGGCGGCGACCATGGCAGCGGCGTAAGCGATAACCTTTTCTTTTTCTTCCGCAATTGCGGAAAGGTCAATTTCCTTGCCGTCGGCCAAATCCTTTTTGAACTGGTCAAGATGTTCGTCGTAGTTTTTCGGACCGGCCGGCTGCTCCTGCGCATTTTCTTCCTGCCGGTCAAACTTGGCATTGTATTCGGCCAGTTTGCGTTTGCTTTCTTCGCTCAGCTGATCTTCGAAACCGTTGGCGTCAATTTTGCCCTCCGGCGCATTCTGATAGGCAACGCCCAGTTCCTCACAGGCCAGTTTCAGCTTGGCGGCAAACTCCGGCGACATTTCGCCCGAAAAGTTAATGGCCTGATTGTTGCGCTTGGCGTCTTTAACCAGACCGAGGAAAACCGAATAATCGGCGGTTTTGCCGTCGGCGCCGGCAATGCTGGCGTGCTTCTGGTCAGAGTAGCGAACCTGACCGAGCTTTTTGTCGTCCTTGCTGATGTTAAGCGTCAGGCCTTCGGTATCTTCCGCATCGCGTTCGCAGTCCTGCTCATATCCGGCACAATGCTGTTTCCAGAATTTTTCCTTGTCGTCTTTCCAATCCTGATTTTCTTCCTCATTCGCCGGAACCTCTTCTCTTTCTTCGCCTTCGGAAACATTCAGCGGCTCGGGTTCCTGACGGTCGCCTTCTCTTTCGTCCTTCGGCTTGCCTTCGTCCTGCTCTTCTCTCAGCTTTTCGGAAAAATGAGCCCGCAGTTCATCCTGCGTCATACCTTCATAAGCCGGATCCTTGGGATTGTAATGATACGTCTTTAAAATCATCGGGCCGTCCTGCGGAGCCAAACCAACCCGAATTTCCTTCCAGCCCGCCTTTTCATATTCTTCATTTAAATCCTGGCGCTTTGAAGCTTTTTCCCCTTCCGGGGTATTGGCGACTTCTTCTTCCTTCTTGGCAAAGTATTTGTTTTCGGCTTCGACGTCGTTGGGCAGACCTTCTTCCGGCGGATTTTTTTCGTCAACATTAATATATTTGGCGACCCAGCTTGCATAAACTTCCTTAATACGGTCAATTTCTTTCTGGTCGGTCAGCGCGGCAAATTCATCCGCCGTTTTGTCCGTACCGCCGAGTTTGAAGAAAAGGTCATGATAGGTACCCAAATTTACTGCTTCAGCCATTGTTCTGTCTCCCGATAAACGCCTTTAATTATGGACAGAATAGCACAAACCTCAAGTTTTGTCCATAATTTTGTTTATGGTAACAAAACTTTCATAATATATGGTTAAGATGTTGCAGATTATTTGAGGCTGGCCAGCAGCGGGGTAATATTAGTCATAAACAGCTTGACCGAAATGGCCAGCAGAATAATGCCGAAAAACTTCTGCAGCATATAAATAAGGCCGGGACCTAAAAGCCGCTCAATTTTTTTGGTGAGCTTGAGAACCAGATAAACAATCACCATATTGGCAAAAACTGCCGCTAATATGCTGATGTCGCTATATTGCGAGCGAATAGACAGCAATGCCGTCAGCGCGCCGGCGCCGGCAATGAGCGGAAAAACTACGGGAACAAAGGTCGCGTCTCTGGGCGCATCGGGCTGATCGTGGAATATTTCGATATCCAAAATCATTTCCATAGCCACAATAAAAATAATCAGCGAACCGGCAACGGCAAAAGACGAGATGTCGACATTAAACAGATTTAAAAACGCTTCGCCGACATAGAAAAAGATAAAAAACATTACCAGCGACAACAGCGCCGCCTTCAGGGCATTGATTTTCTTGCCGCGCTTTTTGAGCGTCAGGATAACCGGGATATTTCCGGTAATGTCAATTACCGCAAACAAAACCACAAAAGCGCTGATAAAATGGTGCCAGTCAAAATGTCCGAACATGTTTTTCTCCTTATCTGCCTTTGAGATAGCACATTAAATCCGCGAGTCAACAAAAAACGGCGGATTTTTTGCCGCCGTTCAAAAAAAACGTCACTCTTCCAGTTTGACCCTGATTTTTCGGCCGTAATAGCCGCAGAGCCGAAAAAGCTTGAAAATATCGGCGCAGAGACCTCTCTCTATTCGGTCTATTATCCAGCTCGGAACGCCGGCTTTCTTCTCGACTTTTTTAATGCTCAACCGGCGGTTCCGCCGTTCCAGCCAAAGGGCCAAGCCTAAGTCTTTCAAAAATTCTTTCCTGATTGCTGTTTTTGAAACCTGTTTCATTTTATGTTCAACTCCTTCACGTTTTGTTAAAACAAAACCGCCTTTTTGGTCAGAAAAGGCGGAGGATGTTGAAAGCTGTACACAGACAGTACGCTTATTCGTCCGCAAAAGCGGCTTATATCGCGTCATCCTCCTTTACAGGAGGCTATCGGTTCTGTGTAAGGAGCTTTCATACTCCGCAACCGGTCTAACCATTTCCGGCTGCGAAAGCAATTATAATGGTTAAAAGCTATTTTGCAACGGCTTTTTTGCAGATGTCATTTCCCGGCTTTCTTTCCTCTTGTCATTCCCGGGCTTCCTCCCTCTAAGTCATCCCCGGGCAAGCATAGCGCGACCCGGGGATCTCTGGATATTCGGGTCACACGCTCAGCATGACGCCTCAACTTGGATGTCCGGCTCAAGGCCGAACATGACGGGGAAGAAGCCAAGGATGACAGAAGAAAAAATAATACTGTCATTCCCGTGCTTGGCACGGGAATCTAAAAGAAAAAATAAACATTGTCATGTCCGGGCTTGACCCGGACATCCAGAGATCCCCGGGTCGCGCTGCGCTTGTCCGAGGACGACAGAAGAAAAAATAATACTGTCATTCCCGTGCTTAGCACGGGAATCTAAAAGAGATATTCGGCTCAAGCCCGAATATGACAAAGAAAAAAGGCCGAACAGACACAAAAAAAAGCCGTCCGGCGGACGGCTTTTTTCGCTTATTTGTTTTTACGCCACTTTTGCGTCGGTTACTTTTGCGTCAAAAACAATTTCGGCGCCTTCAATATCGGCTTTGGTACCACCGGAACAGCTGCTGCTGACCTTAACTGCCAGAACCTGCTCAGCCACATAGGCCTTGTTTTCGTCCAGCGCTTTGTTCAGCTCGGCATTATCGGTCGCATAGCAGAGTTCGATACGGTCGGAAATGTTGAAATCCTTGTCTTTGCGCAGGGTCTGAACCAAACGGACGAAGTCGCGCGCCATACCCTCGCGTTTGAGTTCGTCGGTTACGTTCGTATTCAGCGTGACAACGGCCTTGTTATCTGCAAAGGCTTTGCCGGCAACACCATCTTTCATATCCAGGCGGACTTCGAACAAATCCGGCGTCAGGGTCTGGCCGGCAATCGACAACGTACCATCGGCATTCAGCTCCCATTTGCCCTGTTTATACGCGGCCATCACCGGCCCCATATCTTTGCCCAGCGCCTTGCCGAGCAGCGGCGTATAGAGATAGACGGTTTTGGCGGCATAAGCGGCCAGATTATTGTCTATTTTGACTTCCTTGACATTCAGTTCGTCTTTAATGATGTCCTGATACTGTCCGTTCAAAAAGCCCAGATTATCGCCAACAACCGTCAAACCGGCCAAAGGCAGACGGTTGCGGAGGTTTTTCTCCTCGCGGATAAACTTGCCGGCTGAACATAAGTCCTGCAAAAAGTCCATTTCGTCAACCAGCGTTTCGTCCAGCTTAATGTTTTCAAGCTGCGGGTAATCGGTCAGATGGACGCTTTCGCCGCCGGTCAGATTCTTGTAAACATATTCGCAAAGGAACGGCATCAGCGGCGCCATGATTTTGCTCAGGTTGACCAAAACCGTATACAAGACGTCGAAAGCCTGTTGATCGCCGGACCAGAAACGGTCGCGGGTGCGGCGGATATACCAGTTGTTGAGAATTTCCATAAAGGAGGCAATCTCATTGCAGGACAGCGCCACGTCATAGGTGTCCAGCCCCTGTTTGACAATCCGGCCCAGGCGTTTGAGCTTGGAGAGGATATAGTTGTCAATCGCCTCGCTCGAACCGCTGACCTCTTTGGCCTGATAACCTTCGGCATTGGCATAAAGCGTGAAGAAGTAATAAGCGTTCCACATCGGAATCTGAGCGACACGGGCAGCTTTGGCAATCTCTTTGCCTTCCTGGTCGACGGCCAGGTTGCCGCCTTTTAAGACCGGCGAAGAAACCAGGAACCAGCGCAAAGCGTCAGAACCGATAGAATCCAAAACTTCGTTCGGATCCGGATAGTTTTTAAGACGCTTGGACAGCTTTTGTCCGCCTTCTGCCATCAGCAGACCGGTACAGATACAGTTTTTAAACGCCGGCTTATTATGCAACGCCGTCGACAGCACAGTCAGGGTATAGAACCAGCCGCGGGTCTGATCCATGGCTTCGACAATAAAATCGGCCGGGAAATGGTTTTCAAACCATTCCTTGTTGTCAAACGGGTAGTGAACCTGCGCGTAAGGCATGGAACCGGACTCAAACCAGCAGTCAAAGACGTCGCCGACGCGGCGCATCATGGTTTTGCCGGACGGATCGTCAGGGTTCGGATAAACGACCTCGTCAATATAAGGCTTGTGCAGGTTGGTAACTTCGATACCGGTCTTTTCTTTGATTTCGGCGACGGAACCAAAGACATCAATGCGCGGAAACTGCGGATTGTCCGATTTCCAGACCGGAATCGGCGTTCCCCAAAAACGATTGCGCGAAATCGACCAGTCGCGGGCGCCTTCCAGCCATTTGCCGAAACGGCCGTCCTTAATGTGCTCCGGAACCCAGGTAATCTGCTGATTGTTTCTGACCATATCGTCACGGAAGTCGGTTACCTTGACAAACCAGCTTGACATCGCCTTATAAATCAGCGGCGTATCGGTACGCCAGCAGAACGGATAAGAGTGGGTATACTGCTCTTTTTTGACCAGAATGCCTTTCTCTTTCAACAACTGCATAATCGGCTCGTTGGTCTCAAAAACCTGTTTGCCCTGATAATCGGGAACTTCGGCGGTAAACCTGCCGGCCTCGTCAACCGGGCAGACGACCGGGAAATTCTCGTCATAAGCGCGGCAGGCTTCAAAGTCGTCCTGACCAAAGCCCGGCGCAATATGAACAATACCGGTACCGTCTTCGGTGGATACAAACTCGCCGGAAAGAACCCGGAAAGCGCCTTTTTCTTTCAGGTGTTTGAAATAAGGGAACATCGGCTCATAAGCCATGCCGACAAAATCGGCGCCTTTCATCGTGCCGACCCGGGCAGCGTGTTCCAACTGTTTTTTATAGCGGCCGAGCAGCGCCTGCGCCAGAACATATTTCTGCCCGTCTTCTTCCATAACCGCATAATCAATGTCTTTGCCGACGGCCAGCATGAGGTTGGAAGGCAGCGTCCAGGGCGTGGTGGTCCAGACCAGCATTTTCATACCGTTTTCAAGCGTGAACATAACGGTTATGGCATTGTCGGTCTTGTCCTGATAGCCCTGATTGACCTCGAAGTTGGACAGCGGGGTTTCGGCAGCCCAGGAATAAGGCAGGACGCGGTAGTCCTCATAAACAAGCCCTTTTTCCCAGAGCTGTTTGAAGTTGTTGATGACGCTTTCCATAAACGGCAAATCCATGGTCTTGTAATCGTGACTGAAATCCACCCAGCGGCCGATGCGCTTAAACATCTCGACCCAGATGCCGGAATATTTGAGAACGTCAGAGCGGCAGAAATCGTTAAACTTTTCGACGCCGTATTCCTCAATCTGTTTGCGGCCGGAAACGCCAAGCTGCTTTTCGGCAGACATTTCGGCCGGCAGACCGTGGCAGTCCCACCCCAAACGCCGCTCGACCTTTTTGCCGTTCATCGTCTGATAACGGGCGACAACGTCTTTAACGTAAGAAACCATAATATGTCCGTAGTGCGGCGTACCGTTGGCAAACGGAGGGCCGTCGTAAAAAACGAATTCGGCGGCACCGTCGCGGTTGTGAACGGATTTTTCAAAAGTTTTGTCTTCGTCCCAGAACTTGAGGACTTCTTTCTCGATTTCGACAAAGTCGGCCTTGGCCTTAACTTCCTTATAATGTTTAGTCATCAGTAAACACCTTAAATTTTTGAATTATTTTAATGCGGTCGCGCCAAACGACGGCGCCTCGGATTGTATGATATATGTATGAAAAAATGCCATCCCCTAAGGGATAATAATCGAACGTATGGAATGTATTACCAAAATGCGCATTTTCATTCTTTAGAAAATTGATTAAAACCGGTGTTGAATTTAATACAAGAATCACGGCGAGTCAAATATTAATTCGCCTTGAAAACAACAAAAAGCGCTTCAATTCCATGCGGAAAAGAAGCGCAGATTCTCAGAACCGCAGGCCGAGCGCCACATTGGCTCCGGCGTCCACGGCACGGCGGGCGCCCTTGGCCACGCGGCTGCCGATGGAACGGTCCCAGTTGGTGGTGTTGGCAAAAACGGCCGCCTTGACGAAAACCCTGTCCAGAAGATCAAGACGGGCTCCGAGCTTTAATCCCGCGATAAAACCGTTTTCCTTTACCTTTACCAGCCTTTTGCTCGAAACATAGGCGTTTTTGTCACGTTCCAGATACTCCGTCGAATAAGGCGTAATACCGATATAAGCTCCGGTAAAAAGCGTCAGCATGCCGTATTCGAAAAAACCATAGTCCATTCCGACCCGGAAAGAAGGCGCCTTGTATTTGATACCGCCATATTCCTCTCCCAAACGTTCGGAAAAAAACGACACTTCAAAATAAGCCGTCAGAGGCTTGATTTCATAGGCGACCTGCGCACCGAAACGGTTTTCGGACGCATCCAGATAACTGACCGCGGAAACCTCCAAAGCACGTTCGCCGTCATCTATGTCGGTAATCCGGTAAAATTCCTGCGCATGCAGCGCGGCGGCAAGCAAAACCAGCAATGCCGAAAGCAACAACTTTTTCATAATACTTAAATATTAAATTATACAATCAGATATTTATAGCTAAAAAACAGCTTAAAGGCTATCATGTTTTGCAGTCAAAGTCTAGACAAAAAAGAGACGACAGTTTTGTGAAATATAAGATTTTAAAACGACAAAAGCCTTTCCCCATAAAGGAGAAAGGCGTTTGTTTACAGAGCGGCTTTCTGTTTGAAGCGGACTGTCAGCTGTTTTCCGTTAGCCAACAAGATTTCGGCCTGCGTCCATTCGACTTTGGGGATTTTGCCCTTAACCGCAAAACCTTTGACTTGTATGGTCACGTCTTCATTATGACTGCTGACCACGCGAATCATACATTTTTCGCTCGTCTGTTCCAAAGAATATCGAATCAAAGCGCCGTCTAACACCATGTTATAAGTGCTGTCCCGTTCGATATTTTCAAACAGAATGATTTTACCGACAGGCTGATAATCGTTCGGGTTAGCCTTGTCAGGCGCTTCGCGGCTGCCGGTTAAAATCACGTTACGCTGCAACTCGGACTTTTCTTGTGCATTGGCACCAACTGCGGCCATAAAGAATACGGCGGCAAGCAAAAAAAACTTTTTCATAATCTAATTTTTTTAAAATGATACATTCGCAAAATTGTAAAATATTTGCTGCCGTGTTAACATCTTTTTTTAAAATTGTCTAGACAAAAAATTATTCCATTTCGGAAACCTGACCGCAGACCATCGGTTCGGCA